>Ga0068856_100001620_pt1 | contig 23566 bp, 17 predicted proteins | sample KBSCornC62_FD_66595 | JGI IMG/M metagenome (GOLD analysis project Ga0068856, IMG submission 66595) | Corn rhizosphere microbial communities from Kellogg Biological Station, Michigan, USA - KBS Corn C6-2 | ecosystem: Host-associated > Plants > Roots > Rhizosphere > Soil ... | reverse complement strand
TGAAATTGGTGATCTTCAGGGTCAAGTCGTTGCGCTTCGTTTTCTCGGTACAACTTATCGCTCACTCGCCGATCGGGGCAGTGCTATTCAAAATGAGCAAACGACAGAGCAGTCGTATAATCGCGCGGTCGAGTGCCACACTGAAGCCTTGAAGCTGAGTCACGAGCTGAAGGATCGGCGGATTGAGGCATATATCCTTCAGGAGTTGGGAAGCATCTATAGCTCGTTGAACAGGAAGAGCGAGGCAAAGAACTTTTACCAGCGCGCTCTGGCATTAAGTCGTACAACGAGCGATCGCCGGGGCGAAGCTCTAAGTTTGGACAGCCTGGGAACCATCGCCGCGAGCCTGAAGCAAAAAGACGAGGCGGTCAGCTATCTGCGCAAGGCTTTGAGCTTAAGCCAGGCAGCCGGTGATCGCGCAAGAGAATCCGCGACATTGTTCCACCTGGCCCATGTCAACCTCGATGCCGATCAGCTTCCCGAAGCACGGCGCTTGATCGAGGCTGGTATCGAGATCGTTGAAAGCCTGCGTACGAAAGTAGTCAGTTCGGACTATCGAGCTGATTATTTTGCCTCAACGCGCGATTATTATGAGCTCCTGCTCGAGATCCTGACCAGGCTGAACAATAAATCACCCCAAGCTGATTTTGCAGCGGAGACTTTCCGCATTAGCGAACAGGCTCGCTCCAGAATTCTGTTGGATTCAATCAAGGAAGCACATCTGAACCTGCGTGAAGGCGTTGCTGCCGAACTCTTGAATCAGGAGCAGAAACTTGGAGGAGAGCTCGATGCGAAAGCCGAGCGTATCGCGCAGCTGAAGGCCGCGGGCAAGAAGGATGAAGCGACCAAGCTTGGTGATGAACTCCGTAAGTTAACGACGGACTATGATGAAGTCCGTGCACGAATAAAAGCGAAGAATCCCCGCTATGCTTCACTCACTCAACCGCAGGTTGTTACGGTCTCGGATGTGCAGCGCCAATTGCTTGACGCAGACACAATGGTATTGGAATACCTGCTGAGCGACGAACGTAGTTATCTGTGGGCAATTACGCGTAACGATGGGGCCGTATTCGAATTGCCAGGGCGCCGTTCCATCGAGCAAGCTGCCAGGGCTTTTTATGAACTGCTGACGAAAAACCAACTAGTTCCTGGAGAAACGTTTGACCAACAACAAGCCCGCATCGTGGCCGCGCAGGCTCAGCTCCCAGCTGCGGCGGCTGCCCTCAGTGACATTGTTCTTCAGCCAGTGGCCGATAAGCTTAGTAAGAAACGCTTATTGATAGTTGCCGACGGAGCTCTACAGTATGTTCCCTTTCAAGCGCTAATGATTCCAGGAAAATCTGGAGGAGATTTTCAGCCGCTCTTGCTTAATCATGAAGTGATCAATGAGCCTTCTGCTTCCGTACTCGCGCTGATGGTAGGCAACACTGCGCAGCGGCGTGTTGCTCCATACAGTGTGATGGTGTACGCAGACCCCGTTTTCGAAGCTCGGGATTCGCGCGTCAAGGTTCGTACCGCGGCTCCCCCAGCGGATCAGAACAAGCAGCTACAACAAGCCTTCCGCGATATTGGCTTCGAAGACGGTTCGCCCATTCCCCCGCTTCCGGGCTCGCGCGAAGAAGCAGAAGCAATCATTTCAATGGCGCCTTGGAGAAGCGGTTACCAGGCGTTAAACTTCGACGCTAACCGCGCCAGCGTTAATGACACCGACCTGAGCCAGTATCGCGTCATCCATTTCGCCACTCATGGTTTCGTTGATTATCAGCATCCCGAGTTGTCGGGTCTGGTGCTTTCAATGGTTGACGAAAAAGGGAATCCGCAGGATGGCTTTCTGCGCATGCATGACATCTACAACCTAAAGCTTCCCGTTGATTTGGTCGTGTTGAGCGCCTGTAACACCGGTCTGGGAAAGGAAGTCAAAGGCGAAGGATTGATTGGTCTGACGCGTGGGTTTATGTATGCCGGAGCACGTGGCGTAGTAGCGTCTCTTTGGAAGGTGGATGATGATGCAACGGCAGAGCTGATGAAACAGTTCTATGCAGGGATGTTTCAGAAACGTTTGACGCCAGCGGCGGCTCTGAGGGAGGCACAACTCGCGTTGCGTTCGCATAAGCGTTGGGAGTCGCCGTATTATTGGGCTGCCTTTGTGATGCAGGGCGAATACGATCAGAAACCACTCGTCGATGCAAAGGTAAACGTTAAGGTTGTTGTATTTGGCGGAGCAATTCTTCTATTAGGGGCGGTGTTCGTGTTTCTTTGGAGACGAAGAAGGCAACCAATAAAATAGCCGGGCCGTGAAGTAGTTAGTCCATCGTATTGTAACCTTATTAGCACTTTAAGTTGGAATGAAGACAGAATGGATCCTGACAAAGGAGTCGTTTGATACTTTGCTTGCGTGGCTCGACGCTAACCCGGAAGCCGCTGCCCGCAAGTATGAACAGATTCGCACTCGGCTCATTAGGATATTTGTGTGTCGCGGCTGTCTTGAATCTGAAGATCTTGCCGACGAAACGATCGATCGCGTAGCCCGCCGTCTGAATGACATCGCAGCAACTTTTACTGGCGATCCGGCGCGATATTTCTATGGCGTCGCGAACAAGATTCACCTTGAGTATCTGCGGCGAAAACCCATACCGCCGCCCCCAGTTCCTGATGACGACACGGACACGGACCAGGACGCGCGCGAATATGAATGCCTCGAGCGCTGCATGCAGCAGCTATCGCCGAAAAATCGCGAACTCGTGCTCGAATATTACCAGGAAGAACGATGGGCAAAGATAGATCACCGGAAGCGTTTGGCAAACCAGTTGGGGATTGCGTTGAATGCCCTGCGCATCCGCGCCTGTCGAATTCGGGCTTCGTTGCTGGAATGCGTCAAAAACTGCGTGCACACTGCAGCAGAATGAAATGGCTTTGCGGCAGACGGCATTATAGTTGGGAACGCTCGTAGGATTAGCTGTAGTTTGAAATCTAATATCCAACAACATCAAAGCCTTCGCGAATATCAGCTGGGCCAGGCTGCGTCCGAAGATGCGGCGCGTATCGAAGAGCGCCTCTTGACAGACGATGAGTTTTACCAGGAGCTGCTTATAGTCGAGGACGAACTGGTCGACCAATACCTCGCTGGTCGGCTGACAGGTTCTGAAAAAGAATCGTTCGAAACATATTTCTTAGCGACACCCGAGCGGCGCGAAACATTGCGTTTTGCGCGAAACCTGAAGAAATACGTCAATAATGAGGCTGGTCAGAAGTCGGGTGAAAGCAATACCGACTTTGCTTCTGAGTCAAGCACATTCGCAGCCCCTGCCCTTCCGCAAAAACGATTCTGGCCGTGGTCAAACCCGGTCGTTTCCTATTCGCTTACTGCTGCAATCGTGCTCGTGGTCACTCTCACCACCGTCCTGATTGTGAGAAATCTAAATTCTCCGCCGGCAGGCATCGGGAAGGTTTTGGTTGTTGAGTTGGCGCCGGGGCTGAGCCGTGGTGATCAGGGGACAAAACAGATCATCGTCCCGGCAGATACCGCAAACGTGCAATTGCAGCTCAGAGTTTCAAACGTCGCCGCCTATCAGACCTATCGCGCAATTCTGCAAACGCCCGACGGCCGTCAAATTTCTTCACAAGATGGTTTACGCCCCGATCCTGCGTGGAACGATCGAATCTTTTGTTTGGTACCAGCCAATCTCCTCACGCCAAGCGACTACAGCCTCAAACTTAGCGGTATCAATCAGCAGGGTGAGTATGAAGATGTTGCTCGCTATTATTTTCGCGTAAGCAACAGATAACCTTTAGCGCCACTGTCACGAGCAACTTCCTACTCCTTGAGGGCAGTTCCCGTAGTTCTCCCCTTCGCGCCTTACGATGTCACCAATCGACTCCGCCCGCTTATCCTTGTAACAACATCAACTGTCCTGTATTTGCGAGTCAACATACATGAAATGTCTTGGCAGAGAACTGCATAATCACTGTTAGCGAACCGAAAGTTAACCGAAAGCGATTCACCCTAAGCATCCCGTTTTAGTTAGATTTGAATCAGGCGTTCAAGTTTTCACAGGTCTTGGTTCGTTTGTTCGACAGGTTCTTTAAACCTTGGTTGATGCTCTATGCAGAATGGCTATTAACAAGGAGAGCGTATGGCCAAAAAGAAATCTTCCTCAAACAAGGAAAAATCAACAGCTAAGACGAAATCTAAAAAGAAATCCTTGGCCCAGAAGGAACAGATCGTTGAAGTGTCGATGGCCGCGGTGACCATTGAAGAGGCAGTAGCAGGTGAATTTCAGACACCACCGGCTAATGGTGAGGAGTGCATTCTATGGAGAGATGGGGACGTACACAGGCGTATCCGTGCGGCCTTATCCGAATGGTCAAACCAGCCACTTAATAACATCACAGGCAACCTAACTCTGGGCCAGTTGTCTGTCGGGACTGGTGTCCCGTGGAATGAAGGGAATCAAGGCAGACTGGTTCAAGCTACAAATGAGCAGAATGTTTTCTTTCCCTTTCCTTCAAGAATGAATCCTCCCCCGATACTTGTGCCGTCGACAACGACTGTAGCCGATTGGGAAAGGGTTGTCTGGAGAATGCAAGACCCGCATACGTTTTGTTTTGCGTTTGGAAACTAACCCGCTTCGAAGGTACTGCCAATGAGATCAATTTGTCTCTTCTTCGCCGCCGTACTTTTTATTTCAGTTTTTTCGTCAAACGCCAGTGCACAAGTCGCAAGTACGATCTACCGGCCAGGAATGAACGAGATACGTGTCACGTTTACTGAAGATATAGAGGCGATCACTTTAACGAACACGTTGCTATTCTTTGAAGACGACACGGGAAGGATAGTGCAGGTGTTTTGTGATACTTCCCATGTTCCGGACTCCAAGAATTCCGTTTTACTCAATCGTTTTCGAGACGCAGCAGCGGTTCCCGTTAACCTGGCGGGAGGCGGTGGCGGTGTTTCAGCGGTGCCTGCCGGAACGACCCGTCCTTATAATGTCGTGCTCAAGGGAGTTAAGTTGACCCGAGAGCCTAAAGCCCGCCCGATCCAGATATCAGTCGACGTTAATTCCACGACGAACAAATTGCCCAGTCTGACCGTAGCGGCAATTAACAACGCCGGAACAGCTACGCTTCCTTACTTCAACCGTCGAATAATAGACATTCACCCCGAAGGTATCGATCCCACAGTCTTTCGAGACAAATTTCAGGGAGATCCAGGCAAGGTTAAAATCTTATATAAATTTGGTAGAGATGATCCCTCACCTAACGTCGAAACATCCGCCGCCAGTGTCAAGATTGATCCTAAAAACCCGGCGGATTTGCTAATTGAGCCCAAAGAAAAGCTGCCGCTCCGGGCCAAGAAATATACGGTCCAAGTCATCTTTCCTGCCCCGCCGCTACTGGGAACTACAAGTGCGAGTTTTTCGATTCCAACTGACGCCGAATCTCTTACGGCTACGACTGTGGCGGAACTGACTCCGCCGGGCCAAACCGACAGAACCAAAACCGAATTCTACGTAGAAACTACCTTCACCTCCACTGTTAACGCGAAGAGCCACGCGCGAGCAAACGTCGGTATTTTCGGTGTTCATTGGAAGCCGACTCTGCCATTGCTGACCTACAACGTGTTCGGCGAAAAAGGTGACAAGCCAGTTTGGATGGCCTTTCGTCCGCTGTTTGAAGCCGATGTCGATACTCAATCGCCGAAAGTATCCAAGTCGCCGAACAGGGTCCAATTCGGCATGGATTACGAGCTCGGGCGTGATGCCGGACTGCGAAAGACACGTCCGGACGGGTCGAAAGAGCCACCTGCATTCCTGCAGCAGCAGATCTGGATAAATGGCCTCCGCTACGATTCGGACAGGGACTTCAAGCTCCAAACAATCTACTGGCATACAGAATACGTGCCGCGGTTTCTGGACTTTGAGCAGACTACCGAGGAGAGACAGTTTGCATTTGACATCGCACCGCGGACCACACCAACAACTAGTAAAGGTCCGTTCGTCTCGTCCTACAGGATCAAGCCGTCAATCGGTTACGAATTGGGAGGGCTTGTCAGAAGAGATACAAGGGCCACCAATACTCCGACCGACACGATCAATAGACCGTTCGTCGGACTCGACCTGGCGTTGGAGCTCAAACGCCTCGTCAAATTCGGCGTGACCGGCACCTACTATCACCTCGTGAATGCCGACCGCCGCCGGAATAGGGCCTACACTGAAACACGCTTCGAATTGAACACGGGCTTCCTTTTCAACAGGAACTTCAACGGCCTACAGAACGCGATCCTCTTCAAGTTTCAGAGAGGCGAGCAGCCGCCTACGTTCGGTCCGGTTAATGCTCTTTCTGTGGGTTTCAAGATATTTCGTTAATCCCGAATATGACGAAGCTAAAAGTCATGCATAAAAAAGCGATCAGTCTCGTGGTGTTGGCGCTACTCGCGTTCTTATTGGTCCAGGGACCATCGGCTACTGGAGCAGGAAGTGATAATACCAACTCGACTGGACCATCTCAGCCAGTCCCGCCGGTGGCGAACCCTTTAGGCACTGCTTTAGTACCTGCCGGGCCATTCTCGTTTGCCGAACCCACGATCCGCCTGGCTGCCGGGTTACCAGACGGCACGAGCGAGATTATTCTTAAAAGCTCTACCCCACAATCTGGTCCACCCGACATTCAGGATGTCGATCTGCCGCGGCCGCTAGCCGCCAGGGTGACGTTTGAACAGATTCCAGGTAGCAACGCGCCCGCTAATACCTGGCGCTACAAGGCGACTGTCTATGGTCTCTCTCCGGCGTCAAGTCAACAACATTACGCTACTGTCACTGGCGCCGACAAAAAACCGCAAACCCTTCTCTACACAGTAACCAATCAGCCTGCGGGTAACTTCTCGTGGAGCGTCTCTAAGTTGCCCGATCCGTGGGTGTTTTCTACAGGACCAACCGCTGATGGTGGTGCGTGTACGGCGTTCTCTGTTACCGCAAAAGATGCTTCGGCAACGAATGTGAATGTCTCCTCGTCGCTCGTCGAGCAGAGCACGAAGGATGCGATAACGCTTGATAGTCTGCGACTCTGCAATAGCGGCAAGAAGTGCGATGGCACGGAGCCAATCACGCTACAAGCCAACGTTCCAACGGCGCTTCAGTTATGTACCACCGAAACATTTCACGGTACCTACCATGGGGCCATCGTCCTCGCCGCACGTGAGAAGCCGGACGGCGACATCATTCTCCAAAACGCGCAATTCAGCAGCTCCCTCGCAAAGCTAGGCGGCCTTGTATTGATCTTGATCGGCGTCGCTTTTGCCTTTGTGGTGAAGGTTTGGGCGCGTGCAAAGCTCGAACGCGATCAGGCCCTCGTGCCGGTCACTCGTATGCGCACGCAGCTTAACAAGCTGGCTGCAACTCTCAGCCAACTCGAGCCTGAGATTTACCGCGAGGCTCCGACTCAACTCAACGAAGCGATCCAGATCCTTCTTGGCGAGCTGTCTGACAACGTTCTTGATAGCGAGAAATTTCTCCCGCCAAGGGTTCCCAATCCTTTCGGTTTTACTGTAAATGCCGAGGGTTTTAAGGCATATCTTGAAGCCCGAAATCCGAAAATCAAGCAGCTATCAGTACTTGTTAATGAGGGCGTTGTACCAGCGGTAAAGGAAGACAACGGCACGCCAGCGGCAACACAGGCCGCGGTCACAGCAGCCATTAAGAATATCGACGCGCTGGTAAAAACCACTCCGGATGCGGATCAGGCGTTAGCAGAGGTGCAGCGAATCCTTGATGAGCTTCGTCGTACTCTCTTTCCGAACGTTCTCAACCCCCAAGCGGCTTTCGTGCCTGCGCCCGCCAGCACTAGTTTTGAAGCGCTCCAGTTGGAAATTCAAAGCATCAGCAAAGCCGTCTGGGTGCTCTATGGGATTCTGACGGCGGTGTCGGGTTTTGCATTTCTGATCCTCAATAACCCGGGCTACGGTGTGCCGCTCGATTACATCTTTGCCTTCTTCTGGGGATTTGGATTGCCGATGACGGTCCAAGCGCTTACGCCCAGCTCGGCCGCCAGTGCGCTAAACATTTCAATTGCCAAAACATCATGAAACTAAGTCTTCCACATTTCGATCTGTCTGGAGGTAACAGTTATGGCCAGTTATGCTGAATGTCTTGCCGCTCTGCCGGCATTTCAGAACGATCTACTTCGCGAACGCACCTTCGCGCAGCCGGGAGTCGCTACTGCTTTTGGCTTTTCGCCCCGCGGCGCCTTCTCCGCCTTTGCTACTCCACTGGCTAACGTTCATGCGACCGGAGTCGGCATTCGTCACAAGAACGGAGAATACGTGCAGGGCGAGCATGTCATTAAAGTGTTTGTGTTCGACAAAGTTGAGGGTGAGGTGCCGGGCATTCCGGCGTCTTACGGTGCTAATGGTCAGATCCCGGTCGACATAGAGCACTTACCCATTCAAACGATCCGCGGTCCCAGAAAAGGAAAGAGCCGCGGCGGCGCTAAGAAAAGGGGACAGGGAAAAGTTGACGCGGCTGACGCTCAGGCTGCAATGGCGGGCACAGCCGCTGCACCAATCGCGATGCCGCAGGCGCTGGCGGCGCAGCAGCAACGTATCCGGCCCATCCAAGGGGGAGTGACCATCAGTCCCCTCAATGCAAATTTTGTCGGCACGCTCGGCTGTTTTCTGCTACGGCCTAACGTGGATACAGAAGAGATTTTTGTGCTCAGTAATAACCACGTGCTGGCCAATATAGACCGGCTACCGCAGGGCACACGGATCGTCCAGCCCGGTCCTGAAGTGCCGCCATTCGTTACTGACCCAAACGACGCTTTCGCAGCTCTGAATACGACTATCCCGCTTCAATTTCCGGCTGGCACCGCGCAGCCCGTTTTCAATCGCTTCGATGCCGCGATAGCGAATGTGACTAACGGCCCGATGATTCAACGCGGCAGCATGTTCGGAATGCTCGGGGTCGGACAGCCTAATCCAAACAATGCTCCTGTGTACGACCCTGGTCGCGTAGTAAGTCCGGAGCCGGACATGCGTGTGATGAAGATGGGCCGTACTACGGGATTCACGCGCGGCAGAATAACGGCTACTAACGTTCAAGGCGTCGAAGTGAACTACGGTACTCCGCAGTTTCCGCGCATCGCAGTTTTCCGTGGCATAACTGTAGTTGTTGGAGATGGCGGCAATCCGTTTAGCTTGCCGGGAGACTCGGGCTCTGTGATTCTGGAAGAGGCAACAGGTCATCCCGTCGCTCTGCTCTTTGCCGGCGACGGTGTGAAAACTATGGCTTGCGACCTCGGAGCGCTATGTCAGCAACTTGGTGCATGGCCCGTTTGAAGCTCCCGGTCGAGCTTATTCATTGCCGAGTGGTATGATAAAATTACGCTCGTTATGGCTGTTCCAGAATTACTGCGCGAGCTTAGTGAGAATATCTCTCACCCTGCATTGAAACAGGTGGGAGAAACAAAGACGCGGGATGGGAAGTGGGCGCTCCTGGCGGTAGTTCGACAGGGAACGCCATCCTCTGTCCTGGAGAAAATAAAAGAAATGGCCGGAGACTTCCCGGTCGTCTTTGAAGAGGATCCCGATCTTTTACCTATTGCCCGTCCTGCTTATCCAGAGAAGGGTGAATAGGGACCGGAGTCAAAGTCCACCGAGGAGTGTCAGTCTTCACCGCACTTTCGCCCTCTTTTCGAAATTCGGTTTGCATAGTAGTACGGCTCGAACACATACCTTTGTGCAACCGAACCGGTCGGTGGAATTTTAATCGTAACGTAGTGCCGTCAAAGGATCGACGCGCGTGGCTCTGCGTGCCGGAAAATAACAAGCTATAAGAGCAACCACGATCAATGTCAAAGACACTCCCACGAAAGTCGCGACATCGGTCGAAGTCACACCAAACAACATAGTTGAGACAAGACGCGTCAGCGCAAACGCACCTGCAAGGCCGAGTAACAGGCCGATCAGCGTCAACTTCATTCCATTGCGGATAACTAACTTCAGGACGTCTAAGGTCGTGGCGCCGAGAGCCACGCGAATCCCAATCTCATTTCGACGACGAGCAACCGAAAACGACAAAACTCCGTAAAGCCCGACGCACGCCAGGAGCAGTGCCAGCAATCCAAAGAATGCCGCCAGCCGCGCAACGAGTTTCTGCTGGACTAACGATCGTGAAACGTATTCAGATAAATTCGTTACTTCATCAACAGGAAGGTTAGTGTTGACGTCGCGCAAGGTCCGTCTCACCTCGTGAATTATCCTCTCGGGATTTCCTGACACTCGAAGCGCGAGGTTTGAGAGTGGCTGTGGTCGTTGCGTCACGGGGTAATAAACCATTGCCTTGGATGGTTCAGTCAGCCTCTGGTACTTGACGTCCTTTACTACCCCAATAATTTCAAACTCGTCACGGGCTTTTGCATCCTTGCCAAAGTGCCGACCGATAGGGGAAGTGTTGGGATAAAAGTGCTGAGCCATCGTTTCGCTAATTACTGCAACCTTCTGCGAATTGCTGATATCGTGCTTCTCGAAGACGCGGCCGCTCACAATAGGTACACCCATCGCTTTGAAATAGTCGTCGCCCACGAGATTTTGTCGCACTAGGGTAGCTGAACCCTCTTGAGGAGTTTGGTCATAAGTGAATACTGGAGTGAACGATCCACCCTGATTGAAGGTAAAGCGTGAGAAGGCCGCAGCTTCGACGCCGGGGATCTGACGCACACGATCTTGAACCTCTACGAGCAGGTTTCGCAGCTGGTCGTCTTTGAACCCCGTAGTCGCGGTGTCGATTTGAAAGAGAATTACGTTGTCTTCTTTGAATCCTGTTGGGATCTGTTGCAGGTTAATCAGGGTCCGAACAAACAATCCTGCTCCTACCATGAGCATGAGTGATAAAGCGACCTGGGCCACAACCAACGATTTGCCCATTCGACTCTGCGAATTTGCCTGAACGGTGCCTTTCCCGTCTTTCAGTGTGGCATTCAGATCAACCCGGGTTGCCTGAAAAGCCGGCATTGCTCCAAAAATGATTGCCGAAGCAACAGAAGCAAACAGGTTAAAGGTAAGGAGGTGTAGATTCGGAGTCACATCCAGTGGCAACGGACGTGGTCCATCTGAGGCCATGAGGACTAACAGATTGCTTCCCCACGAGGCCAGGGCGAGTCCTGCGATTCCCCCTAAACTAGAAAGCAGCAAACTCTCAGTAATAAGTTGGCGGATTAGACTGATGCGCCGAGCACCGAGGGCAAGACGTAGAGCCAGTTCCTTCTGACGTGCCGCTGCTCGGGCCAGAAGCAAATTAGCAATGTTTGCGCATGAGATCAGCAGGACTACTCCTACCACGATCATTAGAATCTTTAGTGGCAGAGCAAAGTTACGTCTTACCCCACTGATACCTTTTCCCGCTGGGGTTAACTCAACACTCGCGCGCTGGATATTCTGTTGTGTTTTCGCGGATGGTTGATTATCCGCAATCTCTTGCAGGAATCTTTTGAAATCAAGATTTACGACGGCAGAGGCTTGTTCTCTATCAACGCCGTCCTTCAGGCGTCCCAGCAGATATAGCGACTGAAACGTCTTCTCATTGCGCTCGTTCCAATGGGCCGGTGGCAGTTGAGGCTCCATCGCAAGTGGTATCCATAGGTCCGGAGCAACTCCAACGGTCGTGCCCGAAAAACCCTTTGGACCAACACCGATGATAGTGTACTGCGTTTTATCTATACTGATGGTTTTGCCGATGAGGTTGGGATTGCTACCGAATCTTTGTTGCCACAAAGCATGACTAACGACAGCAACAGGTGACAGTCCCACGGTTTTGTCGTCGTCCTCGTTAAGGAGTCTCCCCAGACATGGGTTGATTCCGAGCACACTGAAGTACGAACCGGATACAAGTTGAACTTCGAGCCGTTCGGGTTCGGATTCATTGGAACCAGAGCTTATCTTTCCGTGGACCGTCCAGGTTATGCTCAAAAGCCCCGCTACATCGGAAAAGATCTCCTTGCGTTGCCGTTGCTCCTGAAGGAACGGATAAGAGAAAAGGTCCCAACTCCCGTCGGGAAAATCACGTGTCAAACCCCCATTCTCGGCCCGACCAAACAGTACAAGTCTGTCAGGTTCTTTGATGGGCAATGATTTGAGCAGCACTGTATTGAGTAGACTGAAGACGGCGGTGTTAGCGCCAATTCCAAGAGTCAACGTGAGGATTGCGATTAGAGTAAAAGCCGGATTCTTAATGAGTAGTCGAAGACTGTAGCGGATGTCCCGCAGTACGTTCTCGAAGAAATTAACCCCTCTCGCATGCAGGTTCTGCTCGACATCACGTTCCATGTGATAACGCATTTCATCATCAAGTTGTCGTTCTAATTCATCTCGCCGAAATAGTGACCGGCATTTGCGTGTGACTTTCGTAAAGAACATACGCACCTCTCTTATGCATGCGACGGACAAGTGCTATCGACTGGCAATAAGAGATAAGACCTATTCAACGGATTACGGTCCCGACGTGAGCGAGAAGAAATTCGAGTCGCAGTGGCGCGCTTACCGCGTACACCTCGAGCGGTTCCACTTACTGCCGGCAACACCTTCATAACCAACTCTGCAGATACGCATCTGACTTCATAAAGACGGCGAAGTGACCGCTATCCTTTATCTCAACGAATGCCTTCTTCGGCGCGCTGATTGACCGAAGGAATCCGCGGGCCATGCTCGTCGGCGCAGTGAAATCTTCGGCGCCCTGAATGACGAAAACCGGTACGGCAAAATTGCCGGTCAAGCTCTCTCTTTTGAGCTTGCTCGTCACTGGCACAAGACGCTCAGCACTTACTTCCTCTCCTTCAAGCCAATCATTGAAGTCGCGCAATGTATAGCCCGGAGCCGAGAGTGCAAGTCCGAGCGTAGACAAGAGAAAGACGTCCGCGTGTTCGAACAGGTTGGACCATTTACGTTGGACTGCGTAGGCGCTTCCACTCGAATACGGTGGCGGACCAACTGCCGTGAGTTCCTTGATGGCGTTTTGATCTCCGAGAAGTTTTGCCTTCTTTAGGAGTTCGGCGTAAGCGATGGAGTAGTTCCTTAATGGATCGGCGACCTGACCTGTGCCGACAAACGCAGAGAAGATTTCCGGCCGGGCTTTCACCATGAAGACGCCAAGAATCGATCCCCATGAATGCCCCACGAGGATGATCTTGTCTTTGTTTAGCGACTTGCAAAGAAATTCAGCGAGCTCGACGCCGTCTTGCGTCATACGATCTATCGTGATTGTGTCAGCAATTGAGCGACCATTCTTACCCAGCGTTCTGCCTGCGCCGCGTTGATCCCATTGAACGATCGTGAAGTGCCGCAACCACGATCGAAACACGGCGTAGCCGTAAGGATTAGTCGCTTCACCGGGTCCACCGTGCAGAAACAACAAGACCGGGTTGTTACGATTTTCCCCACGGATCGTAATCCACTGCTCGATTCCACCGAGCTTCACGTACCTCGCTTCATCGATGACGCCTGGCCCGGCAAGAGCGTAGTCGCGTGCGTTTCGTTCACGCAGCAGGTCGAGCGTCGTAGTTAGCTTGTCGAGATCGGATTGAGCGCGGATGATTGCACAGAGGCCGGTAAGCAATAGTATCGAGGAGAGCATTTTCTTCATAAATTAGAAGACGCGCTGTGAGCGGTGGATGTTAGCGCGCTATCCAAAGTTCAAGTTTGTCGTTCCTCAAAACAGCCTAAAGTATCCCACTCAAAAAACTCTAAGAGGAGGTCGGTTCCCCGCTGTTCAACAGGACCGCCCCCAACAACTACCAGCTCACTACAGTGCCGATCTCATGAATCGTCAAAATGTGCGGATGATTTAATGCCGAAGACTTTGCTTCCTGAATGAATGGATCTTGGAGCCGCGCTGGGATACTGGAAGATACCGGGCGCGAATGAGCAGCTTCTCAGTATCCCATTCAATCCGGGTGTCTTGATGAAGAGTATTACGCGTGAGGAACTTGTCGAATGTACGCCCCAGCGAGCAGTCCAACGACTACAAATTTATAGACAAAACTACAGATATTTGGATTTCGATTCTTCTTTATTTAGCAATCGGTATTGTAAGTCGCTGAAAACACACGTGTTAAGTCTGCGCTTTGGTTTAATTCCCCATTTGGTACAGCGATTGTTATTTCTGAAGCGCAGATTTTCACGACCTGATTCTGGGTAATCCGCAACCTTTCACCTGAAGTGAAGTTTTCCAAATACAAAGAGGAAACTAAGAATATGCATAAACTAGGAATTAAATCCCTGCTCATAGCAATGGCCTTGCTCGTGGCTTTTGCGAGTGCTGTATCCGCCCAGGTAACCGGTGGAGCGGTAACAGGAACCGTCCGTGATCCCAACGGCTCTGCCGTGGTCGGTGCCACCGTTTCACTTAAGGACAAATCGCGTGGACTAGACTTTAAATCCCAAACCACGGGTGCGGGATCTTATCAATTTACCAACGTGCCTACCGGAACGTATACGATGACGGTTACGGCCAGTGGTTTCACCGAGGCGACTGGCCAAGTCGACGTTTCGCTTAACCAAACAGCGACGGCCGACGTAGCCCTCACGATCACCGCGAGCACTGCGGTTGTTACCGTTACTAGTGGTATCGAAAATATCGTCCAGACGGATAGCTCTCAAGTTGGAACGACATTTAAGGGGCAGCAGTTCCTGGACCTGCCGGTCAATGGAAATCCAAACAACCTGGCGCTTCTCGCTCCGAATGTGACTTCCCCACCGATCGGAGTTTCCGGCGAAGGTGCGATAACAGGCGGACTACGCCAGCGATCTAATAGTTTTACGATCGATGGCGTTGATAACAACGACGTCGGTGTTAGCGGCAGCGTTCGCGGCGTCATCCAGGATTCCGTAAGCGAATTCTCATTCCTGCAAAACAACTTTAATGCGGAATTCAGCTCGGGCGGCGCAGGTGCGTTCAACACGATCACCAAGTCAGGTACTAACTCGTACCACGGCAGTGGCTTTCTGTACGTCGGTAGTCAGAGGCTTAACGCGCGGTCAACGGATGAGAAGGGCCCGACCAAACGGTTCTTCAAAGATGCGATATACGGGTTCACTGCCGGAGGGCCGCTGCCATACCTGCATTTTGGTGAAGGTGGTAAGGTGGTCTCGTCGGGAAAGGATAAGCTTTTCTTCTTCGTGGCGGGGCAGAAGCATTTTTTCAAAGGTGAAGGAAGTACTGCGGGCTACATCGCTCCGACCACTGCGGGTCTTGCGCAGATCGCCGCGATTCCTGGCGTTAGCCCGTTTGTGATCGGTCTTGTGCAAAAGTCCATGCCTTTGGCCGCCTCTCAAGGGTTTCTCAACTGTGTCGACCCCAATCACGTGGACTCGAGTGAATTTGGTCTAATTATGGGTAGGTGCGGGATCCCTTTGGGAAATGTAAATGTTGCCCAACCCAATAGTAATACTACCAAATCGTGGCAGGTGAACGTTGATCACAATCTGAACGCGAAGAATCAGTTCCGCTACAGATTCTACAAATTCGACTACACCTCAGCCGATCCGTTTCTCGTTCCCCTGTTTGCCTCGGATACGACCCAGAACCAGAAATCGTTTTCTGCTAACTGGATTTCGAATCTCAGCACGAAACTGGTCAATGATTTCCGTTTCGGCTACATCAGGAGCAGTACCCTGTTCAATCAGCTGCATGATCAGTCCCAGTTCAATTTTCCGATCCTTGACCTTGACCAGTTTGGACTCTCTCTGGGGCCGGCAGATCAGCAGACGGACAGCAAGAAGACGTTCCAGTATTACGACTCGATAGCATGGATCGCCGGGGCACATTCGTTCAAGTTTGGAGCCGAATACATTAAGCGTCCAAACCAGATCTTTTTCCTGCCTCGACACGGCGGCGAATATGAATATTCGGACTTGGATGTATTTTTCCAGGACCTTAAACCGGGTGATTTTAATCACCTCGGTGTCGGTGACCCGATCCAGCCGCTTGGGTCGCATCAGTGGGGTGCTTTTGCCCAGGACGACTGGAAAATCCGTCACAACGTGACACTCAATCTGGGCGTTCGCTGGGACTATCAGAGCATTTATGATGTCGAGAAGCTGCAGGCACTAGAGGCCCCCGCCAACATTCCGGGCGTGCTCGACTTTCACGTGCCCAAGACGGATAAAAACAACTTTGCTCCGCGCGTGGGTATTGCCTGGGCGCCATCTTTCGGGGGCCGCATCGGCCGTTGGTTGTTCGGTAGCGAGGGTGACAGCTCCATCAGGGCCAACTTTGCCAGATCGTATGTCATAGCGTTTTCGAACCTCGTAAGCGCCGGCCCACCGGCGGCGCTGCAGAGCGAATTGGTAGACCAAGGCCCTGACACCAACTTCCTTGCTCAGGGCGGCGCAACCCCGGGCCCGTTTGTTTTCAATAATTCCGTCGCGGCTCTTCGGAGCTCTACGGGAGTCAGCTCCGTCATTTTGGATCACGTGGCTCCGTATGCCGACTCGTTTGCACTGTCGTATCAGCGCCAGCTGAATAGATCCACGGGTATTGAGGTTCGTTACCTGCACACCAATGGCAAGAAGTTGTTCGTTCAGGTTCAAACAAACTCGCAACCCGTTGTCGATGCGGCGATGGTCATTCCGACGCTGTTCTCGCTGCCTAGCGCTTCAGCCCTCGCGGCTCTTCCGACGATAAATACTGTGGTAACGGGCAACTCGATCCTTAACGGAGCGACCATAGCCCCGAGGCAGCTCCCGTTCAGTGGGGTGCTTACCAGCGACCCAAATATCGGTAAGTCGAAATATGACGGTGGTTCCGTTAGCGTTACTCGGCGGTTGGCTCGTCATCTCGCTTTGACTGCGGCTTACACGTATAGCCGGACGTACGATAACTCGTTCAACGAGTTATTTACGAGCTCTCTCAACCCGCGGCGCTCGCAGGATGCAGGCGAGTTCTTTCAACCACAGGGACTTGACCTAACACATGACTATTCTCGCTCGATCGCCGATGTTCCGCACCGTTTTGTGTCGTCCTGGATTTATGAAGTACCGTTCAAGTCTAGAAACTCCTTCGTCAATGGTGTCATAGGAGGATGGGAAATAGGCGGTATCTTCCAGGCTCAGTCAGGTCAGCTGGTTGACCTTCAGTCCGGCATCGACTCTAACCGAAATGGAGATAACGCGGGTGACCGTGTTTTCTTCAATCCGAACGGTGACCCGAATGTCGGTTCGGGTGTTGTGGGACTGACTGGCGCAACAGACCCCTTCACTGGAGAACTGTTAGGGTTTAATTTAGGAAGCGCTCCGAATAGGGACTTTCGCGCGTATGTTCCTGGCACCATCGATGCTTTGCACCATATCACCCTCAACGCAAATGCTGGATGGATCCAAGCTGGCTGGTTCGCGGCCGGGCTTGCCAACGGCGGAGCCGGACTTGCTCCCAGAAACGCGTTCCGCTCGCGTAGTTGGAACAACACGGACATGACTTTCATAAAGAACACCCGTTTCGGTAAGGAGGGCAGATTTAACTTCCTGGTCGCTGCGGAAGCTCATAACGTGTTCAATCAAAGGGAAATTAACATTGCTGGTATTGGAGCCGGCGCAAGATCGTTTACCGAACCCTTCACATCTCAGTTCCTGAACTATTCCTTCGGCGTGTATGGTGGAAGAACTATCACGATGCGCGCGAAGTTTATCTTCTAACTTTGGTTCAGTTTGGACCTGGCTGAGTATTCAGCTAGTAGTCGAGGCTGCCGGCAACGGCAGCCTCTTTTTTTATAAAACTTGGCGGCAGCATTTTCGCAATGCCGCGCGTGGTAATGATTCGGACGCCATCGTCCAATCTCAAAGCCTCGGGATTAATCTGCTCATGCGGCTCTTGCTGCGTCACTGTGCGACCGCTCAATATCCTCAACTATGGCACGAACTAACTCCGCCACGCTCCACGCCTGTGCAACGCAACCGCGCGGCAGGTGCGGAGCGTCTCCATCGAAAATTTCGGAAACTTGACCGAGGCCGGCTTCCTCCAGATGCTGCTGAAAGTTCTCCAGCCATGTTGCTGCAAATCTTCGACCTGCTTTTCTCCCGAACGTCTTGACGTACGCTGTGATATATGGACCCATTAGCCATGGCCAAACAGTCCCTTGATGGTAGGCACCATCACGGCTGCCTGGACCACCTTCGTATCGGCCAACGTAATTCGAATCTGATCGTGAAAGCGTTCGGAGGCCGCGAGGTGTTAGCAATTCACTTTCGATTACACCGAGAATACTCGTTGCTCGCTCTTTAGGGACCATCGTGTTCGTTAAGCTGATGGCAATTACCTGGTTTGGTCTGATCGACGCATCTCGAATCTCACCATCAATCACATCGTAGAGACAACCGGCCTGCTCATTCCAAAACACTTTGTTGAAGCTCGCGCGCGCCTTGTCCGCCATAGCCCGGTACTTTGCGTTTGGCTCGTGAAATATTTCCGCGAGATCCTCCATCACCCGCAACGCGTTGTACCAAAGCGCCTGAATCTCTACTGGTTTTCCATGGCGTGGCGTCACTACCCGGTCGCCAACTTTCGCATCCATCCAAGTTAGTTGCACACCCGGCTCGCCAGAAAGGAGTAAGCCATCGTCATCAACGTGGATTCCGTAACGAGTACCTCTTACGTGCCAGTCAACAATGTCTTTCAGCACGTCGTAGAGAGTTGTTCTAACAAACTCGTAGTCGCTTGTGTATTGCAGGAATGAACGCACCGCTTCGAAGAACCAGAGCGTTGCATCAACAGTATTGTATTCCGGAGCTTCCCCAGCATCCGGAAACCGGTTCGGCAACATACCTTGATCGACGTGGGCTGCAAACTCCGCAAGAATGTTCTTGGCAATGTTCGAGCGTCCGTTGACGAGCGTCAAACCGGGTAGTGCAATCATGGTGTCGCGTCCCCAATCGGCAAACCAGTGGTATCCCGCTATCACTGTTTCACCACGTTCGCGCGAGACAATGAATTGATCGGCGGCGTGTCTCAATGGTATAGCAAGACTATTTGTCTCTTTAACAAAACTTGACCGTCGCTCAATCTCTACTTTGCGATAGTAGTCAGCGTCGGAGGCCTGATGCTGTTTGGTTGAAGCGATGATGTTGACCTTCTTGCTTCCACTCAGATCGAAAGTCAACGAACACGGGCTAAACAAATCCTCAACATGATCCAATCCGCGTTCCAGCTCGATCGCATATTGGAAATTGCGATACCAAAATCCATTTGCATCGACGTTCGCTGGATCATGAGCGAGATGCAGCGGGGGCAGATCCGCATATGGGCGAAAAGTTGTTAGACCTGGGTTGGTTTCGATCTGTGCGTTGAGAGCGCCGTTTTCATGTGTCGTACTGTGATAATCACGGAACGCGATGAGTGGACGAACATCTAACTTGATGTCCTGATGATTGCTGCCAACGGTTTGCTCCAACTGATACTGAACGACCGTAGTGTTCTCTGACTGCACCATGAAGACTGATTTCTCGAGACGCACGCCTTCGACTTCATAAGTAAATCTTGGAAATGGTTCCAAACGAAAACTGGTCTGATAATTGAACCCATGCGGATGTATCACGCCGGGATATTGATTCGACGATAACTCATAGCGGCGACCATCGATCACAAGTGTCTCTTCGAACTTTGAGAGTAAGACGAATCGACCGACGGGTGGCTTCGTTGCTGCGGTAAGTAATCCGTGATATCGGCGAGTATTCAGTCCCAGGATTGTTGAAGACGAAAACCCGCCGATTCCATTCGTTTCAAGCCATTCACGAGTTAAAGCAACGTTTAGATCGCGACAGCTTTCCTGTTTGAACTCAATCATGATGAATCTTCCTCTTATGTTGCGTGAACTCTGGCTGTTGAATCGCGCGTCTCGCCTGCACTCTTAGCGTGTTCACCCTTGCCGAAGTTCACGTCCATGAACTGCACCAGGTCTTTCGAAAACAAGAGATCAAGCGCCCAATCCAGGGCGACCCGCACTTTCTTCTCGAATCGAGGAAGCTTGCTGAGATAAATGGTTCGCCATAACCACCACGCAACAAAGCCCGAAAAATTCACCCCCAGTATGCGCGCTACGCCAGTGCGTTTGCCGATAGATGCGAGTGCGCCGATCGTCTTGAATCGGAAAGCCCGCTTACGACCGCCATTAATCTCACTTAGGATATTGTTAGCGACGACTTTCCCTTGTCGCAGCGCATGTTGTGCGGTTGGTGGACAAGATTTACCAGTCGCAGGATCAGGTACTGCCGCACAATCACCGAGCGCCCAAACTGACGGCCAGCCTGCCACTTCCAAAAACTCATTTGTCACAAGTCGCCCTCTTTCTTTCTTGCACTCCAACATATTCAAGAGTGGATTCGGCGATACCCCTGCTGTCCAAATAAGCAAGTTGGTTTTGATCGTGGCGTTATCGCTGAGTGTTACTTCACCATCCGAAAGACTCTTCACTGCCGTCTCCATTCGGAACTCAACACCGCGCCGGGCAAGCTTCTCCTGTGCATATGCACCCAGCTTTGGGCCTAGTTCGGGCAGGATCGCGGCGCCCGCTTCGACCAGGATAATGCGTAGTTCATCGGTTGTTAGACGGGGATAATAGCGAAGCGCCTCGCGAACGAAATCATTTATAGACGCTATGGTCTCAACTCCCGCGAAGCCGCCGCCAACTACTACCATCGTGAGCAAGCGTGACCGATCTTCACTCGAGGATTCGAAATCCGCATCTTCGAGGTTCGTGATAAGTCGATTACGCAGGAGGATCGCATCCGTGAGCGACTTCATGGTCAAAGCATTTTCGGCAAGACCAGGAAGATTATAGAAGTTTGTCACTGAGCCGAGTGCCAGAACCAAATAATCGTAAAGCAGCTCGTGGTCGTGATCGTCGTCTGCGTGCGTCGCAATAACTCTGCGTTCTTCTAAGTTGATTGATTTAATGTCGCCATTAAAAAAATGTGATCGTCGCAGGAGCTTGCGCACGGGATTCACAATGTGAGTCAGATCAAGATCACCGGCGGCAACCTCGTGGAGCATCGGCGTGAAGAGAAAGAAATTCTCACGATTAACAAGTGTAATTTCAAAGTTAGACGAACGACGTAGCTTCTTTTCGAGATGCAAGGCGGTATAGAGCCCGCCAAAGCCGGCTCCGAGGATAAGAATTCGTTTTGCTCCAGTTGAAGTTTTAGTCATTGTTTGTGTGTGTACGACAGGCTGTTAGCCTGTCGCGCGCCTCTTCAACATTATTCGAGAAACTTAAACCGTTTTTCACTACGCTTAGTTCCACTGATCCGAGACGACAGCCTAACAGGCTGTCGTACTACAAAGGCGAAACCTAAAGCGCTGCAACTTCGCAGAACACCTTGATTGCGCCATTCGGATTAGTAAGCTTCGCGAACAACTCCTGATAATTTTCGATGCCGCGCACGGGATGGGTAAGTAAACGCGAAAGCCACCCGGGATATTCGGCCTCAGCCTGAGCGAGATCTTTCACACCCATCTCAAAGTACTCGCGGTTAGCATTCACCGTCCCAACCATAACTTTGTTACCAAGCACGAATTCAAGATTTATCTTGTCGGCCGGCACCTCGATCTTGCGATCACCGCCTGTGACGCTCGACAGTACCAGCACACCATTCTTCCCGAGTGCTTGCATACTGTCGAAAACGACTGGTGAAAAACCAGTGGCTTCAAAGATGATGTCAAACGGTCCGTACTTCTTTGCACCCTCGAGAATCGACAGCTCGTCCGTCGATTGATAAGTGGCGCCTATTGCCTCGATGAGATCGGAATTCAAGTAAGGTCCGGGTGTCTTGCCAAACGTTGTCACCTGCAATCCCTTGAGACGCAGGACCAGAGTTGCCAGTAAACCAATCGTTCCAGCACCCATCACCGCCGCGCGCCTGGGTTTCCACACTCGAAGTCGTCGTTGGATCTCGTATGCCTGGGCAATCCCCTTCTCCACAACGGTTGTTGGTTCCAGCAGAACGCCAACCTCTTTAAGACCCTGTGGGATCTTCACGATGAAATCAGCATCATCGACGTAGTACTCACTCATGTAACCGTGACGAAGGTTGATGCCACGCTCGAAGTAAGTGTCGTCGGTCGTCATGTCGTTTGTGCCGATCAGATCATAGATGCTTGAACCTGGACGGCGTACAGTCGCGACTACATAATCACCGGGCCTGAACTCAGTTACGTTGGGACCAACAGCTTCAACCTGGCCAAAACTTTCATGACCGATGATGAGGAAGTCATATCCTTGCGGCGGCTGGCCATACTCCGCGGCGTTGATTTCTTTATCGGTTCCATCCACACCGACTCTCAGAACGCGCACCAACACACCACGACCATTCGCTATGTCACTGACGTTAGGTGCCGGTAGTTCCGCCAGGTGAACTGTATTAGGTTTTCCGGGTTTGACTGCAATTGCTTTCATGATTTTTTCCTTGTTTAGCTTGCGGACCTTGCGAGTTCTGATTGCACTCCGAGGCGAGCAAGAGTTGATAACACTCGATTAGGTTCACCGAGATCGCTCCAGCCGACATCTCCCACTCTCATCACCATCAGATCTGCTGGTCGTACTGCCAGCACCTGATGAGAAAAGTTGGAATCCTCAATGTGTGAATACAGTGTGGCGAGAGCCTTCTGTTCATTCGCAGTTTCGAAAGTCGGCGCGACTGCTGCGAAGGAGGCGTACATTTCTGGCATCGCAGCACGCGTCATCTTCAGTAGGGCATCAACACATCCGACCATCACGAAACTGTTCCACAGGCAGCCGCGCTCCATAAGGGAAGTTGCCAATATCAAACTTGGCTTCTCCCAAAACTTGTGAACTCGTGTAATTGATTTTTGTACGCTGGCGAGTATCGAGGGCTCCGGTTCAATCCATCCGTACTCTGTTTCCGGTGCCGATGGAGTAATGCCGAGGAGCATCACCTTTCCGGGCTGGACGTTTACAGCATCGATCGCTACATCGATGTGCGACATGAATTCTTCGTCATCAGCGAAAAAATGATCGGAAGGAAACAGCGCAACGACTGCTTTTGGCGCTCTTTCTGCGATACGAAGCAGGGCGTAGAGAATTGCGGGCGCGGTTCCTTTGTTAACAGGTTGTTCAAGCAGAAGACCTCCTGGAACTTCGTCGGCACGTGATTCATAAAACCGGCGATGCTTCCGCGTAACAACGATCATCGTTCGGCTGGGCTCAATTGATAAAGCGACTCTTCGCCTGGTCTGATTGAGAAGGGTGCTGCCACCGACGACTGGCACGAATTGTTTGGGGCGATTGTCACCGGTTATCGCACGCGTCATCGACTGCAAACGCGTTCCATCTCCGCCCGCTAATATCACTGCCCATCGATCTCTCATGTTGATTGCGTTCCTTGTATTGGAGTTCGTCAAACAATCATGAGTCGGTCCCGGAGGAGATTCCTTACAGAAAAGCTAAAACGAGCAGGAGCAGCCCGTCGATCAGAAGCCCCTCAATCTGTCACACGAAACTCTTCAGTCGGAGCGCGTCCGTCCTCGGCCGCCCCCGTCGATCAGAAGCCCCTCAATCTGTCACACGAAACTCT
>Ga0068856_100001617_pt1 | contig 23574 bp, 22 predicted proteins | sample KBSCornC62_FD_66595 | JGI IMG/M metagenome (GOLD analysis project Ga0068856, IMG submission 66595) | Corn rhizosphere microbial communities from Kellogg Biological Station, Michigan, USA - KBS Corn C6-2 | ecosystem: Host-associated > Plants > Roots > Rhizosphere > Soil ... | reverse complement strand
GGGGCGACTCTTTCTTTGGTTCCCCGTTGGCTTGGCGTTGCAGAAGGTTCGCCGTTATCTGCGGCGAGTCGACCGCGCCGTGTGCACCACCGCGACCGGCGCGCTCACGGTCGGCGCGCCTGAGGGGTATCCGGAAGAGCTCCTGACCGAGCTGTGCGATCTGCTGACGCACGACGAAGGCGCGGACACGCGTTGCGTCTACAAGATCGGCGAGGACGATCTCGACGTGCACGACATCCGCCGCGTGCGGACGATTCACGAGCTGCGCGAGATTCACCGTTCCGAGTGGTTCATCGACATTCTGCGGCGAGACCGGCTGACGAGCGTCTTCCAGCCGATCGTGCATGCGAACGAGACGACGCGCGTGTTGGGGCACGAGGCGCTGCTGCGAGGGATCGGGCACGACGGCAAGACCGTCTCACCCGGTCCGCTGCTCGACGCGGCGCGCGGCTGCGGGATGCTCCCCGAGCTCGATCGCGCGGCACACCGCTCGGCGATCCGCGCCGCGGCGACGCACGACACGCAGCGGCCGCTCTTTCTCAATTTCACGCCCGAAGCGATTCGCGACGGCGCGAGCGCGCTCCGGCCGACGATCGATGCGATGGACGCGGCGGAGATGCCGCGCGAGCGCGTTGTGTTCGAGGTGATCGACGCGGAGCGTTCGGTCGATCTGCGCGAGCTCTGTTCGGTGGTCGATTCGGTGCGGAGCGCCGGTTTTCGTGTCGCGCTCGACGACATTGGATGCGAGGAGCATTCACGGCGCATCGTGCACGAGGTGCGGCCGGACTACATCAAGCTCGACATGGAACGCGTGCGCCGCGCGCCGGCGCCGCACCTCGGCGGCGCGGAGCGGCTGATGGATCTCGCGCAGGCGCTCAATATCGACACGATCGCCGAGGGCGTGGAGACCGACGCGGAGCTCGAGTGGAACCGCGAGCGCGGCGCGACCTACGTGCAGGGTTATTACATCGCGCGGCCGAGCGCGGTGCCGGCGTAGCCGGCGTCGTCCGAGCAAGCGAAGCGAATCGGTGGGCGCTTTGGCTCGTCGCGCGATGCCGGCGTGGTGCCCGAGGGCATCTCGCCGGGCCGCCTGCGTTCGCGCGAATCGGGTTGGATCACGGGGAACTACAATTGAACGAAAAAGGGCACGAACTGAAGGAATATTAAAGTAGTATTAAAATATTCAAAATAACCCCGGGCGTGACGCATCCCCGGTCGCTGGCCGGTCATCAGTTCCCGTCACGCCCGTCATTCGTGAAATCGGTCGTTCCCACGGAAGTTCAAGCCGCGTCGCGCGACATCCCACGTTGCGCCCGCCTCGCGGCGCGAGTAATGTCTCGCGTCGCCATCTCCGGAATGCTCATGCGATCGCTGCTTCTCCTCGTCGCCGCTACGCCCCTCTTCGCGCAGACTCGCACCATGACCAACTCGACGCCCGCGGGCCCGATCGTGATTCGGGCCGACCGGATCATCGATGGACGCGGCAAGGTCATTTCCGGCGGCGCGATCGTCGTCACCGGCGACAAGATCACGGCCGTCGAGACCGCGCCGAAGGGCGTGCCGACGTACGATCTCGAGGGCATGACACTGCTGCCCGGTTTGATCGACGCGCACTCGCATCTGAGCTGGTATTTCAATCGGCAGGGACGCTATCACACGCGCGGGGATGGCGACACGCCGGTCGAGTCCATGCTGTCGATGGCGGGGAACGCCTACGCCACGCTGATGGCCGGCTTCACGACGATTCAGAGTCCCGGCGACCCGGCCGACAAGGATCTTCGCGAGTGGATCGCGATGGGACAGATCCCGGGTCCGCGGGTGCTCACGTCACTGGCGCCGTTCAGCAGCACGCGTCCCTCGCCCGATTCGCTGCGCGCGCTCGTGCGCCAGCGAAAAGCGCAGGGCGCGGACGTCATCAAGATCTTCGCGTCGGCGAGCATTCGAGACGGCGGCGCGCAGACGATGAGCGACGAGCAGCTCGCGGCGCTGTGCGGAGAAGCGAAGGCGCAAGGGATGCGCACGATGGTGCACGCGCACAGCATCGCGAGCATCAAGGCCTCCGTGGCCGCGGGGTGCGATCAGATCGAGCACGGCGTCTTCGCCGATCAGGAAACGCTCAAGCTCATGGCGGACCATGGCGTGTACTTCGATCCCCAGGTCTGCCTCGTGTTCCGGAACTATCTCGACAATCGCGCCAAGTTCGAGGGCATCGGCAACTACAACGAAGAAGGCTTCGCGGCGATGGAGAAGGCGCTGCCGATTGCCGCGGCGATGTACAACAAGGCGATCCACACGCCGGGACTCAAGGTAATCTTCGGGACGGATGCGGTGGCCGGCGCGCACGGCCGGAACGCCGAGGAGCTGGTGTGCCGCGTGCACGACGGCGGCCAGTCGCCGATGGACGCGATCACCTCCGCGACGTCGCTCACCGCCGAGTCGATGCATTTGGGGAACGAGATCGGCACGATCGCGCCGGGCATGCAGGCGGACATCATCGCGGTCGCCGGCGACCCGTCGAAGGACATCACCGCGCTGCGGCGCGTGGATTTCGTGATGAAGGGCGGGACGGTCTACAAGAACGTGCGCTGATCATTCCTCAGCGGCGCGCCACGCGTCAGCGCGCGCGCTGCAACGCGAGTGTGAAGATCGAGCCTTTGCCGAGCTGACTTTTCGCGGTCAAATCGCCGTGCATCGCGCGCGCGAGTTGGCGGCTGATCGCCAGCCCCAGCCCGGTGCCCTGCCGTTCGCCGGCGTATTTGGTGTCCACCTGGACGAACGGCTCGAACACGCTCTCCAGCTTGTCGGCGGGAATGCCGATCCCGGTGTCGCACACGTCCACGCAGACGTGGTCGCCGACCACGCGGCAGGTCACGCGAATCTCGCCGCCTTCCTTCGTGTAGCGCACCGCGTTCGAGACGACGTTGAGAAAGATCTGCATCAGCTTGTCGCCGTCGGCCAGCACGAGGACGTCGTCGCACCGGCTCGCGAGTCGATACTCGATCCGCTTCGCCTGCGCCTGCGGGGCGATCAGCTCTTCGACGCGATCGAGCGCCTGCGCGATGTGGACGGGCTGCAGATCGAGCGTGAGGCGTCCGGCCTCGATCTTGGCGAAGTTGAGAATGTCGTTGATCAGCCCGAGCAGATGCTGCGCGCTGCGCGCGATCCGTCGCAGGTCCTCCATCTGCGGCTCGGCGAGCGATCCGTGCACCCCCACCTCGAGCAGCTGCGCGTAGCCGATGATCGCGTTGAGCGGCGTGCGAAGCTCGTGGCTCATCGCGGCGAGGAATTCGCTCTTCGCGCGATTCGCCTGCTCGGCCTCGTGGGCGGTCTCCTCGAGCTCCGCCGCCTGTGTCTCGAGCTCCGTCGCCTGCTGCTCGAGCAGCGCGCGGCTGTCTTCGACGTCCTTGAAGAGGAACGCCTTCTCGATCGCCTGGCCGGCCCGGCGCGCCAGATCCTCCGCGACCGCCAGATCGCGCGCGTCGTAGTGGCGGCCGGATTCCGCGCTCACCAGGGTCATGCTCCCGATGACGGTCTGGTCCGCCCGGAGCGGCACGATGATCGCCGACCGGAGTCCGAGCTCCCGCAGCAGCCGCAGGTGGTCCTCGTCGCGCGCCGATGCCGCGAGCATGCTATTGGAGATATCAGATATCAAAACACTAGTACCAGTCGTGATGACCCGCTCGATCTCGCCGCCGACGCCGAGCGGCTCGGGATACCGCCGCGCCAGCGCGCGCGTCTGCGCGACCTTGGCCGGATCGCGGTGCGACACGTCGAGCCGCCGCAGCGAGCCGTTCTCGTTCACGACGTCCACGGCGTACCAGTCGGCAAAGCCCGGAACGACGGCGCGGCTCAGATTGCGCAGCGTCTGCTCGTAGTCGAGCGACTCGGAGAGCGTCGTGCTTGCGCTCAGCAGCAGCTCGCGCGTGGCCTCGGCGCGGTGGTGCTCGGTGAGATCGCGAAGGTAGGCGGTGAACACCGGCGGCTCCGCCTCCGGCACCTGGAGGATCGTGAGCTCGACCGGAAAGTCCGAGCCGTCGGCGCGATGCCCGCGCACCTCCACGGCGCGGCCCAGCATCCGCGCCTCGCCCGTCGCCATGTAGCGCGCCATGCCTTTGCGGTGCGCGTCGCGCAGGTCCGGCGGCACGATGTAGTCGACCATCGGCTTGCCGAGAATCTCCGCGCGCGCGTAGCCGAACGTGCGCTCCGCCGCGGGGTTGAACTCGAGCACGCGTCCCTCGTGGTCGATCGTCACGATGCAATCGAGCGCGACCTGCACCATGGCGCGCGCGAGGCCGCTCGCCGCGCGCTCTGCGTCGATCGCGCGGCGGCGCGCGATGAACTGGCCAATCTGCAATCCGACGCCCTCGAGCGTCTCCAGCACCGCGTCATCGATGTGACGCGACTCGGCGCTGTACAGCTCGACCACGCCGAGGAACTCGTCGCGCGTCATTACGGGAAAGGCGAGCGCGGCGTGCAGGTTGGACGCCGCGGCCGCACGCCGCCGCGGGAAGTTCTCGGCGTGCGCGACTTCGTCTTCCTGGATCGCGCGACGCTCGAGCCACACGCGCCCGGGAAGACCGACGCCGCGCGCGAGTGTGAGCTCGCCGGTGAGGCGCTCGAATGACTGGTCGCCGTTCGCGCCCCACACGCGCGCCGGCCGCAGCACGTCCGTGAGCGCGTCGCGCAACCAGAACGCGCCGACCTGCCAGCCGAGGTGGGTCGCGATCGCCGACAGCACGTGATCGACTGCTTCGTCGATCGTTTCCGACTCCGCCAGGGCGCGACTAACGGTGTGCTGTACGGCGAGCCGTTGTTCGATCCCGGCGCTCACGCGCGATCCTTCCGCTGGAGCTCGCGCAGCTCCCGCCGGGTTGCGCTGACACGGAGGTTGTTCGGATCCGAGAGATCGAGGAGTTGCCAAGGAATGCGGATCGCCGACCGGGCGCCGGGCACGCCGCGGAAAAACGGGAGCTGGCGCACGAAGCTCGCGACGCGTTCGATCATCGCGCCCGCGCCGACGTGGAACTCCACCACGCAGTGCTCGCCGTCGACGATCTCGACGCGCATCTCCTCGAGCCGCCCGAGCACGTGGCCGTCCGCGTCGCGCACGCGCTGACTGAGCATGCGCTCGACGTGGACCTCGTGAATCTGCACCATCATGCTCCGGGAACGCGCCGGACGATGTGCTGGCGGAGCCAGTTCTCGAGCGCGTAAATCGGCGTGGAGGTCGCGTCGAAGTCGAGGCGGAGCCCCGGTCCGCGCCGCTCGATGCGGCTCCACGGAATTCGGAACGGCACGCCGCGGCCGTCGAGCTTGCGATCGATGCGCCGCGCGTACCAACGCGCGAATCGGCGGCTGAACCGCGAGAGGAGCGTGATCGGACTCACCTCGACGTACGCCACGCGCGGCGGCCGGCCGTCGCGCAGCTCGAGCACGATGCCGTCGACGCGGCCGGCGTTGCGCTCGCCGTTGTCCTGCAACTGCTCATCCAGGATGTTGCCGATCAGATGCACGGTCAGCTCCCAACGAGTTCCAGCGGAATCGAGACGACCGCGAGCACCGCGGCCATCACGCTGATCGACATCACGACGGCGTTTCCGATTCGGCCGTTGGTGTGCTCGCCGAGGTAGTCGCGATCGTTCATGAGGATCAGAAACGGCAGCACGCCGATCGGGAGCGATGCGGACGTGAGTGCCATCGCGATCTGCGTGAGCTGCAGAGGATCAACGCCAAACAGCACGAAGAGCGCCGCGACGGCGATGATGAGCGTGTACGCCAGGCTGAAGCGCGCATCGGCGTGCGGCTTCAGATCCTCGCCCCAATTCCAGCCGAGCCCCTGCGCGATCAGGTAGGCGAGCGCGAGCGTGATCTCGAGCGTCGCGCCGATGCAGGCGATGAACAGCGAGCCGATGACGAGCCACGCGCCCGGTGTGTGGAAGACGTGCGACAGGAGCTGCGGGAGCTGCTGATAGTGTTGCACGTCCGTGCCGGAGGGATGAAACACGATCGCGGCGAGCACGAGGACCGCGACCGAGAGAAATCCCCCGAAGCTCATGCCCAGTCCAGCGATGACGCGATTCATCGCGATGTAGCTCTCGTCCCATTTCTCCTCGATCGCGCCGGACGAGTAGAAGTAGTACAAGTACGGCGAGATCGATGCGCCGATCACGCTCACCGCCACGAACCAGTAGTGGCTCGGACGTGTGTGCGGGAGCGACGGGACGAGGCCGCGCGCGAGCTCGCCGTAATGCGGGTGCGACTTCACGGCGCCCACCGCGAACGCGATCGTGACGAGACCCAGGAACGACACGCCGTTCTCGATGAAGCTGAACGTGCTGCGCCAGAGCACGAGCCACGCGGTGAACGCGACCGGAATCGCCCAGATCGGCAGCGCCCGCCCGGTCGCGAGATTGAGCGCCGCGGCCGCGCCGCCAAGCTCCGCGCCGAGCGTGAGCAGCGACACCAGAAACATCACGATCAGCGGGACGGCGAAGAAGTTCACGCCGAACCGCTCGCGCATCGCATCGGGAATCGTGTGCTTGCTCACGGCCGCGAATCGTCCGGACATCTCGACGAGAAAGGCGACACAGAGCGTGCCGAGCACCACGGACCAGGCGAGCTGGTAGCCGTACCCCGCGCCCGCCTGCGCGGCGGTGGTGATCGATCCGATCTCCAGGAAGCCGCCGACGCTCGTCACGATGCCGAGTGTCAGCTCGAATGCGCGTTTCATGATGTCGAGGCGGGGCTAGTGTCCCGTGAGCGCGTACGACGCGCGCTCCGCGCGCGCCACGGCCCACTCCGATTCGCGCAGCCAGAGTCGAATGAGCAGCAGTGCGGCGACGAGGTACGCGACGCTCGCCGGAATCCACATGATGAGCCCCGCGAGCTGCTGGTCGGTGAGCGGCGTGAGGCCCCAAGCGAGCGCGCGATCGCCGTACGCCGGGTACCAGATGATGCGCGAGAAGCTCATCAGCGCACCGAGCACGCCCGTGTGCACCGCGGTCGTGAACAGGTAGACGATCGACGCGCCGCGCGCCGCGCGCCGCTGCACGTAGATCACGCTCCACCAGAAGAGGAGCGCGCTGCCGAGAAATGACGCGTGCTGCAGCGCGTGGACCGCGTCGCTCGTGAGCGTACGCTCGAAGAGCGCGGGAATGTGCCAGGCCCAGATCGCGACGCCGTGCAGCAGCCAGGCGTCGAATGGCCGCACGAGCGCTCGCCACGTGGCGCGAAGCGCGCGCGCCCGAAGCAGCCGCCCGACGCGATGCCGGGCGTCGCTTGGCAGCCCCCAGAGCATGACGATACCCGGCCGGCCGAGCACGAGCAGCGGCGCCGACACCGTCATGAGGAGCTCGTGCTGAACCATGTGCGCCGAGAAGAGCTGCTCCGAGATCTCGTGCAGCGGGGAGATCAGCGCGAGCGCGAGCACGACCCATCCGCTCGCGAAGCACGCGATGGCGCGCGAATCGGGCGTGCGCGACGTACGCCGCCGGAGCACGATCGCACCGCGGCCATAGAGCAGGGCCGAGGCGGCGAGTGGCAGCACGACGCCGGGCTCCCACGACCACTCGGCCCAGATGGGATTCCCGGCCAGCATCACCATCACGCGCGCATGCAGGGCGCGAACACGAACACCGCGGCCCATTGCGCGAGGATCACCAGCGAAGAGAATACGCTAATGAGCATTCCGCAGAGCGACATGAACCGCGTGCGCGCGGCGACCGTCGCCTGCTCGTCCTCGACGCCGGCGCCGACCGCGCGCCAGGCGCGGTACGCCACGACGGCCGTCCCGATCGTGACCACGAGACACAGGATCGGTACGACGTGCACGGCGGCCCGCATGCCGTGGCCGCACGCCCAGTCGTCGGCGACGTAGATCAATTGCTGATTGATCAACGCGACCACGGGGCCGAGCAGCATGCCGAGCGTCAGGCGCAGCAGCCCGCGCCAGCGCGCGAACTCGCTGCCCGACTCCTCGCCGGCGAGCGAGCCGTCGGCGGAATTAGAAGATTCGAGGACCGACATAGACGATCAGATAGATCGCGGCCCAGAGGGCCACGGTGAAATACCAGTACATCGAATTGTCCGAGGCATCGCTGAACGATTTCGCGGGCATTGGCTTGAGCCAGTAAAAGAGCGTGAGGCCGACGGTGTCGCCCACGTCGAACAGCAGCAGCGAGGCGTGAAAGCCGACGAGCAGCCATACGGCGGTGCCGTACGCGTTCGTGTCCCAGCGAACGTTCAGTGCCCAGAGATCCCACCAGCGCAGCACGACCGTCGGCACGACCAGAACCGACATGACGGTGAGCCAGCGGCGCACCCCCGCGCGATCCAGCGCCTTCCCGGCGCGCGCGGCGAGCGCGGCGGGGATGAAGCTCGCGAGCATCAATGCGAGATTGATCGTCGGGATCGTGAGGCTCGGCAGCGGCGTCTGGAGCGGAGGCCACGCCTCGAAGTTCTGGCGCACGTAGAAGTAGCTGGCGAAGATCAGCGCGGTCGTCCAACCCTCGATGACCATGAAGCCGAGCGTACCCCACCACATGAGGCTGCGCTGGCCGAACACGACCGACGGCAAGCCGCCGACGTCGCTGACCGGGCGAAGCGCTTTCATGCGAGCTCCACCACGGCGTCGCCGGTCGCGACGCGCTCGGTCCCCGGTGTGGAGGTGCTCTGGAGCGCCCAACCGACGAGCCCGATCGCGGACAGCCCGGTCGCAATGAGCACGAAGTACGGACTGAAGATCGAACCGATCCACATCACGCCCATGCACAGCGCGAGGTAGAGCGGCCAGATCGAGGGGCCGGGTGCATGATGCCGCGAATCCGGGCGCGCGTCGAACGCCGTCGTGAGCAGCACCTCGCGGCGGTCGGTGCGCAGGCCGGTCACCACCGGCATATCGACGGCTGGCTCCCAGAGCGGATGCCGGCTGTGCACCACCGGCACGTGCAGGAACGTGTAGCTCGGCGGCGGCGAGGGGATCGCCCACTCGAGCCCCGACGAGTTCCAGGGATTGGGGCCCGCCGGCGCGCCGCCGCGCCAGCTCTTGAGCACATTATAAAGAAAGGCGATCACCGAGAGCGCGATGATGTACGCGCCGGCCGTCGCCACGAGATTGAGCGGCCCCCATCCCGTCGCCGCCAGATAGGTGTAGACGCGCCGCGGCATCCCCTCGAGCCCGAGGATGTGCATCGGGAAGAAGGTGAGATTGACGCCGATCAGAAAGAGCCAGAAGTGGATCTTGCCGATCGTCTCGTCGAGCATGCGGCCGACGATTTTCGGAAACCAGAAATAGAATGCTCCAAAGAGCGGCATCACCCCGCCGCCGAGCAGCACGTAGTGCAGGTGCGCCACGACGAAGAACGTGTCGTGCGCCTGCTTGTCGAACGCCACCGACGCGAGCATCACGCCGGTGATGCCGCCGTTCACGAACGTGAAGATGAATCCCAGCACGAACAGCATCGCCGTGCGCAGCTCCGGCCGCCCCAGCCAGAGCGTCGCGATCCAGCAGAAGATCTGCACGCCGGTCGGAATCGCGATCAGCATGCTCGCCGCGGTGAACAGGCTCTGTCCGAGCTCCGGCACCGGCGTGGCGAACATGTGATGCACCCACAACCCGAACGCGAAGAACGCGGTGGTGATGTTCGCCATCACGAGCGCGGTGTAGCCGAACACCGGGCGCCGCGAGAACGTCTCGACGATCGGCGTGACGAAGCCGAGCGCCGGCAGGAAGATGATGTAGACCTCGGGATGCCCGAAGAACCAGAAGATGTGCTGCCAGAGCAGCGCGTCGCCGCCTTCGGCCGGATTGAACCACTGAGTGTTGACGGCGCGGTCGGCGGCGAGCATCAACGTGCTGCCGGTCGCGACCGCCGGCATCGCGAACACGATCATGAACGAGACCACGAGCTGCGCCCACACGAACAGCGGAATGCGGTTCAGCGACATTCCGGGCGCGCGCATCTTGAACGTCGTGACGATGATGTTCACCGCCGCGCAGAGCGCCGCGATCTCCGTGTACGTGACGAGCTGCGCCCAGACGTCGACGCGATGGCCCGGCGAGTACTGCGGTCCGGCGAGCGGCACGTAGCTGAACCAGCCGGCGTCGGGCCCCGTGTTCGCGAACAGGCTCACGTACAGGAACACGACGCCGACGAAGTACGTCCAGTAGCCGAACGCGTTGAGGCGCGGGAATGCCACGTTGCGTGCGCCGATCATCAGCGGCACGAAGTACAGACCCATCGCCGTCATGATCGGTACGGCGAAGAGGAACATCATCGTCGTACCGTGCGTAGTGAAGATCTGGTTGTAGCGATCGGGGCCCAGGAGCGTGTTCTCGGGGCGCGCGAGCTGCGTGCGCATCATCGCCGCTTCGATCCCGCCGGCGATGAACATGAGGAACGCGGTGATGATGTACCGCTTGCCGATCGACTTGTGGTCGACCGTCGTGAGCCAACCCCAGAATCCGCGCCCGTCGCGCCAGATCGAGTCGAGCTGCGCCGCCTCGCGCGCGACCGCATCGTCGGTCAACGTCATGTCGGCCGGCAGGCCGGTATGGTCGTGTGGGGGGGGCGCGGTCATTTCATGCTCTCCAGGTAGTCGGCGAGCGCCTCTTGCTGCGGCGGCGACAGCGGGACCGCCGGCATGTGCACGCCGGGCTTCCACAAGCCGGGATCGACGATCCAGCGGAGGAGATTCTCACGCGTGTTCGCCAGCGTCCCGGCCGCGAGCGTCTCGCGACTGCCGAGGTGCGTGAGGTCGGGACCAACGGTGGCGCGCGCCTGCGTGCCGGCGATCGTGTGACACGTCGCGCACCCCGCACTCAGGAAAACACGCTGTCCGTACACGAGATGCGGATCCGAAGGCGAAGCCGGCGCCTGCGACGCGGCCGCGAGCCACGCCGCGAACTTCGGCTTTGGCTCGGCCACGATGTAGAAGGCCATCTTTGCGTGCTGCAATCCGCAGAACTCCGCGCACTGCCCGCGGTAGCGGCCGGCCGTATCCGCCTGGAACCACAGCGTCGTCGTGTAGCCGGGAATCAGATCCTTCTTCCCGTTGAGGCTCGGCGCCCAGAAGCTGTGGATCACGTCGGCCGCGCGGAGCTTGAATTGGATCGGCACACCGACGGGCACGTGGATCTCGTTCGCGGTGACGAGCTGCCGGCTCGGATCAGGATCCTCATATAAGACCTGCCACCACCACTGGTGCCCGGTGACGTCGATCGTGAGCGCGCGAAGCGGATGCTGCGCCAGTGCGTGTCCGACGGTGAAATCGTACGCGAGAAAGGCGATGAGGATCGCGACCGTGATCCCGCTCGCGATCGTGACCACGCGCTCGGTGCGCACATGCGCCGTGTCGTCGAGCCGCACGAGGTCGCTCGAGAGGCGCCGCTGCCGCCGCGTGATCGCCGCCCACAGCATGGCGACGATCACGATCAGCCACACCGTACCGCCGACGGCGAGCATCCACCACCAGAGACCGGCGACCGCCCTCGCTTGCGGCGAGCTCGGATCGAAGAGCGAGTGCATGAATTACGGGAACATCGACGCGCTGGGCAGCGACGAGTTCTTCGGCTTGGCGTTGGGCGTCTGGTTGGGTGCCGGGATCACCATCATGTGATCCTCGCGCGCCGGCCGCGCGCCCTTCGGCGTGAGGCCGCTCAGCGATCGCACGTATGCGACGAGCTCCCAGATCTGCTTGTTGTTCAGGCGATACTTCCACGCCGGCATGCCGTTGGGCCGGCCCTGTGCGATCGACGCGAAGATCTGATTCGGCAGGCTGCCGTAGATCCATTGATCGTCCATCAGCGCCGGACCCATGGCGCCGCCGCCGTGCGCGTGACATCCGCTGCAGTTCATCTCCTCGAAGAGCGCCTGCCCTTCGGCGGTGTTGTAGGCGTTGTCGTCGAACGGGCCTTCGGACGTGTCGCTGATGAACGTCGGTCCGGGCTGCAGGTCCACGTCGGCGACGAACGCCGACGGCGCCGCGGATTGCGATTGCCCGAGGTTCCGCTGCTCGCGTTCGCACGCCACCGCGGCGATCGCGACGGTGATCAGCAGCGTCCGCGCAATGTTTCGTTCGAGACTCGGTCCCATGCCCCACCCCCACCGCTCACGTCGTCGGTACGGCGCCGGCGTCCACACGCGGCACGCCGTACGCCGCCAGAATGCTGTCGATCGACGGACGCCGCCGCTCGATGATGTCGTTGATCTCGTTCTTGAACGTCGTGTCGCCGCGACGCACGCCCATCGTGATGTCGAAGACGAACGGCAGATACGGCAAATCGATCTGTGGGCTGACCGGCACGAGATCCAGCCGCACCGCGCTTCGCTTGGCGAAGTAGCCGGCGAACGGACCCCAGACCACCGCGACGTCGACGTCGCCGCGCGCGACGGCATCGACGATGCGCGCGGCCGGATTCGGCTGGCGGTAGTCGCCGTAGACCGTGTAGCCGACGATGTTACGCGTCATGCCGCGGTTCGCGAGCGCGTGCGCCGGCGGCGTGTTGGCGAAATCGTCGCCGATGAGCTGCACGCCGATGCGCAGGCGCCGGAGCTTCGCGTCGTCGAATGAGCGAATGTTCAGGTGGCGGTCGTGCCGGCTCACGAAGACGTAGCTCGACTTGTAGTACGGCCGCGTGGTGGCGAGCATCTCCAAGCCCGCGACGGTGCCGACGACGAGATCACAATCGCCCGCGTTGAGCGTATTGCGCACGAATCCGCGCCGCTGCGCCCACCAGAAATACGTCACCGGCCGCCCGAGCTCGTGCCCGACGAGCTGCGCGATCTTGTTTTCGAACCCCGCGCCCGCGGCGTTGGAGAAGGGGAGGTTGTTGGGGTCGGAGCAGACGCGGAGAGACGAGAGTGGAGAGTGGAGAGTCGACACGGGCGCGGCGAACGCGCGATGCGTCGCGTTCGCGGTACCGAACGCGACCAGCACGATGGCCGGGAGCAGGAGTGCCGCGAGCTCCTCGCGACGCGAAGGCATGCGGGGCTTCACGTACCACCCTCCACTCTCCACTCTCTACTCTCCACTCTCTTACAATCCGAACACATACAACATCCCCCCCATCGTCGACTTCTGCGGGAGATCGCGCATGGCGTTGACGAAGCCCGCGGCGGCGGAGGAGTCGCGCGGGTCGAGCATCCCGGCGACGATCGCGCCGGACCAGCCGCCGACGCCGCTCAACACGGCCACGTACTGATGCCCGTCGGGGCCCTTGTACGTGACCGGCTGGCCGATGATGCCGGAGCCGGTCTTGAACTGCCACAGGAGCTTTCCGCTCCGCGCGTCGACCGCCTTGAACCAACCGTCCATCGTGCCGTAGAACGCGACGTCGCCCGCCGTGACCAGCGCGCCGCTCCACACCGGGAGATCCTCCTTGACCGCCCACACCTGCTTGCCCGTCACCGGATTCCACGCCTCGAACTCGCCGCGGTTGCCGCCCGGCCCCGCGTACATTTTGACGTTCATCCCCACGTACGGCGTGCCGGCGATGTAGTTCGCCGAGACGCCCTCTTCGTCCATACATAAATTCTGATGAGGAATGTACAATAAACCCGTCTTCGGCGAGTAGGCGCTCGGCTGCCAGTCCTTGCCGCCCGGCGCGGCGGGGCAGATCTCGCGGATCACCTTGCCCACCTGCGGCGACTTGTCCGGGTTGACCGCGAGCTGCCCCGTCTTCAGATCGACGCCCGTCGTCGAATTGATGAAGACGTAGGGATTGGCGGAGAGGAGCTGCCCCGTCTGCCGGTCGATCACGTACACGTAGCCGTTGCGGTCCGGACGGATCAGCACCTTGCGCGTCTGGCCGCCGATTGGCAGGTCGGCGATGATCTGCTCGTTCACGCCGTCGTAATCGTGCTCGTCGTGCGGCGTGAGCTGGTACGCCCACACGGCGGTGCCATCCTCGGGCCGGCGCGCGAACTGTGTCGACGTCCACTTGTTGTCGCCGGGACGGACGTCCGGGTTCCACGGGCCCGGATTCGCCGTCCCGTAGTAGATGAGGTCGAGCGTCGAGTCGTAGGCGATCCAGCCCCACATCGTGCCGCCGCCGATCTTCCACGCGCCCGGCGGCCACGAGCTCACGCCCAGATCCTTTCCCTGATCCTTGGTATAGTACGCCTTGAAGCTGGGGCCGATCAGCACGTCCTTGTCCGGGCCGGTCGCGTACGCGGTCCAGACGACCTTTCCAGAATTCTCATCGAGCCCCTTCACCCACCCGCGCACGCCCATCTCGCCGCCCGAGTTGCCGACGAGCACGCGCCCCTTCACCACCAGCGGCGCCATCGTGATCGTTTCGCCGATGTTGATCTCGGCGACCTTGGTGTCCCAGGCCGGCTTCCCCGTCGCGGCATCGAGCGCGATCGTCCGTCCGTCGAGCGTGTTGAAGAAGATCTTGCCGGCGTCGTAGACCGCGCCGCGGTTCACCACGTCGCAGCAGGCGACGCCCTGCGATGCGAGGAGCGGCTTGGGGTTGTACGACCACTTCACCGGCAGGCCGGGTTTGGTGAGATCGAGCGCGTACACAAAGTTCGGGTACGGCGTCACGATGTACATCGTGTTGTTCGCCACGATCGGCGCCGCTTCGTGGCCACGCAGCGTGCCGGTCGAGAACGTCGCGATCGGGCGCAGCCGTGCGACGGTCTGTTCGTTGATCTCCGTCAGTCCGCTGAAGCGCGTCGCCGCGTAATTCTTCGCCGGCATCACCCACTGGCCGTCGTCCGCGCCGAGATCTACCTCGCCGCCAGCGGTCGTCGGCGCTGCGCCGCGCTGCACGTTCGTGCTCCCCGTGGATCGTGATTCGTCAGGGCGGCACGCAGCCAAACACACCAGCGCGCACGTCGCCACCAGTGCGCCGACGTGTGCCCATCCACGATGCGTGTCGCCGATGTGCTGCATGCATTCCTCCGGTTCGGTTCGGCGCCAATGCACGAAGCGTTCCGAACCGGGGTGCGGGAATCGACCTGAAAACGAGGCGAAAATCCACACGAAAATGTGGAAACTCGTATCGCGCGATGAATGCTCGGGCCCGGTGCTTGCAACGCGCGTTCGCGACCGAAATGACCACACGCCGAGACTTCCTCGCTCGAAGCGGTACCGTCGCACTCGCGCTCTCGCCGCTCGCACGCTTCCATATCGCTCGCTTCGCACCGACGACGCTGCGTCTCGTCTTTTTCGACGAAGGATCGGTCGATGCGCGCGACGGATTCACGCTCGGCGTCGACGAGGCGCGCCACGCCGCGGAACTGTTCGGCGGCGCGGTAGAGCCGAGCACCGTCTCGTCGCCGAGCGCGCTGGCGGCGGAGCTCCGTCGCACACGCGCCGCGGCGGTGCTCGGCGGCCGCTCGCTCGATGTCGCGACGGCGCTCGCGCGCGACGCGTCCATGGCTGGCATCATTTACATGAACACGCTCGTCACGGCCGACGCGCTCCGATCGCGATGCGACGCGATCGCGTTTCACGTCGCGCCGAGCGACGCGATGCTCCGTGGCGCGCGAACGCTCGCGCACGCGCCGGACGCGGCGAATGCTGTCGCGTGGGATCCGTCGCTTGTGCGCTTTGGCGCGGACACGCTCAACAACCGCTTTCGCGCAAGGTTCGGGCGGCCCATGACGGCCGATGCGTGGACCAACTGGTTCGCCGTGAAAACGCTCTGGGAGTCCACACTCCGCATCCATGCCGCGGACGGGCATTCGCTCGCGGCACACCTCGCGGACGACGCGACGCAGTTCGACGGGCACAAAGGCCGTCCGCTCAGCTTCCGAGCGTGGGACCATCAGTTGCGTCAACCCGTGTACGTCCGTGTCTCTGCGGGCCGGCCGCTCGTCGAGGAGCCGGCGCAGGGCGCCGACGAAGATCCGCGCGCTTCGCTCGATCACATCGGCGGCGACGCGCGGAGTTCCACGTGTCGCGCGGCTCAGCCGGCGCGGAGCGGCTCGTGAACGCGCGGCGTCATTCCGTCGTGATCGCGACGTGCGCGGCCGTCTGCGCCGCGCCGCCTGCATTCGCCCAGGCGCCGCTGCTCGCGGTGAGCAACGAGCAGTCGCACGATGTCATGCTCGTCGACGCGCGAACGCACGCGATCGTCGCGACGATCCCAGTCGGCGCGCGCGCGCGCGGGATTCACTTCAGCCCCGACCATCGCCGTCTCTACGTGGCGGTGAGTGACGACGCGCCGCAGTCGGAGAGCACGAAGGACGGCGTGGTCGCGATCGACGTCGCGACGCGGCGGGTCGTGAAGCGATATCCGATCGGTTCCGACCCGGAGCAATTCGCGATCACGCCCGACGGCACGCGGCTCTACGCGTCCAACGAGGATGGCGGCACGGCGACGGCGATCGATTCGAGAACTGGAAAGCGCCTCGCGGCGCTGGTCGTCGGCATCGAGCCTGAAGGCGTCGCCGTGAGCCCCGACGGCCGGTGGGTGTACGTCACGAGCGAGACGAGCAACAGCGTCTCGATCATCGACGTTCGTGCGGACAAGGTCGTGGCGAACCTGCTCGTCGATTTGCGGCCGCGCGCCGCGGCGTTTACGCCTGACGGCACGCGGGTCTTCGTCACCGCCGAAGTCGGCGGCTCGGTGACGGTGATCGACTCCCGGACCCACGCACTCCTCGAGACGATTCGGATCGAGCGCAACGACGGAAAGCCCGTCGGCGTGGTCGTATCGCCGGACGGCAATCGCGTGTACGTCGCCTGCGGGCACACGAACGCCGTCGTCGTGCTCGACGCACACAGCTACAAGACGCTGGTGCGCATCCCCGTCGGCAATCGTCCGTGGGGAATCGACATCAGCGCGGACGGACGCTTCGTCTACTCGGCGAACGGATTGTCGAATACTGTTTCCGTGATCGATACGGCGCGGAACGCCGTGGTTGCGACCATCAACGTGGGGCAGCGGCCGTGGGGCGTAGCCGTCGAGCATTGAACGGACCGCGCATCGTCGCGCGGCCCGTGGAGGCAGCGTCGCTCGCGGCAGCGCTCGCGGTGCTCGCGCGCTGTCTCGACTTCGATGAGCCGACGCGTTTCGATCGGGCCTGCCGCCGACTGGCGCGAACGCGAGAGGGCCGCGCGCTCGCGTCGATCATGGCGCCGCTGTATCCCGCGGGGCTGCCGGGCGGCTACATCTCGCTCGCGACCGCGATCGCGTACTGGCTGCATCGGCACCGGCGATCGGGAGGCACACGGATCCTCGCGTCGGCGTGGGCGGGCTGGCTCGTGCATCGCGCGGTCAAACTCGGCTACCGGCGCATGCGCCCGCCGCGGCCCGGCGAACGCGCACGGTTCGACAGCTTCCCAAGCGGGCACACGACGGGAGCGACGGCGTTTGCGCTCACGACAGCCGCGGTGCTGTGCCGCGAGCGCGTCCTCTCGAGCGAGCAGGCGCTCGCCGGCGCCGCGCTCGCGTCGCTCACCATGGGCGCGTATCGGGTGATCGCCGACGATCACTGGGCCACCGATGTGATCGGCGGTTGGCTGCTTGGCGGCGCGGTCGCGGCGTGCTGCGCGCCGCGCGTCCGGTCTACGGCAGCGAGTAGGCGAGCATCACGCCGCCGTTCCCGTCGGGAAGCAAGGACGTTCGCAGCATGATGCGATCGAGCACGTTGTGCGGGTGGCCGTGCGCGTACTGCACCACCTTGCGTCCGCTGAACGTCCCGATCGCCGCGCCGAGCGCCACGTCGCTGCCCCAGTGCCTGTTGTGATACATCCGCGACAGCGCGACGGCGGTCGCGCCGCCGTACATCAGCGGCCCGACGATCCACGTCGAGCGCGGTCACGAACGAGACGACACGCTGGTGGCCGCGGCCGCGGCGGCGAAGGCCGTCGTCGAGTGGCCCGACGGGAACGACGCGTAATTGCCGGCGGTGAATCCCCTGAACGGGTGGAGCGCCGCGGGCTTCGACGCGTTCGACAGGAACGGCCGCTCTCGGCCGACGACCCCCTTGAGCACCCACGTCACTCCGTCGGCGAACAGCACCGCTTCGGACCCGTGCCAGCCGAGATCGGCTAGCCTGTCCCATTTGCCGACACGGCCAATCACGTACAGCGCTCCGCCGATGAAGTACGCGCCGGGGCTCGCGATGTCCTCGATGCCGGTGGACGCGTTCTTCAGAAAACGGTTGGTCTGCGCGCCCGGCTCTTGGAGCTCCTGCGCGGTGCGCTTGTCCAACGGGAACATCAGCACCGTCGCCGCGGCGAAGCCGGCGGCGAGATAAGCATCCTTGCGCGTGAAGAACGGCGCCTGCGTTTGCGCGTGAGTGGTATCGCGCGCTTTGCTGGTCGAGTCCTGCGCGGCGACGACGGACGGCTCGATCGCCGACGCGAGCAGACCAGCCGCGACTATTGCGTGTCGACCACGGCGCGCGGCGCCGGTGCGAATCCAATTGTGCATGGCGAGCTCCGCTGAAAGTGCACGTGATGCATTAGCGGTTCACCATTGCACGAACTGGGCGACCGGAGACGGTTTGGTCGTTGGGAGCCACAGGGAGAAGGTCGAGCCCTCGCCCACGATGCTCTCCACCGTGATGTCTCCGCCCATCATGTGCGCGAGATCGCGGCTGATCGTCAGGCCGAGGCCGGTGCCGCCGTGCGACCTCGTGTAGCCGCTCTCCACCTGCACGAACGGGTGAAAGACCCGGTCGAGATCTTCCTGCGCGATCCCGACGCCGGTGTCGCACACGCTGAGACACGCCCACGACGAATCGAGCTCGGGCCGTCCCGGCCGCGCCCTGACCGCGGCGCTCATCGTCACCCGGCCGCCGGCCGGCGTGAACTTCACGGCGTTCGACAGCAGGTTCGTGAGAATTTGCTGAATTCGCTGCGGGTCGCCGTAGTACTCCACTTGTCCGTCGAGGCCGTTCTCGACTGTGAGCTCGACCTTCTTGGCCGCGGCTTGCGGCCGGACCAGCGTCGCCGCCGCCTCGATCGCGTCGCGCGCGATGCCGAGCGTCGGCGCGACGAGCATCTGGCCCGCCTCGATCTTGGAGAGATCGAGAATTTCGTTGATGAGAGATGTCAGATGGTCGCCGCTCGCCCGGACGCGCCCGAGGTACTTCGCCTGCGTCTCGCTGATCGGGCCGGCGATGCCCATCTGGAGCAGCTCGGCGTAGCCCATCATCGCGTTGATCGGCGTGCGAATCTCGTGGCTCATCTTGGCCAGGAAATCCGACTTCGCGTTGCTGGCGGCCTCGGCCTCCTGCTGGAGCGAGAGCGTGTTTCGAAAGAGCATCGCGTTGTCGATCGCCACGGCCGTGCGCTGCGCGAGCTCGGTCGCCAGCGACAGCTCGTGCTCGCCGAACACGCGGCCGGAGTCGGTCATCGTGAACGAGATCGCGCCCACCGAATGCCCGCGCGCCACGAGCGGCACGCAGAGGAACGACTTCGGTCCAACAGCATCCAGGAGGCCCGCAGTCGTGTCGTCGGGTGAGCCGCGCCGAATCGACGGCGAGTCGAGATGCGGGATGAGCACGGGACTCTGGCTTCGGAGCGCCTGCGCCACCGGGCCGCCGTCGTCGATGCGGTACTTGTAGCGCGCGACCAGCGCCCGCACCTGCGGCTCCATCTCCGGATCGTAGTGCGCCGTCTGTGCGCGCTCGATGCTGCCGTCCGCGCCGGCGAGATGAATGCTGCAGTAGTCGCCCAGCGCCGGCACGCAGAACCGCGCGAGCTCCACGAGCAGTCGATCGTCGGAGATCGATCCCGCGAGAATGCGGCCCGCCTCCGCGAGGAATCGTTGACGCGCCGCCGTCTTGGTCAGCTCCGCGAACGCCCGCGCAGACTCGGCGGATGCATCCTCGACCTGTGCCGCCATTCGATTGAATGACGTCGCGAGACGGCCCACTTCGTCGTCGCCGCTCGCCGCGACACGCCGCCCGTACTCGCCTTGCGCCAGCGCTTCGGCGGCTCCCGTCAGTTCCACGAGTGGACGCACGAGCCGCCGGCCGGCCGCCCAGGCGACGAGCGTCGCGATCACGGCGAGAAGGATCGCGATGACGATCAGGCCGCGGAGTATGGCGTGCGCACGCGCGAGATAGCCGGCCGCCGGATAGGCGATGGTCATCATCAGCGGCGTGCGCGCGATTCGCAGGCTGGCGCCGAGCGATGGTCCGGTGGTGGGGAAGGTGAGTCGCGTCACCGACCCGGCGTATGCACCCGAATCGATGGGCACGGGCACCTGCTGCCCGATTGCATTCACCCACGTCGAGTCGCGCATGTTGCGGAAGTACAGATCGATGCCGCCGCCAATCAGGTTGCGCAGTTGGCGCAGCGTATTTGGATTGCTGTTGAGCCGGCGTTCCTGCGCCAAGTAGCCGAGGATCTTCCCGTCGCGGCGCACCGGCACGGCGACCCAGAACGCCGCGTGCCCGTTCGCGACGAACAGCGGTCCCACGCGCTCGGAATCGCCTCGGGCAGGGAACGCATCGAGCTCTTTGCGCAGGTGGCTCGTCTCGCCGGGCGATTGCAGCCGTACGCTGCCGACCAGCCGGCCATCGGCCGTCCAGAGCTCCGGCGGCGTGAGCGAATCAGTCGGCGGCGTGAGTCGCGCGAGTGCGGCGCGCGCGGTCGAGTCGAGATCACGAGCGGGCGTGTCGAGCGCGCGGGCGATCGCCGGATCGCGCGACGCGCGCGTCATGAGCCCGAGGCGCGCCGCCATCTGCGCGTTCATGAGCGGTCCGAGCACCTGCGACAGACCGGTCACTCGCTCGGCGGCGGCGAGCTCGGCGGAGCGCCGAATCTCGTAATACGACAACGCGAACGAGATGGTCAGCACCACGCCGAGCAGACTCAGAATGAGCAGCGGGAGCTTGCGGGCGAGCGGAAGCTCGCCACGCGGGCCTCCGATCGCGAGCTCGTTCGATAATGTTGGGTACGATGCGGCCACGGTGGTCGGTTGAGTCGTGTCACATTGACGATTCACACCGAATCTCTGTATCGACCGCCGAGTTCGCTACTCCGTCCCGAGCTGGCCGTCGCCGTTCTCGAGTGACCGCCAGAGGTACCACGCCGCCACGGAGCTATGCGGGCTCCACTTGGCGCCGATCTTCTTCACGTCCTTGGGCGCCGGCCGCTTGCGTTTGCGGTATGCCCGTTTGATGGCGTTCTGGATCCCGAGGTCGAGCTCCGGCAGGACGTCCGGCCGGCCGAGCCGGAACATCAGAAACATCTGCGCGGTCCACCGCCCGATCCCTTTGACCTGCACCAGATGCGCGATCAGGTCGTCGTCGGTCATGGCATCCACGGCGTCCAGCGGCAGCGCGCCATTCGTGACCTTTAATGATAGATCGCGCAAGTACGCGATCTTCTGGCGGGAGAGGCCGGCCGCGCGCAATTGCTCGTCGGGCGTGGCGATCACCGCCTCGGGCGCCGGCACGCGATCCGGGTAGAGCGCGACCAAGCGGGAGAGGATCGTGCTCGCCGCCTTGCCAGAGAGCTGCTGGAAGACGATCGAGCGCACGAGCGCCTGGAAGTGGGTGCCGTCCGTGCGCAGCTCGAGCCGGCATGGGCCGACTCGGTCGATTATCTCGGCGAGGACCGGGTCGACGCGCTTGAGGTGCCGGACCGCCGTGCGAAAGTTGGCCATTCGGGAAATGTACGGGCCGAGCTCGTGCTCCGCTGCCCCTTGTCGGAGTGCCGCTCCAGGAACCGGCCGACCTTCCGCATGTCCGCGATGAACAGCCGTTCGGCGATCACTCGCTGCTCCTTTGGCGCTCGGAGCACGGCCGACGGATGCACCGTCGCGAAGACGGCTGGCGCCCACTCGGACTCGATCGCGATGCCGCGCTTCTTCAGCACGCTGAAGCCCCGACCCAGCAGCGTCTTCGCCGCCGTCGCGCCCAGGCACACGATCACCTCGGGCTTGATGAGCGCGATCTCCTCGCGGAGCCACGGGAAGCACGCGCGAATCTCGCCGGCATTCGGCGTCTTGTGGATTCGCCGCTTCGTGCGCGCCTCCTTGGCCCACTTGAAGTGCTTGACGGCGTTGGTGACGTACACCTCGTCGCGGTCGATACCCGCGGCGTCGAACGCGCGGTCGAGCAACCGCCCCGACGGTCCGACGAAGGGACGCCCTTGCCGGTCCTCCTGATCGCCCGGCTGCTCGCCCACGACGATCACGCGCGCCGAGCGCGGACCTTCGCCGAACACCGTCTGCGTGCCGACCTTGAACAGGTCGCATCCGCGACAGTGTTCGGCGGCGGCGCGAAGCTTTGGAAGCGTCGGCCGCGGCGGAATGAAATCAGCGGCGGAGCCGGTTGGCTTCACTGTTTTTCTCGGCTTCGTCGTGCTGCTCGCGCTCCTCGAACAGCCGGTGATGCCCAGAGATCGGGCCGCCGGGCGCGTTGGTCGGATTCTCCGCGTTCTCCGGCTGCGGCGCACCCTCCGATTCTTCGCTCCCGCCATGCCGCCCGTGCAGCCCTTCGATGAACGCCGAATGGGTCTTGTCGCCCTGCTGTCCCTCGTCGTGCTCCGGCGCGCCTTTCTGATGACCGTCCTGCTTGGGCATGGTGAACCTCGTAGTTGAGTTCGCGCGGCGTTCATGTGCTGTCGCGTTCCGCCACACCTGCGGGGCAAGGCGAGGGCCACGCGTTGCGCGCGGGAACATTCATCGGCGCATTGGATTCATTCGGCAGGGAAGCACTCCGGCTTCCCAGGGTACCAGTAGTGAGAGGGTGTTCGACGCAGCCGCCGCGGCCGGGAAACCGGTTCGCGGCGGTTGTGTTTTACGTAGCCCGGTTCGCTTTGCCCGCGCCTGCCGGCGGCCTTACGTTCCCGCACATGTCCCGCCTGCTGAATTACTTCCTGCGCGGCCTGGTCGTGGTCGCTCCACTCGCGATCACGGTGTACGTGTGTTTCCTGGTCTTCACCACGATCGACGGCTGGCTGGAATTGCCGTATCCCGGTGTCGGATTTCTGGTGACGATCGTGCTCATCACGCTCGTCGGCTTTCTGGCCTCGAGCCTGATCGCGCGCGGGGTGTTCGGATTCTTCGATCGCGTGCTCGAGCGGCTGCCGTTCGTGCGGCTGCTCTACTCGTCGGCCAAGGACATGTTGAACGCCTTTGTGGGCGAGAAGCGCCGGTTCGACAAGCCGGTGCTCGTCTCGCTGTCGTCGGATCGTGCCGTGAAGGTGCTCGCGTTCCTCACATCGGATTCGCTCGCATCGCTCGGCATCGCTGATCACGTGACGGTGTACATGCCGCAGTCGTACGGTCTGGCCGGCCACATCATCGTGGTGCCGGCCGATCGCGTGGACCGGATCGACGCCGACGCGGCGGAAGTGATGGCGTTCATCATCTCGGGCGGCGTGACTGACGTTGAGACGAGGCACGCGCTGCCCAAGAGCTCGTAGCGCCGGTCGTCTCAGAGCAGTGTGAACGAGCGCAGCATTCCATCGAGCATTCGGTTCACCGCGTCGGCGTCGAACTCGCGAATGTGCTGAGACGGATCGTAGTTGCCGATGTTCGACGAATGAACGGTGTACTCGGCGGCGACGCATCGCGCGCCCGCGAGTCTGCGCGCGCTCGTCGTGCGATAGAGGTTGCCCGCGGCGGCGTCGTTCAGCGTGAACAGCGAATAG
>Ga0068856_100001616_pt1 | contig 23579 bp, 28 predicted proteins | sample KBSCornC62_FD_66595 | JGI IMG/M metagenome (GOLD analysis project Ga0068856, IMG submission 66595) | Corn rhizosphere microbial communities from Kellogg Biological Station, Michigan, USA - KBS Corn C6-2 | ecosystem: Host-associated > Plants > Roots > Rhizosphere > Soil ... | reverse complement strand
GCCGCCGGAGCCGAAGTCGATCTTGCCGGGGCGCGCCTTCGCATCCGCGATGAGGTCCGCGGCGCTCCTGTACGGAGCCGCGTTGTTCGCGACGAGGCCCCACTCGACCGTCGCCACGAGCGAGACGGGCTCGAAGTCGCGCAGGATGTCCCACGGGAGCTTCGGGTACATGTTGGGGAGCATCGTCATGATGCTGTCGTTGAAGCCGCCGATCGTGTAGCCGTCCGGGGCGGCCTTGGCGACCCGGTCCGCGCCGATCTGCCCGGAGGCGCCGGGTTGGTTCTCGATGACGATCGACTGCCCGAGCGTCCGCGACATGTGCTCGGCGACCAGGCGCGCGGCGTTGTCCACGGCGCTCGCGGCCGCGAGCGGGACGATCATCCGGATGGGTTTCGAGGGATACGGCTGCTGGGCGAGCGCTCCCAGCGAAACGACGGCCGCGATCGCGGCGAGCGCGGCGCGCTGCGGAAACCTCATGGGTCGACCTCCTAGTTCGTGCGCAGGGGCGGGATCTCGAGCTGCTGCGCGAGCCGGTCGAGAGTTTGCACGAGCTGGGGCGCGATGGCGATACCGTCCCTGCGCTGCCGGAGGATCCGCTCGTGGCTCTGCTCGCCCGGCATGTAGATCCTCTCGACGCCGGGAAGGCGCTCGGAGGCGCGGAGCTCCCGCACGAGCTTGTCGACGGCGGCCTTGAACGCGGCCACCTCGCCGAACGCGGAAGGGTCGATCGCGACCACGGCCTGGCCGGTGTTGGTGGCGCTCTCCGCGTCCTGGTTGAAATCGACCACGTCCCGGCCCATCGCCGCGCCGTTGAGCGTCCCGGCGAGGAGGCCCACCACGAGCGCGAGGCCGTAGCCCTTGTAGCCGCCGATCGGGAGGAGGAATCCCTCGTTCGCCCGGCGCGGATCGGTGAGGGGCTTTCCCTCGCGGTCGATCATCCAGCCTTCCGGCATGGGCTCGCCGCGCGCGGCCTTCGCCTTCACCTTGCCATAGGCCGCGACAGTGGTCGCCATGTCGAGGACGATCGGCGGCTCCTCGCCCGCGGGGATGGCGGCCGCGATGGGGTTGGTGGAGAGGAGCATCTCGAGCCCGCCCCAGGGCGGCAGGTGGTTCGCGTTTCCCACCGCGAAGTAGAGGCCCAGCATGTCGTGCGGGAGCATCATGCGCGCGTAGAGGGAGGCGGGACCCGCGTGGTTGCTCCACTGCGCGCCCACCCACGCCACGCCCGCGGCGCGCGCCTTCGCGATCGCGATCTCCGCCGCGCGCTTCATGACGAGGTGGCCCATGCCGTTGTCGCCGTGGACGAGCGCCATCGCCGCGCGCTCCTTCACGACGCGGATGTCCGGGTGCAGGTTCACGCCGCCGGAGCGGATGCGCTTGAGGTATTGCGGAAGGCGGATCACGCCGTGCCCGTCCGAGCCCTGCAGGTCCGCCTCCGCCATGAGCGTCGCCACGGCCTGCGCGTCCGCGGACGGCATGCCCACGCACTCGAACGCGAGCGCGATGAAGTAGCGCAGGCGCCCGAAATCGACGCGGATGGGCTCGGCGCTCAGCCGGCCTCCTCGATCCACGCGCCCTGGATCGCCTCCAGGATCTTCTCGCCGGAGCGCTTCGGGTCGTCGTCGAAGCCGTCGAGCGCCAGCACCCAGCGGTGCAGGTCGACGAAATTCACCCGCGTGGGGTCCACGTCCGGGTGGGCGTCCGCGAGCGCGATCGCGATCTCGCGCGTGTCGATCCACTTCATCAGCGGCTCTCCGAGACCTGGTTGATCGTGTACTTCGGGATCTCCACGGTAAGGGGCTCGTCTCCCACGCGCGCCTGGCACGAGAGCCTCGAGGTGAGCTCCAGGCCCCACGCCTTGTCGAGGAGGTCGTCCTCCTTCTCCGTCGGCGGCTCGAGCGCATCGTAGCCTTTCCGGACGATCACGTGGCAGGTGGTGCAGGCGCAGCTCTTCTCGCACGCGTGCTCGATCTCGATCCCGTGGCCGAGGAGCGTATCGCAGATGGACGTGCCGGGGGTCGCCTCGATCTCGGCGCCCTCCGGGCAGAGCGTCTCGTGGGGGAGGACGGTCACCTTGGTCATCTGCCCACCTCGTCCACCCTGCGGCCCGCGAGCGCGGCCGAGATCGCCCGGTCCATGCGGCGCGCGGCGAAGGCCTCGCTCGCGCGGTTCAACGCTTCGGCCGCGGACTTCACGGCGCGATGGTCCGTGCCCACGCGCGCCGCCTCGACCGAGGCCACGCTCGCCTCCAGCCGCGCGCGCTCCTCGGCGGAGAGGAGGTCGCCGTCTTTCGCGAGCGCCGCGCGGACGGCGGCCACGAGCGAGGCCGCCTCCACGCGCTGCTCGGCGAGCGCGCGCGCGTCGCGGTCCACGCCCGCGTGGGAGAAGCTCTCCTGCAGCATGCGGGCCACGTCGTCGTCCGAGAGCCCGTACGAGGGCTTCACGACGATGGAGGACTCGATCCCGCTCGTCTTCTCGCGCGCCGAGACCGAGAGGAGCCCGTCCGCGTCCACCTGGAACGTCACCTGGATGCGCGCCGCGCCCGCGACCATCGGCGGGATGCCGCGCAGCTCGAAGCGCGCGAGCGAGCGGCAATCGCTCACGAGCTCGCGCTCGCCCTGCACGACATGGATCGCCATCGCGGTCTGCCCGTCCTTGAAGGTCGTGAACTCCTGCGCGCGCGCGACCGGGATCGTGGAGTTGCGCGGGATCACCCGCTCCACGAGGCCGCCCATGGTCTCGAGGCCCAGGGAGAGCGGGATCACGTCCAAGAGGAGCCAGTCGTCGCCGGCGGCGCGATTGCCCGCGAGGACGTTCGCCTGGATCGCGGCGCCCAACGCCACGACCTGGTCCGGATCGAGGTCCTTCAAGGGCGGCTTCCCGAAGAATTCCTCGACCGCCCGCTGCACCTGCGGCATGCGCGTGGCCCCGCCCACCAGCACCACGCCGTCCACCTCGCGGGCGTCGAGGCGCGCGTCGCGCAGGGCCTTCCGCGTGGGCCCGAGCGTGCGCTGCACGAGACCCGCGGTGAGCGCCTCCAGCTCCGCGCGGCGCAGGTGCAGGTGGAGCTTCTGCCCGTAGGAGAGGGTCACGTGGACGTCCGCCTCCTCGGCGCCCGAGAGCTGCTCCTTCACGGTGCGCGCCGCGGCGAGGAGGCGGCGCGTCTCGCGCCCGCCCGCGTCCGCGAGGCCGTGGGCCTTGCGCCAGTGGACCGCGATCGCCTGGTCGAAGTCGTCGCCGCCGAGCGCCGAGTCCCCGTTGGTCGCGAGCACCTCGAAGACGCCGCGCGTGAGCCTGAGGATCGAGATGTCGAACGTGCCGCCCCCGAGGTCGAAGATCGCGAACGTCCCCTCGGACGCGTGGTCGAGCCCGTAGGCGATCGCGGCCGCCGTGGGCTCGTTGAGGAGCCTGAGGACGTTGAGCCCCGCGAGCCGCGCCGCGTCCTTGGTCGCCTGGCGCTGGGAATCGTCGAAGTAGGCCGGCACGGTCACGACCGCGCCGAAGATCTCGCCGCCCAGCGCGCGCTCCGCGCGGTCGCGCAGCACGCGCAGGATCTCCGCCGAGACCTGCACCGGCGAGCGCACGCCCGCGCGCGTCTCGATCGCGACCATGCCGGGCGCGTCCACGAAGCGGTACGGGAGCGCGCCGTACTTGGCGACGTCGGCCACGCCGCGGCCCATGAAGCGCTTCACCGAGACGATCGTGTTGGCGGGATCATCCGCCTGCGCCTCGCGCGCCGCGTAGCCCACGTCGACGCGCCCGTCCGGCAGGTAGCGCACGATCGACGGAAGGAGCGCCCGGCCCTCCTCGTCCGGCAGGACCTCGGCCGCCCCGCTCTTCACGGTGGCCACGAGCGAGTGCGTGGTCCCCAGGTCGATGCCGACGGCGAGGCGGCGCTGGTGGGGATCCGGCGACTCGCCCGGCTCCGAGATCTGCAGGAGGGCCATGGCTCAGGGGCTCAGCGCGTCGTCGATTTCCTGCTCGAGCTTCTCGAGGAAGCGGAGCTTCCGCACGAGCGAGCAGCCGGCGTCGTAGTGGGAGGCGTCGAGCGCGCGCGCGAGGCGCTCGAGCATGTCGCGCCGCTCGCGCTCGAGGTCCGCGGCGAGCTTCGCCAGCGCCCCGGCGTCGTGCGCGCGCGCGGCCTCCGCGGCGGCCTCGCGCCATTCCATCTGCTGCATCAGGAAATCCGGCGGCATCGCGGTGTTGGATTCCTCGCCGGTGTCGAAGCCGCGCAGCTGCAGCAGGTAGCGCGCGCGGGCGAGCGGATCGCGCAGCGTCCGGTACGCCTCGTTCGCGCGGGTGGCCCATTGCATCGCCACCCGCCGCTCGGCCTCGCTTCCCGCGGCGAAGCGGTCCGGGTGCACGCGGCCCTGCAGCTCGCGGTAGCGCGACTCGAGGCGCGCGGGGTCGACCGCGAAGGCGACGGGGAGCCCCAGCAGCTCGAAGTGGTTGCGCGCGAAATCGGGGGTGTACACGGCGGAGGGGAATGAGAAAAACCAGGGAAAACCGGGGTCAGACCCCCCGGCTTCAGGTCCGGAGAATCCCGGACCCGCGCAAGCAACAAAAACCGGGGTCTGACCCCAAAGCGTGACGGCGGACCGTCACACGTTGAAAGACTCGCCGCAGCCGCAGCGATCCTTCTCGTTCGGGTTGTTGAACTTGAAGCCCTCGTTCAGGCCCTCGCGGACGAAGTCGAGCTCCGTGCCGTCGAGGTACGCGAGGCTCTTGGGGTCGATCAGGACGCGCACGCCGTGGCTCTCGAACGCCTGGTCCTCGGGCTGGACGGCGTCGGCGAACTCGAGCTTGTACGCGAGGCCCGAGCAGCCGGTCGTCTTCACGCCCAGGCGCAGGCCCACGCCCTTGCCGCGCTTCTCGATGTAGCGCCGCACGTGCTCGGCGGCGCGGTCGGTGAGGGTCACTGCCATGGCTAGTCCGCGGCCTTCTTCTCGGGAGCGGCGTCGGCGCCCGCGTACTTCTTGCGGTAGTCCGCGACCGCCGCCTTGATCGCGTCCTCGGCGAGGATCGAGCAGTGGATCTTCACGGGCGGGAGCGCCAGCTCCTCCGCGATCTGCGTGTTGCGGATGGTCGCGGCCTCGTCCACGGTCTTGCCCTTCACCCACTCGGTGACGAGCGAGGAGGAGGCGATCGCGCTCCCGCAGCCGTAGGTCTTGAACTTCGCGTCCTCGATGACGCCGTCCTTGTTCACCTTGATCTGCAGCTTCATCACGTCGCCGCACGCGGGCGCGCCGACCATGCCGGTCGCGACACCCTCCTCGCCCTTGGCGAAGGAGCCGACGTTGCGGGGATTCTCGTAGTGGTCGATGACCTTGTCGCTGTATGCCATTTTGCCTCCTGGTGCGTCAGTGCGCGGCCCACTGAACGGAGTTCAGGTCCACGCCGTCCTTGTACATTTCCCAGAGCGGGCTCATCTCGCGGAGCTTCCCGATCCGCTCCTGGATCAGCTTCACCGCGAAATCGATGTCCTCCGGCGTCGTGAAGCGCCCGAGCGTGAAGCGGATCGAGCTGTGCGCGAGCTCGTCGTTGCGGCCCAGCGCGCGCAGCACGTACGAGGGCTCGAGGCTCGCGGACGTGCACGCCGACCCGGACGACACGGCGAGCTCCTTCATCCCCATGATGAGCGACTCGCCCTCCACGAAGTTGAAGCTCACGTTCAGGTTGTGCGGCACGCGGTGCTCGAGGTCGCCGTTCACGTAGACCTCCTCCATGCCGCGGATGCCGGCGAGGAGCTTGTCGCGGAGCATGCGGATGCGCTCGTTCTCGGTCGCCATCTCCACGCGCGCGAGCCGGAAGGCCTCGCCCATGCCCACGATCTGGTGCGTGGGAAGCGTGCCGGAGCGAAGCCCGCGCTCGTGGCCGCCGCCGTGCGTCTGCGCCTCGATCCGCACGCGCGGCTTCCTGCGCACGTAGAGCGCGCCGATGCCCTTGGGACCGTAGGTCTTGTGCGCGGAGAAGCTCATGAGGTCGACCTTGAGCTGCGAGAGGTCGATCGCGACCTTGCCCGTCGCCTGGGCGGCGTCCACGTGGAAGATGATGCCCTTCGCGCGGAGGATCTCGCCGATCTCGGCGATGGGCTGGATCACGCCGATCTCGTTGTTCACGAGCATGATCGACACGAGGATCGTGTCCGGGCGGAGCGCCGCCTGGAGCTTCCCCAGGTCCACGAGGCCGTTGGGCTCAGGGTCGAGGTAGGTCACCTCGAAGCCCTCGCGCTCGAGCTCGCGCATGGTGTCCAGCACCGCCTTGTGCTCGGTCTTCATCGTGACGAGGTGCCTGCCCTTCGTCTTGTAGAAGTGCGCCGCGCCCTTGAGGGCGAGGTTGTCCGACTCGGTGGCGCCCGAGGTCCACACGATCTCCTTCGGGTCGCAGTTCACGAGCTTCGCCACCTCGGCGCGCGCGTTCTCCACCGCCTCCTCGGCATCCCAGCCGTAGGCGTGGCTGCGCGAGGCGGGGTTCCCGAAGCGCTCCACGAGCCACGGGATCATCTTGTCGGCGACGCGGGGGTCGACCGGCGTCGTCGCGGAATAGTCGAGGTAGATCGGGGCCTTCAGCTGTTTCATGGGCTCACGCGGAAAGGATGTGGGCGTTGTCGCGCGCGGGGGTGCGCACGACGGAGACGGGCTTGCTGCGCTGGCTCTCCACGAGCTGCGAGAGCTTCACGCCGGAGAGGAACCCGTACACGGTGCTGTTCAGCTGCTCCCACAGGTCGTGGGTCATGCAGCGCTGGTTCTCCTGGCAGTTCTCGCGCCCGCCGCACTGCGTCGAATCGATGGTCTCCTCGACCGCGCAGATGATGTCCGCGACCGACACCTCGGACGCGTCGCGCGCGAGGTTGTAGCCGCCGCCCGGGCCGCGCACGCTCTCCACCAGCTCCCGCCGGCGGAGCTTCCCGAAGAGCTGCTCCAGGTACGAGAGGGAGATCTTCTGGCGCTCGCTGATGCCGGCGAGGGTCACGGGGCCGTTGGCGCCGTGGAGGGCGAGGTCGAGCATCGCGGTGACCGCGAACCGCCCCTTGGTCGTGAGTCTCATGGCGTTCCTTCGGGAGGGCGCAGGAGGTAAAGGCGCCGGCCGTTAAAGCCGACCGATTTACTCAAGTATAGGATATCCGACTAATTCAGTCAAGTATAGTTCCGGGCCCTTATCCGCGGCCGGCCGTGGCCCGCCGTTGGGCGTCCGTGCCCTCCTCCCGCTCCAGGCCTTCCAGCCGCCGCAGGATCTCGGCGAGGCGCCCGTCGAGGTCGTCCGTGCGCGAGCCCAACGCCATGATCACGCGGTTCAGCGGGTCGTCCAGGTCCGCGCTCACGGCGTAGGCGTCGAACGCCATCCGGGCGGCGTCGCCCTTGCTGGCGGAGCCTTCGACCACGCGCGCGGGAATGCCCACCACCGTCGCGCCCGGCGGGACCGGCTTCACGACCACGGAGTTGGAGCCCACCTTCGCACCGTCCCCCACGACGAAGGGCCCCAGGATCTTGGCGCCGGCACCCACCACCACGCCGCGGCCCAGGGTCGGATGGCGCTTGCCCTGGTCCCACGAGACGCCGCCCAGGGTGACACCGTGGTAGAGCGTGCAGTCGTCGCCGATCTCCGCGGTCTCGCCGATCACGACGCCCATGCCGTGGTCGATGAAGACGCGCCGGCCGATGGTGGCCCCCGGATGGATCTCGATCCCGGTGAGGAAGCGCGTCGCGTGCGAGGAGAACCGCGCGAGCCAGCGGAAGCCCCCCCGCCAGAAGGCGTGGGAGACACGGTGGAGCTGCAGCGCGTGGAAGCCCGGATAGCAGGTGAGCACTTCCCAGACCGAGCGGGCGGCGGGATCGCGCTCGAAGACGCACTGGATGTCCTCGCGGATGCGGCTGAACATGAGACGCTCGACGAAAACCGGCCAGGCCGGTGGACGAAGTCTCGCATTCCCGACTAAAATTATCAACTATTCCCCGCCGTTTTCCGCCCCTCCCCCGCGTTGAAGAGCATCTTCCGCAAGTACGTCCTTTTCGTGCGCCAGCCCGACGTGGCCCGCATGCTCGCGGTCGCCCTCGTGACGCGCATGCCGGTGGGCATGGTGGGCTTCTCGATGCTCATGTTCCTGCGCGAGTCGCTGGGAAGCTTCGCGCTCGCGGGAACGGCGGTCGGCGCGAACTTCGTGGCGCTCGCGGTCGCGGCCCCGGTGCAGGGAAGGCTCATCGACCGCTACGGCGCGCGCCGCCTCCTCTGGGTCACCGGCACGCTGCAGCCGCTCTCGCTCCTGGGCGTCCTCGCGGCCTCGAAGCTCGGGATGGCGTTCCCGGTCGTGGTGGCGTGCGCCGTGTGCGGGGGCCTTTTCGCCTCGCCCATCACGACGCTCACGCGCACGCTCTGGCGCCACCGCTTCCAGAACGAGGAGGATCGCCGCACCGCCTTCGCGCTGGACGCGGTCACGATCGAGATCAACTTCACGGCCGGCCCCGCGCTGATCGCCGCCGTCCTCGCGACCGCGGGGGCCACGACCGCCTTCTGGATCGCGATCGTCGCGATGATCGTGGCGCTCGCGGTCTTCATCGCCTCGCCGGGCCTGCGCTACCTCAAGCCCGAGACGGGGGTGCGGCGCCACCTGCTGGGGCCGCTCACCGAGCCGCGCCTCTGGATGCTCTTCGCCACGACCTTCGGCTTCGCGATCGCCGTGGGCCTCCTCGAGGTGGGCTATCCCGCGTACGCGACGTCGCTGGGATACCCCGCGCTGGGCGGGCTCCTGCTGGGAGTCAACTCGATGGGGAGCGCCCTGGGCGGCGCGCTCTACGGCGGCCTCCACTTCAAGGCGCCGGTGGAGCGGCAATACGCCGCCGCGATCGCGCTCATGGCGCTCCCGCTCCTCCTCCACACCATCGTGGGGCCCACCGCGCTCTTCGCGGTCGTGGCGTTCCTCGCCGGCGCCATGATCGCGCCCTCGATCGCGGCGCAGTCGGTGCTCGTCTCGCGCCTCGCACCCTCCCACTACGCGACGGAAGCCTTTACCTGGTCGTCCACGTCGATCGTGAGCGGCCTGGGCTGCGGCATGGCGCTGGGCGGGCACTTGGCGGAGGAGGTGTCGGTGCGCTCCCCCTTCGGCGTGGGCGCCGCGGTGGTGGCCGCGATGGCGCTCCTCGCGGTGGCGATCGTGCCGGCGCGCCGGGCCCACCCCGTCCGCGCGAACGACTAGCGGCGCATTCAGCGCCTCATGCGGGCCTCGAACGCGGCGAGCATCCCGCGGAGCGCCTTCGCCTCGGAGCGCTCGAGGCCGGCGCGGGCGACCATGCGGCGCAGGCGCTCCATGAGGCGCCCGGGGTTCGCCGGATCGAGATAGCCGCTCTCCACCATCGCGGCCTCCCAGTGCGCGAAGAGCGCCTCGATGTCCTCGGTGGTCGCGGGCATGCGGTCGGAAACCTGCGGAGGCGCGAAGCTCGCCGCGGCGGTGGCGATCTCGTAGCACGCGACCTGCACGGCGGCGGCGAGGTTCAGCGACGAGTACGCGGGGTCGGCGGGGATCGCGACCTGCAGGCGGCAATGCCCCATCTCCTCGTTGGAGAGCCCGGAGGTCTCGTTCCCGAAGACGAGCGCCACGGGCCCCTCGCGCGCGGCCGCGAGGATGTCGGGCGCGGCCTCGCGCAGGGTGCGCAAGGGATGGGAGAGGTCGCGGCCCCGGGCGCTGAAGCCGGCGGCGAGCACCGTGCCCTCGAGCGCCTCGGCGATCGTCGCGGCCGTACGCGCCGCGGCGAGCACGTCGGCGCCCCCCGCGGCGAGCGCCCGGGCCTCGTCGTCCGGCGGGCGGCGCGCAGACACGAGCCGCAGGTCCGCGAACCCCATGGTCTTCATGGCGCGCGCGGCGGCGCCGACATTTCCGGGATGGGAGGGGCGGGAGAGGACGACGCGGATGCGCGCGTGGGCGGGCGACGGGTCCATCCGGGCATTCTGCCCCAGGGGGAAAAAGAGCGGAGCGCCGCCCCCGGCGCTCCGCGCTTGCGCCCCACGGTGAACCCAACGTCCTTGCGGCGCCGTTCATGGCCGGCGCTTCGATCCATATCGCAATGTGTTATATCGCATTACGATATGTCGCTTTTATATATCGTGCGACGATATGCTGTCAACGGTCCGGGGAGGGATCGCCATGCCTTTGTCCAGATCGGAGTACGAAATGCTCGCGGCCTTCCGCTACAGCCTGCGGCAGTTCCTGTCGTTCAGCGAGAAGGCGGCGGAGGGCGTGGGGCTCACCCAGCAGCAGTACCAGGCGCTCCTGGTCGTCCGGGCGCACGCGGGGCCGGGGCTCCTCACCATCAGCGACCTGGCCGCCCAGATGCTCATCAAGCACCACAGCGCCGTGGGCATGGTGAACCGCCTGGAGCAGCAGGGGATGGTCCGGCGCGAGCCGCTCGCGGAGGACGGCCGCAAGGTGGGCCTGCGCCTCACGCCCACGGGCATGCGGGTCTTCGACCGGCTGGCGTCCAGCCACCGCGGGGAGCTCCGGCGGATCGGGCCGGACCTCGTCCGCTTCATGAGCTTCTTCGCGCGCGAGGCGGGCGCGAACCGGGGGACGGCGGGACGTTCATAGTAGAATCGCTCGCTTCCCAACGGTCGCGCGCTCCGCGCGCGCCGCCACCGCCCCTCCCCATGCACCCGATGCTCAACACGGCCGTGAAGGCCGCGCGCAAGGCCGGCGCCATCATCACGCGCTCGTCCTTCGACCTCGACAAGCTCACGGTCCGCCGCAAGCGCCAGAACGACTTCGTCTCGGAGGTGGACCACGCCGCCGAGGAGGCGATCCTCGGCATCCTGCGCGAGGCCTACCCGGACCACGGCGTGCTCGCGGAGGAAAGCGGCGCGCGGGACGCGAAGGCGGACTACGTGTGGATCGTGGACCCGCTCGACGGCACCACCAACTTCCTCCACGGCTTCCCGCAGTACTGCGTCTCGATCGGCCTGCAGCACCGCGGCGCGCTCCAGCAGGCGGTCGTGCTCGACCCGAACCGGAACGAGCTCTTCACCGCGACGCGCGGCGGCGGCGCGTTCCTGAACGACCGGCGCATCCGGGTGAGCCGCACGGACAAGCTCGAGGACGCGCTCGTCGGCACGGGCTTCCCGTTCAAGGAGGTCGAGCGGCTGGACGACTACCTGCGCATGTTCCGCAACATGACGCTCGGCTGCGCGGGCGTTCGCCGGCCCGGCGCGGCCGCGCTCGACCTGGCGTGGGTCGCGGCGGGGCGCACCGACGGCTTCTGGGAGATCGGCCTCTCGCCGTGGGACATGGCCGCCGGCGCGCTCCTCGTGCGCGAGGCGGGCGGCCTGGTGGGGGACCTCGAAGGCGAGGACCGCTATCTCGAGAGCGGGCGGATCGTCGCCTCCAACGGCAAGATCTTCGCGGCGATGCTGAACACGCTCCGCGCGCCGGCCGCCTCCGCCGCGGGCTCGGGCGGCTAGGCGCGCTTCACCCGCATCGTCACGAGGATCGACGAATCCTCGACCGCGCGGATCGTGCGCGGCTCGCAGCTCTCCAGGTACATCATCGTCCCCGCGGGCATCGCCTGCGTGCGGCCCTGCGCGTCGACCTCGACCCGCCCGCGCAGGCACTGGATCGTGGAAAGGCTCGCGAGCTGGTGCTCGGGGAGCGTCTTTCCCGGCTTCATTCCCAGCCGGAAGACCTCGAAGTGCTCGTCCCGGATGAGCGCGGCCGAATCCGGCCCATCCTCGGTGAAGAGGTCGATCAACTCGCCGGGTGACGCGTGCGTGAGGGCCATGGAACCTCCGGGAATATCGGATGTTTGGACAGGACGCCGCGCTTTCGTTCCGGCCGCTCCCGATCCTACCAGTAGCCTTCCGTCGCGAGCGTGCCCGGGACGCCGCGGCGTCCCGGCTCGAACCCACGCTCCCGCGCGAAAGCGCGCATGTCCCGGATCATTTCCGGATTGCCGCACAACATCACGCGGGAACCGCCGGCTTCGAGCCGGCAGCCGGCCGCCTCTTCCAGCGCGCCGCTGCGGGCGAGCTCGCCGATCCTCGCATGGAGCGCGCCCGCAAGGCTTTCGCGAGTGACCACCGGAACCGCTTCGAGCCTGCCTTGCGCATCGGCGCGGGTGCGCGCGGCCGCCACCACCCCCGGCGTCGCAAGCTCGGCGGCCTGGCGCACGCTGTGCACCACGATCACCCGATCGTGGCGCATCCACGTGGCGGGATCCGCGACGATCGACAGGAACGGGGCGAAACCGGTGCCCGTTGCGATCAGCCACAGCGTGCCCCCGGGCGCGAGCTGCGCGAGCGTGAGGAAGCCGAACGCGCGCCGGTCGAGGCGGATCGCATCGCCGGGCGCGAGCGCCTCGAAGAGCCCGTTGAACGTGCCGCCGGGGACGCGCGTGAGCTGGAATGCGAGTCGCTCGCCGGCTACGGGCGAGGCGATGGAGAACGGACGCCACACGATGTCGTCGCCGGGGCCGAGGCCGAGGCGCGCGTAATGCCCGGGCGTGAAGCGGAAATCGGGCGGGCGCGTCGTCTCGAAATGGACGAGCGTGGGCGCGGGCCGGACGATGGACACCAGGCGCTCGACGGTGAACGGGGCCGCGAATCCGTTCCTCCCCCCCGGGAGGAGCATGCCGTGCGCGAGGTCGTTCATCGCGCCACGGGCACGGGGCGCGCGGCCCCCCGCGTCCGCGCGGGCGCCACGAAGAGCACCTTCGCGAGGCGAGCGCGCGGCCGCAGCAGGTCCGCGAGCGTATGGCGGTCGAGCACGGCGAAGAACGCCTCCAGCGCTTCGGCGAGCATCCCACGGAGCGCGCACGCGGGCTCCAGGCGACAGCCGGACGAGGCGCGATCGAAGCACTCCACGAGCCGTCCGTCCTCGCTTCCGCGCACGACCGCGCCGAGGTTGATCTCTTCGGGCGCGCGCGCGAGCCGCATGCCGCCGCCCTTGCCGCGCGTGGTGGCGACGTATCCGCCGCGCGCGAGGTGATGCACGACCTTCATCAGGTGGTTCGACGAGATGCCGTACGCCCCGGCGATGTCGCCGATCGTCGCGTTCTTGCCTTCGCGCGCGCCAAGGTAGACGAGCACGCGCAGGGCGTAGTCGGAGAAGGTCGTGAGGCGCATGGCGCTCCTGAAGATGTATCCGAAGTATTGATTATCGGCGCGGGCGGTGGTACATTCAAGATGTATTTCAAATGTATCTTCACCCCCCCAGGAGGCCCCATGACCGCCGACACCACCCGCACCATCGACGTGCGCACCATCCCCCCGCGCGAGCGCCACCCGCTGATCTTCGACACGTTCCGCTCCCTCGCTCCGGGCGCGGCGTTCTTCCTCGTGAACGACCACGACCCGAAGCCGCTCCGCTACCAATTCCAGGCCGAGCACCAGGGGCAATTCGAATGGGAGTACCTCCAGTCCGGTCCCGAGGTGTGGAAGGTCCGCATCGCGAAGGCGGCCTGAAGCCGCCGCCGCGCGCGGCCTCCGCGAGCGGGCTCTTCTTTCCGCTCGCGGCCGCGTATGCCGCGCTGATCCTCCCGGCGTCGGTGCTGCCGATGCTGGGCGTCGCTCCCGCGCTCCCCGGGCTCGCCTCGCCCGCCGCCCACGCGCACGAGATGCTTTTCGGCTTCGCCCTCCTCGTCGTCGCGGGGCACCAGCTCGGGCAGGCGAGCGCCCGTTTTCTCGCCGCGCTGCTCGCGCTGTGGGCCGCCGCGCGCGTGGGTTTCCTCCTCGCGCCCGGGAGCCTCCTCGCGGGAGTCGCCAACGTCGCATTCGCGGTTCTCCTGGGCACGCGTCTTGCCCCACGCCTCTTCACGAGCGCGAAGAAGCTGCGCAACCTCGCCCTTCCCCTCGCCTTCTCGGCGCTCGCGGGCTGCGCCGCAGGCGTCGAGCTCGCCCGCTTCCTGGGTGCCGCGGCGCTCGAGCGCGCGCTCCTCACGACGACGCTTGTCGCCTTCTCGCTCCTCATGCTGTTCATGGGCGGCCGGCTCCTCGCGCCGGCCGCGGCCGGTCAGTTCCAGCGCCAGGGCGTGAACCTCGCGGCGCGCGTGCAGCCCCGGATGGAAGGCGCGATCATCGGAGCGCTTCTCGTGGCCGCGATCGCCTCGGCTTTCGCCGCCTCGAGGCCTCTCGTCGTCGTTGCCGGGATCGCGCTCGCCGCGGGCGGTGCGCTCGCCCTCGTCCGCCTGGCCCGCTGGCGGCTTTGGGCGACCCGCGGCCGGCCGGACCTCCAGTGCATCGGGATCGGATACGCCTGGGTGGGTGCGGGACTCGCCGCCTGGGGCATCGCAGGCATCGTGGGCGGCCGCGAGCTCGCCATGCTCCACGCGATCACGATCGGCGGCCTGGGAACGCTCACGCTCAACGTGATGGCGCTCACCGCGGCGCGCGCCGCGCGCGCCGACCCGTCCGCGACCCGCCTGCCCGCCGTCGCCACCGCCCTCCTCGCCGTCGCCTGCGTCGAGCGGATCTCCGCGGATTTCTCGACCGGGTGGCGCCTCGTGCACCTCGGCTGCGCAGCCGTCGCGTGGAGCGCCGCCTTCGCGCTCCTCCTCGCGCGCCTCCGGGCCCTTCGCCCGGGCCGCTAGTCGCGGCATGGGGGCGCGCGTCCCTTAGAATGTCGGCGATGAGTTCTCCCGCCGCGCTCCACACCCCCATGATGCAGCAGTACCTGGCTCTCAAGAGCCAGCATCCGGACCTGCTGCTGTTCTACCGCATGGGCGATTTCTACGAGCTCTTCTACGCGGACGCCGAGCGCGCGGCGAAGCTCCTCGACATCACGCTCACCACGCGCGGGCAGTCCGCGGGCCATCCGATCCGCATGGCGGGCGTCCCGTACCACGCCGTCGAGCAATACCTCGCGAAGCTCGTGAAGCTGGGCGAGTCCGTCGCGATCTGCGAGCAGGTGGGCGATCCCGCGGCCTCGAAGGGACCTGTCGAACGGAAGGTCACGCGGATCGTGACCCCCGGCACGCTCACGGATTCCGCGCTCCTCGCGCCCACGCGCGAGAGCTTCCTCGCCGCGGTGAACGTCGCGGGGTCCATCGCCGGGATCGCGTGGATGTCGCTCGCGAGCGGGGACCTGCGGATCGCCGAGGTCCCCGCCGCGCGCCTCGATGCCGAGATCGAGCGCCTGCAGCCGGCGGAGATCCTCGCCGCCGGCGACACGGCGCTTCCCGCGCGCGCCGGCGCCGCCGTGAAGCGGCTCGACCCGTGGCAGTTCGACGCTTCCTCCGCGGCGCGCGAGCTCGCGCGCCAGTTCGGGACCGCGGACCTCGCCGGGTACGGATGCGAGGGGATGGAGCGCGCGATCGGCGCCGCGGGCGCGCTCCTCGCCTATTGCCGGCACACGCAGCAGTCGGCGCTCCCGCACGTGAGCGGACTTCGCGTCGAGCGCGAGAGCGAGTTCGTCGCGATGGACGCCGCCACGCGCCGGAACCTCGAGATCACCGAGACGCTGGGCGGCGCGGAGTCGCCCACCCTCTTCTCGCTCCTCGACCGCTCTTCCACGTCCATGGGCGGGCGCCGCCTGCGGCACTGGCTGCACCATCCGCTGCGCGACACCGCGGCGATCCGCCGGCGCCACGCCGTGATCGAGGCGCTCCTCGATCCTGCGTCGAAGCTGCGCCACCCCGCGGTGCGCGAGCGCTTCGCGCCGTGGTCGGACGTGGAGCGGATCACCGCGCGGATCGCGTTGGGCACCGCCCGCCCGCGCGACCTCGCGGGCCTGCGCGACACCCTCGCGACGCTCCCCGCGATGAGCGGGGCGCTCACCGCCGCGCAGCATCCCGCGTTCGAGCCCCTCGCGCGCGCGCTCGCGCCCGCCGACCGCGCGCTCGCGGAGCTTCGCCGGACGCTCGCCGACGAGCCCGCCGCGCTGGTGCGCGAGGGCGGCGTGATCCGGCCGGGCCGCGACCCGGCGCTGGACGAGCTCCGCGCGATCCAGGACGACTGCGGCGCCTTCCTCCTCGACATGGAGAAGCGCGAGCGCGAACGCACCGGCATCGCGAACCTGCGGGTGGAATACAACCGCGTCCACGGCTTCTTCATCGAGGTGACCCAGGGCCAGCTCGACAAGGTGCCCGTCGAGTACAAGCGCCGCCAGACGATGAAGAACGCGGAGCGCTTCATCACGCCGGAGCTCAAGGCCTTCGAGGACAAGGCGCTCGCCGCGGGCGAGCGCGCGCTCGCGCGGGAGAAGGCCCTCTACGAGGAGCTTCTCCTCGCCTTGAACGGAGAGATCGCGCGCCTGCGGGCCATCGCGGACGCGGCCGCGGAGCTCGATGCCCTGGCGGCGCTCGCGGCGAGCGCCGAGGCGCTGGGCCTCGCGCGGCCGGAATTCACCACCGAGGAGCGGATCGACATCGCCGAGGGACGCCACCTCGTGGTGGAGAGCCAGGTCGAGCGGTTCATCCCGAACGACACGAGCCTCGCGCGCTCGCGCCAGCTCCTCCTCATCACCGGCCCCAACATGGGCGGCAAGTCCACGTACATGCGGCAGGTCGCGCAGATCGCGCTCCTCGCGCACTGCGGGAGCTACGTGCCCGCGCGCTCCGCCTGCCTGGGGCCCATCGACCGGATCTTCACCCGCATCGGCGCCTCGGACGACCTCGCGGGCGGCCGCTCGACCTTCATGGTGGAGATGACGGAAGCCGCCGCCATCCTCAACAACGCGACGCCCGCGAGCCTCGTGCTCGTGGACGAGATCGGCCGCGGCACCTCGACCTTCGACGGCCTCGCGCTCGCCTACTCCATCGCCCGCCACCTGGCCGAGCGCACGCGCTGCTACACGCTCTTCGCCACGCACTACTTCGAGCTGACACAGCTCGCGGGCGAGCTCCCGAACGTCGCGAACGTGCACCTGGACGCGATCGAGCACAAGGACCGGATCGTCTTCCTGCATCGCCTCGAGCCGGGACCCGCGGACCGCTCGTACGGGATCCACGTCGCGCACCTCGCGGGCATTCCGAAGGAAGTCGTCCGCGCCGCGCGCCGGCACCTGGCCGAGCTCGAGCGCCAGCTCCGGCCCGGCTCCTCGCAGGCCGATCTTTTCTCTCCCGGCCCCGCGGAGCCCGCGCCGCCGGAAATCCACCCCGCGGTGGAGGAGCTCGAGCGCCTCGATCCCGACGCGATGAGCCCCAAGGAAGCGCTCGAGGCGCTCTACCGGCTGAAGAAGATCGCCGATGCGTAGCCGCGGGGCCGGGCGCCTCGCGGCCGCGTCGCTCGCGGCGATCCTCGCGGGCTGCGCGCTGGGCCCGCCCGCCCCCGGCGGCTTCCGCTTCGCGGTGATGGGCGACACGCCGTACAACGCACGCGAGGAGCGCGCGTTCGTCGCGATGATCGCGCGGCTGGACCGCGAGCCCATCGCCTTCGCGATCCACGTGGGCGACATCAAGGCGGGCGGGAACGCTCCGTGCACGGACGAGGCCTTCCTGCGCCGCAAGGCCGACTTCGAGCGTTCGGCGCATCCCATCGTGCTCACTCCGGGCGACAACGACTGGACCGATTGCCGCCGCGCTTCCAACGGCGCGATGGATCCGATCGAGCGCCTCGCCCGGCTGCGGGAGATCTTCTTCGCCGGCGCGTTCGCGCTGGGACGCGAGAAGCTCGCCACGCGCGCGCAGACGCAGTGCATCGCGCCCCCGATCCCCGGCTGCGGCTGCGCGGCGCATCCGGAGAACCGGTCGTGGGTCCGATCCGGCGTCGTCTTCGCGACGGTGAACGTCCCCGGAAGCAACGACAACGTGGGCTACGACGCGGCGAACGACGCGGAAGCGCGCTGCCGCGGGGAAGCGAACCGGGAGTGGCTCGAGGAAGCCGCGCGTCTCGCCCAGCAGCCGGACGCGCGCGGCCTGGTGGTGGCACTGCAGGCGGACCCGTGGGCCGCGAAGACTTCCGTCTACGCGCCGCTGCTGGCCCACGTGGCCGCGATCGCGCGCCGGCTGGGCAAGCCCGTGCTCTTCGTGCACGGCGACACGCACGCCTACCGGCTGGACAATCCCTTCCGCGATGCGGCGGGGGCGCCGATCGACAACCTCACGCGCCTGGAGACGTACGGAAGCCCGTTCGTGGGTTGGGTCGAGGTGACCGTGGACCCGGCCGATCCCGCGCTCTTCCGGTTCCAGCCGCACCTCGAGGCGCTGCTGCCTTGACCCTCTTCCCGGCCCCCTGAAGAAACAGGGAGAAAAGCGATCAGTGCGGCTCGATCCCCAGGTCGCCGTGCGCGTGCCCGTGCGAGATCTCGTCCGGCGTGGCGCGGCGCACGTCCTTCACTGCGCAGCGGAACCACAGGCGCTCGCCGGCGAGCGGATGGTTGCCGTCGACCACGACGGTATCCGCCGTCACGTCCGTCACGGTGTAGATGAGCGCCTCCTCCTCGCGATCGCCCGGCACGCCCTCGAAGCGCATGCCGACCTCGACCTCCGCCGGAAAACGCTCGCGGGGCTCGACACGCAGGAGCTCCGCGTCGTACTCGCCGAACGCGTCCACGGGCTCCAGCGTGAGGCTCGCCTCGTCGCCCGCCTTCTTGCCCGCGAGGGCCGCTTCCACCTTCGGGAAGATGCCGCCGAAGCCGCCGTGCAGGTACGCGAGCTCCGCGCCCTCCTCCTCGAGGGGCTCCCCATTCGCGTCGCGCAGCTCGTAGGAGAGCGTCACGACCGTGCCGGGATCAATTTGCATGCGCGGGATTGGTGAGCGTGCGGCAGACCTTGAGCACCTCGTCCACGTGGGCCTTGGGGTTCACGTCCTGCAGGATGTGGCGGACGACGCCCTTCTTGTCGATCACGAAGGTCGAGCGCAGCAGGCACGGCCGGGCGTGCCCGTCCACGACCTTCTCCTGGATCACGTCGTAGAGCCGGCAGACCTCCGCCTCGGTGTCCGCGAGGAGGTTCACGGTGAGGCCGTGCTCGTCGCGGAACGCCTGGTGGGACAGCACGTCGTCGCGCGAGACGCCGAAGACGACCGTGTCCAGCTTCTTGAACTCGTCCTCCCGGTCGCTGAAGCCGATCGCCTGTATCGTGCAGCCGGGGGTGCCGTCCTTGGGATAGAAATACAGCACGACGTTCTTCTTGCCCCGGTAGCTCGCGAGATCCATCATCTCCAGGTTCGCGTCCGGGAGGGAGAATGACGGTGCTGCCTGTCCGACGTGTAGCATGGCACCCGCGGTCGTTCGACGTTCGAATCGATTCTAGCCCATTTTGATCGCTCGCAAGCGCCACCGTTCTCTCGACGCCGCGCGGTTCATGCGCCGCCACTGGCAGCGCGAGCCGCTGCTGGTGCGCGCCGCCTTTCCGGGGTTCGCGGACCCGCTTTCGCCGCGCGAGGTGCTGGCGCTCGCGCGCTCGCCGGACGCGCAGTCGCGGCTCGTGCGGCGCGGGCGCGGCGGATGGACGGTCGAGCACGGCCCCTTCACCGCCGCGGCGCTCGCGCGCCTGCCCGCGCGCGACTGGACGGTGCTCGTGCAGGACACGAACCACTTCTCGCGGAAGGCGGACGCGCTCCTCGCCGCGTTCGACTTCGTCCCGCACGCGCGCGTGGACGACGTCATGGTGAGCTACGCGGTCCCCGGCGGGGGCGTGGGGCCGCACGTCGACTCCTACGACGTCTTCCTGCTGCAGGGCCGCGGGCGGCGGCGCTGGCGGATCGCGCGCCAGGACGACATGTCCTTCGTGCCCGGCCTGGATCTCAAGATCCTGCGCCGCTTCGAGCCGCAGGCCGAGTACGTGCTCGAGGCGGGCGACATGCTCTACCTCCCGCCGGGCATCGCGCACGACGGCGTGGCCGAGACCGGGTGCCTCACGTGGTCGATCGGCTTCCGCGCGCCCACGGACCGCGAGATCACGGCGGGCTTCCTGGACTTCCTGGACGAGCGCCTGGCGCCCGAAGGGCAGTACGGCGACCCGGGAAGCGCCCCCGCGCGCCATCCCGGCGAAGTGCCGCGCACGCTCGAGGCGCACGTGGAACGGGCGCTGCGGAAGATCCGGTGGAGCGGCGCGGACGTGCGCGAGTTCGCGGGCCGCTTCCTCTCGGAGCCGAAGGCGCACGTGCGCTTCGATCCGCCCCGCCGGCCCCTCGCGCGGGGAGCCTTCGCGCGGCGCGCGGCGCGGCGCGGGCTCGTCCTCGACCCGCGCGCACGCCTCCTTTTTTCTGGCACGATGTCCTTCCTGAACGGCGAGCGGGTCGACGTGCCGCCGCCCGCGCGGGCCGCCGTGCGGCGCCTGGCCGACGCGCGGCGCCTCGATCCGCCGGTGGCGGCGGGGGCGCCGTTCTGGGAGACGGTCCACGCGTGGTACCTCGACGGGTTCCTCGCGTGCCAGGGAGACGAACGATGACGAACGAGACGCCCGAAGCGGCGCCGAAACCCGCCTACCGCCCGATCTTCGGGATCGCGGATTCGCTCGCCGCCGTGGACGAGGTGATCGCGTCGGCCGAGCGCACGATCCGCATCTTCGACGCGGACCTCACCAATCGCGGCTTCAACTCGCCCGCCCGGGCGGAGAAGCTGCGCGAGTTCCTCGTGGCGGGGCGCTCGCACCGGATCCTCGTGGCGCTCCACGAGACGGACGGCCTCGAGCGCGACTGCCCGCGCCTCCTCACGCTGCTGCGCCAGTTCCCGATGTCGATCGAGATCCACCGCACGGTGGGCGAGGCGAGGAACGCGCGGGACCCCTTCGTGCTGGGCGACGACCACAGCGTCTGGCACCAGCTCCACGTCGACCAGCCGCGCGCGATTGTTGCGCTGCACTCGCCGCAGGACGCCCTGCCCATCGTGCAGCGCTTCGCCGAGATCTGGGACCTTTCCGAGCCCGCGGTCTCCTCGACAACGCTGGGGCTTTGAGCCGCGCGCGCGGTTCGGATACAATCGCGCCCGGCGCCCCCTCGACCCCTGCGGTTTATTGCGTTGCAGCAGGGACGGTGGCCGCCGCGGCACAATCCCAAGACCCCCAAAGGAAATCAACAATGAAACAGTACCTGCTCGCCGCCTTCCTCGCCGCCGGCCTCGTCGCCTGCAGCAAGGAGCCGGCACCCGCCCCCGCACCCGCCCCCGCCCCGAAAGTCGAAGCCCCGGCCCCCGCCCCCGCGCCGGCCACGCCGTCCGCGGACGCCGCGAAGCCCGCCGATACGCCCGCTGCCGCGGCACCCGCCACGCCTCCCGCGGACGCCGCCAAGCCCGCCGAGACGAAGAAGTAGCCCGGCGCGCCTCGCGACGAAAAAAGCCGGCCTCGCGCCGGCTTTTTCATTTCAGGCGTCGCGCCAGCCGAACCCGGCTTCCTGGTCGGCCACGCCGATCCACGAGGCCTCGCAGCCCGCCGCGTCCGCAAGCGCCCGCACCGCGAGGGCCGGCGTGTTGTTGTGCTGCGAGAGGTGCGCGGCGATGAGGTGGCGCAGGTGCGCGCGCTCGAGGCTCGCGACGAGCGCGCCCGCCGCCGAGTTGTCGAGGTGCCCGAAGCGCCCGGCGATGCGGTGCTTGAGACCCGGCGGATAGTCCCCCGCCATGAGCATCGCGAGGTCGTGGTTGCACTCGATCACGAGCGCATGGCAGCCGGAAAGCTTTTCCTGCACGTGGGAGGTGGGGACGCCCAGGTCGGTGAGGACGCCCAGGCGCGCGTCGCCGTCCGAGAAGACGTACTGCACCGGCTCGCGCGCGTCGTGGGGGACCGGGAACGGCTCCACCGCCACTCCGTCGATGGCGAACGGCGTGTGCGAATCGATGTAGCGCACGAGGACCGCCGGGAAATCCGGCGGGAGCCACTGGGCGGTGCCGCGCGTGAGGTACACCGGCGTCGCGTAGCGCCTGGCGAAGCGGGCGACGCCGCCCAGGTGGTCGTCGTGCTCGTGGGTCACGACGATCGCGGTGATCTGCGAGGGCGCGAGGCCCGCGCGGCCCAGGCGCTCGCGGGTGGCGGCGAGCGTGAACCCGCAATCCATCATCACCCGCGTCCCGCCGCACTCCACCACCAGCGCGTTCCCGGAGCTGCCGCTCCCGAGAGACGTGAAGCGCATGCGCGCGCTACTTGAGCTGCTCGTAGAGGAGGCCCAGGATCTTCTTCCCGGTCGAGCTCTTCTCCAGCTCGCCCTTCGCGTCCTGCACCTGCACCTGCGACGTGTTGGCCCCGGCGTCGCTCACGACGATCCGGTACTGCGGCTGCGCGGTCTTGGGCGGCGAGCGCCAGAACGCGAGCTTCGACCAGATGCTCTCCTTGGGCGCGCCCGTGCTCGCGTCGCGGTCCGGGTCGATGTAGCGCACGAAGAAGAGGCCCTTCGAGCGGTCCCGGTCCTCCACGGTGAAGCCCACGCGGTCGAGCGCGAGGCCCACGCGGCGCCACGCGCGGTCGAAGCCGTCGTTCAGGACGAGCGGGCCCGCGCCGGAATTCTCGAGCACGGCGTTGCGCGGCTGCGCGGTATCGGCCACGGGCGCGGGACGGCCGGCGGGCGCGGTGGGCGCGGCCGCGGCGACCTTGGTCTCCTCGCCGCCCAGCTTCACCATCAACCGCGAGAGCATCTCCGCCTCGAGCTCGCGGTCCGCCGGGAGCGGCTGCCACGCGGTGCGGTCCTGGTTCTCGTTGGTGTAGACCTCCTCCACCGAGCGGTTGCTCACGAAGATGTCCGTCGTGCCCGGCTCCGCGCCCTTCTCCAGCCGCGTGCGGAACTTGTCGCGGCGGGGCGAGGAGTAGAGGCCGTCGATCACGCGGCCGATGGTGCGGCGCACGAGGTCCTGCGGGATCTTCGAGCGGTCCTCGTGCCAGTCCGTCTCCATGATCCCCACCTCGGGGCTCTCGCGCAGCAGCGCGTAGCCCGAGTCGATCCAGAACTGGCGGACGAGCGGCCACACCTTGTCCGGCTCGCCCTTCACCTCGAGCCAGCGCTGGTCGCGGTCGCGCTCGAGCTTCACGCCCTTGATGTCCGGCAGCACCGCGGGGCCCGAGGATCCGCGCGCGCCGCCGCCGGCCGTCCGCTTGCTGTAGTCCGAGAAGCTCGTCTGCGAGTGCGGATCCGGGATCGAGTAGCGGTCGTCCATCGTGGGCGCCGAGAGCTCGGGCGGGACCTCGAGGGGCTGGTCGACGCGCGCCTGCGCGGTCTTGTAGTCGTCGGTCTTCTTGCTCCCGAACCAGGAACAGCCGCCCAGGAGGAGGGCCAGGGTGGCGACGGCGAGGAAGCGCGGGGGCGTCATGGGTGTTCGGTCCTTGGTCAGGAGAGGCAGCCGGCCGCGCGCAGCGCCGCGGCCACGGTCTCGTGGTACTGGGAGGAAAGGGGCGTCAACGGCAGGCGCAGGCCCTCGGCGATGCGGCCCATGCGATGGAGCGCCCATTTCACGGGAATCGGGTTCGCCTCGACGAAGAGGGTGCGGTGGAGCGGCAGCAGGCGGTTGTTGATCGCGATCGCCTTCTCGCGCTCGCCGGCCCGCGCGTGGGCGATCATCTCGTGCATGAGGCGCGGGGCCACGTTCGCGGTGACCGAGATCACGCCGCGCGCGCCCAGGAGCGCGTAGGCGAGCGCCGCGTCGTCGTTGCCGCTGAAGACCATGAACTCCTTCGGCACGCGCGCGAGGAGGTCCGTCACGCGCTCGATGCTCGAGGTCGACTCCTTGAGCCCCACGATGCGCG
>Ga0068856_100001610_pt1 | contig 23604 bp, 14 predicted proteins | sample KBSCornC62_FD_66595 | JGI IMG/M metagenome (GOLD analysis project Ga0068856, IMG submission 66595) | Corn rhizosphere microbial communities from Kellogg Biological Station, Michigan, USA - KBS Corn C6-2 | ecosystem: Host-associated > Plants > Roots > Rhizosphere > Soil ... | reverse complement strand
CTTCAAAGCGATGACTAATTCCGAATCTGTGATGCGGAAGTGCCGGTCTCTGGAGTTTGCGCGCGAAGGTTTTCAAACACAAAGAACTGCCCGACTGGGTAGTTCTTTTTTGTGCATTCTGTTTTTTTGCCAGGGACGCCTAATTACCTGCTGGTTCAGCAGGTAATCAGGTACACGAGTTGGGGAGTGCCGACTCAGGTGCAATCAAGGCCGGTCTTTTCAGACGCGGCGGGGGGAGACGGCGCGGTCTGGTGAAGACGTAGTTTTGGAGCGTCGGGTCTGGCTCCAAATCTTGAAGATGGCGGCGACGTGGCGGAAGAAGATGCCGGGCATCTTGCTCCACTTATAGACCTGGGTAACGCCGGCTGCGCGCTGCTGATGGCGAATCGGGATTTCGTGGAGAGTGAATCCGTGGCGATGTGACCGCGCTACGAATTCCCACCAGAAGCCTTCTTTCATTTCTCCCAGTTCTCGAGCCATGACCTTCGCGACCGAGTCCCGCATGAGGACGTAAGGGCAGCTGGGGTCGTGGACGGGCGCACGAAAGACCGCCTGGTAGAGCAGGTAGAAGAAGCGAGAGAAGATGCGGCGGACGAGTGGATCGGCGCGGTGAACTCGCCAGCCAATGATGACGTCAGCAGAGTTGCGTGCGTCCCAGAACTTCGCGAAGTCGCGTGGATCGCACTGGCCGTCGGAGTCGAGACAGAGGAGATACTCGGACTCGCACATTTCCATACCTTCGCGCATAGCCTTGGAGTAGCCTTTGCGTCCTTCGCTCAGGTTGAGGCGGAGGGGAAGCTCGGAGGCGAGAGAGCGGAGGACCTCCTTGGAATTGTCCCTGCTGCCGTCTTCGCAAACGATGAATCCGATATCGGTGACCCGGGAGAGCTCTGTGTCCATCCCGCGGATTGTTGCTTCAATGCTTTCGCCTTCGTTGTGTACGGGTAGAAGGACTTCAACCTGATGAGTCGCCATAATTTATCTCCTGTAGCCACGCAATGCTGGCCCACACGGGTAGCGGGGCGCACCTGAACGTGGTGCGAAGAAAGATGCTCATTTGGGCGGTTATGTTGCCTCGCAGCCTAAACGGACATCTGCGGAGAACTTGCGATCAGGGCTGGATAGAAGTGCGCGAAGTCCATCGGTAGGCGGCTTTGGAGTTCTTCCAGAAGTAGGCTTCGGAACCAGCCGGCGATTTCGTGGAAATGTATTCAGAGACGATTGCGAAGGTCTGGTCGTACGGCGCGATTTGATCGCTGTTGGGCCAATCGCTGCCGAAGATGACGCGGTCAGGTCCGAAGAGGTTCCAGAGCGGATCAAGCTTCTCGCGGTAATACTGCTTATCGCGAATGAGCACGCCGTCTTTGATGGTCGGGATCTCGGAGAGTTTTACGTAAACCTGTGGATGCTGCGCGAGGGCTGCCAGATTATGGCGATATATTGCGACGGTGTTGGGATCGGCGATCACTCGCGCATTGGGCAGGTGATCGATGACGATACGGAGTCGCGGAAGAGCATCTGCGATTCGAAGAAGAGCGCGGATCAAGCGTGGATCAGGATTTGCGCTTTCGAATACCAGGCCTGCCTCGGAGAGCGTTTTGAGGCCATCGATAAAGTGTGGCTTTTCCAAGTCAGCAAGCAGATCGCGGTTCCAGAGGTTTCCGTAACGGATGCCAAGGAAGAGGGGATTCCTGTGCAGCCGGTCAAGTTGGCCGGGGCAGGCAGGATCGCCGGGGTCGAGATCTCCAATGATGCCGAGGACGAACGGGTGGGATTCGGCCACCTTGAGCAGCCAGTCATTGTCAGTCAGTAGCGGACTGCACTCGATTGCGATGCAGCCGGCAATTCCAAACGGGCGGGAAAGGTTTTCCAGCCTTGGGGGCAGAGCAGGCTTGTAGAGAGCCGGTGTATCCGCCGTCGGCCAGGGGACGCCACCAGGACGGGTTGGGTCGAAGAAGTGTACGTGAGAGTCGATTATTTGCGGCATTCGGAGAATCTTCGATTGGGGGCAATTGAAGCAGATGGAAAGAAGTGCAGGCAAGGGAAATCGCGTATTGAAATTGTTGCCCCATTGCATTAGGCTCTTAGTGTTCGCCGAGCGCGCGTGCCTGCAATGCGTGCTTGCGCAGGGCTTCCCCCACATTTCAGTAGCACGAGAGGCATTGTTATGACAGCTACCGCCACCCGCCTCGCCTATCTCACCGATCTCTGGGACGAGAAGACAGCCAGCAATCTCGATGAACCTGAGCTTTTGCGTTACCGCTCGAATCTGCTGGGCGCGGATCTTCGCATCACGAACTTTGCTGGTGGAAACACGAGTTCGAAGGTTATTGAGCGTGATCCGCTCGATGGGACGGATCGGAAAGTTCTGTGGGTGAAAGGAAGCGGCGGAGACCTGGGGAGTATCAAGCGCAGTGGATTTGCGACGCTGTATCTCGACAAGTTGCTCGCGCTGGAGAAGGTATATGGCGGATCTGAGCGCGAGGACGAGATGGTGGCGCTTTATCCGCTGTGCACATTCGGATTGAACCCGGTAGCAGCGTCGATCGATACGCCTCTGCATGGATTTCTGCCATTCGATCATGTAGACCACCTGCACCCGGATTGGGGTATCGCGCTGGCCGCGAGCGCCAACGGGCACGAGAAGCTCAAGGAATTCAATGAGCGCTTCGATCACAGGATGATCTGGGTGCCCTGGCAGCGGCCCGGGTTTGAACTGGCGATGATGATGAAGAAGGCTGTCGAGGCTAATGCCGGATGTGATGGTGTAGTGCTCGGCGGGCACGGGCTGTTCACGTGGGGAGATACGCAGCGCGAGTGCTACCTGAACACGATCACAATCATCGACCAGCTCGGGCAATTTGTGTTGGAACATGTCGAGAAGAGGCGCGACACGATTTTTGGTGGAGCGCGCTTTACAGCCCGAGGGGATGCCAAGGAAGTCGCCACGAAGATATTTCCGTATGTGCGGGGGCGAGTATCGGCACAGAAGCGACAGATCGGGACATACAGCGATCTTCCCGAAGTGCTGCAATTTGTGAATGCCAAAGACGCGGAGAGGCTTGCATTTTTGGGTACCAGCTGCCCGGACCACTTTTTGCGCACAAAGGTGCGGCCACTGTATGTGAACTGGGATCCGGCAGGGGATGTGAAGACGCTGCGCGTTGCGATCGATGAAGCGCTAGTGAAATACCGCAAGGAGTATGGGGAGTACTACACAAAGTTCGCTGAACCTTCGTCGCCCGCTCAACGAGATCCGAACCCGACGATTGTGCTGATCCCGGGGGTGGGGCAGTTCAGCTTCGGGAAAAGCAAGGCTGAGTCGCGGGTCACGGGCGAGTTTTATGTGAATGCGATTCATGTGATGGAGGGTGCGGCGGGATTAGGAGGGCTGAGCGCATGTCCCACGATTCTTCCGCAAGCGGGCGCGGCGGCTACAACGGATATGTTCCAGGTGCACGACAATTACGTGGCACTGCCGACGCGCGAGGCGTTCCGGATTGAGTATTGGGCGCTGGAGGAGGCAAAGCTTCGGCGGCAGCCACCTGAGAAGGAGTTGAGCAGGCAGGTTGCGCTGGTGGTTGGCGGAGGCAGCGGGATTGGGAGGGAAGTAGCACGAATCGCGGCTGAGCGTGGGGCGCACGTGGTGGTTGCGGACCGCGCGAACGATGCCGCAGAGCAGGTTGCGGAGGAAGTGATAAAAGCGGCGGGAAAAGAAGCGGTGATGAGTGCTGCGATCGACATTTCCAAACGGGATTCGATTCGGGCCACACTGGAGAAAGTGATTCTTGCATACGGCGGTGTGGACATCGTGATTAATACGGCGGCGCTTTTCCCGTCATCGCCCACCGGAGTGATCGCCGACGAGCAATGGGCGACTACGCTGACGGTGAATGTGACGGCGAACTACCTTCTGCTGGATGAATTGGCGGGCATATTTGCGGGTCAGGATCTGGATACCTCCGTGGTGCTTACCAGCAGCGCAAATGCCGTGGTTCCGAAGCGCGGAACCGAGGCTTACGACGTGAGCAAGGCGGCTCTGAGTCATCTGGTGCGGGAGTTTGCGGTATCGCTTTCGCCAAAGGTGCGCGTAAACGGGATCAGCCCTGCGACGGTCGTGAAGGGATCAACGATGTTTCCGCGCGATCGCGTGATTGCATCTCTCAAAAAGTACAACCTCAGCTTTGAAGAGAGCATGACTGACGAGGAGTTGCGCGGCGTGCTGGCACAGTTCTATGCGCAACGTACCCTGACGCATAAGCCGATAGAGCCGGAAGATTGCGCGAGGGCGATTTTGTTCCTGGCGGGCCCTCAGGCGCGGTGCACTTCAGGGCACTTGATTCCTGTCGATGGTGGATTGACTGAGGCGTTTTTGCGTTAGTGGATGTTCAAGGCGTCTGAACCACGAGGGCGAAGGCAGAAGAAGCTGTGGTGCCCGCAGACATGACGATCACCGTTGGCATGTAGCTTCCTGCTGAAGCCGTCGAAGTTGCTGAGAAGGTAAGCGAGCCGGAGGGATTGGTATCGGAGGAGGAATAGGTCACCTGAACTCCTGCCGGCAGTCCGATCAAGGAAACCAGGGCAGTCTCGCTGGTCGATCCGATTAAGATCGGAACGCTTACTTTCATCGCGCCTGCCGTGAGGTGGACGGTGGAGATGGGCAGATACACTGAAATCGGCCGCAATGCGGTGATGCCGCTCCTGCCTCCGCACGCTTGCAGGAGGGGAAGCAAAAATAGCGGGATCCAGAATCGAATGCGACCGCGCAAGACCTTTCTCCTTGCCATGGCTTGACCTGAATTGCGGGGCCTGGCCAAGTTCGAGGCTTTGATTTTGAGGCGAACTGCCGAAAAGGGGAAGTTGAATTTTCGGTGATTCGGCCTGCAATGCATATGGCACCATCGAGTCTATTTCAATAGAGCATCTATTTGCTTTTTGATGTTGCTGTCCGCTATTATGGCTGCGCTTAAATGGGTAAGTATAGGAACGGTATGACTTCCTCGGATCTGATTAAAGCCGACGAATCAAGATGTCTCGCTGTCGACCTTGGTGCGGGAAGCGGGCGTGTTGTGCTTGGTGAGATCAGGGGAGGCTGCTGGAGGTTACAGGAAATTGGCCGTTTTCGAACTCCTACGTCGACCGATTCCGATACCGGATACCAGTGCTGGGACGTTGAAGAGATCGTCGAGCAGATCGAGGCGAACATAGCAAGGTCATCGAAGTCCGTTGCCAGCGTCGGAGTCGATAGCTGGGGCGTGGATTATGTCCTGCTGGATGAAGCACTGAACCGAGTGGGTCTTCCGGTGAGCTATCGCGATAGGCGGACGGCCGGAGTAATGGAGGATCTCTGCGGACGGATATCGCGTGAGGAGATCTACAGTCGGACCGGCATTCAGTTTCTTACCTTCAATACGATTTATCAGCTCGCGGCATGCAGACGCCGACATCCGGAGTGGCTTGAACAAGCAAGTCATTTTCTGATGATTCCTGATTATCTGCATTTTCGGCTTTGTGGCATCCTCTCTAACGAATACACGAATGCGACCACCACCCAGCTTTGCGGGCTTGACGGCGAGTGGGATTCCTTCCTGATGAAATCGATCGGGCTGAAAGACTCGCTGATGCGGAGTCCCATTGCCGCAGGGACGGTACTTGGCGATGGGCAGGGAACCGCAAGAGGGCTGAAGGTGATTGCTCCAGCGACGCACGACACAGGTTCCGCGGTGGCTGGGACACCTCTTGGAAGCACGGACGAGGCCTACATCAGTTCAGGAACCTGGTCGCTGATGGGAATCGAAAGCACCGAGCCGATCGCAAACCCTGAAGCCCTGCGCATGAACTTCACAAATGAAGGTGGCGTGGAGGGACGCTTCCGGATACTGAAAAACATTATGGGGATGTGGCCGATTCAACGGATCTGCGAAGAGCAGAAAGCTCAGGATTTCGCACGGGTTGTTGAGCAGTCTGCGGAGGAAAAGCCATGGCGGTCAGTTATCAACGTCAATGATGCTGAGTTCTTAAATCCTCCGTCCATGACCGATGCGATTCGTGAATACTGCCGCAGATCGGACGAGCCGGTGCCTGAGACGGTGGCGCAACTGGCACGTTGCGTGTTCGACAGCCTTGCGCTCTCTTATCGAACAGTGAAGGAACAGCTGGAAGTTCTTCGCGGACGAAAGCTGACGCGAATACGAATTGTGGGCGGGGGATGCCAGAACAAGCTGCTTAATCAGCTATGCGCGGATGCTTGTGAACTGCCCGTGACGGCTGGCCCGGTGGAGGCATCTGCGCTGGGTAATTTGAGCGCACAGCTGATCGCGCTGGGAGTCATTGAGAATCTGAGCGCGGCGAGAGCGCTTATTTGTTCATCATTTGAAATGCATGAATATGATCCTAATAGTGCTGTGCCCACTGACGTGCTTGCGCGTTTTGACGAGCTGCTTGCGATGAGGGAAATGAAGGGAGAGCCATGCGCGTGATGGAAAGCAAAATCGAGGAAGCATACGCATTTGCACGCGAGCGCTACGCGGAGAATGGCGTGGACACAGAACAAGTGCTAGGTAAGCTGGATGCGGTGCCGATCTCCATTCAATGCTGGCAGGGCGATGACGTGCTTGGGTTCGAGAGTGCGGACGCAAGCCTCACAGGTGGAATCCAGGCAACCGGGAGCTATCCTGGGCGCGCGCGGAATGTGCGTGAATTGCGGTCGGATCTTGAATTGGCTCTTTCGCTCATTCCAGGTGCAAAGCGGGTAAATCTACACGCGATCTATTTGGAAACTGATAAGGCGGTTGAGCGGGACAAGATCGAGCCGCGGCATTTCCAGGGATGGATCGAATGGGCGAAGCAGCGTGGTCTCGGGCTCGATTTCAATCCAACATGTTTCTCGCACCCGAACAGCGCGCAGAATCTGACGTTGAGCCACCCCGACAATGAGATACGAGAATTCTGGATCGATCACTGCATTGCGAGCCGCCGGGTCAGTGAGTACATGGGCGAGCAACTGAACAACCCCGCCATCATGAACATCTGGGTTCCCGATGGCTACAAAGACACGCCTGCGGAAAGGCTGGAACCACGGCAGAGGCTGATTTCGTCGCTCGATGCGATCCTTGGCGCGGTGCCCGGAAAACACCATAAAGTGGCGGTGGAAGGTAAGTTGTTCGGGATTGGCGCTGAGAGCTGCACGGTCGGCTCGAATGAGTTTTACATGGCGTATGCTGCGACGCGCAAAACGCTTCTTTGTTTGGACGCGGGACATTTCCATCCCACCGAGAATGTAGCGGACAAAATTTCGACCTGCCTCTGCTTTCTCGATGAAATTCTGCTTCATGTATCAAGGCCGGTTCGCTGGGACAGCGATCACGTGGTGTTGTTTGACGATCCTACGATTGCGATTGCGCAGGAGATCGTGCGCTCCAATGGGCTCGACAGAGTGAACGTGGGGCTGGACTTCTTTGACGCGAGCATTAATCGAATTGCTGCGTGGGTAATCGGAACAAGAAATTTCAGAAAAGCATTGCTGTTCGCGATGCTGGAGCCTCGCGAGGCGCTGAAGGAAGCGGAGTGCGAATTCGATTACACGTCACGGCTAGCGCTGATGGAGGAAGCCAAATCGCTACCGTGGACGGCGGTTTGGGAGTACTACTGCACAACCAAGAATGTTCCGCCGGGAAGCGAGTGGCTGAGGAGCGTTCGCAAGTACGAATTGGATGTGCTGAGCAGGCGCGTCTAAATTTTGGAGCAGGGTCGAATGCTGTTCGGCTCCTTGCCTTCTTTTACAAATTCTTGAATATGGATGCCTGCCACGGGCAGGCTGTATGCTGTTCTGTGCTGGTTTCACTATTGAAACATTGAGCGCAGGGAGAGTAAGTTGCCGAAAGCCAAGATCAAGCGCCTGTACCTGATTCCGATTCTTTCAAAGGGCCTGGATGTTCTGGAACTGCTGGAGCAAGTTCACGGGCCTATCAGTCTTGAGGACGTATATAAAAAGACGAATATCTCGAAAACCAGTGTCTATCGAATTCTTAAGACACTGGTACATCGCGGTTATGTTGCGCAGACTCAGAATGGGCAATACCGCCTTGTAGCGCGTCCACGCCGACTCCGCTTCGGTTTTGCGGTGCAGAGCGCCGATCTTCCTTTCTCGCAGGCGGTATCGCGCAGCGTGACCACGGCGGCTGCGGCTGCAGGAATCGAATTGCTGCTGCTTGATAACAGATTCGAAACAGAAACGGCTGTGCGCAACGCGGAGGAGTTCGCGGAGAAGCGCGTTGATCTTGTGCTGGAGTTTCAGGCTGAAGAGTCGGTCGGGCCGCGTGTCGCGAACATCTTCAAGAAGGCCGATATTCCGGTGATTGCGATTGATGTTCCGCATCCCAATGCGACCTACTTCGGCGTGGACAACTTTGAGTGCGGCGTTGAGGCGGGAACGCTGCTGGCGCAATATGCGCAACGAAAGTGGAAAGGAAACGTCGATTGGGTTCTCGGCGTCGGGTTCAATGAGGCGGGTAGCTTTGTGCAGAGCCGCATTACAGGGGCATTCGAGGCGGTGAAGCAGAGGCTGCGGAATCTGTCCTCGGAGAGACTTGTCCAGATCGATGGGCGTGGATCGAGGAATCCGAGCAGGCTTGCGGTCGGAGAGTTTCTGGATGGGCACGAGGGCAGCCAGCGCATTCTGGTTGCGGCGGCAACGGATTCCAGCGCGCTAGGTGTGCTGGATGCTGCGCGGCAGAGTGGGCGGGAACACGATATTGCAGTGGTGGGGCAGGATTGCATTCCCGATGCTCTGGAAGAGATGCGATCTGGGCAGAGCGCACTAATTGGAAGCATCTCGCACGAGGCCGAGACCTATGGACCGCGGCTGATTCAGCTTGGCATCTCGATGCTGCGCGGGTACGCGGTTCCACCGTATAACTACGTGCGACATAAGGTCGTCACGCCGGAAACGCTGAACGGTGACCAGAGCTAGACACTTGCCTGGTCAGGGCAAATAAAAGACTTCCTCGAGCATGGGGAATCTCTCGCCGGGGCGAAGGCCCTCAATTGGAGCAAAGTAAGGCGCCATGGCGGCCTGCCAGCGGAGATTGATCGGATGATTTTCGATGCGGCTCCAGGTTGCTTCGAAGTCGTCGGCGCGAAGGGCGAGGATCAGCAGGTCGTCACGACGATAGATTGAATACTCACTGATGCCGGCTTCTTTCAGGAGAGCCAACATTTCCGGCCATACGGCGCGGTGCGCCTCTTCATAGGCCTCGGCTGCGCCGGGCCGTAGACGCAGCATGAAGGCGTAGCGATTAGGTGTTCGTTTGGCTTCGCGAGCCGAACCTACATTCTCAGACATTTGCTCTCCATGCGTCGAGACAGAACAGCCAGGCACGCTTAATTGTGTGCCTGGCCGCGCGGTCGTTCGGATTACTTGCTGATCGAGTAAACGGTGACGGGGCCAAGAAGGCCGGATGGCAGCAACGGTGAGTTCGCCCGGTATGGCTTCACATCAGCGAAGGTGATTTTAGTTGCTCCAGGCTGTTCGTCGCCGATGAGCCGATTTACCCATGCATTGGTGACTTTCACGGTAAGTGCGTTCGAACCGGACTTCAACGCTGAGGTCACGTTGATGCGATAGGGTGCGTGCCAGACGATTCCGAGAGACTTGCCGTTGACCAGAACTTCAGCCAGGTTCTTGACGTCGCCGAGATCGAGCCAGACTTGCGCGCCTTTGGCCATCGAGGCTGCAGGCACATCGAACGACTTGGTGTAAGTTCCGGTTCCGGAGAAGTACTTCACGCCGGGGTCGGAGTTGTCGCTCCACGATCCAAGCTTGTCGAGCGTGGCAGAATCGGGAGCGCCACGGCCGCTCTGAAAGGTAACTTTCCACGAGCCATCGAGCGTTGCGAGATCTTTTTTCTGTCCCGCAGGGATGGTGCGGTTGGTTGCCGATGTGGGCTTACGGAAGATGACGAAGACGCTGCCCCAAGGCTCGAGATCGAGCGGGACGGTTGTGCGGCCGCCGGCAATTTTGAAACTGACGGGTTCAGACTTGCCGGTTTCAGCATGCCAGAGTTCGGGTTCCTTTCCGGCGACGCGGAAGGTTGCATCCACCTTGTGACCGTTGTCGCCGCGGTTATCGACAAAGTAGAGATCGCCGTCGGCGAGCCTGCGGTGAACGAACTCGATGCGGATGTCGCCTTCGGGCTTGGTGTAGTCGAAGTCAGGTTCCACATTGACTGTATGGAAGACTTCGCCGAGGTTCTGGCCGGCGTACACGGTGCCTTTTCCAACCTTGTGAGTGCCGCTTCCGTCGCCAAACAGATCGTCATTCAATTTCTTAAACTCGGCTTGGTCATCGGCGAGGCTCGGATCATCGCTGGGCTTCGGTCCGGCAACGCTTGCGCCTTCTTCGACCAACTTGTGAATGGCGCGCAATACGGGAAGAGACATGTGCTGGCTGTAGGGATCGAGTCCGAGGAGGCGATAGCTCATGCCTGCCTTGGTTTCGAGACGGCCATTGACAACGTGCAACTCGTTGATGAGTGCATCAGCGTTGACATAGTCGAAGCCGTATCCGGCGGGAACGTCGGGAGACTTCTTGTCGAAGATGGCGGTCAGATTGGAATCTTCGCCGTAGAAGTAAATCAGGTCGGCTCCGAATTTGCCCTGCTGCAGCAGGTAGCTTGTGCGAGCGAGATAGTCGACCCATGCGCCAGCCTGATCTGCCCAGGTTTCGTTGCGATTGAACCACTGGCCGAAGGGCCCGAGCGTCATGCCGGGAGCTTTGCCGACGAGGGGCTGGTGTGCGGACTCGTGAATGACGAAGCGATTGATACCGTTCAGGAATTCCTGGTCGGCGGTGGGTTTCAGAGTCGCCGGAGACCAGGCCCAAGGCGCGGCTGCGGCTGTCATGGATTCAGCGGCTGCGATGTTCTGACCGTAGATGTGAGCGACCGATGCGGATTCACGGTCGTCAGCGTTGTAGCCGTATTGCTCTTTGTTGACGCCCGGTGTCTGCGTCCACATTGCGCTCATGGGGACTTCGTTGTATTTCTTCACTTCCATTCCGTCTGCGATGAATGCGCGACGGCCTTCGTGCGATTCGCCATAGTGAGCCATGCCCCACTCGTGCAGGGTGTCTTCAAGCTGTCCATAGTGCTCGGTTGAGGTCAGATCGGCGATAGTTTTGCGGAAATCCCAGAGGAATCGGTCACTGGCTTCGGCGCTCTCTACCACCTGCCCGGTGAGGACCGGGAGCCAGGGAATTGGATCGTAGCCGCGCAGTTTCTTGAATTGAGCAATCATGTTGTCAGTCCAGTTCTGCGAGCCTGCTTCCCAACTGTCGTTGATGACGTAGTGAATGCCTTTTTTGCCGATCAGCTCAGGACCAACGGTTTCTTTGTAGCTGTCGAGATACTTTTCGAAGTAGTCCTTCACGAAACGGCGATCAAGTTTGTCGACTTCAAGGCCGGTGGCCTCGGGGGTTGCAGGATGATTGGTGATGCCGAGAAGGGAATAGCCGAGGCGAACCACGACCCAGTCCCCGGCGGGCGGGGTCCAGTCGAGCTTTCCGTCAGCACTCATCTTCGAGGTGAGGTCGACGACATCGGATTTCGCGATCGCATCGTTTTGGCCGACGGAAGGAGTTGCAAATTTGTAGAGGTCATCTTCCGGAACGAAGGCCGCCTTCTCTTCAAAATGATCGACACGCGCACCGGAGTGGAGAGCCATCTCGGCTACTTGATAGTCCTTTGGAGCAGCCGGCATTTTGCTGAATCCGAATGAAGCGGGATCGATTCCTGCAGCCCAGTCGGGAATCGGAGGCGGAGGGGTGCGTTTGAAGGTAACGCGGAAGAACTTTGCCGTGACAGGCGCGAACGAGATGGTGTGCTCGGGGGAATCTGTCGTCTGGAGTTTCGAGACGAGCTTGAAAGTCTGGCCGTCGTCGCTCGATTCCAAGTTCATTTCAGGTGCGGACATATGAGCGATCAGCTGCTCAATCCAACCAGGGGTCTTGGTCACAAATGTGATGGAGCGTATGGATTGTGGCTGGGGGAATTCGTATTGGATCCACGAGATCGCATCGGTCTCTGGGATGGGAACTGGCGTTGTCTTCTCGAGATCGCCGTCGGAGAGCATGGCCGCATCGAGCGAACCGCCGTTTGATGTAATCTTCGCATTCAGTTTCTCGAGAGAGACGTCGCTCGCGGGCTTCTTGTAGGCAAAAACGGCTGCATCCGCGTAGAACTCGGGAATCTTGCTTGTCGCCGGTGTGCCGAGAGCATCATGGATTCCAATGTTCTGAAAGGCACCGGTGTTGCTGGGCGGATGCTTGAGTTCGCCGGAAAATGGTTTGCCCCCTTCGACGGCAGTTTCGCTCCAGACATATTTTTTCATTCCATGAGCGCCGGGCACCCAGGGGCCGCCACTTTCGCTCCAGCCGGGAGAACCCGCAATTGCCATCTCCATCCCGTACTGATCGCCGACCGTGATTGCGTATTTGAATGCATCCTTCCACTCGGGCGTCATGTAGGCCAAGCGGTGATCGACCACCTGTGGGGTCTGCAGCGCAGCGTCGAAGTTCTGGAAGCCGGCCAGGCCGACGTGATGCATCCAGTCGAGATCGAGCTTGATGCCTTCTTTGCTGATATTGCCATTCATCCAATGCCACCAGACGCGCGGGCGCGCGGTCTGAGGTGGATTCTGGAAACCGCTTTTCAGAGAATCGGAAGAGGTCTTATCCTGCGCGCCGGCTAGGAAAGCTGCAAGGCAGAGGGAAGAGGCAAGCAATTTCAGGACCTGGCGAATCATTACTTCTCCTTTCGCGAAAGGGAAACGCGATCTTCGGCAGCGACAACGGCAGCATCGGGGTCGGTTTCCACAGCGGGAAACAGAACTGAAGTTATGCGGGGAAACTGTAGCAGGAAAGCGCAGCTATTCGGAAGAGAAAAAAATTCCCAAATGAATTATTCGATGGAGTCTCGTGACCCGAATCTGATGTAATTCGGAAGCGATCGGGCTGGCATTTCTCTGTGGAGCGAGAGAGGAGCGGCGCTGCCGGTGCACTTCAATTTCAGCACGTAAACTTCTTACGAATCGACGAAATTATTTGCCAGTTTCGGCTGTTTTGCTCTAGGTTCTCGAATGAGTTCTTGAGGGGGTTACTTGATGAAAGAGTCTTCGCGTTGGTGGTATGGCGGTATCGCGCTCGTGGTGCTGACGATCTGCGGGATGAGTGCAAGCGCACAAGAAAAGAAGCAAGAGAAGGTGGAGATGGACTGGGACAAGGTGGTTATAGTGTCCAAGTCGACGCCAACGCTGCAAGTTGTTACAAATCCCATGCTCAATCCCGGATCTCCGATACACGATGGGTCGTTTTCAGCGCTCAAAGCACTGGGAGCTGACTATGTGCGCTATGTTCCGTGGCTGCCTTACCCGAAGATAGCCGTGGCTGAGTTGGAGCCGCCGACGAAAGAGAAGACCTCCTGGGATTTCACGTATATCGATCCCGTTACGAAGGATCTGCTGGCGGCGACGGAAGGGCACTCGACAATCATGAATTTCAGCACCATTCCCGCGTGGATGTTCAAGACGGATAAGCCTGTGAAATACCCTGACGATCCGAACCAGGTGTTTTGGGACTACACGAAGGGAACGGAGTTGCGCGACCCGAGCGGAAAGGAACTTGGCGACTACTTTGGCCGGCTGGTGAGCTGGTATACGCAAGGCGGGTTTACGGATGAGAACGGAAAGAAGCACGACTCGGGCTATCACTACACGTTCCCGTACTGGGAGGTTCTGAACGAGATCGACTTCGAGCACAACACTACGCCGGAGGACTACACGAAGCGGTACGACGCAATTGTGGAAGGGATTCGTCGAGTGAGTCCGAATACGAAGTTCATGGGACTCGCACTGGCTGCTCCGGGGGCGAAGCCGGCGTATTTCGAGTATTTTTTGAATCCGAAGAATCACAAAAAGGGAATTCCTCTCGATTACATTTCGTTTCACTTCTATGCGAGCCCTGCGATGGATGAATCGCTGGACGGATGGCAGCACACTTTCTTCAACCAGGCTGACGGCTTTCTCGCGACTACGCGGTACATCCTTGCGATTCGGGACCGGCTATCCCCTCAGACAAAGGTGGATACGGATGAGCTGGGCGTGATTCTGCCTACCGATGGAGTAGAGATTGCCGCGTCAAAAGCGATGCCAGATCACATTCCGCATCGGTACTGGAATGCGGCAGGTGCGCTGTACGGATATCTTTTTGTGGAACTCTCCAAACTTGGTGTCGACGTGATTGGAGAGTCGCAGCTCGTGGGGTATCCATCGCAGTTCCCGAGCGTGTCGATGATCGACTACAACAATGGGAAGCCAAACTCACGGTATTGGGTTCTCAAAGTCATCAAGGACAATTTCCACCCAGGCGACAAGCTTGTGGGTAAGAAAGGCGATGAGCCATCGGGTGTAGTGGAACAGGGGTTCATTACGCCTGAGGGGAAGAAAGTGCTGCTGGTCAACAAGACCAATTCTGAGAAGACAGTGAAACTCGCGGCCGATCTGGCTGGGGCTAGTTCGCTCACCGTGGATGAAGAGACGGGTGACGAAGAGCCACGAACTGGAACGGTGCAGGGGGAAGAACTGAAGATGGCGCCATTCGCTGTGACAGTATTGAAAATGAAGTAGAGCTGAACGAAAGGTTCGCGTGATGTCCGTGACGGAGCTGAGGGTGGGACTGTGCGGTGTCGGGCTGGACGCCTACTGGTCTCAGTTTGCCGGACTGCACGATCGTCTCGATGGATATGTCAGGGAGGTGGCGGAGCATCTGCAGCGCGCAGGCGCTACGGTCGAGATGCTCGGATTGGTCGACACCGCACAGAAGGGGCGCGACGCGGGGCACGCGTGCCGACGCGCGGACGTTGATCTGCTGATTATTTACGTGACCACCTATGCACTCTCAAGCACAGTGCTGCCGATGGTGCAGAGAGCGCGTGTGCCGGTGCTCGTGCTCAACATTCAACCTGAAGCCGCGATCGACTACGAAGCATTCAATCTGCTGCCGGATCGAACGGCGATGACCGGCGAATGGCTGGCGTTCTGCTCCGCATGCAGCGTGCCGGAGATTGCGAATGTGCTGCAACGCGCGCGAATTCCTTTTCACCAAGTGACTGGTGTGCTCGGAGATGAAGCGACCTGGCAAGAGATCTCCGAGTGGATTGATGCGGCACGCGTGAAGAAGTCTCTGACCACAAATCGGCTGGGGCTAATGGGTCACTACTACGGCGGGATGCTCGATATCGTGACGGATTTGACGCAAGTTGCGATCACTTTTGGGTGCCATATCGAGCAGCTAGAGGTGGACGAACTGAGCGCACTGCGTGAAGGCGTGAGCAGTTCGGACATTACGGATCGGGTGGTTGATTTCCGGAAGCATTTCGATGTGCAGCCAGATTGTGCTGAAGAGGAACTTGCGCGTGCGGCGCGAACTTCGGTGGCTCTCGACCGTCTTGTCGAGACGCATGATCTGGAGTCTCTGGCTTACTACTACATGGGAAGTGGCGTGTCGGCAAATGAGGACACGATAAGCTCGATTATTCTTGGGACATCGCTGCTGACGGCACGAGGAGTTCCGGTTGCGGGCGAGTACGAAGTGAAGAACGTGCTTGCGATGAAGATCATGGATCAACTGGGAGCTGGAGGGTCGTTTACCGAATACTATGCGCTCGATCTCAAGCTTGATCACGTGCTGATGGGTCACGACGGGCCGGGGCATATCGCCATCGCTCAGACCAAGACGAAAGTCAGGCCGCTTACCGTGTACCACGGCAAGGTTGGAAGGGGATTGTCGGTGGAGATGAGCGTGAAGCATGGGCCTGTCACGCTGCTGTCGGTCGTGGAAGATGGGAGTGCGGGATTCAAGCTGCTTGCCGCTCAGGGAGAGTGCGTTCCAGGCGAGGTGCTGCGGATCGGGAACACGAACAGCCACTACCGATTCCAATTGGGCGCGAAGGGATTCGTTGAGGCGTGGAATGCTCAGGGGCCGGCGCATCACTGTTCGGTTGGCGTCGGACACCAGGCAAGCAAGCTGAAGAAGTTGGCTGCTCTGATCGGGATCTCATTCGTGCAGGTCTGTTGAGAGTTGTTTTGCGATGACCTGAGAGTCGATTGTGTCTATTGAAAATAGTTGTAAATAGAATCCTGGCGACCGATTTCGTCTCTCTGATACTGCGAACAAACGATTTCATGCGACTGGACACCACCGTGGAACCTGATTCTAACCGGAATTCATAGATAAAAGCATTTAGTTGAGAGAAAGTGCGGAGCCGGATCGGATAAAGCGACCTTGCGCTTGCCGATATGGGTAGATTCCGATTGTTTACTACCCGCAGTTTTCAAAAGAGAAACAAAATTCTACTTGACAACATTTCTGTGAACTGACTAATGTCGCCGTGCACTTGAAACAGGCGAGCCCCGCTCAACGTGTCTAGCCTTCCCCAAAAGGTCGGAGTAAGTCACGCATTGCCATCGGGGCCCTAACAAATGTGCGGCAGGATGCACGGCATTTTAGGAGGTAAGTCGATGCGAATTCTTCGTGTCAGCGCTCTGTTGTTGCTGCTTGCGATGAGCGGAAAGCTTTTCGGGCAAGCAGGAGCTACGGGAACGATTCTTGGAACGGTAACCGATCCATCAGGGGCGGTTGTTCCGAATGCCAAGATCACTGTGACCAACACGGCAACCAGGGTTTCTTTCGAAACGGTCACTACCAGCGCCGGTGACTATAACGCTCCCGCGCTGAATCCAGGCACGTACACAGTATCTGGCGAGGCGCGGGGGTTCCAGAAGGCTGTAGTTTCATCCTTCACACTGACGGTGAATCAGCACGCACGCGTCGATCTGACACTGAAGCCCGGGGCAGTCACCGAGACTGTCACCACAACTGCACAAGCGGTTTCGCTGGACACGGACACGGCGGAGCTGGCAAACCTTGTGAGCCAGCAGCAAGTCGAGGATCTGCCTCTCAATGGCCGCAATTTCATGCAACTTCTCCTAGTTGGCGCAGGCGCTGTGACGGTCGGCGGCGAGCAGGGCACGATGCGCCAGGGAGAGGGCAATGCGATCAGCGTCAATGGAGGCCGGCCTGAGGGCAACAACTACACGCTAGATGGCCTTGTGAACACCGACGCTGCACTGGTCACGCCAGCGGTGATTCTATCGCAGGATGCGATCCAGGAATTCAAGGTTTCGAGTGGTACGTATTCCGCAGACCAGGGATTCAGTGCGACACAGATCAACATCGTCAGCAAGGGGGGCACGAACAGCCTGCACGGCTCGGTGTTCTATTACCACCGCGAAAACGGATTTGACGCCAAACCGTTCCCCACGGCCACCAACTTCATCAGCAACAACCCGACCCTCAATCCGCCGCTGCATCAGAACCAGTTTGGATTTGTCGCGGGTGGTCCAATCTTCATTCCGCACGTGTATGACGGCCGCAACAAGAGCTTCTTCATGGCGAACTACGAGGGCTGGCGCATTACCAACGGAATCCAAGAAATCACCACCATGCCCAACCCGGCCATCTTGACGGGCGACTTTTCCGCCGAGCAATACCAGCCTCTGCCAAATCTAGGCCTGCCCGGCGGTCTACTTCCTGCTTACGGCACGGCTGATTGCAACAAGCTAATCGCAAATGGTTACAACTGCATGCCGGTAGATCCTCTCACCGGTCAGCCGTTCTTAGGGAACAAGATTCCCGCGGCTCGTCAGACAGGAAATGTCGGAGCCGTTGCCGTCAAGAACGGTTTCTGGCAGGAGCCCACCATCGCAAATCAGCCGGAAGGCATAAACAATTTCTTCAAGGCCACGGGATTTCCGCTGCACCAGAACCAGCAGACCTATCGCGGGGACCAGAACCTGGGCAAACTTGGCTCGGCCTTCTTCCGCTACACAAAAGCCAACTACAACAACCAAGGTGCATACAACTCCGGCGACCTGATCCACGGGTACGAAATCTATATCCAAAAACAAGACAGCTGGGCCGTCTCACATACGATCAACCTCGGCCGGTCAGCGGTGAACAACTTCCGCTTTGGCCACCTCAACGCTGATGCTCCGCAGGGGGGACCGACGATTACGCCCGACGCCGTTTCGGAGCTCGGACTCGCCGGCACGTTTACCAAGTTCAGCGCCCTGCAGCAGACCTGGCCCAACGTGGGATTATCCCAGTTTGCGAGCGGCGGCGGTTCGGTCAACTCCTATTCCGGGTCCGACGGGCCCACCTGGGAATTTGCCGACTCGTTCAGTTGGATCAAAGGCCACCACACTCTGGGCTTCGGCATCGACTACCGTAAGTGGCATCTGATCCGCAACCTCGACGACGACTTCTACGGTGATTGGGGCTTCTCCTCATCAACGGCGACGGCCAACCAAGCCAACTGCCCCAACGCGACCGGATTGTGCGGCACGGGCAATGCGGTGGCTGATATGCTGCTGGGCTACTACAACAACGTGGGCGGATTCGTACCCGGCGCCACGCAGTATGTCCCGACAGACACGGCCGGCAACCCGCAGGACCACGTCTTCGGCTACCTTGCGCCGTACTTTATGGACAACTGGAAGGTGAGCCAAAAGCTAACAGTTGACATAGGTCTTCGCTGGGATTACCGCGCCGCCGCGTACGAAGCCAAGAACCACTTTTTCTGGCGTGACCTGCAAAACCCAAAAGGTGGACTGTGCTTCGCCGATAAGACTCTCACCTCGAACGGTGTATCTCCAGGAGGTGACGCTACCAGCGGGCCGATCCTTCGCTACTGTGGAAAGGTCCCCCATGAGGGCCCGAAAACACCGTTTGCGCCAAGGCTCGGAATTAACTACCGGATAACGCCCAAGACCGTGGTTCGCGCCGGATACGGGATCTTCTTTGATTCCGCGGAAGGCCGCGAGATCGACGATTCGGCCGACATCTACCCGTACAGCGTTCGCAACTCCCTGAACGTGACCACAAATGCCTCAGCGCCGAAGCTGAGCAACAACATGTTCCCGTCGTATGCAGCGCTCGGTCCCTTCCCCGCGTCGACGTTGACGTTCCTGGCTGTGATTGAGTCTCCCAACCCGCTGAATCCCTACGTCCAGTCTTGGACGGCGGGAGTGCAACGGGAAGTTTTCCGGAACACTACACTCGAGGCGAACTACATCGGGACGCATGCCGTTCACTTGTTGGACCGCCGCAACATCGCACAACCCACAGTCATTCCGACCGACAGTTTGGCATTCTGCCAGCAGCAGGTGAACGGGCAATACGTTAACCTCGGAACAGCGCCATGCAGCAACGCCAGCCGGTTGCCATACCCGAACTTCACTAACTTCTACATCGACAGCGACTGGCACGGCTATTCACACTACAACGCCATGAACATCAAGTTCGAGCACCGTGCCCATGACCTGGCTTCAACCGTAGTTTATACGTGGGCGCAGAGCAAGGATGACAAGTCGGCGGCTGCCGGTGTGGGCGCGACCGGATCGGGCTTCCAGGGCTTTATGGACAACCATCACCCCGAGTTGGACTACGGCTTGTCTGATTTCGACGTCGACCAGAGGTTCGTTGCCAGCTACATCTACGAAATTCCAATTGGCCGCGGTAAAAAGGTCGCCGGCGGCATCAACCGCGCCGCTAACCTGCTGATCGGAGGATGGGAGACAACTGGAATTGCGACGTTCCAGGCGGGCTTCCCATTCGGGGTTAATGCGACCGACATCAACGGCGTACTCAACACGCCATCGGAGCGCGCGAACATCGTGGATGGATGCAACATTCACGGGAGCCTTACTCAAGTGATGCAGCGGATCAATCCCGCCTGTTTCTCACAGCCGGGGTTGGGCACGTTCGGCAACTCCAAGCGCAATTTCCTTCGCCAACCCGGGATCAACAACTGGGATATGGCCATGTCGAAAACCTTTGCGCTCACTGAACGCGTGGGCTTCAAGATTTCGGGAGACTTCTTCAACGCCTGGAATCATCACCAGTACTCTGGCGATACTGGCGCCCTAATCGGAAGCGGATCGGGCGGTAATACCCAAATCGACAACAACGTCGGCAGCTCGACCTTCGGTCAGATCACGGGGACAGCGTCGGCGGCGCGCATTATCCAACTCAGCGGCAAGTTCACCTTCTGACGGTCACGCTGGGTTCTCTTTTCTGCTCCGCCACGCCCGAAGAGGCGCGGCGGAGTTTTCATCTGCGGAGATACACTCGTACAATGATGCGGATTCGAATGAAGCTAGCCTTCGCGTTGGTGTTCGGCTCGATTTTTCTCCAACATGCCTGGGCGCTCCAAGACCATCAAGACGAGGTAGCAAGATACGCCGAAGCGGGCCAGAAGGCGATGGCGTCCGGACAATATGCGGAGGCCCGTGAGAACTTCGAGCAACTGGCAAAACTCGAGCCCAACATAGCAGAGATCCATGCGACCCTCGCCGTCATCTGCTTCAAACAACGCGAATACGAGAGGACTATCCGGGAAATTCGCACCGCCCAGAAACTCAAGCCCAGCCTGCCCCGGCTCGACACCCTGCTGGGCCTTGCCTTCGCGGAATTGGATCAGTTCGACGAGGCATTGCCCCTCCTAGAAAAGGGATTCCACCAGACGGCCGATTCCGAAATAAGACGTATGTGCGGCCTTCAGCTACTGCGCGCGTATCCCGCACTCCGGCGCGATTCCGATGCCGTCGAGACTTCATTAACGCTGAACAAGCTGTTTAGTGATGACCCTGAAGTCCTCTATCACACAGGCCGAATCTATGGAATCTTTGCTTATAAGGTGATGACAAAGCTGAAAGACACGGCGCCGGGGTCTATCTGGACTCTTCAGGCCCAAGGCGAACTTCACGAAGCGCAAAATGAATATGAGGAAGCGATTTTTGCGTTCAATCACATTCTGGAACTCGAGCCCCGACGGCCTGGAATTCATCACCGGTTGGGGCGAGTTTACCTGTCCCGCTTCAGGGAGCACCAGAAACCGGAAGACCGGGAAGCGGCGCAGCGCGAGTTCATGGCTGAGCTAACCACCGATCCACGAAATGGAAACGCAAAGTACGAACTGGCCAACATCCAGACAGACCTTGGGAACCTGGAGGAAGCCACCAAGCTTTATGAGGAATTAGTGGAGGTCTTTCCCGATTTTGAAGAAGCGCTTGTGGGTCTCGGCGGTGTATATCTAGATAGCCAAAAGCCAGCGCAAGCGCTCACAGTGCTGGAGCGCGCCATCAAGCTGAACCCGAAGGACGACGTTGCCTGGTACCGGATTTCAAGGGCGGATCGGGCCCTAGGGAATAGGGAAGGACAGCAGAAGGCTATTGCGACATTCCAGGAGCTGAGCAAAGCCAAACCCCTGCATAAACCCGTGGCCGATGAAGAAGTCACGCCGCAGCACATCGATCCGGGAGCGCAGCCGTAAATGAAGGGAACTGGTTTGGATGAATTGCGGGATCTGGTGCAGGCAGCCACTCCGCAGCAGCTAGGGAGCTCGGATCAACAATAAAGGCGAGGCGGACAGGTACACTCCGGATGGTATCCGGCTGTACTTAGCTTGCGGCCATTCCCAGGCCAACCAGATTGGCTGCAGCAATGATCACACCCACACCGGCGAGAAGCAGACGAATCGACTGTTTGCGAACACCTGCCCACTCGCCCAGCGCAAGGCCGACGAGACCTCCGCAGAGAACGTAGATGCTCATGTGCAGCATCCAGTTCACGTAAGAGAGGTGCTGAGGGATATTTGCCGCTCCCCACGCGTAAAAGAAGAATTGGAGGTACCACATGATTCCCGCAGTGGAGGCGAGAGCGGCATTTTTGGCGAGGGTGCTTCTGTCCTGATTCAGATCATTGCGGAGAGAGAGTCGTGGCAGGATAGCGAGCCGGATGAAGCAGTAGGCGAAATTGATTACGGCACCCCCGCCCATGATAATGACGTAGCTGGGAAGAGCAGCGTAGAGCGGGTTGACGCCTACAGACTTCGCCGCCACTTCTAGAGGTTGAGCGGCATCGATGGCAAAAGACATGCCGGAGGAGAAGATTCCGCAGAGGACAGCAAGCAGGAGTCCGAGTCCGACGTTGAACTCTTCGAGATGTCCCTTGAGTTGAACCTCTTTTTGGTGCCCTGCCCAGGAGACAATCGCTACTCCGATGAGGGCCACGAAAACACCCGACATTGTGATGAGGCCGCCGCGCGTGGTGAAGAGCATCACTGCCTGACCGTGCATCAGTGGTGGAACCAACGTGCCGACGATCAATGTGACTCCGATCGCGACCCCGATACCGAGAGACATGCCGAGGTAGCGCATGGTGAGGCCGTAGCTGACGTTGCCTACGCCCCACATCGCTCCAAATGCGGCTATGCGGAGGAGCAGTGCCGTGTCGATTGCTGCGTAAAAGCTGTGAAAGTTGGGAAGCAAGACGAGGCTCACGGCAATCGGGAGCAGAATCCAGGAGAAGAGGCCGGCCAAAGCCCACGTGGTCTCCCACGACCACTTTCTAACCCGCTCGATAGGCGCATAAAAGGATGCCGCCATACTTGCACCGACGATGTGCCAGCCAATGCCGGCAACGACTGATGTCATGAAGCCTGTCCTTCCATGCTCGACGATCTAAGCTGCTGGCAGTGGGTCTGACCTGTCCGCCACAGCTCTGCAGAAGCAATTACGATGCTCTATCAGGGGTTCGCCGCAAATGTATCCAATGAAAATGTTTCCTGATGGAAAGTAGCGAACCGGGCACTGGACTGTCAATTGGAATCCATGCGACCTGAGCATGCGGCCTCGCTGGTTTATTGAATTCGCCGATGACTCAACTCAGTGTTCGAAGGTTAGACCGTATGCCGCTATATCTATCGGAACGACACCTGATAAGAAATGCCTCTATCTATGTGGATGAGATTTTCGTTGCCAGGAGAAAGAAGCTTGCCTGTGGGCGATGAGATCGATGCGATGGACTGGCCGGGCGGGGGCATCAGGCGTATCGCTCCGCTGCTCGTGGCGCGCAGTTGTAGCGACATTACCTTGCCGCTACTCCAGCGCATGTTCAAAACAGCACCTCCACGCACATGTAGTCCTTCAACGGAGCCTTTGTTCCATTGTTGTGGAAGAGCGGGGAGGAGTTCGATTTCGGAAGCTTTGGGTGTCCAGCGAGACTGCACGAGAGCTTCGAGCATTCCGTTCGCGGCACCGAGGTTGCCGTCGATCTGGAAGAGGCCGGGGGGATGCGTGTCCATCAGGTTAGGGAAGGTGGACTGCTTGATCATCACTTGAAGGCTGTCGTATGCCTGCTTGCCGTCGTGCAGGTGGTCCCAGAAGTTGACCACCCAGGCACGAGACCAGCCGGTTTGTCCGCCGCCGAAGGAGAGTCGTCGCTCGAGAGATATGCGGGCAGCTTTGGCGAGTTCCGGTGAGTGTTCTGTTGTGATCTGAGTGCCGGGGAACAGTGCCCAGAGGTGTGAGATGTGACGATGTCCGGGTTCCGGTTCGTCATAGTCGCGCTGCCACTCCTGCAATTGACCGTGTTTGCCGACGGCGAATGGCGGCAGCTTGTCCATGGCGCTCTTAATCTGATTGAGGAAT
>Ga0068856_100001606_pt1 | contig 23628 bp, 21 predicted proteins | sample KBSCornC62_FD_66595 | JGI IMG/M metagenome (GOLD analysis project Ga0068856, IMG submission 66595) | Corn rhizosphere microbial communities from Kellogg Biological Station, Michigan, USA - KBS Corn C6-2 | ecosystem: Host-associated > Plants > Roots > Rhizosphere > Soil ... | reverse complement strand
TCGCCCTGGCGGCGCTGGCGATCTGGGAATGGGGCTGGGACTTCCACGACAAGCTGCCGTGGCTGGTGCCCGACCTGCTCGATCCCTACTTCGTGTCCAGGCCGTCGGCGATTTTCGGCCAGTTCCTGACGCTCGGCTGCCTCACCACCGGCGACGGCGCCTGGACCTTCGCCGAGCCGAACGGCTTCGCTCGCTGCATCGGCAAGTCGGAGAACAATCTCTGGATCGCGACGTACTTCACGCTCAAGAACACGCTGTGGGGCTTCCTGACCGGCGTGAGCTCGGGCTTCCTGCTCGGCCTGCTGCTCGGCCGCTCCGATCGCCTCAGCGAGATCTTCTACCCCTTCATCATCGCCTTCAATTCGATCCCGCGCATCGCGCTCGCGCCAATCATCATCCTGGCGTTCGGCATCGGCGATGCCTCGAAGGTCGTGACGGCCTGGCTGGTCGTAGTGTTCCTGGTGTTCTTCAACACCTTCGAAGGCGCGCGCTCGGTCGACCGCGACCACATCAACGCCGCGCGCCTGTTGGGCGCCAGCGAATGGCAGGTGACGCGCACGGTCATTGTGCCTTCGACCATGGCCTGGCTGTTCGCCTCGCTGTCGCCCGCCATCTCCTTTTCGCTGATCGGCGTGATCGTCGGCGAGTTCATCGGCGCCGAGCACGGCATCGGCCGCATGATCATCGAGGCCGAAGCGCGCGGCGAGGCCGCCGGCATGATGGTCGCGGTGTTCGTCCTGATGATCGCCGGCGTGATCCTCTCGACCGTCGTCCGCCGCCTGCAGGCCTATCTCCTGCGCTGGCGCCCGGCGCAGCAGCTATCGTCCTGAACAACCCTCCCCGTTCATACGGCGAGGTGGCGCGGTAATCCGCGACGGAGGGGTCAGAAGCAACAGTCTCGGTGGGGCTTATGACCCGCAAGGCCGAGCGCGTCGGGCTGGTGACGTTCCAAGAGATGGCCGAGGAGGTCATCGAAGCCGAAGCGGCCCAGCTGGAAGGGCCCATTTCAAGTGAAACGCAGCCCGAAGTACAACTAATTGTTGACCGAGTTCATGCAGAGGCTGAACCTGCTGGCCTGAAGCTAGCTCGGCTGGATAGGGGTAGGTGATGCTACTTCTCGTGGTGCTGCTGGCGCAGGTGGTATCTCCCTCGGCAACTGACGACATCCATAAGCTGTGGGAGGAGCTCAATTCGACTTGTCGAACGCTACCCTATGACTCGCCTGAGGGTCAGGCCGTTTGCCATAGACGCGATGTTGTCGGCGTCGAGCTAAGTCGGATGGGATGGTGCGTGCGTCAGAGTGGCCTTCGGATGGAGTGGGAGCTCTGTCCGCGAAGGTGAATGCTCGGGATCGTTATGCAGCCTGACGACGAATTGACCATCATCAGCGAGTTCTCGGTCGCGCTGGCCCACCAGCCTCTTGCAGCTCAGCGTATGCATCCAATCGCACCAACCGGTGGGGAATTGCAACATGATTAGACGGTACGCAGCGAGCGCAGCATTGGTAGCGATCCTGATCGTGGGACCAGCCAGTGCCCAAACAGACCGAGCGGCCGACAAGGCGGCGGTCGAGAAGATCGTCAGGGAGTCTGCCACTAACTTTCGGACCGACGACGACAAGAAGGCGGCGTCCTACTTCTACGAGCCTTGGATGCAGATAGGCACAGGCAAGGTCCTCAACAGCAGCGCCGAAGCCGAGAAGTGGATGGCTGAATTTCGCAAGTCCCTACCCAAGGAATACGATCATTTAAGCATCAAGCAGCTGTCAGCGAAGATGCTGGGCAAGGACTTCGCGATGGTGTCCTACGTCGGCGAACGGCAAACAAAGGATAACAAGGTCTTACAGACGTTCGGGTCGTCCTTTTTCCTGAAGAGGACGGACGCAGGTTGGAAAATCGCCGCCGGTATTGGCTACCCGCCAGAGGACTACATCAAGCTCGACTGATAGTGCCGCCATCCGCTCCCATAGTCTGGGCTGTTTCCAGCAGCGGCTTGCGGGTCTCGTAGTCCTCGGCCGCTTGGCGCGACGAGCTGAAGCGCGCCGCTCCATCTTCGCGAGTCGGCCAAGTCGCCGACCTGGGCCCGGCCGAGTAGGGCTAGCGGCCGGGGGGATCGTCAGGGGGATCGAAATTATCCTATTTCGATATAGTGCATGCCCGCTCGCATTTTATCGAAGTATGCGGCTCATGACCCCTCCGCCCCGCTATGAGCGGGACACCTCCCCATTTGAATGGGGAGGGTTATTTCGACGGAACCGTTTCGAAGCACTTCAGATTGCGCGAGCTGTCGTCCCAGGCGGGGCGGCTGCGGGTGAAGATCGCCATCGTCGGCTTGAACTGCGAGGTGTCGTCGAGCGAGCCGGCGTAGATGTTGATCAGGCCCGGCATCACCTCGGCCGTGCCGTAGACGATGCTGCGGCAGGTCGGGCAGGAGAAACGCGTCGCGGTCGAGCCGCTGCCGCCGGTCGTGGCGTAGGAATGCGTCTTACCTTCGACCGTCACCGTCGTCTCGGGAAAACACAGCCAGCCGACATGGCCGCCACCGCTCAGGCGTTGGCAATTGCGGCAATGGCACAGGCCCTGGAGCCTGGCCTCGCCCTCGGCGCGATAGCGCAGCGCGCCGCACTGGCATCCTCCGGTGATCATGCCGCGGACTATGCCACCCGGGGCGTGGGCCAGACCAGCGTGCGGCCGGTGCCGCCGGTGCGCCACACCAGCAAGCCGACGATTGCGAGGTTGAGAAGGTTGAAGATCACGGCGATGCCGAAGGCCGGCGCGTAGTAGCCGAAATGGTCGTAGAGAGCACCGGCGAACCAGCTCCCGAACGCCATGCCGCTCATCGCCGTGAACAGCGTCAGCGGCATGCGCCACGACGCCTCCGAGGCCGGGAAGAGATCGCGCACGGCGACGCTGTAGGACGGGATGATGCCGGCGAAGCCCAACCCGAACGCGGCCGACACGAAGAACAGCCCGGCCTCGTCCTGGGTCAGCAGGAAGAGGGCGATCGCAACCGCCTGGCAGGCCGAACCCGCCATCACCGTACGCAGGCCGCCGATCCGGTCGGCCAACGCGCCCCACGCCTGGCGCGAGAGGAAGGCGCAGCCCAGCATCAGCGACAGCATCGCCGCGCCATGCGTCGGCTTGATGCCGAGATCGCCGCAGAAGGCGACGATATGCGCCGACGGGATCGACATCGGGATGCAGCAGCAGAAGCCGGCGAGGCAGATCAGCGCCTGCGCCGCGTTGGGATGCATGCCGGCGACGCGCGGCCGCTCGCCCCTGCGCGCGCCGGCGTGGCGCACCGCTACCGGCGCGGGCTTGGGCGGGGCCTTGAGGAACAGGGTCGCGGGCAGGATGACCGCGAGCGCGAAAATGCCGTAGACCAGCATCACCGCCTGCCAGCCGAACGTGGTCATGCCGCGCTCGAAAACGAAGGGCCACACCACACCGGCGACATACTGGCCCGAGGAGATCAGCGCGATCGCCGCCCCGCGCCGGCGCTCGAACCAGCGGCTGACATAGACCAGCAGCGGCGGATAGACGCCGCCGTTGCCGAGGAAGCCCAGCAGCGCGTGGCCAACATAGAGCGTCCAGATCGCGCCGGCCGACGACAGCGCCAACCCGGCGGCGATCATCACCGCGCCGATCGCGACGGTGCGGCGCAGGCCGATGCGATCGGCCAGCCAGCCCATCAGGATGCCGCCCGATCCGGTGCCGACCCAGACCAGCGATCCGGCGAGCGCCAGCACCGATCGGTCGGTACCGAGCGCCTCCTGCATCGGCTTCATGCCGACCACGATCACCAGCGGTGAGGCGTACGAGATCGAGAGGATGGCGAGCACCAACCAGGCCATGCGCCAGGAAGCGCGACTGTCGGCGCCCTCGCTGATCTGCTCCGACACGCGATGCGCGGCATCGCGCGACTCAACGCTGTCCATTTACGCATTCCTCCGGCGCCGGATGCGCCGGGCATTTCTGCTACCATCGCCCATCCGATCGAGGAGGCACTATGGCTGAGAACACGACGCGGCGCGATATTGCCGCCCTTCAGGCCCTCGCGACAGGCGGAACAGCGGTGGTGGCCTCGACCGGTCAAGGCAAGTTCGAGCAGGTGATGCTCGACGGCCGCCACACGCTGATCGCCGACGAGCCCGTGTCGGCCGGTGGCGCCGATGTCGGGCCCGGCCCCTACGAGCTGCTGGTGATGTCGCTCGGCGCCTGCACGTCGATGACAGTGCGACTCTATGCCGACCGCAAGAAATGGCCGCTCGAGCAGTGCGTGGTGCGCCTGCGCCACACGAAGGTCTATACCGAGGACTGCGCGAACTGCGAGAATCCCAAGTCGATGATCGATCGTATCTATCGCGAGATCGAGTTCATCGGGGTACTCGACGCCGAGCAGCGATCACGTTTGCTGGAGATCGCCGATCATTGTCCGGTCCATCGCACGCTTTCGTCTAAGATCGACATCAAAACAACAATCGTCTGAACAGGGAGTAGACACATGCGTTGGGTGACGAGACTCGGCCTCGCGATCGCGGCCGCAACCTTCGCGCTGCCCGCCGTGGCGCAGAACTGGCCCGACAAGCCGGTCAAGATCGTCGTGCCGTTCGGCCCGGGCGGACCGGCCGACGTCTATGCCCGCATCCTCGGCCAGGCGCTGACCGAATCGCTTGGCCAGCAGTTCATCATCGAGAACAAGCCGGGTGCGGGCGCAATCATCGGCACCGATGTCGTCGCGAAGTCGACGCCCGACGGCTACACGCTGCTGATGATGTCGAACACGCACACGACCAACGAGACGCTGTTTGCCCACAAGTCCTACCAGCTGATGCGCGACCTCGTGCCGGTGGCGCCGGTCAATTCGTCGGACCTGGTAATGGTCGTGCACCCGTCAGTGCCGGCCAAGACGGTGCAGGAGTTCATTGCGCTGGCCAAGGCACAGCCCGGCAAGCTGAGCTACGCCTCGTCGGGACCGGGCACCCCGTATCACATGGCCGGTGAGCTGTTCAAAGCCATGAGCGGCACCGACATCCTGCACGTGCCGCACAAGAGCAGCGGCGAGGCACGCAACGATGTCATGGGCGGCCACGTCCAGATGATGCTGGACGCCGTGACGACGATGAAGGGTCCGATCGAAGCCAACGAGGTGCGCGCGCTCGGCACCAGCGGCCTGAAGCGTTCGGCGATCCTGCCCAACGTGCCGACCATCGACGAATCGGGCGTGCCGGGCTACGAGGCGACGATCTGGCTCGGCATCATGGCGCCCAAGGGCACGCCAACGGAGATCGTCAACAAGCTCAATGCCGAGATCACCAAGGTGGTCAACTCGCCCAAGGTCAAGGACGCATGGGCCAAGCAGGGCGCGGTGCCGATGACCATGACGCCGGCCGCGTTCGGCGCGTTCCTCGAGAAGGACATCGCCAAGTGGGCCAAGATCGTGAAGATCTCGGGCGCGACGATCCAGTGACCGCGTTGCGTATCCTGGCCGGCGGCGCCGCGCAGCCGCTGGTCGAGCGTCTTCGGCCGACACTCGGCTTCGCGGTCGACGGCACCTTCTCGGCCGTCGGCGCGATGCGCGACAAGCTGCTGGCCGGCGAGCCGGCCGACCTCGTGATCCTGAGCCGCGCGCTGGTCGAGGGGCTGGCCAAGAGCGGGCATATCGTGGCCTCGAGCATGGCCGATGTCGCGCGGGTTGCGACCGCGGTCGCGGTGCGCGACCGCGATCCGGTGCCGGCGATCGGCGACAAGGCGGGACTGGCGGCGGCGCTCGAGGCGGCCGACGAGATCCATTTCCCCGATCCGGCGCTCGCGACCGCGGGTATCCACTTCGCCAAGGTGATGCGCGAGCTAGGCGTCTGGAGCCGCGTCCAGGGCCGGCTGAAGCTTGCGCCCAACGGCAACACGGCGATGCGGGCCCTCGCCGCCTCGACCGCGCGGCGACCGATCGGCTGCACCCAGGAAACCGAGATCCGCGCCACGCCCGGCATCACGCTGGTCGGGCCCCTGCCCCCGGGCTGCGATCTCACCACCGTCTATACGGCGGCCGTGACGACGACGGCACAGGCACCGGCAGAGGCCAACCGCTTCATCGTGCTGGCGAAGGCCTAGCCGATCGCCAGGGCGAGGATGCCCAGTACGACGAATGACACCGCCGCGCCGATCCGGACCCACTGCAGCGGAATGCGCTTGGTCAGCACGTCGCCGAACAGCACGCCCGGCACGTTGGCGAGCAGCATGCCGACCGTGGTGCCGGCGGTGACGGTGAGCACGTTCTGGAAGCGCGCGGCGAGCGCCACGGTGGCGATCTGGGTCTTGTCGCCCATCTCGACCAGGAAGAACGCGACCACGGTGGCGAAGAACGCCCCCAGGGTGCCGACCGTCTTCGGGCCTTCGTCAGGCTTGTCAGGAATGAGGCACCAGCCGGCCATGACGATGAACAGGCCACCGACGATCCAGCGCATGATCTGCGGCCCGACATAGGCCGCCACGGCGGCGCCGACCGAAGCTGCGGCGGCATGGTTGACCAGCGTCGCCACCAGGATGCCGAGGATGATCGGCACCGGCTTGTGGTAGCGGGCGGCCAGGATCATGGCGAGCAGCTGGGTCTTGTCGCCGATCTCGGCGATCGCCACCAGGCCTGCAGAAACGAGGAAGGCTTCCATCGACGTCACGAGGCGGGATCGGGCGGGCATACCATTGGCCGTGCGCGCCGCCCGATCCCGCGGGTGTGGCGCGTACAAGCCAAAGGTCTCGCCAGGCTGATCGCTGGAACCGCCAAGGCCCCCTTCGTGAGAAATGGGGCCTAGTCTGTTGACGGGTCCGCCTCTCGCAGAGGCCGGCTACTCCCCAATGACGGCGCGGGTATAGGCCGGTGGGAAACCGCATGCAAGCCGCCTCGCTGCGGCCCTTTTGGCCGTGGTAAACCTCGGCCATGGCGAAATCCAAGGCACCCGCAGCCGCTCCCGCGAAGGCCCCCGCTCCCGCGAAAGCGGCCGAGGGCAAGCCGATCAAGAACCTCTATCTGGTCGACGGCTCGGGCTACCTGTTCCGTGCCTATCACGCATTGCCGCCGATGAACCGGCCTGACGGCACGCCGACCAACGCGGTCTTTGGCTTCTGCCGCATGCTGGCGGCCGACATCTTGGACAAGCCCGAGGTCGACCATGTCGCGATGATCCTCGACGCCAGCGGCAAGACCTTCCGCGACCAGATCTACGACAAGTACAAGGCCAATCGATCCGCGCCGCCGGAGGACCTTATTCCGCAATTCCCGCTGATCCGCGAGGCGGCCAAGGCCTTCAACGTCACGGTCTGCGAGCTCGAGGGCTACGAGGCCGACGACCTGATCGCGACCTACGCGAAGATGGCGCTCGAGGCGGGCGGCACCTGCACCATCGTCTCGTCCGACAAGGATTTGATGCAGCTGATCCGGCCGGGCGTCGAGATGATGGACCCGATCAAGAAGATCAAGCTCGGGCCGGAGGCAGTGTTCGAGAAGTTCGGCGTCACGCCCGACAAGGTCATCGACGTGCAGGCGCTGGCGGGCGATTCGACCGACAACGTGCCGGGCGCACCGGGCATCGGCGTGAAGACGGCGGCGCAGCTGATCAACGAGTATGGCACCCTCGAGGCGTTGCTCGAGCGCACCGGCGAGATCAAACAGCCCAAGCGGCGCGAATCGCTGGAGCAGAACGCCGAGCTGATCCGCGTCTCCAAGCAGCTGGTGACTCTCAAGGACGACGTGCCGGCACCGGCTGATCCCGCGACCTTCGAAAAGAAAAAGCCCGATCCGAACGTGCTGATGCCATGGTTGGAGAAGCAGGGCTTCAAGGTTTTGATAGCCAAGTACGCTAAAGAGTTTGGCCAGCCCGTACCGCAGATGGCGGATATAGCCTCGGTCGCGCCCGCGCCGCAGCTGCCGGAAGCCAACCGGCCCGCGCCGGTGCGCGCGAAGGCGAACAAGCCGTTCACCCCCAGCGACTACGAGCTGATCCGCACCGAAGCCGCGCTCGACGAATGGATCGCCGAGGCGACGCGGGCCGGCGTGATCGCGCTGACGCTCGAGACCGACGGGGAGAATTCCAACGACGCCGGCCTGGTCGGCCTGTCGCTCGCCCTGCTCGAAGGGCCGTGGGGCAACGTCAATTCGCGCAACCGGCGTGCCGCCTATCTGCCGATCGGCCATCGCTCGGGCGGGGCGAAGGAAAGTCAGGGCGCGCTCGACCTCGCGGGCGACGGCGGCGGCGCGCTGCTGCCCGACCAGCTGCCGATCAAGACCGTGCTCGACAAGCTGAAGCCTCTGCTCGAGGACCCGGGCGTGCTCAAGGTCGGGCAGAACCTGAAGCCCAACCAATGGGTGCTCGAACGGCACGGCATCGCGATCGCGCCGGTCGACGACACCATGCTACTCTCCTTCGTGCTCGACGGCGGCAAGCACAGCCACGCGCTGGAGGACCTCGCCGAGCGCTATCTCGAGCAGAAGACGCTGAAGTTCTCCGACGTCGCGGGCTCGGGCGCCAAGCAGGTGACCTTCGATCGCGTCGCGATCGAGCGGGCGCAGGAATATGCCGCCCAGCAGGCCGACGCCACGATGCAGCTGTGGGCGCGCTTCAAGCCGCGGCTCGCCGCCGAGCACATGGTCGCCATGTACGAAACCATCGAGCGGCCATTGATCCCGGTGCTGCTCGGCATGGAGCAGGCCGGCGTCAAGGTCGATGCGCCATTGCTCAAGAAGCTCAGCGCCGACTTCGAGAAGCGGCTGGGCGAGCTCGAGCGCGAGATCCACAAGATCGCCGGCCGCGAGTTCAACGTCGGCTCGCCCAAGCAGCTGGGCGAGATCCTGTTCGACGAGCAGAAGCTGCCGGGCGGCCGGCGCAGCAAGACCGGCGCCTGGTCGACCGACGCCTCGATCCTCGAGGAGCTCGCCACCCAGGGCCATCCGCTGCCGGTAAAGATCCTCGAGCACCGCCAGATCGCCAAGCTCAAGGGCACCTACACCGACGCCCTGGTGCGCGAGCTCGACGCCAAGACCGGCCGCATCCACACCTCGTACATGATGACAGGTGCCGCGACCGGCCGGCTCGCCTCGACCGAGCCCAACCTGCAGAACATCCCGGTACGCACCGAGGAGGGCCGCAAGATCCGCGAGGCGTTCATCGCCGAGAAGGGCCACAAGCTTTTGTCGGCCGACTACTCGCAGATCGAGCTGCGCCTGCTGGCGCACGTCGCCGACATCGCCTCGCTGAAAGAGGCGTTCGAGCGCGGCGACGACATCCACGCCATCACCGCGTCGGAGATGTTCGGCGTGCCGGTCAAGGGCATGGACCCGCTGGTGCGCCGCCGCGCCAAGGCGATCAACTTCGGCATCATCTACGGCATCTCGGCGTTCGGCCTCGCCAACCAGCTGGGCATCGGCCAGCCCGAGGCGCGCGACTACATCGCCAAGTACTTCCAGCGCTATCCCGGCATCCGCGACTACATGGAGCGGACCAAGGACTACGCGCGCAAGCACGGCTTCGTGAAGACGCCGTTCGGCCGCAAGATCCATCTCAAGCACATCAACGACAAGGCTGCGGCGATGCGCGCCTTCCACGAGCGCGCGGCGATCAACGCCCCCTTGCAGGGCGGCGCCGCCGACATCATCAAGCGCGCCATGATCCGGCTGCCACAGGCGCTCAAGGACGCGCACCTCGAAAGCCGCATGCTGCTGCAGGTGCACGACGAGCTCTTGTTCGAGGTGCCCGACAAGGAGGTCGACAAGACCGCCACGGTCGCGCGCACGGTGATGGAGGCCGCCGCCAAGCTCTCGGTGCCGCTGGTGGTCGAAACCGGCATCGGCTCCAACTGGGCCTCGGCGCACTGACACGGCCAAGCCGTGTCAGCTCGAGCGCAGCGAGGGATGACAATTTTCGCTACAGTCCCGACGGACTGAGGGGAGACGAGATGAAGATCTGGGGTCGCGCCAATTCGATCAATGTCATGAAGGTGCTGTGGTGCGCCGACGAGTGCGGGCTCAAGTACGAGCGCGAGAATGTCGGGCTGCAGTACGGCGGCAACGACCAGAAATGGTACCTCGACATGAACCCCAACGGCGTCGTGCCGACGATCGATGACGGCGGGCGCATCATCTGGGAGAGCAACAGCTGCGTGCGCTACCTGTCGGCCAAGTACGCCGCCGGCACGTTGTGGCCGATCGATCCGGGCCAGAGGAGCGAAGCCGACCGTTGGATGGACTGGCAGCTCTCGACCATCTCCGAGACGATGCGGGTGATCTTCTGGGGCCTGGTGCGCACGCCGCCCGAGAAGCGCGACATGGCCGCGATCAAGAAGGCCGTAGTCGACGCCGGCAAGCTGTGGGGTCGGCTCGACCAGAAGCTCGAGGGCCACACCTACGTCGCCGGCCATCACCTCACCATGGGCGACATCCCCGCCGGCTGCTTCGTGCACCGCTGGTACGCCCTCGACGTCGAGCGGCCCGACCTCAAGAACGTCAAGGCATGGTACGAGCGGCTGAAGGCGCGGCCGGCCTACGCCAAGAACGTGATGATACCACTCACCTGATCTTTCGCTGGGGGCGCGCCACTCCAGTGGCGCGTCTTCTCGTATCGTCAGTGGCGCGCCCCCAGCAGAAGACGTCACCCTGCGACCGCCATCGTGTCGACCAGTTTGCGGAACTGCGTCGGGCCGGCGTCGAGGCTGGTCGGCAGCATGGCGCGCCCGGGCTCGAGGTCGATCAGCTTCTGCTGCGCCTCGATGATGCGCTTGTCCTCGTGGAACGCCGTGGTCGTCACGGCGTAGAGCCGCTCGAGCTTGTCGGGGTCGATGTCGGTGGCGCGTGTGCCGGCGGCGTAGAAATAGCGCGACTTGCGCGCACCGACCGGCGTCACCGCCTGCTCGTCGACGCGATGGAACAAGGGCTCGCCCTGCGGCGCCTTGCGGCCGCTCTCGTCCGCGGTGCCGGCCGGGAAGAACGACGTGCGCTGCAGGAAGATGCCGGGAAACAGGAAGTCGTAGGCGGTCCACACATCGACCGCCTCGCCCAGTTTCTTCATGAAGCCGCGCGGACGATGGCCGGTGTGCCAGCGCTCGAAACGCAGGCCGCGCTCGATCGGCGACATGCGCGGCCGCATGTCCGCCCATTGCGGCATGTCCATACCCAGCGTCTTCTCGTGCGCGAAGGACAGATGCGAGAGATCGAGCAGGTTGTCGTCGATCAGCAGATAGTGCGCGTCGTAGTCGAGCTGGCCCGCCTGCAGGCGATAGGCCGGGTCGTCGAGTGCGATGGTCGGCGGGATCGCGGCCGTGTCGGCCTTGTCGGCGTCGCCCATCCAGACCCATACCCAGCTGCCGACGACCTGCAGCGGGAAGCGCCGCACGCAGGCGCTTTGCGGGATGCGCTCCTGGCCCGGGATCTCGATGCACCTGCCGTCCGGCGCGAACTTCAGCCCGTGATACATGCAGCGCAGGGCATCGCCCTCGAGCCGGCCGAGCGACAGCGGCGCGAAGCGGTGCGGGCAGCGATCCTCAAGCGCCACGATGCCGTTATCGGTCGTGCGATACAGCACCAGCGGCTGGTCGATGATGGTGCGCGCGTGGATGCGACCCCGCTCGATCTCGTGCGTCCAGGCCGCGACGTACCAGGCATTGCGGATCCACATGCGGTCCTCCCGGACCGGCAGCATATACCCCTCCTCGTTCATCGGGGGAGGGTCGTCGAGAGGAAACGCTACTCGATCACCTCGTCGGCCCGGCCGAGGAGGCCGAGCGGCAGCGTGAGGTCGAGCGCCTTCGCCGTCTTCGCGTTGATCACGAACTCGAACTTGGTCGGCTGCTCGACCGGGATGTCGGCGGGCTTCTCGCCGCCCAGTATCTTGGCGACGAAGTGGGCGATGCCGGCCTGCATGGCGACGTAGTCGACGCCGTAAGACATCAAGCCGCCCGCCTCAGCGTAGGTCTTGAAGATGAACATGGTGGGCCAGCGGCGTTCGATCGCGAGCGCGGTGATCTGCGATTGGCTGTTGGTGAAGAGCGGGCTCGACAGGACGAGCAGCATCTGCGGCTGGGCCCGGGCCAGCCCGTCGAAGGCATGCTTGAAGTCGTAGGGCGGATTCTGGAGCTTCAACGGGTCGAGCTGAAGGCCCATCCGCTCCGCCTCCTGCCGGGCGCCGGCAAACTGGTCGGCCGACAGCGCATCGTAGAGCACGGCAACCCGTGTCTTTCCCGGCAGCGCCTGTGTCAGCAGTTCGAGCTGTTTCTGCGCCAACTCCACCTGGCGCATGAAGATGCCCGTTACATTGCCGCCCGGCCGGGCGAGATTCGCCACCAGGCCGTGTTCGATCGGGTCGAAATTGACAGCGACCATGGCGATGGGAATGGTCTTGGTCGCACGGGCGGCAGTTTCGACGACGATCTCGGGTCCGGCGATGGCCAGGACGTCGGGCTTCGAGCCGATCAACTCCGCAACCGCCCGCGCAAGATCGACGCCGGGCTGGTTGTGATAGCGATGCTCGATCGTCAGGTTCCGCCCCTCGATCCAGCCGAGCGTCCGCATCTCGCTACTGAAGGCCTTGTCGCTGGCGACGACCATGGGATTGCTGGGCATGGCTCCGAGGAAGCCCACGCGCGCGCTTTTGACCGGCTGCTGTCCGAGGGTCGCGAAGGGTTGCAGGGCCGCGGCGGCGCCAAGCGACGCGACAACGGTGCGGCGCCTCATTCGATCACGTCGGCGGAGCGATCGAGGAATACCGACGGAATCGCACTTGCATGTCGCGTCATCTTGGCCACCCCCCGAAAATCCCGCTCCCCCGGACCCGATATGACTGCACTTTCGAGCGCCTGGGAAGCGGCGGAAGCCATGAGCGCCTACGACATGCCCTGGAGGAAGCGCCGCACCCCCTCGAAATAGCCGAGATAAGCCGGCGACACGCTGGCGAGCAGCGCGCATTCGTCGGTGCCGTGCACGTTCTCGGCAGTGACGCCGAGGCCGCAGATCGTCGCGATGGCGTACGCGGCGAACAGGTTGCCGATGTTGGACGGCCCGCACACGGCGAGTGGAATGTCGCGACCGAAAGCCTCACTGCCAGCGATTTGGAAGGCCCGCACGAACGGATCGGACTCGGGCACGATGTAGGACGGCCAACTCTCCACGGCCTCGATCCGCGTCGTCTGCGGATCGACCAGCGCCTCGAGCCAGCGCATCGCCGCCGCCTGGTCGAAGCCGGGCGTCAGCCGGATGTCGACGCTGCACGAGGCACGGTCGGGCACGATGCTGAAGCCCTCGCCGCCCTCGACCGCCGTCACCGTGACCTTGGGGCCGAACCCGAAGGGGCCCGTCGGCTCAACCGGCAACGGCGCCACCTCGATTGCGGCGATCAGGCGCGCCAGCCGGCCGATGGCGTTGATCGCACCGCCGTCCGTCGCACCCGAATGGCCGGCGCGGCCGGCGACCGTGAGCCGGACACGGTGGAAGCCGCGGCTGCCCCGAATCAGCTCCTGATTGTCGGGGTAACCCAGCACGGCACGATCAGGCTTGCGCTCCAGCGCCGCGAGATAGGCGCGGGCACCGCCGAAGCGGCCGGTATGCTCGTCGGCGTCGAGCAGCAGGTCGATGCCGCCGCACCGCACCGCGCCGCTCGACGCCAGGTCACGCACGACATGCGCCAGGATCGCCGCGCCCATCTTGGAATCGGCGGCGCCGCGGCCCCACAGTCTGCCGTCGGCGACGGCGCCCGAAGCCGGCGGCCGCAACCAGCGCGCCTCGTCGCCGAACGGAGCGGTGTCGATGCAGGCGTCGAGGCAGACGATCGGTCCCGGTTCTGGTGCGAGCCAGCGCAGGTGCAGGCCGACCCAGTCACCGCTGGCGTCGCGCAAAGGCAGCGGCTTCAGCCCGTTCGCGTCCAGCCAGCGTGCCAGGGTCGCCAGCACCGGCTGCGGTAGATCGATGCCGCCACGCGACGGCGACCGCACGAGTTCGGCGGCCAGTGCGACGATGCCGTCGACGTCGGGCATCATCTCGTGCTCATACCAGCCGGTAGACCTCGACCGGCTCGGCATGGCCCCTCACCCGGCGAAACTCGGGCTGCGGCAGCTCGATACCGAGGTTCGCCCGGTCCTTGACGGCGGCGATCGTGGCGCCGCTCACCAGGACGATGATGTCCTCCTCCGGCCGCATGTACACCTTGCCGAGCTGCTCGAAGCGCTGAGCGACGTTCACCGTGTCGCCGACCACCGTGAAATTGATCCGGCCGGGCGCGCCGATGTTGCCGACCACCGCCGGGCCCGAGTGCAGGCCGATGCGCAGCCGGATCGGCGCCTCGCCCCGGGCGTGCCGAATCTGGTTGTCCTCGCGGATCACCCTGGCGATGTCCAGCGCCGCCCGGACCGCGGCGGCGGCATAGTCGGGCGGCGTGCCCGCCAATGGCCCCCACAGCGCCATCACCGAATCGCCGATGTACTTGTCGATGATGCCACCCTCGCGCTCGATGCAGGCGCCGAGCAGGGCGAAGTGGTGGTTGAGCAGCGCCGCCGTCTCATGCTCGGGCAGGTGCTCGGCCTGCGGCGTGAAGCTCACGATGTCGGTGAACATCACGGTGAGATCGGTGCGGCGCGAGACAACAGCGTCCTCACCATGGTCCATCAGGCGGCGCACCAGGCGCTGCGGCACGTAGTGGCCGAACCAGCGCAGCGCGCTGCGTGCCTTGTCGAGGCTGGCGGCAGCGTCATCGATCTCGCGCAGCCGCGAGCGCTTGTGCATCGGCTGGTCGAACTCCAGCCGCTCGATCGCCTCGGCGGCGGTGGTGATGGTGCGGATCGACCGCGCCATGCGAAAGCCCATCAGGATGGCAAGGCCCAGCGCCACCGCCAGGGTGGCGGCGCCGACGATCGCGCCGTTCATCAGCTTGTCGAGATCGGCCGTCGCCTCCTCGATCGGGAAATACTGGCCGACCAGCCACGGCCGCGGCCCGTAGCCGCGCAGCTCACGATAGACGAACACCCAGCGATGACCGTCGGCCTCGACGACGTGGCCGAGCGCGCCGAGCGCGCGGTCGATCGCCTGGCTGTGGACCGCCGGATCCCAGATGTGTGCCAGCACCGGATCGCCAAGCTGCTGGATGGTCGGCAGCGGCTTGTCCTCGGTGAGCTTGAAGCGGCTGGGATCGATCAGCAGCCGATGCGCCAGCACCTTGTCGTGGTCGAACAGGATGAAGTGGCGCGCATCGCCGCCGCGCTGGGGATCGCCGATCAGCGACGACAAATCGCCGACCCCGACCGTGGCGACCAGCGCGCCGATGAAGGCGTCGTCGACGCGCCGCACCGGCGTGCGCACGTTGAGCACGGGCTGCTTCAGCGACGGGCTCCAGAACAGCTCACCCCAGAAGGTGCGACGCGTGGTCTGCAGGTCGCGGAATCGCTCCAGCCCGCGCGGCAGGTCGGTCAGCTTGATGGTGTCGCGGCTGATCGTGCCGTCGGGACGGCGCACCGCACGATGAAGCTGCAGGTCGAGCGTGCCGAAGGCGGCGATCGACACCGCCGGCGCCCGCTCCATCATGATCGCCAGCGCCTCGCGCACGGCGACCGGGGAATCGACGTCGACCCGGCCGGCGGCCATCAGGGCGGCCAGCAATTCGAGCTGTTCGGTGACGGGATCGAGCTTGTTCTGGATCGCCGCCACCTGACGGTCGATGACGCTGGCGGCGCGGTCGACCAGCAGGCGTTCGGCGGTACCGGTGGCGCCGGCCAGCACCACGATGTAGGCGATGCCCGAGATCAGCGCCAAGGACGCGAACGCCAAAGCCAGGGCCGCGATCAGCGGCAGGCGGAGGGGACCGCGCTGGGGCGGCGCCACAGCACGCGGCGGCGGGTCCGCACGCGACGGTACAGTGGCGTGCCGGGTTATGGCTTCGGTAGGCTCGGTCGTCGTCAAGTCAGGGCATCATATGGGGCCCTGACCGGGAAGGCGAAAGGGGGCCGCGATTGCAGCCCCTCTGTGGATCAGGCGGCGGCGCGGATGGCGGCCTGCTTGACCTTGCCGTCGACGTGGCCCTCGAACTGCTGGAAGTTCTTCTCGAAGCGCTGAGTCAGGTCGCGGGCCGTGCTGTCGTAGGCCTTCTTGTCCTTCCAGGTGTTGCGCGGGTTCAACACGTCGCCCGGCACGTCCGGGCAGGCGTTCGGCACCTGCATGCCGAAGTTCGGATCGGTCGACGAGGCGACGGAGGCGAGCGTGCCGTCGAGCGCCGCCTTCACCATGGCACGGGTGTACTTGATCGACATGCGCTGGCCGACACCGGCGCCGCCGCCCGACCAGCCGGTGTTGAGCAGCCAGCACTTCACATTCTGGCGAGCCATCTTCTCGCCCAGCATCTTGGCGTAGACGGTCGGATGGCGAGGCATGAACGGCGCGCCGAAGCAGGTCGAGAAGGTCGCCTGCGGCTCGGTCACACCCTTCTCGGTGCCGGCGACGCGCGCGGTGTAGCCCGACAGGAAGTGGTACATCGCCTGCTCGGGGCTGAGCTGCGAGACCGGTGGCAGCACGCCGAAGGCGTCGGCGGTCAGCATCACGACATTCTCCGGCGTGCCGGCAATGCCGCTCGCGAGCGTGTTCGGGATGAAGTCGATCGGATAGCAGGAGCGCGTGTTCTCGGTGTACTTGCCGTCGTCGAGGTCGAGGGCGCCGGTCGCCGGATCGATCACCACGTTCTCCAGCACTGTGCCGAAGCGCTCGGTGGTGGCGTAGATCTCGGGTTCGGCCTCGCGGCTGAGCTTGATCACCTTGGCGTAGCAGCCACCCTCGAAGTTGAAGAGCGAGGTCTCGCCCCAGCCATGCTCATCGTCGCCGATCAGGGTGCGCGACGGATCGGCCGACAGCGTCGTCTTGCCGGTGCCGGAGAGGCCGAAGAACACCGCGACGTCGCCCTTCGGGCCGATGTTGGCCGAGGCATGCATCGGCAGGATGTTCTTCTCGGGCAGCAGGTAGTTCAGGATGGTGAACACCGACTTCTTGATCTCTCCGGCATACCAGGTGCCGCAGATCGCCACGACGCGATCGGTGAAGTTCACCAGCACCGCGCAGTCGCTCGCCGTGCCGTCCAGCTTGGGATCGGCCTGGAAGCCCGGCAGGTTGAGGATGGTGAAGTCGGGCTTGAAGGTCGCCAGCTCTTCCGTGGTCGGGCGCAGGAACATGTTGCGGGCGAACATGTTGTGCCACGCCGTCTCGTTGATGACGCGCACGCCGATGCGATGCGCCGGATCGGCGCCGCCCCAGCAGTCGCGCACGAACAGGTCGCGGCGCTGCGCGTAAGCGATCATGCGATTGTAGAGGGCGCGGTACTTCTCGGGCGACATCGGCTTGTTGGTCTTGCCCCAGTCGACGTTGCTGTGCGTGACGCTGTCGTCGACGAAGAACTTGTCGTTGGGCGAGCGGCCGGTGTGGATGCCGGTGCGCACCACGAAGGCGCCACCTTCGCCAAGCTGGCCTTCGCCGCGGCGGATCGCCTCTTCATAGAGATGCGGAACCGTCAGGTTCCAATACACATTGCCGTGGTTCTTCAGCCCAAGGCCGTCGAGACCGATTTTGGGAATGACAAAGCCCGCCTGTGTCACGGCGTTTTCTCCCTGTTGCCCCACACCAAGTTAAACGGCCGTTTACCTCAGTCGCCGCCGACCGGCAAATCCGACTTTGGAGGTATGCACCGCCAGCTTGCGAAACGGCGAGTGGCCAGTTGGTGACGGTCACGCTTCGCCATGGCGCGTGCTGCGGCCTTCGCAGACGCGAGATCAGGCGCTGCGGGCTTTGGCCACCAGCGAAACCAGAACCGGGCGCGCCTCTGCCGCCGCCGTCATCGGCGCCTCGAACGACAGGCGGGCGACCTCGCCGGCGAGACGGAGGTCGATGCCTTCTGCGTCGATGCCGGTCATCGTCCAGCCGGTGCCCGGGAGGCTGAGCAGCTTTTCTGCGTACAGCTGCACAGCATCCGCGTGGTCCTGGTTCATATGCGCGACAATGCCCTCCTCGGCCTCGGCGAGCTCCGGCAACGGCGGCCCGGCCCGCAGCTCACCAGGCGCGATCCAGCGGATCTTGCCGAAGCCGCCGACCAGATGCGTACGCTCGAGCGTTATCTTGTAGACGTGGAAGTCGGCGAAACCGGCATACAGCGCCGCATCGGGATGATGGCACAGGAATCGGCCCTTCAGCCGCGCGTCATCGGTCTTGGCGGCGCGGCCCATCAGCGTCACCCGCGGCCCGGTCAATGGCTGGGCGAGGCCGGCGGTACCGTCGAACAACAGCGCCACCCGCGGGTCGGCCGCGATTGCCTTGCTGTGCTCGGCGAGGTCGCTCATCAGCAGGATCGGCGAGAGGTCATGATCGACCGCCACCAGCACCAGCGAGGCATAGGGCGAGCCCCCGCCCTCGCCCGGCAGGCTGGTCGCCAAGGCCGCCCGATCACGGCGGCGGATCAGGTCGCGGACGTCCCGGAAGGGATCGGAAGGCTGGTCGGTCATGGGCTCGGATACGCTTAAATTGGTCGGAATCGTGCCCGAGCGGCGGCAAATAGGGCAAGAACCGGCAACCGCCAGTCTGTGGTAACGTTGCAAACCGAGCCCCTAAGGGCCAGGAGAAAGATGAACGTGCGCAAGAACATCGCCCTGGTCGACGACGACCGCAACATCCTTACCTCCGTGTCGATGCTGCTGGAGGCCGAAGGCTTCCAGGTGAAGACCTATTCGGACGGCGCCGCGGCGCTGGAGGGGCTCAACCAGGCCCCGCCCGACATGGCGATCTTCGACATCAAGATGCCGCGCATGGACGGCATGGAGCTGCTGAACCGCGTGCGCAAGACGCAGCAGTTCCCGGTGATCTTCCTCACCTCCAAGGACGAGGAGATCGACGAGGTGCTGGGCTTGCGCATGGGCGCCGACGATTTCATCCGCAAGCCGTTCTCCCAGCGCCTGCTGCTCGAGCGCATCCGCGCGGTGCTGCGTCGCGCCGACGGCGGCGGGCCGAAGACCGAGGGCCAGGCCGAGCGCATCGTGCGCGGCGAGCTGGTGCTCGATCCCAGCCGCCACCAGTGCACCTGGAAGGGCAAGGAGGTGCACCTCACGGTCACCGAATTCCTGCTGCTGAAGTCGCTGGCCGAGCGGCCGGGGCACGTCAAGAACCGCGACCAGTTGATGGATGCGGCCTACGGCGAGACGATCTACGTGGACGACCGGACGATCGACAGCCATATCAAGCGGGTGCGGCGCAAGTTCCGCGAGGTTGATCCCGAGTTCGAGCAGATCGAAACGCTCTATGGCATCGGATACCGGTACCGCGATTCGTGATGGAGCTTTCCTCCCCATGCATATGGGGAGGTGCCCTGAAGGGGCGGAGGGGTCAGAGGCCCCCACCCCGTGGTAGCTCATGACCACTCCGCCCGCGCAGACGCCGGCACCTCCCCCGACGGGCGAGGAAAGCGTCAATCGCTGATAACGGCTCTGCGACGGCTGCTGTTGATCCTTCGCCTGAAGCGGCGCGCGGTGGCGCGCCGCGAGACATCGACCCTGCTGCGCCGCCGCCGCCAGTCGCGGCGCCATTCGCCGCTCACCCGCCGCATCCTTCTGCTCAATATCGTACCGGTCGCACTGCTGGCGCTCGGCGCGGTCTATCTCAGCGACTACGAGGACGAGCTGATCGACGCCGAGCTCGCCTCGCTGCTGGTGCAGGGCGAGATGGTCGCGGCCGGCATCGCCGAGGTCGCGGTGATCGGCGGCGAGACCACGACCAACCGGCTCGACGCCGAAGCGGCGCGCCAGCTGCTGACCCGGCTGGTCAAGCCGACCGGCGTGCGGGCGCGCCTGTTCAGCGAGACCGGCGAGCTGTTGGGCGATTCGGCCGTATTGAGCGAAACCGGGCGTATCCACGTCACGCCGCTGCCGGCGCCCGAAGAGCCGATCGCGCCGCCGCAGCAGCACTGGACCGACCAGATCGGCGACTGGCTCGGCCGCCAGTTTTCCCATTCCGACCGCTTCCCCGAATACATCGAGCGGCAGAACCCGACGCAGCGTGACTTCCCCGAGGTCGCGAGTGCGCTGCGCGGCTTCAACGCTTCGGCGGTGCGCACCATGTCCGAGGGCCATCTCCTGCTCAGCGCCGCGGTGCCGGTGCAGCGCTACAAGCAGGTGCTGGGCGCGCTGATGCTGACCCGCGACAACCGCGCGATTGCCGCGTCGCTGCGCGAAGTGCGCTACGACATGCTGACCATCGCGGTGGCGGCGCTCGGCATCACCGTGCTGCTGTCGCTCTATCTCGCCGGCACCATCACCCATCCGATCGTGCGCCTGGCGCGCGCCGCCGACGAGATTCGTCTCGCACGCGAGAGCCGGCCGGAGATCCCCGACCTCGGCAAGCGCGGCGACGAGATCGGCGATCTCAACGACGCGCTGCGCTCGATGACCGACGCGCTGTGGCAGCGCATCAACACCATCGAGAGCTTCGCCGCCGACGTGGCGCACGAGCTCAAGAATCCGCTCACCTCGCTCCGCTCGGCGATCGAGGTCGCGGCGCGGCCCAACCTCGAGGCCGAGCAGCGCGCCAAGCTGATGGCGATCGTTGTGCACGATATCGAGCGGCTGAACCGGCTGATCTCCGACATCTCCGACGCCTCGCGGCTCGATGCCGAGCTGATGCGCGGCGAGTTCAAGGCGGTCGACCTCAAGACGCTGCTGAGCGACATGGTCCAGCACTACGCCACCGTCACCGCGCAGAAGGCCGGCGTCGAGGTCGAGCTCAGGCTGTCGGCCAACCCGCCCTACGAAGGGCTCGGCCACGATGGCCGTTACGGCCAGGTGTTCCGCAACATCATCGACAACGCCCTGTCGTTCAGCCCGAAGGGCTCGCGCATCCTGATCGAGCTCAGCCGCGAGACCCGCAACGGGCCGTTCGTCATCACGATCGACGACGAGGGCACGGGCATTCCCGAGGACAATCTCGAATCGATCTTCCAGCGCTTCTACTCCGAGCGGCCGAGCGAGCATTTCGGGCAGCACTCGGGGCTGGGCCTGTCGATCTGCCGCCAGATCATGGAGACCTACGGCGGCTCGATCACCGCCAGCAACCGCAAGGCGCCCGACGGCCGCATCCTCGGCGCCCGCTTCACCGTGCGCGTCCCGGCGGCGACGTGACTTTTGTCCACGCGACCACCGTCGCCCTGCGGGTCAAGACCCAATGGCGCGCCGTGCTGCTGCGCGGGCCGTCGGGCTCGGGCAAGTCGGACCTGGCGCTGCGGCTGGTCGAGGCCGGCGGCCGGCTCGTCTCGGACGACCAGACGCATCTGGCCCGGCGCGGCCGTTCGCTAGTCGCCACGCCGCCGCCGGCCCTGGCCGGGATGATCGAAGCGCGCGGTGTGGGAATTGTCCGCTTACAGCGAAGCCAGTTGCTGGCGCAGGCCCGCGTCGCGCTTTTGGTCGATCTCGTGCCGCCCGAACGCATCGAGCGCCTGCCCGAGCCGCAGACGGAAATGTTGATCGAAATCCCGGTGCCGCGGCTGGACCTTGCCCCTTTCGAGGGATCGGCTGTTCAAAAGTTGTGGCTTGCCTTGACGCGGAGCGTAGCCGCATCATCGTAGGAGGCGCGGTCATGCCCGACAGTTCGCCCTCCCCGGTCCCGATTCCCCTGCGCACCACACGCCGACCGTTCGTGCTGGTAACCGGCCTGAGCGGCGCCGGTCGCGCCACCGCGCTCCATGCGCTCGAGGACCTGGGCTACGTCGCCGTCGACAATATCCCCTTGCCCCTGCTCGGCGACCTCATGCGCTCGACCGCCGGCAGCCCGGACGAGATGGCAGCGCCTTTGGCCTTCGGCGTCGACACCCGGACCTACGGCTTCAGCGCCGAGGAGCTGGTGCGCCGCCTTCAGCAACTGCGCCAGCGGCCCGACCTCGCCACGCACCTGCTCTACCTCGATTGCGATACCGAGACCCTGCAGCGCCGCTACACCGAATCGCGCCGGCCGCATCCGTTGGCGCCTGACCGACCGGTGGTCGACGGCATCGTCGAAGAGCGCAAGCAGATCGGCTGGGTGCGCGATTCGGCCGACGTGGTGATCGACACCTCCGGACTGTCACCTCATCAGTTCAAGCAAATCCTCACCGGACACTTTGCGTTGAGCGAGCAACGCGGCGCGCGCATCGCGGTGATGTCGTTCTCCTACCGCCGCGGCCTGCCGCGCGAGGCCGACCTGGTGTTCGACGTGCGCTTCCTGAAGAACCCGCACTACGTGCCGGAGCTGAAGCCGCTCACCGGCCGCGACCGGCCGGTGGTCGACTACATCGCCACCGATCCCGACTACGAGCCGTTCATCGGCCGGCTCGAGGGCATGATCGGGCCGCTGCTGCCCCGTTTCGATGCCGAAGGCAAGAGCTATCTGACCATCGCCGTGGGCTGCACGGGCGGGCGACATCGCTCGATCGCAGTCGCCGAACGGCTGGCGGGATGGTTGCGCGGCGTGGGCCGCTCGGTCACTCTTGTGCACCGCGATACCGAGATCCGGGGGGACGCGGGCGCACGGAGTGGTTGGGGCAGGGGTGTATGATCGGCATTGTACTCGTGACGCATGGCAACCTCGCACGCGAATTTCTCGCCGCGCTCGAGCATGTTGTCGGTCCGCAGCAATGCATCTCGGCGGTGTGCATCGGCGCCGAGGACGACATGGAAAAGAGGCGTAACGAGATCCTGGAGCGGGCGCGCGCCTGCGACACGGGTGATGGCGTGATCGTGCTGACCGACATGTTCGGCGGCACCCCGTCCAATCTTGCCATCTCCATCATGGAGCATGCGCGTATCGAGGTGCTGGCCGGCGTCAATCTGCCGATGCTGGTGAAGCTCGCCTCGGTGCGGAACCGGCCGATCGCCGAGGCCGTGCGTATGGCGCAGGAAGCCGGCCGCAAGTACATCACCGTCGCGTCGCGGATCCTGGCCAAGGAAGCTTCGTGAGCGGCATCGGGGGAAGCGCCACCCCCGGCCCCCTGAAGCGCAGCCTTCCGATCGGCAACAAGCGCGGCCTGCATGCCCGCGCCGCCGCCAAGTTCGTCCGCACCGCCGGCCAGTTCGACGCCGCCGTGCGCGTCTCCTTCAAGGGCCAGGAGGTCTCCGGCCTCTCGATCATGGGCCTGATGATGCTGGCCGCCGGCATCGGCAGCTCGATCGAGCTCCTCTGCACCGGCCGCCAGGCCGGCGAGGCGATGGCCGCCCTCGCCGCCCTGGTCGAAGGCAAATTCGGCGAGGACTAACGTCCCTCATAAAGGCCGGCGCATATCGGCATAAATTCTTGCTTATATGTTGATCCGGTGCGTTGAGACGCCGCCGGGCCGCTGTTAAGAGACCCTCCTTCCCGACCAAGAACCGCCGGAGGGCCCATGGCTCAGGACTACATCGTCAAGGATATCGGGCTCGCCGATTGGGGCCGCAAGGAACTCGACATGGCCGAGACCGAGATGCCCGGCCTGATGGCGATCCGCAAGGAATTCGGCCCCAAGAAGCCGCTCAAGGGCGCGCGCATCGCCGGCTCGCTGCACATGACCATCCAGACCGGCGTGCTGATCGAGACGCTGAAGGCGCTGGGCGCCGACGTGCGCTGGGCCTCCTGCAACAT
>Ga0068856_100001605_pt1 | contig 23629 bp, 11 predicted proteins | sample KBSCornC62_FD_66595 | JGI IMG/M metagenome (GOLD analysis project Ga0068856, IMG submission 66595) | Corn rhizosphere microbial communities from Kellogg Biological Station, Michigan, USA - KBS Corn C6-2 | ecosystem: Host-associated > Plants > Roots > Rhizosphere > Soil ... | reverse complement strand
ATGTTCTTAATTAGTTTTTTCGGGAAAGGGCCGATACCTAGGGTATTCTGCCACCCCGTTTTTCTTTTTTTCGAGAATTCGATTATGCGCTTATCCCACGTTCTCCTCTGCGTCGCCGCTCTGCTGGCGGTTCCTGTTACTTCGATCCGCGCGGATGAATTGCCGCCTACGCAGCCGGTGAGCAGCGTGCGCAAGTCGTCGCCGGTTTATCCGCTCGATGCGCTTTTGAAGGGTAAAACGGGTTGGGCGGAGGTCCGCTTCATGGTCGATTACTCCGGTCGCGCCGTCATGACGTGCGTGGCGAGTTCCAGCGGCCCTTCGTTCGGGCACGCATTGCTCGCGGACGTCGAAGCCAATGAATTTATTCCGCCCCGCACCAATGGAAAACCCACGCTCACGTTAACCGGTGAGCGCTTTATTTTCGAGGGCGAAGCCCAATTGGATCCCGGTCAGAAACGCGTTTTGGCCGAGCTGCGCCAAGCGATCCCGACCATTACGCCGGCGGCCGAATTGGATAAGCCGCTCGTCGCTACTCGCCAACAAGCTCCGGTCTATCCTTACGCGTTGGAAAGCGACGGCCTTTCCGGTCGCGCGGAAATTGAATTTATCGTGGATCGCGATGGCCGCGCCGTCTTCCCGCGCGTCGTCAGCGCCACGCAGGAAGATTTTGGCTGGTCGGCTGCGACGGCGATTTCTCACTGGAAGTATCAACCGCCGGTCAAGGCGGGGGTTAAAGTCGACGCTCGCGCCAAGGTGACGGTCAATTTCGATCACAACAAGGGCACCGCGACCTGGTAAGAACCCGCCCAGGCGGTTCGACTCCTTTTTCTCACAGATAAGTTTCGCTTCCGAAGTTCGTATCCGGACTTCGAATACAGAGAGCCAATTCCTTCGGGGATTGGTTCTCTTTTTTTAATCCGACGCCTCTGGGTAAAACAGGATGTTTGCATTACGAGAAAAGGAGGGGCTTTCGCTTTCATTTTTTCGCGTTTTTTTCGCAGAATTTTAAACTGACACAAAACGTGTCCGATCTCTCGACGCAAAGAGACGCGAATCCTAGCGGGGGAGCGACTTGCGAAACTGGGAAGTGGATCGTATCCGCTTTATTGATACAGCATCAGGCACTTACATTTGCGAGCGGCCGCATAAAAGTTTTATCAGGTGCGGAACCGATGGACGATGGAGGAGTCCGGCGGCGAGCTTTAGATTATTATGCGAACCAAGAAATACCCGATAGTTGTCATGGGAGGAACCCTGGTCCTCCTCGCGCTCTTTACCTTCAACAAGCAAGGAGGAGCCGCGGTGAGCCGTGCGAGTCAGAAAACAGAAACCGTATCGGCGCCGGTTCCGGCGTCGACGACGGGTAAACAGGTTGAGAGTGCTGTGTCGGTTGAGGCTTTGAGTCTTGCTTCGAATACTTCGCTTTTTGCTTACGTCCCCAAACCCGCTAACGCAGCCAAAGTGGAGGCCGAATATGTCGCGCCTTCGCAAGATATCCATTATGTGCGGATCGATCCGCTCGTGGCCGGCGAACATTCCCCCCTTTCCCGCGTGGGCGGTCATGTAGAGTTCGCTTTGCCTGATGGCACCACGTTGCCGTTGACCGTGCAGAACACGGAATCGTTCGGCGATGCCCGCTTCGTCAGCGATGGCCAGATCGATGGTTCCCGCGGTCATGCGACCTTTGCTTATAATAATGGCGAACTGTCGGGCACGATCGAAGTCGACGGCGGTTCGACCTACCAGGTCCGCGCCATCGGCGATTCTGTCGCGCAAGTCTTCGCCGAAGATTCGAACCTGGTTCCTCCGTGTGGCGTGATCGGTGCCGTCCACCAAACCAGCGCGACCGCTCCGGCCCCTGGCGTGACGGTTGCGGCGGGGGATGTTGAAGCGGCTCAGGTCGCCGGTGACATTCCGACGGTGACCGGCGTCCTATCGCCGACGGTCTCTTCTTCGCTGTCGATCAAGTCGACCATTCGCGTGCTCGTTCCATATTCGTCGAAGATCACCAAGACGATTTCCACCTCTGCGGTGATCAGCGCGATCGATCTCGCTGTTGCAAATCTCAACACCGATCTCCAGCGCAGCGCGACACCGGTAAAGGTCGTTCTCGCAGCCACGGTCGCGGAGAACTACACCTACGATGGCTCTGATCCTTCGTCCCTCGCGATCGATAATGCTCTCAAGCGTATCACGAATCCGGCGGACAACGTTCTCGATCACGTTCACGCGGTGCGTTATGACAACAAAGCCGATCTGGTTTGTTTCCTGATCAGCGAGGTGGACTCAACCAATTCCGGCGTGGGCTACATCCTGGCGACGCCGAACTATGCATTCAACTGCACGTATGGTTTCTCGGTCATCTCGTTCTCTTACCTGAACTCGGCCCGCACGTTCTCGCACGAACTGGGACACAATTTCGGTTGCGACCATGATCGGCAAAACGCGAACAGCACAACCGGCGGAGCAGCAAAGGGCACGTACGCCTATAGCTACGGATATCGCTTCTACGGTAAGAACGGCGTCCAGTATCGCGATATCATGTCCTATCCTCCCGGCCAGGTCATCGCCTATTTCTCGAACCCGAATTTGACGGCTCCGTCTCCGATCAGCACGGCGGTCGGTGCTCCGATCGGCAGTTCTGGTCAGGCTTACAACGCACTGACGATCACGCAAAATGCGACTGAAGTTTCGACTTACCACACGAACCGCCTGGTGGTCCGTGCCGCGAGTCTAACTCGGAACAAGAGCTAAGCGTTTTCCCGTCTTTTCTTCCAAGCGCCGCCTCAACCGCGGCGCTTTTTTTTTGCCCGTGTCTTTCTGACGCGCATCCCCCGGGGGGCCGAGGTAAGTTGACCCAGCCTGGCGCAGCCTTCTTCCCGGCCGCCTGGGGAAGCAAGACGACTGGCGCGGAATGCGAACTGCATTACATTGGTCAATGGACCCGCAAAAACTCACTGTGATGTCGCGCCAAGCGATCACCGACGCGCAGAACGATGCGCGCCGTCGACAGAACAACGAAGTCGATACTTGGCACTTAATTTACGCGTTGCTCACGCAGGAAAATGGTTTGGTCCCCGCTCTGATTGAAAAACTTGGACTGACCACCAGCGCGCTGCAGCTCGCCGCCGATCGTGAACTCGATCGGCTTCCCCGTGTCACCGGCAGCATCGATGTATCCAAAATCTACATCACGCAGGCGGTGAACGAAGTCCTGACCCGCGCGGAGGACGAAGCGAATCAGTTGAAAGATGAATTTGTCAGCGTGGAGCATCTTTTCCTTGGGCTCGTCGATGTGGCGAAACCGGAGTCGTTCGCGAAGTATCTGAAAAGCTTTGGTCTGGATCGCGCCCGAGTTTTACCAGCGCTGAAAGAACTTCGCGGCGCTCAGCGCGTTACGTCCGATAATCCCGAGGCGACTTATCAGGCGCTCGAAAAGTACGGCATCGATTTGGTCGCGCTCGCCCGCAAGGGGAAGATGGATCCGGTGATCGGACGGGATGACGAGATTCGCCGCACGGTGCGAATTCTATCCCGGAAAACGAAGAACAATCCTGTGCTCATCGGTGAGCCTGGTGTCGGTAAAACGGCGATCGTCGAAGGACTCGCGCAACGGATTGTGCGCGGCGACGTCCCGGAGGGGTTGAAAGACAAAACGATTTTCTCGCTCGATATGGGGGCGCTCCTCGCTGGCGCTAAATTCCGCGGCGAATTCGAAGAGCGGCTCAAAGCGGTGTTGAAAGAGGTGAAGGAAAGCGGAGGCCGCATCCTCCTCTTCATCGACGAACTTCATACGATCGTCGGCGCCGGAAAAGCCGAGGGCGCGATGGACGCGGGCAATTTGCTCAAGCCCATGCTCGCTCGTGGTGAACTCCACTGTATCGGAGCGACCACGCTCGACGAATACCGCAAACACATTGAAAAGGACGCCGCGCTCGAACGTCGTTTTCAACCGGTGATGGTTGAACCCCCGTCGGTCGAAGATGCGATCTCGATTTTGCGCGGACTGCGCGAACGCTTCGAATTGCACCATGGCGTGCACATTCAGGACAACGCGCTGGTGGCGGCGGTGACGTTGTCTAATCGCTATATCTCGGATCGGTTTCTGCCAGACAAAGCGATCGATTTGATCGACGAGGCCTGCGCGATGATCCGCACCGAGATGGATTCGATGCCGCAAGAGCTCGACGCGCTCAGCCGTCGAGTCCTCCAGCTCGAGATCGAAGAAGCGGCTTTGAAATTGGAACGGGATGACGACTCGAAGCGCCGCCTGGAGGATTTGCGTAAGGAATTGGTGGATACGCGAGGTCAGGCTGCGGCGTTGAAATCCAAATGGGAAAAGGAAAAAGCGTCGGTCGACCGTGTGCGTAAGGTCCGCGAGGAATTGGACGCGGTGCGGATCGAAATGGAAAAGGCCGAGCGTGCGTACGATTTGAGCAAGCTGGCCGAACTCCGCCACGGCAAGATTCCCCAGCTCGAAGCCGAGTTAAAGAGAGTCGAAAAAGAAGGTTCGAAGACGGAGCTCTTCAAAGAGGAAGTTTCGGCCGAAGAAGTCGCGGAAGTGGTTTCGAAATGGTCGGGCGTGCCCGTGACTCGTCTGGTCGAAGGTGAGAAAGAAAAACTCCTTCGGCTCGGTGACGTGCTGCATCAGCGCGTGATCGGCCAGGAAGAAGCCGTCCAGTTGACGAGCGAGGCGATCCTGCGCGCGCGCGCAGGGATCAAAGATCCTCGACGCCCCGTCGGCAGCTTTCTCTTTTTGGGACCGACCGGCGTCGGTAAGACCGAACTCGCCAAATCACTCGCCGAAGTTCTCTTCGATAGCGAAGCCGCGATGGTGCGTCTCGACATGTCCGAGTACATGGAGAAGCACAGCGTCGCTCGCCTGATCGGCGCGCCTCCCGGCTACGTCGGCTATGATGAAGGCGGCCAATTGACCGAGGCGGTACGGCGTAAGCCTTACGCAGTGGTTCTTTTCGATGAAATCGAGAAGGCCCACCCTGACGTATTCAACGTCTTGTTACAGGTCCTCGACGACGGTCGGATTACCGACGCGCAGGGTCGCACGGTCGATTTTAAAAACACGATCATCATCATGACTTCGAATATCGGCAGCCGCTATCTGCTCGAAGGCGTCACCGGTGACACCATTCCGGACGGCGTGCGCGAGAGCGTGCTGGCTGATTTACGGAAATCGTTCCGACCGGAATTTTTAAATCGCATCGATGAAACGATTCTCTTCAAGCCGCTGACATTGGAAGAAATTGGATCGATCGTGGATCTCTTGCTGGCGGATTTGAATAAACGCATGGCTGATCGACGCATCACCGTTGAACTCGATCCAAAGGCGAAAGAGTGGGCGGCCGAGCGCGGCTACGATCCCGTGTTTGGCGCACGTCCATTGAAGCGCTTCCTCCAGCGGCAGATCGAAACCAAGCTGGCTCGGGCGGTTGTAACCGGAGAAATTCGACCCGGGCAGCACGCGCTGTTCGGCTTGAAGGACGACGCATTGGTTCTGTCCGTCACTTCCCCCGTGCCGACGATGGAAGAAGTATAAACCTTTCGAACGTTCATTCGCGAGCCCGCCTTCATCGGCGGGCTTTTTTTTTGGCCGTATTTAAAAACGAGGAGATCGTTTTGTAGGACCGTAAAGTATGCGAGTGACTAGAAATGGTCGTTGAGTAGGGGACCGCCCCAATCGCTCGCCGTACCGGCGTGGCAGGCCGCTGTTTTGGTGATTCGGAAAAAGCAGATCGCGAGGCGAAAATCCCTGCGTGGGGACGGCACTCTGAGGTCAGCGTGGGCGGCTTCTTGCGGCAGGAACAGCGGAAGCCATCAAGAAACGCAGACAATCTCCACCACTCCCCGCGAGGTTGTTCCGACGAAGATCACCTGAGTCCCGACAGGAATGATCTCGCCGAGTCTCCGACTAACCCCGACTACACGTGAAGACATCTATCAAAACCACGCTGGCTGTGCTCGCGGCAAGTATGCCCTTGCATCTGTTGCCAGCTCAAACCGCACCCGCACCCGCAGCGAACACCGCTAGTCAGCCGTCGACCGATGAAACGGTGGTTCTTTCTCCGTTCGAAGTCACCGCCGAGCAAGACCACGGTTATCAAGCGACTGAAACGCTCGCGGGCACACGCATTCGCACCAACTTAGCCGATGTCGGCGCTTCAATCCAAGTTCTGACCAAGGAGTTCCTGCAGGACATCGGTGCGACGGACAATCAAACGTTGCTTCAATATACGACCAACACGCAGGTCGCCGGCACGCGCGGCACCTACGGCGGCATGGGCAATGGTCAGAGTGTGAGCGAGCAGGGCAGTTTAATTTCACCGCAGAACGCTCAGCGCGTGCGTGGCCTTGCGCCAGCGGATGTAGCGAGAGATTATTTCATCAGCGACATCCCTTGGGATTCTTTCAACGTGGACCGCGTCGAAATCTTGCGGGGACCTAATTCGATTCTATACGGACTCGGCAGCCCAGCGGGTATCATCAATGCCTCGACGCACAATGCGGAATTCCGCAATATGGGCGAGGTCCAGGTTCGGACGGACTCGTACGGCTCGATCCGCAGCTCGCTCGATATCAATCAACAAATCATCCCGGACGTCCTCTCGATCCGGATTGATGGTTTATTGAGCGATCGCAAGTACGAGCAAGATCCCGCATTCGAAAATCAGCGGCGGCTTTTCGGCACCATCCGATTCGATCCGCAGCTCTTTAACCGCAGAGATTTCCACACCAGTTTTCGGGTCAAAGCGGAACACGGCAATATAGACTCCAATCATCCTCGCACCGTTCCGCCGATGGACAGTGTGAGTTCCTGGTTTCGACCAGTGGCGATCAGCGATACCAATCCATTTGGCGGAATGGGTAAGTTTACTGTCAACACGGTGTATGATCCGACGCGCACCGATGGCGTGGTCGCCGGCAATGGTTATGGCGCGGCCAATAACTCTACGGTTAACTATCAACCTTACCTCGCTGGCTTCCAGGTTCAGCAGCCGGTTTTCTTTATCGATGGTTCGACCAACCGCCTCGATTCGGCTTTTGGCGGTTTTATCAATAATGGTTGGCGCGATCCGAACGGAAACGTGCTGCCGTCGTCGAGCGGACCCGCTGGTCTCCGGCAATTTGTGCCGTTCTATTCCGTCGGTTCCTTCACGCAAGCGGCGTTGAATTATAATAACTGGCAGCCCACTCAGTATTTCACCGACTCGAAATACGGCCAGTACCGCGCGATGACGCTGCTCGATCCGTCGACCTTCGATTTCTACCATAATCTCATCGATGGTCCGAACAAGCGTGAGACAAATAAATGGAACGCGCAGAACTTCGATGTTCAACAAACCTTGTTCGACGATCGTCTGGGTTTCGATGTGAGCTATGACCATCAATCCGATCAAGTCGGTGGCTGGTCGCTGCTGGGATATCAGCCGACGATTTCGATCGATATCACCAAGAACGGCGAAGATTATTATACGAATCCAAGCAGCACCGGCGTGACCAACCCGAACTACGGGCGGCCTTTCGTTTTTGGCGCCGGCGGCGCGGGTGGCAGCTTGACGACAACCGATCGAAAATACCTCCGCGGTTCGTTGTTCGGTGAACTCCGCCCTTCCGACTTCACGAACAATCATTTCCTTTTGGAGCTGTTCGGTAATCAACGATTCAACGGTGTTAGCGCCGACGAAAAGTACTTCATCGAGCAGCGCTCATATCAACTGTTCGCGAACAGCAAAGACTACCAGGGTTTTTGGAATCAAAACAACGGGTCGAGCCCTCTCTGGAGCGATCGAGCTCCGCAGGCGGTGATTTACCTCGGGCCCTCCGTGGTTTCCGCTTCTTCGGCTTCTGGACTGGATATTCCTAATATCAAGTCTACGATCACCATCCCGGATACGGGCGTCCGTGTCTTCAATAGCACGTGGCAGAATTATGGCGTTGCTTATGGCGACCCGTGGAACGTCCCGACGTCATTGAATCAGGTCTATAATGGCATCCCCGCACCCGGAAGCACCGCGCAATTGACGCAAAATTCCAACCCCGCCAACTATCTCGGCTGGACCTCGCAACAGGACAATCTTCTGAGATATAACAACGGCGAAGACAACACGTTGATCACTGGCGCGAATAAAACCTTCCGCGAGACCCTCTCAGATTCCGGTTCATATCAGGGTTATTTTTGGAACGGCGCCGTGGTTGCCACCCTGGGCTGGCGCTACGACGAGGTGAAGACGAAGAGTGTGACCGCTCAAAAAGTCCCGAGCAATCGGCAGGTCTTCAATCTGGATCCGGGGGTATATAAACTGCCCGATGCCTATTCGCCCAGTTCTATTCTAAAGGGTCATTCAAAGAGTGGCGGTACGGTGATCCACCTCAATCAGTTCCTCCCGCATGACTTCCTGCCCGTGAATCTCAGTGTGTCTTATAATGAGTCGAGCAACTTCCAAGTCACCAGCCTGCGGACGGATGTTTATGGCAATGCGATTGGGAATCCGGCGGGACACACCCGCGACTATGGTGTCCGCATCTCGACCAAGAACGACAAACTTTCGTTTGCGGTCGTTAAGTACACAACCGGTTTGACCAACGGCACGAGCACGCTCGCGAATGCAGGTACGGTCGGCTCCGTCGTCGCGACCGGCCTCACTTGGCGCAACATCTTCCTGTATCAAATGGGCGGATACGACTGGGGTTCCCGCAATCAACCTTCGTACCGCAACACATGGACGAACGCCTTTGCCGTGGGTTCCACGAACGTATTGAGTCCAACCACGCCTTACACCCAGGCGCAGGCGGACGCGGACGAAGACAAGGCGATCGATACGTGGAATACCATCCAGAAGGACCTGGCGGCGAAGGGCTTCTTCAAAGCGTGGAATTTCACTCCGCTTAGCGATAATGCTTTGGTCAATCGCACGACCTACGCGGGCAATCCCGCCGGCTATGCGCCCGATCCGAACACGATTGCGAATTATAGTGCGAGCTCGAGTTCGTTTGCCGTCACGTCTGATACTCAGTCCAAGGGTTACGAACTCGAACTCACGGCCAACCCGACCCCCGATTGGCGTATTTCCTTTGGAGCCGCAAAGACGACGGCGACGGAGAATAATGTCGGTGGTCCCTCGCTCACTGACTATATGAGCTATATTAGCTCGAAGTTAACGAATGCGGATGGTTCACCCACTCCGGCCGGCGCGCTCCCGCGCTACGGTGGTTATGGCAGTGCGATCTATCCCAGCATCTGGGCTCCGTTCCTGTCCAACTATACTCTGCTCAAGCTAAACGAAGGTTCCGACGTGCCTGAACTGCGTCGGTGGAGCTATAATTTCGTCACCAATTATAGTTTCCGCCACGGTTTCATCAAGGGTTTAGGCGTGGGCGGCGCGTATCGCTGGCAGGATAAGGTTGTCATCGGCTATCCTGTGCTCGGCGGCGGATCGATCGCTTCGTACGATCTGACCAAACCATACTACGGTCCCGCGGAAGATGCGGTCGACCTCTGGGTGAGCTACAAGCACAAGATCGCAAAGAAGTTGGAATGGTCCATCCAGTTGAATGTCTACAACGTCGGAAAGAGCGAAAAGCTGATTCCGATCTCGGTTGAACCCGATGGTAAAACCTGGGCATCCGCTCGCATCTCTCCGGTGCAGGAGTGGCAGCTTTCCAACACGCTCTCGTTCTAAGGAAATTTCGATAGCGAACTCGAAGCCGGCCCTTTCGCGGGCCGGCTTTTTTTGTGTGGTTCAAGCAAAAATCCGTGTCACAGATTTCTGTCTGCCAACAAGAACCGTGCTTTCCTTTACTTTGGTTATAGCCCGATCGCGACCAATGCCGATTTGAGGTGTTTAGGATGAGGAGGCGGTTCTGTCTTCGTGGCTACCCCAACTGTCCCCACTTCTAGCCAGTCGCCATGGGTTGACGCTCCCCGTGATTTTGCTTCGCGAGCGCGCGTGACCCAGCTCGATATCGCTCGCGTCGCTGGCGTTCACAACACCACGGTTTCGCTCGCTCTTCGCAACTCGCCGACCATTCCGGAAGCGACGCGCCAGCGGATTCAGGCGCTCGCCGAAAACATGGGCTACTGCCCCGATCCGGCTTTGCGCGCGTTGAATGCCTATCGTAACGGTCGCCGCCCGCCGGAGAAAATCGATACCATCGGCTATATCACGAACTGGAACACAAAGCTCGGCTGGCAAACTTCGCCCGCGTACCTGCGCTATCACGCGGGCGCCGCGCGCAAGGCCAGCCAACTCGGTTTTCAGCTCGAGCATTTCTGGCTCGGAGAAGCCGGAATGAGCGGAGAGCGGCTCGCGACCGTTTTATTTCACCGCCGAATCAACGGTGCGATCTTTGCATCACATCCGGGCGAGCACCCATTAACCGATATCGGCTGGGGAAGAATTTGCGCGGTGAAAATCGGCCGGTTCCCATCAGCTCTCGGCTTGCACTGTGTTGCCGCCGATCATGCGGGGGCGGTCCACCTCGCCGTCCACGAGTCGGTGGTGCGGGGCTATCGGCGGATCGGTTTGGTTCTTCCCCCGAGCTGGGACCGACTCTCAGGGGGAGCGTTGGGCGCCAGTTTCCTGAACGAGCAACGCGCATGGCCTCTGAGCGAGCGCGTCCCTGTTTTGCAGCAAGAGTTCGACCTGTCTCTTCCCGGAAGCCAGTCGATCAACGCCGCGTCAAGCGAGACGCCGCTCCGGACCTGGATGTTGCGACACAGGCCAGAAGTCGTCATCGGCTTTTCTTCCCTAGTCGCCGAATCGTTGGGTCAACTCGGTTACTCGGTGCCGAACGATGTGGGATTTATCGAGCTTTCTGTGACCGAAAATGGATCGGACTTTTCAAGTGTACGACAGCATTGTGAACACGTGGGTGCAATCGCCGTCGAAAAGCTCGTCACACTCATGCAGCAAAACCTTTCAGGCGTGCCTCGTGTTTCGACGGCCACGCTTGTCGACCCGTCCTGGATAGAGGGTGCGTCGCTTCCATTTCGCGCCCATTTGTTGGAGACACAGGCTGCGAACTCGTTGAAAGAATCATGCGTAATTTGATCCTGACCCTCGGCGAGCGGTCAGGGCATGATGTGGTCATTCTCGCTCTCCGCGTTGCGCTTCGGATTTTGCGAGACAAGGTCTGCCAACCTGCTCTGATGGCGGTCACTTATGCCTGCGGCGCCTATCCGATTTTTCAACCGCTACACGGGTCAGCACGAGACGGAATTGATTTACGGTGAACCGTGGCTCCGGTTCATCTACGAAAATCCTATTGGCGGATTTTTTCTTTGGGCCCTGGTCAAGCGTTCACTGTTTTCGCGCTACTACGGATGGAAAATGGACATGCGGGCCAGTGGGGGAAAGGTCCTTCCCTTCATCGTTAAGTATAACTTGAACGTAGAGGAATTCACGAAGTCCCCGTTTCTTTTCAAAACCTTCAACGAGTTTTTCTATCGCACGTTGAAAAAAGAAGCGCGGCCCATCGACCCCGACGAAAATGCGGTCGTGTTTCCCGCCGACGGTCGGCACCTCGGTTTCGCCAACATCGATTTGGCTGACGGATTCTATGCGAAAGGCGCAAAGTTCACGCTCGCTGAACTTCTGAACAAACCGGCGTTGGCGGAGAAATTTTCCGGCGGCACGATGGTGATCTCGCGGCTATGTCCGGTGGACTATCACCGTTTTCATTTTCCAATTGCCGGGAAACCGAGTGAACCGGTGAAGATCGCAGGGCCGCTTTTTTCGGTCAGCCCGATCGCGCTGCGGAAACACGTTGAATATCTCGTGCAGAACAAACGCGCCTACACCGTGCTCGAAACCGAGCGCGCCGGCACGGTCGTGTGCATGGAAGTGGGTGCGACGAACGTGGGCAGCATTGTTCAGACCTTCATCTCGACTCGCGACGTCGCGAAAGGCGAAGAGAAGGGGCTTTTCAAATTTGGCGGCTCCTGCGTCATTACTCTCTTTCAAGCGGGCCGAGTGAAATTGGCCGACGACCTTGTTCGTGAGAGCTCCAACCAGATCGAGACCTATGCGAGGATGGGAGACCGCATGGGCAGCTTGATTCAGTAGATCGATTCTAGTCGGAGCCGAAAAAGAAGCGGGCGAAAAATTGCCCGGCTAACTTGAGCATTTGGGGTTGTATAGGCATGTTGTCGCCGATGAACCCAAAGTTTTCCGCGTACGCCCATCCTGAAGCACTGGTTGATGGCGACTGGCTGCAGCAGCATTTGAATGATCCGGCGATCCGGATTGTCGAGAGCAACGAAGACGTTCTGCTTTACGACACCGGTCATGTTCCTGGCGCCGTTCATATCGATTGGCGTGGCGACCTCCAGGACAACACGGAGCGCGATTATATTTCTCCGGAGAAATTTGCAGAAATCGTTTCGAAAAACGGGATCACGCCCGACACGACTGTTGTGTTTTACGGCGACAAATCAAATTGGTGGGCCGCGTACGCACTTTGGGCGTTTCAGCTCTATGGCCACACCAAGGTGAAGCTTTTGGACGGCGGCCGCGACAAATGGAAAGCGGAAAATCGGCCGCTGACGCGAGATAAGCCCTCGTATCCGAAGACTCAATACCCGGTTCCGGCCAAGCGTCTCGACCCCGACATCCGCGCCTTTGCGCCGGACACCCTCGCGCATGCGAAGGCGCGCAAACCGCTGATCGATGTGCGTTCGCCGGGCGAATATCGCGGTGAAATCACACACATGCCGGAATATCCGCAGGAAGGCGTGCTGCGCGGCGGGCATATTCCCGGAGCGCGGAGCGTACCGTGGAAAACGGCGGCCAATGACGATGGCACATTCAAAAACTTCGAAGAGTTGAAGAAAATTTATTCGGACAATCTCGGGTTGAAAAAAGACGATGACATCATCGCCTACTGCCGCATCGGCGAGCGTTCGAGCCACACCTGGTTCGTGCTGAAATATCTTTTGGGGTATAACCGCGTCCGCAATTACGACGGATCGTGGACCGAGTGGGGTAACACCGTGCGCGCTCCGATTGCGAAGGGCGAGCAACCTGGTTAACCGATTTTGATGCTCCGGTGGAAACGGTTTCGGCGGCGCTGCTCCGGCATCGCCGCCTTTTTTTGGGGCCAGAAAATTTCTCTTTCGGGTTTAGTCCTTCCGAGTTGGTCGAAGGATTTGCTCTTCGGGCCTTCTCGTTTCAGTCTTTTCGACCTTTGCCATCATGAGCGCTTATCCAGCCAAACTCGCTGAGATTGTCGAATTCTTCGAATTTTTGCCCGAGGACGAAAAACGGGAAAATTTGATCGCGTACGCCGATCAGGCGGCGCACTGCGCGCTCAAGCCGGGACAGCACTTCGATTTGGAAGACGTCCGCAAAGATGAAGAATGCACGGACACGGTCGGCGTTTTTTTGACCGTGGCGCCAGAAACGCGTGCGGCGCATTTCGCGATCAATCTCGGGCCGCATGTACAAACATTGACTCGGGCCATGACTGCGATCCTTTGCAAAGGGCTAGATGGTTCCACTCCGGATGCGATCCTCGACGTCCCACAAGATTTCGTGCCAAAGATTGTCGGTGGACAGCTCGTACGCCTGCGGAGTCAGACTGTTTATTACATCCTCACGCGGATTAAAAGTGCCTGTAAAGTGTGGCTCAATCGCGAGAGAGCGGCGCAAACCTGACGGGTTAAAGAATTTTCACCTCGGGGATTGATGCTTTTTGCGGTCCGCGAGATCGCGGCCTCCCTGAGGCTTTATTGGGGCATGGAACGTTAAATCATGGGGCGAATTGCATCCTTTTATAAAATTTAACGCAAAATCTAGGTCGTTATAGACAATACGATGCAGATGGTCCGAGCACCCATTGCGTTGGGTCTGGGGACGTGGATGCAAGTAAACTCAATTGATCTATAGTTAGAGCACAAGAGGCGTTTTCGTGTGAGGACGGTTGGGCTTCAGTCCGCATGCACCGAGGCTTCACCCCTATCAAAGAAGGCTTGGCGACCGCTCTTCTCCTGAGAGCTGCACAACCGTAACAGCAAGTTAGAACCTATGAAGAAAAGGCATTTGCAGCCTTATGCTACTGCATTGGCTGCGTTCTGCGCACTCGCACCGACCGTGTGGGCGCAACAAACCTCGAGCACTTCGAAAGATAATCCAGAAGGCGACACGATCACCCTGTCGCCTTTCGAAGTGTCCTCCACCAGCGAAGACAATAGCTACGTTGCGGCAACTACACTCGCCGGTAATCGTCTGAATACCGAGCTCCGCGATATTGGTAATGCGGTTTCAGTCGTCACCAGTCAGTTCATCAAGGACATCGGCGCCACGGACAATCAAACGCTACTTCAATACACGACCAGCACCGAAGTCGGTAACGTGTATGGCAACTTTGAAGGCTCCGGGGACTCCAGTCTCCTCGATGAATCGCCGCACTTCATCAATCCAAACACGAACACCCGTGTCCGCGGTCTGACCAGCGCGGATAATACTCGTGACTACTTCCTCACCGATATTCCGTGGGATGCTTACAACGTCGATGCCGTCGACCTTCAGCGTGGAGCGAATTCTATTCTCTTCGGTCAAGGCAGCCCGGCCGGTATCATCAATAACCGTCTGCAGCAGGCTTCGTTCAAGAACTCGGATCAAATCAGCCTGCGCTTCGGCAGCTACGGTTCGACGCGCGCCTCCGTTAACGCCAACCAAGTTCTGCTCAAAGACCAGTTGGCTTTGCGCGTCGCTGCGGTGCGCGATGACACGCAATATAAACAAGACCCTGCTTACTCGTTGAGCAACCGTCTCTATGGCGCGATCCGTCTCGAACCATCGGTCTTGAACACTCATGGGATGCATAGCATCTTCAAGGCGGACATCGAGTTTGGGCGAGTGAACAGCAATAACCCGCGCACGCTCCCCCCGATCGACCGCATTACCCCCTGGTTCTATACTGGCACCTACACCGGCACGGACCTCGCGGGTAATCAGGTTCAATACCCGAACCTCAACAAGATCACACTCACTCCGCGACAGAACGAAGACGATAACACCAATCTGCCGAATCATGGGCAGAACCGCCCTTCGCATAACGGTGCTCCGATCAGCGGTACGCCCAATCAGTATTATCAGCCCTGGGTTGGTAATTACGCGGCACAGTTTGGTAATCCGATCACGATGTTCGGTGACAACAGCTCGGTCGCACAGTCCCCGTACATTGTCTGGGAACCGACGAGCAACCATGGCATTGACAAGAATGGAAACCCTGACCCAGGCGGCGTGGGCGGTATTCCCTTCCAGCGTCCTGCCGGCGTCGCTCCTTATTCGCAATTTGCGGTTAACGCAAAACTACCGAATTCCGACATCGGGCTCTATAAGGACAAGTCGCTGACCGATCCGAGTGTCTTTGATTTCTATAATAAATTACTGGACGGTTCGAATAAGAAGGAATGGCAGCGCTTCCGTGCTTATAATGTCACGTGGGATCAGACGTTTCTCAATGATCACGTCGGCTTCGACCTGACGCGCTACGCTGAATGGGACACGAATGGCCAAGAGTCGCTGCTCACGGGCGACAATCAGGCGATCAATATCGACTTCAACTCCGTCTACTCCGACGGCAGTCCTGCCGGCATCAATGGCCAGTCGGGCGCTGACGGTACGCCGAATCCAAATCTGGGCCGCGCTTACGTGAGTGATAATTCACAAAACGGAAATTCGTCCTATGTTGGCAATCGCGGTGATACCCGCTTCACCGTATTCGGGACCTTCGATGCGACCGAATTCAGCAAAGACTGGTGGGCTCGCCTGATCGGCAAGCACACGGTCACGGGCATGGCCGACCGGACTTCGTTGAATACGGATCGACGCTCGTGGCAACGCTACGGCACGGATGACGCCTACAACGCGTTCGTCAGCAATCCAGGTAAGTTCACGTTGTTTAATAGCAATAACGTGACGCCTGAGACCGTTGTTTATCTCGGACCGTCGCTCTCCAATGCGAGCAGCGCGGCTGGTGCAGCTCTACCGAATGTCGGCACGGTCGACTCGATCTCATCCGGTCAAATTCGCGTGTTTAATTCCACGTGGAATAAGCCGACAGATCCAACCGCTGCCGGTTATGTAGATCCGGCGGCTTATTGGCACAACGATTACTATCCGCTCACGAGCCCGATCGATGGATCCCCTGTGACCGGTGGCGATAGCACGCAGTCCGAAAATCCCGCCAACTACGTCGGCTGGCAGAATATGCCGATTAATGTGATCGATGCGAATACATCGATGGCGAATCGCAATCTGCTCACGCACGACGCGAGCTTGGTCAAGGAAACGATGAGCACGGACGCTCTGACGTGGCAGGCTCACTTGTGGGACAATGCAATCGTCTCCACCTTCGGCGTTCGTAAGGACATCGCGAAAAAGTGGCAGTACTCGGAGAACGTAAATAGCCCGACGGATGATGCCTATGGGCATCTGGACCTCAATCCAGACACCTATAATCTCAGCACCGCGGTTGGTTCTCGTCAGCAAGCCCTCTCGCACGCCCTGACAGTTGTCGCTCACTTGAATCAGTTGCCGGGCATCAGCAAGTTGGCCGACAAGCTGCCGATCAATATTAGCCTCTCCTATAACAAATCGACCGACTTCCAAGCGTTTGATGGCGCTGGACGCGTTGACTTGTATGGTCAGGCCTTGGCCTTGCCGGCAGGTATCACGCGCGATCGCAGTCTCCTGTTGGAAACGAAGGATGGAAAATACTCCTTGAAGATCACGCGTTACACCACGCAGTCGACAAACTTCACCACGCCGGCCCTCCGCGACGGTTGGTTCCTTGGTTCGTCGCAGGCTTGGGGTGCAAACTGGGCCAATCGTTTCCAGTTCAACTGGACGTCCGACGATCAGTCCGGCGCCGTTGCGGTGGTCGATCCGACTGCCGGCAATTACAGCGAATATCATTATGGTCAAAAGCCGGGTCAAACGGCGGCTGATGCAACTGCGGAAGAAAATGCCGCGGTCTCTGCTTGGCGCGCTTGGCAAGCGAGTGTTGATCCCCGCTTCTATACTGCCTGGGGAATCAATCTCAACGATCATAGCAAGGGTGTGACCGCAACAGCTCCTAACGGCTTCAGCCTCACGGAAGATAGCGTCTCGAAGGGCACTGAGTTCGAATTCAATGCGAACCCAACCAAGAACTGGCGCTTCACGATGAATGCGGCTGAGTCGACAGCGACCCGCTCCAATGTCGGTGGTACGGCCCTCGCTGGTTTCATGTCCGCCTATGCCAATGCGCTGCAAAACACCGCCGCGGGTGATCTGCGCATCTGGTGGGGTGGTGCAGGTAACGAAACCACGCTGCAAGAATGGTATTCGGGCAATCAACCCTTCGGTTCCGAATATGCTCAGCAGAAGGTCCAGGAAGGCACCGACGTTCCCGAACTGCGCAAGTGGCGCGTGAACGCCATCACGAACTATGAGTTCGATCATGGTCCGCTGAAGGGCTTCGGTGTCGGTGGCGGCTGGCGTCACGAATCGAGTCAAATCATTGGTTACGCTGCACTGCCGGGCGCGACCATTGCGAACTTCCAACTCGATCTGGCCCATCCGTATCGCAGCGATGCGCTCGACGACTTCGACGCGTGGATTTCCTATAGTCGGAAAGTTTGGAAAAACGTCAATTGGACCATCCAGTTCAATATTCGTAGCATCGGCATCGGCAACGAGCTGATCCCGCTGACAACCGAGCCTGATGGCACGCCTGCGACTTATCGCATTCGTCCGCCGCAGACTTGGCAGCTCACGAATACGTTCGACTTCTAATCTCCCCAATAGCTCAGGGGTTAGCACAATGCACGGGCCCCCGGCTTTATCGCCGGGGGCTCTTTTTTTTCTGAACAAATTGACGAATCGCTGCTCGAATTTTCCCATGCCGCTTCGCCCTTGGGTCGTGATCGTCTTTCTCGCCGCGTTGGCTTTCGCCGTCGCCTGGCGCGTTTGGCCGCGTGGCGTCGCTGGCAGCGTTGTTTCGTCGGCGATTGTGACTTCTCCTCCGATCGCTGGCGCTGTGTATTCGAAACTCGGTTACACACCGATCGCCATCGGAGCGCCGGTCAGCGAATTCGGTCGGCCTGTCGTGACCAATGTTGAGATTGTTGACCTCGACCAAGACGGGTTGCTCGACGTGATCTATTGTGAGGCGCAGAAAAACACAGTGCGCTGGATCCGCCAGGCTCCCCGCGGGGTTTATACTGAAACGGTGATCGCCGAAAATGTCGCCGGACCGGCGCACGTCTGGGCCGGTGACGTTAACGGCAGAGGGCGGTTAGACGTGCTGGTTGCGAGCATGGGCCAAATCTGGCCGAATAACGACAAGATCGGCGCCCTCGTCGTGCTCGAGAATCTAGATAACCGGCATTTCCAGCCTCATGTTTTGCTCGATCACGTCGAGCGCGTCACCGACGTGCGCGCCGCTAAATTTGTTGACCATCCTGATCGTCGTCTCGATCTCGCCGTGGCTCAGTTCGGTTATTATCAAGGCCAGACACAGTGGCTCGAAAATCTCGGCGATTGGAAATTCAAGGGCCACGTCGTGAACACGCAGTCGGGCTGTATCAATGTCCCGGTCGCCGATTTCGAGGGCCGCGGTCGAATGGATTTCGCGGCGGTCATTTCCCAAGAGTGGGAGGAGATTCACCTCTTCCACAATGCAGGCAACGGCGAATTCCAAGGCTCGATTTTATGGGGTTCGACCAACGAGGATTACGGGAGCAGTGGACTCGCCGTCGCCGACGTCAATCGAGATGGCCGGCCCGATTTGATTTATACAAATGGCGACGGTTTTGACTACGCCCTCCAAAGTCAGCGGCCTTGGCATGGCGTGCAATGGCTCGAAAACACGTCCACTGGTTTCAAATATCATCGGATCGGCGACATGCCGGGAGCATTCTCACCGTGCGCAGCGGATTTGAACGGCGATGGTTTCATCGACTTGGTCACGGTCAGTTGTTTCGCGGACTGGAGTGATCCGAATTCGGTTTCATTAATGGCTTGGATCAATGACGGGCATGAGCATTTCACGCCTGTTGTGCTGGCGCATCAACCGATTCAACTCGTCACCGCAGCCGTCGGAAACCTCGATGGGAATGGAATTCCGGTCATTGTTACCGGCGGTTTCCATACTACGCCTCCGTTTGAAAATATGAGCAACGTGACGTTGTGGCGCCGAAAATGAAACGAACTCAGCTCCCATGTTCGGGCCTTGCGCGCGCGCGAGTGCTGCTCGCTACGATCTTTGTGGCGGCGGCCATCGCGTTGTTTCTGCTCTGGGCGCATGGAAGACAGGAGCGAATCGAGACTCTCTTACACGAAGCCATTCCCGCATTGCCGGAGAGGATCGTAGCGGAACAATTAACCGAACGCCTCACGCGCGCTGATGGGCAAGCGCGCGCGAGTAAGAATCCGGCAAACGCACTCGCAGAACTCGGGCGACTGTATCAAGCAAATGGCTACGCGACGCAAGCGGCACAATGTTGGCGGGCGCTCGAAGTGGCTCAGCCCAAAGAGGCACACTGGCCTTATTATCTTTCCGATCTCGCTCGCGTGCGCAGCGATGACGAGGCGATCCGTGAAAATCTGCAGCGCACCGTTGCTCTCGATCCAAACTACGCGCCCGCGTGGCTCCGGTTGGCCGACTGGCAGTTGAAAAATGGTCAGGCCGATGCGGCACAAGGCAACTACGCTCGTCGTCTCGCCTTGGTGCCGAAAGATCCCTACGCGAGACTGGGCCTCGCGCGAGTGGCGCTGCAGAAAGGAGATCGCGCGGCGGCCGGCGTTCTCCTTGCCGACCTTGTCCAGGACACCCCGGCCTTTTCAACCGGGCACAATCTTTACGCCGAATATCTCGAGGCAAAGGGAGATTCTTCCGGCGCGAGCCGCCAACGTTGGCTTGGACGAGAAACGGGACGTTATCGAGAAGTCGACGACCCCTGGCTGGATGAACTGACCGAGCGCTGTTACGATTATCAGCGCTTGTTGGTGCTCGGCACGTTGGATTTTCAGACTGAACGCGGCGATAAAGGAGAGCATTTTTTTCGGCGCGCGCTGCAGGTCGACCCGCGCGCTTATCCCGCCTATGAAGAGCTGGGTCGTTTGTATTTGAAAAACCACGACGCAGCCCGTGCGCGCGACATTTTGGAAGAAGGCCTTCGGCAGGTGGGTGCGCCCCTTGCTCGTCAAAGCGAGAAAACGATCTCGCGCGGTAGCTCTCGCCCCTCCGCTCTATATTATGTTAATCTAAGCCAAGCCTACCGAGACTTGAAACAGGCGCAGCGAGCGGTGGAGGTCGCGCGAGAGGGCTTGTTGAAATTGGGCGATGGACTTGAACTCGAAGACGCTCTCGGGGTCGCTTTAGGCGCTGAAGGGAATTACGATGAGGCTATCGGCGCGCTGCAACGCGCTTTGGTTTTCAACATCAATGACTCGGATTCGAATTATAATCTCGCCCTCTGCCTTCGCGCTGTCGGACGCGAGTCTGAAGCACTGAAGGCGCTGCATCGTTCGTTGATTCTCCAGCCTACGTTCCCTTCGGCGCTTTTGATTTTGGCGAAAGTCGAGATGGAGGCCGGTCATTTGGAAGACGCCGAGAAATATATTCAGCCACTCTACGAATCTCATCCCGAGATGAGCGAGGTGCGCGACTTGGCGCTGGAATGGCGGATGAAAACAGGTAAGGCCGCCGAGAATCGCAAAGACTATACGACGGCGGAGCATCAATACCGAGCTGCGTTATCGATCGCGCAGAATGACCCGAGTATTATTTCTCACCTGGGGGTTATGCTGCTTGTCGCCGGTCAGCCGCAGCAAGCGCTGCCTTGGCTGGAAGAGTATCACAAAATTCAGCCATCCGATGCCCGCGGAGCGCTTTTCCTCGGTCAAGCGTACGCAATGCAGGGTCGCTTCCCCGAAGCGCGCAAAGTCCTGAGCGAGGGCATCACGGTCGCAGAACAGGGGAACGCAGCAGAAACCGCCGCGCACCTTCGTGAGATTCTGCGATCGCTCCCGTAAAAGCGCGATTTTCTAAACCCTCAGGAACCCGATCGCCCTTCAAGGTTGCGGCGCAGGTCTTCCGGCAGTCGTCGCAGAGCGGCCTCTCGAAGGGCAGGGGGCTCTTCGACGCGAAGCGCGCGAATGAGAGCTTGAAAGCGATACAGTGCTCGAGGGGAGAGAGAGCGAAGCATGGTTTCATCCGCGTCGTGGAGACAGGCCTCGAGTTGGGTTTTCGCGTCTCCGAGCCGTTTGGCCCCTGCAAAAACCGAGGCTAGCGCGACTCGTCGATCCCAAGGAAGCGCGTCGGTTGAGCCATCGGTGAGATGCGCGTCGACGACGGACCAAGCGGAGGGTTCGGCCATGAGTTGACCGCGCGCAGCATCGACCTCGATTCGCGCCACCGCTGCGCCGAGATCGTCGCTGAAATATTTTTCCAGTGCCTGGCTCACGGCGACTGCGGCATTCGTCTGGTCGACTTCGGAAAAGTACTCGGCGAGATGGCTGAGCGCCACCGCGTTTTCCTGAATGTCGACGACTTGGAAAACGGTGACGTGCTCGTTTTCAAAGCCGGAAATTTGCGGCATCGGGTACGCGAGAGGCCGCAGCCACCGCGGTGGTCGCCACCCCTGGAATAATCCGAGCAGCGTATTCTCGAGGCGGATACCGCTTCGCTGCGCAGTGTCTTGAAAAAACGAATCCCAACTGGCGAGAACGACAAACGTGATTTGCCGACGTTGAACGGAGGACTGCGCTTCGTCCTGCGAAGTGGCAAAAAGGATGTGCGTTGCAGCGGCGAGACCAGCTTGATTTTCCGGACTCGGCGATGTCACGTTGCGCAGCCCGCCAAAATGACTCAACGCGGCCGATAGGTCGGGCGCTGCCAGGACGATAGCTCCGCTTTCACCGGCCTGAACCGTCAACCATTCGGCGAGATCCCGTTCGACGAGCGCTTGCACTTCATGGCGGCTCACCACAGTGCGATTGCTCGCGGTCGCGGCTCGGCCCATGACAAAGGCCCCCAGGGCGCAGGATGCGCCGAATCCGATAACGCTGGCGCGTTTTAGCCAAGATTCCTTCGCGCCCTCCGCAATCGCAAAGAACACCGGGATCAGCATCCATTCAAAAAGTCCGAAAAATCTCAGGTGAAAAATTGCCCAGAGGCCGAGGAGCAGGGCCGTCAGAGATGCGCGTCCCGCGGCAATTCGGCGCGCCGAATTGCCGGAGCGTTGGGCGAAAACGACGAACCCGAGCGGTACCAGGAAAATGGGTACAATGGCGGCGAGCACCGTCGCCGAAGGATCGTGATGAGTTAGCCAGCCGCCGAAGGAATCGGCAAAGCCTGATCCATCGCTAATACTAAAGCGCTGCCCGAGAGGATCAAACCAGCGAAGACCTTGGTCGCCGCGAAAACTGTGATAGAGACCAAAGCCGCACAGCGCTACTGCCACCCCGGCGCTCGCGATAGGCAAAATCGGTTTTGACGGCGAGGGCGACAGATCGGAGCCTTGGGCCTTTGCAAGATGAGAAGAGAGAAGCCGGTCAAGAGTCGAAAGGACCAGGCCGCCCGCGAGAAAGAGAAGCGCGTAAAACGGCGTCGTGACATCAAGCCGCGCCGCAGTGAAGAACCGAGGAGCGAAATCGACCAAGTACGCCATCAGGATTCCCCCTGCGCCACTCAAGCCCCACGCACACCACGCAGATCGAGTCGGCACGGGCGCGATAGGTCGTGAAGAGAATATACGCAGACCGATGAGACTGAGAATTTCTGCGCCAATGATGCCGACGAAAAGCACGAGACCCCAGGACGGTTGAATCCAAATGGCCGCGGCAGACGCGAGTCCGCTCAGCACAAACCGAGTCCGCGGAGTCGTTTCGTCATCACGCGGTGAGGGGATGAACCAGAGCACCGCGCCGAGCGCGAACAGGCCCGCGAGCCCGCGATTCTGCGCGGTCCCTGCTGAGAAAAAATCACCGGCCGGAAACAGCATCGTGCAGCCGACGGCGAGCCACCCCGCATTGATCCAGCCCCAGCGGCGAATAGTCAAAAACGCGGCAAGCACGATCAACCCGACGAGCCACACATTGCCGATGCGAACCGCGGTTTCGACGTTTTGGCCCAATGGGGTCGGATGAAACGCATGGTCGATTTTTGCGATGAGCGCGAGCCACCAGCGATAGGGCGAGCTGGTCGTCACCGCGTGACCGTCCGGCGCATTCTCTGTATTCGTCCGGCGGATATGCCAATCTTTCTGCGCCAGGAACGTTTGAGTTTGAGCGAGCCAGGAGTAGCTATCCGGATCGTTCTCTTTAATGAGAGTACGACGCTGCCCGTTCGCATACCCCGTCGGCGAATGAGCATCGGAAGCCAAATTGGTTTCGGTCGCGTTCGTGACGAAAGCTAAATGACCGAGGTGAGCTTCTTGCACCAGGGCGACGAAAAGCAGGGCGAGGGTAACGGCGGCGGCGAGCCAAAGGACGCGCAAAATCGGTGAGCGGTGATTCATGAGCCGGGAAGAAACCCGCGACAGCACCGAGTGGGAGGGGTCTCCGGGACCAGAAAATTGCCAGTGAGGATTTCTTCCCGCGAGTTATATTTGCTCGCATCG
>Ga0068856_100001603_pt1 | contig 23651 bp, 41 predicted proteins | sample KBSCornC62_FD_66595 | JGI IMG/M metagenome (GOLD analysis project Ga0068856, IMG submission 66595) | Corn rhizosphere microbial communities from Kellogg Biological Station, Michigan, USA - KBS Corn C6-2 | ecosystem: Host-associated > Plants > Roots > Rhizosphere > Soil ... | reverse complement strand
TCTGTGTATATGCCATCGGGATACTGGATCAAGGGGGTTTGCGCTGGCAACAGGGCTGGGTTCGGTACCGGTAACACACGTCCGTTGTGCACCTCCATGCCTCTGTTGATCACGATGTTTTCCTGCCGGTTGTGTATGGCGTTACCACGTACTAGGGACCTGTCACGGTTATCGTCCCACCGGTCACGCCAAGTCTCAGCGTCGGTACTGTAGCGCTCCTCCATGTACTGGGACTTCTCCTTGGTATCGAATTTCTGCTTGAAGCGGTCTACCAACTGCGTCGCAGAGGTATACCGTACGGTACCAGCCCAGTACGTGTGATCATGATCACGATATGTTACTTCTTTTTGCATGCTGGGTTATCGTAGACCCTTCCACCTGGTACAGGCCCGACCGTGGAGTTCAGCCTGTGAGAAAACAGCAAGTACAATGTGGTGGTTTTGTTGAACGTGACGCTTAGGACCGTAGCAGGTAGGGTTGTCCTCTTCCTCTTGGTAGCCGAACCTATGAGATTATCCTCAAGGTTTGTGTCATCGTAATAGAAGTCTTTGTCGTATAGTACCTCATCATCGATACCATAAGTGCTTTTGAACTCTGGCATAGCTGTTGGTTTGAAAAAGCCCCCGCCAGAAGCGAGGGCCTTGTGAGAAATTACGCAGTAATGTCAACAGGATCACTGTACTTGAAGCCCAGCGTCGTAGCCACTACCGGAGGAGGTGTTGTACCCCCCGTGGTGTAGTTATCGGTACCGGATACAGGGCTGCCCAGCGAGTTGACTGCCGTGGCATTCAGTGTACCGGTGCCATCAGTGGCATACTTCAGCGTATACGTACCATCAGCATTCTGGCTAACGGTCAATCCGCCGCCTGTCTGCGATACGGACACCTGAGTGACCGGTGCTTCTACGTTGTTACCCTGGGCGTCTTTGCCCAAGCCAACTACTGTCAATGTAACCTGTTTTCCTGCAGGAAGAGAAAGAGACATATGCTTCGATTTAAAGGTGACACCATCGATTGTGTACGCAAAGATAAGGCAGTCAGCTGCAATAGGGAAGTGTTTCCTCAGCCAATCGATCTCTCGGTTTTTGGCCTTTATCACTTCAGTCAACCGTGCGATCTCATGCTGCTGAGCCACTGCCTTATCTGACAGTTCCTTCACCAACTGTTTGATCTTCTCCCATTCGCGTCTGTCTATCCACATAGTATTGAGTTTACCTGGTTACCGACTTCACCGCCCACATCTGTGCCTGCTCGATATTGGTAAGCGCTACTGCCATCAACCTACCACACTGGTTGGCCTTCTTCGAATGAGCTGGATTGTCCTTTGCTGCTAGCCGTTCAGGGTCCCTGCCCTCACGATTCAGTATCACCAGCCGGTGAGCATCCGCTTCCTTCACACAAAGATCGTGCAAGTCTGCGAAAGCACGCTTGATCCTGTTCACTGACGGGCTGCCGCCAGGGTTGAACTGGATGTTCATCACATCCTCCCCATCTGTCAACGGTCTGTTGATCACCAGTTTGCCGGCTTCCGTGTACTTTGCGATCATACCTTTGGCCACCCCCTGGTAGATGCTGTCTTTCAACTGCTGCTCCAGCGGCAGCTCCTTGTACGCTACCAGGCAAGGATGCTCCTTTTTATCGGGGTCCTTGGTGCCGCCATACTTCCAGCCTGCCTCGTACTTGTCCCTGCACCAGGCTTCGTGCTGATCCTCCGGTGTGGCATGCGGATTGGCCAACAGGAAGTGAATGCCCTTAATAGCTGACTCCTTCATCCAGTTAGGTGCCTCACTCCACTTCGGCTGAGACGTATCACCATTCATAAAGCACCAATGCCTGTTGGCAGAGTGGCACATCTCGGCGATCTGGGCTACAACGGTATCATTTTGCCCACTAATAGCAGCTGCCCTGTTGGCAACGCTCTCATTCATGTCTTGCATATTATCTGTTGTTTGTTGGTGACGACGTTGTTGTGATATAAACTGCATTAATCCCATTGGCTCGTATTTTGCGGTACCCACCTAAACACACTACTATGTCCCTAATCATCCTCATTCTGGAAATCCTGCTCGTGCTGGCTCTCCTATGGCTCATCATCTGGTGTATCGAGCGTTTCATCAGCCCCATTCCTGCTCCTATCAAGGGTATCCTGGCCGTGGTGGTATTGATACTCATGATCCTGTGGCTGATGGGAGTCTTGGGCGGCCACCGTGTTGTCCTGTAACCACCTATACCACATCGCCCTGATGTCATCATTCCATGCCTTTGAAACCAAAGTCTGTTGTGAGGTATAATCCATCAGTTGTCCTCTCTTCGGTAAAAGCCCTAATGTCTAAAGTGATGGTACTCATAAGTTAACTACCAGCCGCAATAGCTTCTCATTAACCCGTTTTCGCCTCAGTGCTATCCGTTGTTGGTCTTTGGACGCCTCCGCTAACTTTTTCAGTCGCTCCTCATCCAAGGTTCTGGGAGCCGTCAGTGTGGCGCCAGGCAACAGTATCTTTTCCAATAATAGATCGGGTGTTTGATTTGCTTGTGCATCGTGCTGGTGGGCTACCATCACAAGTGCTTTAAGCGTTCAAGTACATCAGCCGGTGTATGTCCATCCCACTCAGGCGCCTTCTCCAGAGTCTGCGCAAAGTCACAGTCATTCCACTTATCCAGGTGGTAATGGAAGGTGATCTGCTCGCCAGGTTCGGTACCATACCCAATGATGAACATGCCTTCGAACATGGAGCCATCGCTGTGCAGCAGAGAGCGCCACACCATCCTCTCCGGTACCGCAGCTGCTCCACGCTCTGGGTACTTTATACGCCAGCTTATCTTTTTGAACAACGCAATGTTCAGCACAGCCCGCACCTCATACAGCTCACCGAACGTGTGGTAGCCATCGGAGATATCCTTGGCATTCTTCATGGCTCCAGCTGCCTTGTATTGCTGAATCTCTGCATTGATGCCCTCTACGCAGTTCCGGTGCAGCTTGTCCCGATCTTCTGCCGGCAAGTCGCGTAGTGGCATCATCCTCTGGGGTGTGGTAGTGTCCACGGTGTTCTCATTCATATACTGTTGGTTGTTGGTTTCTTCCTTCGGCTGACCGAACACATCATACGACTGGTCATAGGCTGGCTTAAAGAACACCGCCAGCTTGCATTCATTCGAGTCCTTGTAGCAAGGATCGGTACCCATCCCGTAACTGGCAGGAGTCATAAATAGCTCCTTCAAACCTTCAGTGCGGTCAAACCCTCCTGCGGTACCTACCAACAGGGGTGTGCCTTTGTACTTGTCACCCAGCTTGGGAGTAGCATCAGCCCGCATCCTCTGCATCCAGGCATTGTACCGCTCCCATACCTCCTTCGTCACCGGGGTCTGTTCGCCGGTCTCGTAGTCGGCGAGGTAATACTGCTTGCGTTCACCTTGTCTTGCTGTGCTCATGGTTGTTGATTAAATGTACGCTTTATTCTCTCAGCTGCGGCCTTTACATAGCCATCTACTTCTTCTGGATCGATAGTTACGCCTGCCGTAGTCATGGTAACGATAATCCTTGTTGCTCCAATACCCTTTAATGCCTCAGACATCTTCTCGGCAAACTCCTGGGCAGTAGCCTCCGTCAGGAAATCACCCCCTGCTGCCTCATCTATGCCGCCTTTGCTGGCTGTAACTGTTACTGTTGTCATATTAGGTTGTTTGATCATCATTACCCAGCCTCTTGACCTCATCTGGGGCCGTTAGCTGATCGAATTTGTTGAATTTGACCTCCTTGTAGTTCAAATCTCTTATCAAGACCGGACTCACCCGGCTGATCCCCCTCAGCAGCTCTGTCGTCTGTGCCAGAACACCGGCAGCCGAACCCCTGCGTACCATTAAGGGGTTGATGTAGTGGATATGTGGGTCTTCTGTCTTCAGAATCAGGCCCTTTTCCCGTAACTCCTTGATGGCTTTGCGCTCATAGTTGCTTTCAGCCTTGTTGAACCACAGTGCATTGTTCATCTTCAGCTCATCCATCATGTGAATCACCGTCATCAGGGCATTGGTAGATAGGTTCGTCAGAACACCTTGCTCTACCACCACCAGGTTCTGCCGTAGGTGAACTGTCTTTCGACCGGTAGCCGACTTAGACCAACCATCAGAGCTGCTTAGCTCCAATGTCAGGTCAGCTGTTATACCTCCTGCTAAGGCGTGTGTGTATAGTTCCAGAGACTTGTAGTATGTAGGCGATCTATCGAGCTTCATTCACCACAAATTTAGTGATTTTGTATCGGAATCACCAAATATTTGTTGAGATATTTTAGGAAGATGCTTACTGGTGGCGGGTTTCAGAAATACCCTCTATAGAAGACGGCGCTGGCAGCCATGACGTGAAGGTAGACAAGGCATACGGTATGTGTGTGGCCTAAAAAGACCCCGGGGTGAGATTTTGTGTGTATAGGGGGCGGGGGTGACCATGTCTTGTACGAAGGCCGACGTAGATGAGGGTACTGTTGTGGATGTGACGGGGGGTGGGGACCACTTCCGACTTTGCTCCCCACCTCAGTTTCAGGATGGAAAGGCCCGTCCGATCTCTCTGAGAAATCGCTCGCTCGACCTAATACATGCATTTTTGCACTACGTTTCATAATAGGTTCGGTACCAGTGCATACCATCAGCCAGGTATGTTCAATGCAGGCCCCAACAGCAGTGCAGCTGGTACCGAACCATTCCTTTGTAATCAATTCATACTCATATGCCATTCGTATTTGCTGCCATTGTACTGCTGGCTGTTATAGCCCGTGTTACAAGCAAGTAGCTTAGTGCGGTACCGGATCACACGCTGGTGCCGCACCACTATCATGTCTCATATTCATCACCAATAAATGCACAATTATGAACACAGTTCAACAGCCTGACATTCAGGCACAAGCAACAGCTCTCATTGCCAAGGCAACCGCACAACGCGAGAATGGCTCCGGAAATGGTCGTTTACTCGATCAGGCTGGATTCATCGCCATCCTCAACAAGCGTGTAACCGTGAAGCCAACCGACGTTGGCAGCTCCCTTCTCCTGCAGGTGCAGGGTCAGGGTCAGTTCCTTCCCAAAGGTCACAAGTATATGCGTGCAGGCACCGAGACGGAGAATCCCTTCGACCGCGTGATCTATAATGTTCGCGCATCGAGTTCTCTAATGATGTCCTCTGCCATTGGCAAGGAGATTCTCAGGCAAGCAGTTGCTGCTGAGTCTGCCGGTACCGTAGACATAGCGCACGATGGGTATAATGCATACCTCAACTTCGTGCAGCTATCCTTCAGCGTTATCCAGCCCAGCTCGCGCAGCTTCAACGCTGGCGATGACATCAAGGCACACATCGTGAGCGTCACCTCGCAGTCAGGTATCACATCCCTGCAGCTGGAAGATGTCTCCTATGTAGCGCCCAAAGTCGCTGCCAAGACCACTTTCAGCGTGTCTGACCTGCTGCCTGCGTAACCACGCACATGCACAAACGCACCACATCGTGTACACATCACGGTGTGGTGTTGTTTCAGCAGCATGCGCAGTGCGCTACGACGATCATGTGAGGTATGCTACGGTACCGGATCAGGTGGATGCATGCTGTGGGAATATGTAGTACATTACCGTGATTTGTCCAATGCGGAGATGTGCAATTTAATTTGAGGTAAACCTTGTAACGTGTTGATTCTCAGCGGCGTGCGCAACTCTGTCCACACTTCGCCCATCTCTAGCATCCCTCGTATCCTCCAACCATACGCTACGCTCATCATCTATGCAGCCATACTGACCTATCAAACGTACGCAGTCTGCCGTACCACACGCTGCCAAGCCTACCCATTTTCACAGAGAGATACCACATGCACACAGCCCATATCACGTATCTTAGCCCAAGATTGGCACACCACGCACACAGACTGCCAGATGCATACACGCATTCTTGCATACTATCATGGTTATCAGCTGCGTGCGTCGGTACCAGCCACTAGGCTGCATTCTATAACACACTAACACTCAACAGCATGAGCAAGCCATTACCCGACAACCCAGCAGACAGCATTGGTCTGTCCATACAACTCAAGCCTGATGCGCTACCACAACACGTCAACGCATTCGGCAAGCAGCCTTACGTGATCACCAGGAGCACAGCCAACGCTAACATTCCTGGCATCACCGAAGAGGAGCTACTGCGTGTGGTACCGTACGATGAGTATGGTAAACCAGGCGCCAGAGCGCATGCATTGCTGTTCGGCAAGGGCCTGTATGCACGATTACAAACACTATTCGAAGTCATTTAACATCAACATTATGAAAGAAGGCCCATTTATGTGCACCATGTTAGTATTTGCAATGGTGCTTACAAATATGATATGCGGCTGGCTATTCTACCAGAAATCTTACCAGCAGGCCACCAACTATAGAGATGATATACGCCTGGACTGGTTGGCTAAACTGCGCTGGGTATTCACGCTCATCGTGTGCATGCTTGCAGTAATAGGCTACTTCACCATCGTACTGCGTCTATCGGGTTCAGTGATGCAACCACTGAAGCCAGTGCAGTACGAGCAGGTACAGGAACCACTGTACCGCATGAGATAACAACAACAATAACACTCAAAGCGTTCGCCCTACGTTACTGGGCACAAACAACATGTTACTATTCAAGGATGGAAAGGTATCTTGGATGGATACATCCGAAGACGCTACACCTGGTCTCATTATAGTGAAGACCAAAGAACAATTGCAGGCTGCCACATCTATGCCTGAGGTGATAGTGCAAGACTGTGTCGGTACGCTCAAGCACAGCAAGCACCAAGGGGAAAGAGACTGGTTCATGTACTTCGGCCGTCTACAATCAGAGTATAGGGATGGCAGTGGTATGGATACCGGGCTGGTTGGTGGTGCACAAACCAAAGGCGAGCTGATCTCTAATGCCTGGAAGTATGGATACCGTGTATTCATGGCAGTGGACGGTATCAAGACAGAGATTACCAAGGACGGCCTTATAAGCCTACCAGGAGACGCTGAACTGTATTACACAGCACCATGTGCTGTTGTACAATAACCTTTGAGTGTACCCCAATCGCTCCGGCGTGCGGGGGCACTCTTAAACCACACACCATGCGCAAACTACCAGCCAATAAGCTACCTGACTATAAAGTGCTATCCGACCGCTACGAAATGCTCTCACCGACTCAGCACGAGTACAACGGGGTGGATGTATGGTGGAACAATGAATGGAGGGAATGTGGTCCAGAAGCCGTGGCTACAGGGTATCAGCAGTTCACCAGTACGAACATTATAGACAGGATACTGGGAGCACCTGTATATCATCCTGTAGTAATATGGCGCATCAAGCATATGCGCGTAGGTGTAGCCAATCATCATTAACTTACAGTCGGTACCATGCTAATGACAGCGCTGAAACATGTAAATAGTGCTCCGAATCACCAATATTCCGAATTACCGGTATAGGTGGAAGGTAAGCGATGGCACCGCATGTCACAGTAGCTGGTATCGACTATTTAAAACACTCATCATGGAACTATACGTAGGGCTACAGTTCACTAACAGCAATATGCCAGGTGCTGTACATAGCATCAAGCTCGTGAATACGGCTACTAACACGCTAGCTGTAGAAACCAACCCAGGTCCCGGCAGGCAATCATTTGTAGAGACCAACTGGAACCTTGAGCACACTATATGGGGCTTTAAGCGCGGTGAATACCGTGTGATAGAGGAACCTGAACACACACCAAGAGTAAGCGATGACTCACCTGAACCAACACAATATTAACTCATCAGTCGGTACCGGCTCCAGCAGTGTCACGATCACTGTATGCGTAGATGCCCGGCCAGGCTATAACGCAACCCCGTCTTCGGCCTGCAGGCGATGACCTAACAGGGCTGGAGCCGGTACCGACAAACTTTACAGCATGAGCAAGATAGTATCAACAATCGCGGGAGACTTCGACAAACCACGGTATGACAAGCTATCACGCGCATACGCTAAATTCAATGACAGAGAACAGTTCTTCTTTGAAGGAGAGTGGATGCTGGTCAGCTTCGCCAAATACCTGCTGGAGTATCTCGAACCACACTTTAAACACATCAAATGAAATATCTACTACTCCTGCTGCTCTTACCTGCTATAGGAAGAGCCCAGGTAAAAGCCGAGCTGGAAAACGACAGCCATTACTGGATACGCGTGTACTTCCTCCGCATGGAGAAGTCCTACACTATAGAGCCCAGGAGCGTGCTATCGTATTTGAGGACAGATACACTACGCGGCGTCGAGCCTGTGCGTATCAAATGGGCTGACTCCAAAGACAGCCTTAAGACTACCCAGAATAGCATGGTGACCGTGTCGCCTTCACTGGGAGCATGGACAACCACAGGTATGTACCATATCTACCTTGATAAGGTAGGGGATACCATGTGGATAATGAAAACCGTTAAAATATCACCATAATGGACACAGCATTACAGAACCTATTGACAGATGGTACCGCAACACTCCCGTTGGAGAAGCTCATGATGTTAGTGGAGCAGTCCGATAAGGCTAAAGAGTTTGCCCGTACAACAAAAGCTGAAGCAGTTGAGCACACTTCAATAGTGGTACGCCAGCTTATAGGCTATACCGCGAATCTGGCATATACGCTGGGTAAGTCAATTATGACAAGAACGCAGGATAAGGAGCCTGGCTTGGATGCTGTTGAGGTAGTGCACCACGAACTGGGCAGGCTGGGCTACATATTCAAGTATACAGTAAACCCGAGCATGCGGCCAGCCATCATCATCACAGAGATCAACAAAATCCCTTAACTTCCAGCTATGAACAAGATTCACAAAGTACAGATAGCGCCAGACGACAAGCAGCATCAGGTTACGGTACCGAAAGATAGCCACTTCATTGCCGCCAAAGCACTGTATGATGGCATCTTGGTGTATTACACCTTCAGCGCAGCGTCATCCGGTACCGAGGAACGCACCATACTGGTTGTGCTTACCGGACAAGAATATGATTTCCACACCACACGCTACATAGACACCGTCATGCTACTTGACGGGAGGTATGTGGCTCACGTATTTGAAGTGGCACCTTAACCCTTTTGATATGAAAAAGTACAAAGTCATAGCAGAATACCCTAGCTCCGCATGGGCGATAGGATGCATCTTAGAATATAACCCGCAGGTAGGAGCCTGGGCATTTAAATTCTCAGGTGAGCCCCACGTAGTTTGGGACACATTCGCGTCCATACGCAGGCCAGATAAGTATCCGGCTATATTTCAGGAGATACCATAAACAAAACACTCACCATGAACCCCAACACCCACATTTGCGACAACTGCTGCAGCGGACCTGCGGAGTTTACTGTCTCACTGCCCGATGGCCTCCAGGAATGGTGCCATGTGTGTGCAGCTGAGCTATTATCAACCGATCAACAGGAGGTGCGCCATGAGACGAATCAACCCATGGATATTATTGCGTGATTACGTAATAGGCTCCCTAATGCTAGGTGCAGTCATATTCGTGTGTACACTGCCCGGCAAGGTACCGCCTGATGCAGGACCTGGTATGGCTGTGTTCATAATAGGCGGTATAGCACTGCTGGGAAGCGCCATCTTCGACACATTTGAGCTGATACGCCGCAAGCGCAAACAATGATATTCGTTCGGTACCGGCTGCTGGGCCAACAGCGTTAACACACAGGTGACGCTGCATGCATACAAACTATACCTCTACGGAGCAGATATGGGTGAGCATGCAGGCTGATCGCTGACAGCAGCCGGTACCGAACATTACTTCTGGTTGGAGCAAACTTGAGCATGCCATTACTTTGGCGACACCTGAAAGGGTATTGCTCTATGCCGGATGGGCGTGTCCACTATGAGCGTCCTTTAGTTAAAGTCCATGAGATGTAGCGTGCTAAGAGCAGTCTGTCCCACAGTGGCCACCAGATGAGGAGACATCGTTACACCGAAGTAGCACTTTCAGACCGGCACTTTTATTCACATCAAACACAGCAACTATGGACTACACGCAAGGACTCGAAGGCATACGTCTGTGTGCAAACGACCGTGAGGTTCTGCACATGGCAGGTGTGTGCTTCAAAGAAGGCAAGTACTGGTACGCCAAGCTGAGAGACAAGTGGTACTTCCTGGTACCGGGGCAAGGGGCAGGTAGGGAGATAGCCTATGTGCTCAATGAGATAACTCCGAATGCGGTACCACCATCTATCATCCAAAAAGTAGAAGCACAATGAAGACGCCAACACAAGAGCTGAATCAAATGCACATACCACAGCCCACATTCGAGTTCTTACTGATAATAGGACTCGCATACGAGAGTAACCGGTACCGGTATACATATCTGTGCGGCAAGTATTATCTACTCCATCTGCACCGCGGTATGGGTAAGATCGGGTACCGGCTACAGGAAGTAGACAAGGAAACAGTACCATCACCAGTAATACGTAAATTGGAAGCACAATGAAGAAGATCAAAGCAACCTACATCGGCAAGCCCGATAATCGCTGGGGCTTCGTGCCTGAGCAGATATACACACTCAACGTGTATGCTCGTGGTAATGAACGGGTATGGGCTGGTATTGCCGATGCTCCCATGACCCAACCACCCGCCTCCTGGCCTGACATAATGGATTTTTTCACCAACTGGACCAACATAGACACGTTCCATGTATAGTCTGGTACAAAACACTCACCACCATGACAAAAGCAACGACATTTCCACAACATGAGTTTAAGGACCTGCCATGGGTGTTTACTGCACTCCAGGTGGCAGTCCTGACCACGCTAGGGTTCCTAGCCGGTATAGTACTGATGGTGCTCATATACAATGCACATAAGCTGAAGCCTGTATCATTCGTATCAGCACAAGGCAGTGTATACTATGAGTCTGAAACCAAGGGAGTTACAGTGACCTATTGGTCCAACGGCAAGGTTGTAGGCAGTCTTGACCGTGTAGAATCCGCAGTTTGCCGTAACTTGTGCGAAGCTGATTCCATCACCATTAAAACACCTTGGCCATGACACACCTGCAATGGGTAGAATTTATTGGCTTCCTTGTAACAGTAATAGTAGGGTGCTATATCCTGCGGCCGGGCAAGGAAGATCACATCAAACCTCCGCAACGATCCATACGTCCAGTGGATTTAGGGGCGTCATTCGAACAATTTGTATACGGGTTGCCTGCTATAGGTAAGACCTACGTATCAGACAAGGGAAGCCTTATGATCCCACTTGATCAGGTGAAGGCATTAACCAACTCCGCCTTCATCGCTGGAGCTTCAGTATACGAACCTGAGGCTGAATACCGGTGGACGTACCAGGAGTGGGAAAAGGAGAACCTGCCGTGAACTACAACAGAGAATACGTTGAACGCCTGTACACAGACAAATGTAAGCTGTTCGTGGCCTACTGCTATGAGATAGTGGAAGATGAAGCGCAGGCTGAAGATTGTGTACAAGAGGCTTTCCTGGCTGCGTTATCAATAGACTATGCCTTTGACAACTACGAACACGCAACACGTTTTGTACACATTGTAGCTAAGCGTAGCGCTATACAGTTGATACGTAGGCGCATAGTGCGGCGCAGGCACGCAGATGCTTTAAACTATTTAGCAGAGACTGTACAGCAGCCTAACAGCGGTTTATTTAACTATCACCCATTGACACCAAAGGTTATGCAGGGGCTGACACGGCTTAAAGAAGCTACGCAGCTGGCGATAGTGGCATACATGTACTCCATACCACTCAATGCACTGTCCGTAGCCATGGGACTCAATGGCTCCAATATGCACACTCTGATGGTTGCCGGCCTTCGTCAGCTCAAACGTTACACAGCGTTTGAGCATATAGAAGCAGAAACCAAGATGCAACGTGATCCTATTACCGACAAGGTCTGGAACCTTCGGCAAGGAGGTATGCCTTTCAAACAGATCGCAGCTCATCTGGAGCTGAACGTACAGGCTGTTACGCTACGGTATCACAGACGCAAGAAAGCTGTGGAAAGGCACCCTGACTTTTATAAGGACATTGCACCCATATACGGGTGCTGCAAAACAGCATGATGGGATACCTCAACAACACCAAGTTGTGGGTCGGGGACGACCCAGACTTAATGAAGGCTGTTACAACTGTTCTTGAGAAGAATGGGTACCACGAGAATAAAGGCTATAACAAGGAGGCAGCCGATGCAGCTTGTAGAGGTCTTTACATAGATAGCTGCGGTGAATGGTACTACAGTAAAGCACAATACCCCGATGGCAACAGCCCATTTGCAGGTGTCTCGCGTCGGCAGATCAGCTTGTGCCACGTGCTGCCCATCGTAGATAGCGATACCATACGCAATACCTTTATAAACGTGAAGGATGCTCAAGAGAGTAGGCTCATACAGGAGAGGCTGCTGGCATTGGGTTGCCGCTGGCTCCAGGCAGGGCAAGTGGTGCAAGAGACAGACAAACCACAGCTCCTTGTTCACCACGATAGAAGAATTACCTACTCTAGTAAAACCCAGGACAGATGGACTGACAAGCGTCGTATATTCATACACCAATTACAATCACCAACACAAAAACAACAGCATGACACTGAAAGAAATGTTGACACAGTCTCCGGAGCAGCAGCAGGCAGCTGCCTTTGTACGCCGGGTAGACCAGGCAAAATTTCAAGCACAGAACGACTTATCGGCCACCCGTTATGCCTTGAGCCAGGCAGAGGAAGAATTGTCGGCAAAGTACTTAGAGGAACCGTTCTCGCTCCAGTCCATTCTTACAGCGAAGCAGAAGATCGCCGACCTGAAGAAGGGCCTGGCGGACGGAGAAGCCGAAGTAAAGGAACTGTTCGGGGAGTAGAAGACGATGACGACCTTCCGTTCTAGTTATGTCCGGCACCAGGAGTGATCCGGTACCGGACGCTGAGCAGGCACCTAGTCTGGATGGATTCAGGCAAATGGTGGCTCATTCTGCAGGAGAAAGCTGGCTCTACGGAGTCGGCGGATACCTGAAAGACGTATGGGTGAAAGGCCCTTGCCGGATGATGACCGGTCGCGCGTGTAGCCCCAGTCCTGGCACGCAATGAAGCCCGGTGAGATAGGCTGCAGGAGTGGATACACCTGAGAGGCCGAATGCTGGGAGTAACCATGCCCTTACGATCTCATGCAGGGCAACCCTCCTTGTGGGTCAGTTGAGCCGCTGCTCTTTAATGACAGGGATAGCGCCTGTCAACGCCTCCCAGTTGTGCCGTGAGGTGCTTCTGGGAGCTAAGAGCACAGGGACAGATTCCTTAACGGTGACACGAAGCCGTAGTAGCGGGTATGGAATCCCGCACTCGTTAAGAGCGGGTGGGAGGACCTCTCGGGAAGACGTTCCCGATCCCTGTGTTCGTATTTTCGTGGCAATAGTCGCTGTCTTGATCGACACGTGGACATTGCCTAAAACCGAGGGACAACGGGATAACACATCCAATTGTTGGCGCCTTACAACAAAAGACGCAAGACGTGGTACCGGTGATGGTACAGGAACAAAGCAACCCTGCCCCCAATCGGGGGACTATCCATCACGACGCGAGTGCCAGCACCTGAGTTGCTTAAGGTGCAGCGGACAGAAGTTGGGAGCTGCAACGTACTGCTGGTGAATACCAGGAAAGCTCCAAAGTACCGGCTCTGGCGTGAGCTGGGGTCGGTACCGAACTGCGAGAGAGGAAGAGCTTGATATTTCTGCTCCCTATCACGTTAATCACCACAGGCATGTGGGTTCAAAATGCAGTACTGGGCATAGGAGTGATCCTTACCCGGTACCGAGGACGCCCTTCCGGGCCTCTAGCGAGGCATGGGCATAGATACCACATGGTTCTTTAGGTCACGTTCTGGTAGATGTGGCCGAGCCTGGTGTAACAGCCAGGCTTTTTCATCGCATTCACTCACTACAAAATACAACAACATGTTATTCAAACAATTTAAAAAGGTCATGCAGGACACGTTCCACTTCCGGCTGCATCAGGGTGGGCATCGACTGTATATGACTGACGTGGATAAGGAACTGCTGTGGCAGACCTATCTGAACGGATTCCCGGAGGCTGAGCGACAGGAACACAACTGTAATGCCTGCAAGTCATTCATACGCCACTATGGCGGACTGGTGATGATAATAGAAGGCAAAGTGTGCACGCTGTGGGACTTTGGCTGCGACGCACCATTCACACGATCTGTGGAAGACATGGCTGCCTTGGTTAGAGCTGCTGACATCACTGATATGTTCTTCACCAATGAGGCAGCGATGGGTACCGACTGCAATCGTGAACGCCAGGAAGACGGCACCATCACCACCTGGGATCATATGCACTTCAAACTACCCGCCAGTATGGTGAGCCGCAGAAGCGAATCTGTTGACACCTTACGCGGTAAAGCACGCGATAACCGCAACGTATTCAAGCGTGGGCTGGAGGAGATCACGCTTGATGCACTGGACAGTGTACTTGATCTCATTGCACAGAACTCCCTGTACCGTGGTGCTGAGTTCAAAGCAGTAGTGGAACAGTTCAGGGGCATAAAAACACACTACAATGCTCTGCTGAGCGATGAAGCCAGGGAGATATATGCATGGGATAAAGCCCCGCAGTTCGCTGGTACCGTAGCCCAACTACGCAATACCAGCATCGGTACCCTCCTGCTGAACATCTCCGAAGGTATGGACCTGGATGACGCGGTGGGCAAGTTCGAAGCCATTATGGCTCCTACAAACTACAAGCGGCCTAACGCTATCATCAGCAAGAAGATGATCGAAGACGCTGAGAAGACCATTACCGAGCTGGGGTATGCCAACTCCCTGGGCAGACGCTTTGCTACGGTGGACGATCTCAGTGCCAGGAACCTGCTCTTTGTCAACCGGGACATTAAGCAACAGCTGGGCCTGCTCGGTGATCTGAAAGATGCTATTACCGTGAATCCCAGGTCATTGGGCAAAGTGGAAGAAATAGCCGTAGCTGACTTTGTCAAGAATGTGCTACCACGGTCTACCAAAGTAGAGCTGCTGTTTGAGAACAGGCACATCAACAACCTGGTGAGTCTCATCGACGCCAAGGATGTACATGCACCGGGATTATTCAAGTGGCCCAACCACTTCTCCTGGTCCTATAAGAACGCCGTCACTGACTCCATCAAGGAGAAGGTGAAGGCAGCGGGCGGACGCATTGAGGGAGAGTTGCGGGTATCGCTGGAATGGTATAACTTCGACGACCTTGACCTGCATGTAATGGAGCCGAGTGGCCGTACGATATGGTTCAGGGAGAAGTTGTCTCCCACCGGCGGTCAGCTGGATGTGGATATGAATGCAGGAGGCGGGAGGACACGGGAGCCTGTGGAGAATGTCATCTGGCCCGACAAACGCACCATGAAAGAAGGGCGTTACAAGATCATGGTCAACCAGTACCAGCAACGGGAGAGCACGAATACTGGGTTCTCGTTGGAGGTAGAGTGTCGTGGAGAGGTGCTGAACTTTGAATCATCCGGCGTGGTCCGCGGTACCATAACAGTGGCTGAGATCGACTACACCAAAGCCGGTGGCATGAAGCTGGTATCCAGCGTATATCAGGGCCAGGGTAAGGTCACCAGCCGAAAAGAGTGGGGTGTAGAGACCAACCGCTTCCACACCGTATCCATGATCATGAACTCTCCCAACTTCTGGGATGCAGCTATAGGCAATGCGCACCTGTTCTTCATCCTGGATGCTGCCCATAATGATGAGCAGCCACGGGGATTCTTTAACGAGTTCCTGAAGGATGAGCTGGTAGCCCACAAGCGCGTATTCGAAGCGCTGGCTGGCAAGATGAAGGTTGAGCCGGCAGATAAGCAGGTCAGCGGGCTGGGATTCTCATCCACACAGCACAACGATCTGATAGTGAAGATAGACGGCGCCTTCACTCGTACCCTGAAGATCAAATTCTAATCATCACCTAAAATCAACAGCATGAACATCAACATTTTTGAAGCAGCCACTCGCCAGCGGCTGCGGTTCCCCGGCCCTAATGGCAACCTCAATACGGAGGACCTGTGGGACTTGTCCCTGGAGCAGCTCGATACCATTGCTATCGGGCTCAATAAGAAGGTGAAGGAGTCCTCTGAGGAGTCTTTCATCAAAAAGCAGCGGAAAGGTGACAAGAAGGCTGAGCTGCAGCTGGCAGTCGTGGTGTCTATCATCGAGACCAAAGTAGCCGATGCTGAACGGGCTAAGACTGCTGCAGAACGCAAGGAGAAGCGTCAGCGCCTCATGGAGCTTATTTCCAAGAAGCAAGACGATGCACTCAGCAGGAAGAGTATTGCCTCCCTTGAAGCCGAGCTGGATAAGCTCGACGATGAGGACGAGGAAGAATAGGTCGAATGCACTGGATGAGCAATCATCTGGTGTTTATAGCGATGTAGCTCAGTTGGTAGAGCACCGGGGTCATCTTCCCGGGGGTCGGTGGTTCGAATCCATCCATCGCCACGAAAAGGGGTGCGACTCCCCACCACCACATCGTACTCAGGAGTAACTGAGGCGGTGTGGGAGCTGAATGATTCCCTTCGGGGTGGTCAGCGGATTGGCAGGATGGGAGTGATCCCTACTTGCCAGCATAATTGAGAATGGGGCGCAAGCCCAGCTCTTTGACATATTGCATCCATGGAGTGGACATTGTCTTGGACGCTGGCTCCGTTTTGTTTTGATGATTCTCAGGGCATGTCTATGTTCGGGGGATCAAGTCCTGTCCCCCATTTATCTTACTAGCCGAGGCCAATGCTACTCATATGAGGGACGAGCGGCGGCTTCGGCAATTTTGTCAACAACAACTATCAATATGGAAATGGAAGGAATACAGCAGCTCATCAACAGAAGGGCTGAAGACCGTCTGGATAAAGACATAACAGAGCTACGTAGGCTGTTGCGTAGTAACAGCCTCATACAGAAATCTGACCTACAGCTTAAGTACAAAGATATATCTAATACGCTGTATACCATGTCGCACTACGCCAACGACTCGTTTTTTACAGACCTACGAAAAGAGCTGTTACCTATGTACCTGCATGAGGAATCAGAAGCGTTCCTCAAAGAATTTGACCAACTTAAAGACAGGTTCCAGGCCCTACAAGGCCAGGTAGATAACCTGCCACAACAGTATTAACGCAGTGCCGGTGCCCAGAGTATATCAACATGTTCCCAGGCGTGTTGTAAGGGTGCTCTGCGGTACCGGCCATCTTCTTGAACAACCCTCCCTGCTTAGCCAGCCTACAGCTAACGTGCACAAGCGTAGAGATAACAGAGGGGCACTCTGCTGGGGAGCGGTTGTTCTGACATTAGTAGGATGCAGGGATCAACATGATCGTCTGCGGTCTTTTTAGAGGTACGGAGGGCATGTCTATGTCCTCCCTTTTTTAACCCCGTCAAACACTTCACCATGAATACAACACAAATGAAAGTCGAGCAAATCGTCTCCAACCGGCAGCGCCGGCATAAGGAGATCAGAGATGGCAAGATCACTATGATCGTCATTCTTATAGCATTGATAGCCGTGATGGCGACCAGCTGCACAACGCAGCGGTCCGGATGCTACATGAGCCGTGGGTTCTCCGGGACCCATTAAGAAGCTGGGCAGAAAACCCAGTAGGCATCTATGATGTCTCGAATCTTAACGGAATACGCCCTGCTGTTCTCAGTGGGGCTTTTTTATCACACACCAAACCAGTATCTTCATAGCAAAATACGCCAACAACATGAAATTACTGACACTGCTCCTATGTCTGGGAGCGCTTGCAGCCATGAGCTGCAGCAACAGCAAGAAGAAGCACAAGGCCGCCAAAGTCACTATGGCCAACCAGTATTTATCGTTTGAGATCGACTCTACGCAGCATACTATTGGTATGGCCTATGGGACCCTTGTATCCAGAGATACTGTGAATGAGGACGGAGAAGCGATACGTGATACATCTATCTACGTATTGTGGCCTACGGTGTTGCCCGATAGTACGGGTAAGAAGCCGCTGAAGACAGTATCTGGCCAGGATAGCACGAGCAGGCAATGGGTGGAGCTTCGCAAGGGTGCACTGCTGGAGTACATGGGGCCGGTGAAAAACGTCAGAACACAATGAAATGGTATTACATAATGGTACGGTTTGACGGGCCATATGTCACAGGCTTTCTGGCAGCGGGAGATGACCCACGGCATGCAGTACGTACCCTTAAACGTGCACTATGGGTAAGGTTGAAGTCAAGCAAAGGTACAGAGAGTTCTTCCAACGATTTTCACCCCAATAAAATCCGTCAGTACCTTCGTTCATTAAAGCGCCCATGGAGGCGTCCTGGTAATCCGCGACACACAACAAGAGGTAAATGGGTAAGGTTCGACGACGAGAGACCTGTGGTCAACATTACTGAGCTACAATTACCTGTTAAAGCCGGCTACTGGTTACAGGATATAATTACAGGCACCGAGATTTGCAATACTGCCGTAGCCCGAGAAGGAACCAAGGCCGTAAGGGTGAAGGCTTAAACCTGGGGGAAAGCCGGTGGAGACTGTGCTTAGCCACTTAGTCGGCGAGTACCCTGGGCTTTTTTAAATGCCTCTACATGACACAGAAAGAACTAGTCATCAAGGCTAAGCTGGAGAATGAGGACGAGTTCCTCAAACGGTGTGTCATCGTCCTGTTTGGATACCAGGAAGCAGACGAGAAGGCAGCCAAGCACACCATGCATGAGAATGGCATGGGATTCAACAAGGCCGATGGCAACTACCTGTCAGACATGGCCCTGGTATACAAGAACTGTTATGACCTGAGCGATCCGTCCGTAGCGACTGAGCAGCTTCCTGAAGTCAGGAGGCGCATGCTCAAGTATGCAGGACAGCTTGCACGGGTGTTGAAAGATATTTGATTCTGTAGGGGACTGCGGAACCTCAAGACCCGGCCAAAGCCCATCGGGTTAGACGATAGACCACTAGACAACTGACTTCGGGCTCCCCTGCTTCTCACAGAGTTGACTTGATTTGCTCATGAGGAGTTACAATTTGCCGAACCGGTTGGTGAAAAGCGTGGCCGCGAAAACCATCTGACGCAATGGTCTATCAAGGGCTAGTCCGGTACGTGTTTACCCGTGAGGGCGGTACCGGACCATGAAGAGTAGGGACAGGGGAACTTGAATCAATAGTCTCCCGGCTGATTCCATCGGGAAGAGACGGCCTACCACGCACACAGACTGCAAATGGTCCCTACTTGTGTGGCACATGCGTTTGCAGTTATGGAGAAAAGCGTGGCCCCCTTAGAATGGACGCAATGGTAGGTCAAGGAATCCTCTGGTATCTGGCGTGAGCTGGGTACCGGACCTAATACTACATGTCATGAATAACACAGCAGAGAAAGGAAGCGAGGCTGCAGAATATACAGCTAATCACCTACAGGTAGAGGTAAACAAGCTGAAAACAGAGAACTATGAGCTGCGCAACAGTATCTCTACATTCCTGGACGAAGTCGATGCAGGAGGCACACCCTCCTACGACAGTCTCAGGGCATTACTCAAACAATACAAATGAGTTTATGAAACATCATGATCCACCAGAGCCGGGTACACCGTATCCTAAGATAGTATACACACCACAAACAGGTAGTATATACGTGTATGAATGAGTTGTTGACAATCAGTGGTGAGTGTCAATTGAGAAGTGAGCCCCTTGCTGGGGCCACTTTCTCCAACCTGGTGGATGCACGTCGTAATACGAGGCATAGGGGTCTTTAGGGACCACAACCGAGAAGTTGCCACGAGTTCAACACGGTATGTATAACCCAGGCTAGAGGGCAAATAGATACACTCATAGGGTGGGAGCAGTCGGCGCATTGGGTGCCCCATTGAAAAAGCTACGCAGCTCATGTGAGGACAGTGCAAACCTGTCGCCCTCCGCAAATGTGAATATTTTCCGTACCTTAGACACAAACTACAACAGCTATGATTTCCAATCACCTCAAACTCAATGGGGAAAGTCTCATCGCCGTCATGATCCCCCGGGCCACACCGGAGGATTCCGAAGCATTATACCGGGACATCACCGGCAAGATCATTACCAAGCTACATCACTTCCTGGCTCAGTTCCTCAGTAATGGACTGATCGTTACCAAGGTCCATGCCTGCAAGACGATAGAGGAGCTGGAGCAACTCGACTGCGAGATCGTGTACCCCTCCATGTTTGCAGACATTGCTACAGAGGTAGATGCCGAACCTGATCTCACGGACCTGGAACGTGGCTTCATCTTCTCAGCCGTAGCCGACAGGATGGTCAAAGGCGCTCAGGACTGGTTCACAAACTTAGCCCGCCAGCGTGCGCAGGTCATAGCTAATCCTCCCGTTGAAAAGAAGTCCAAGAACAAGATCGTGGACATGAACGGTAAACCCGCCGGAGAGAGCAACCGCATCATCACCTAAAACATATTCCATGGCAACAAAGCTCAGGGACCTCTTGCATGAGGACCCGCAAGACCTTTGGCACATGTACTTCCCGGGCAGGACGCAACAGGAGGTATCAATGGAGTGGAAGGTCTTCGGTGACGTGTTCATCCCCGAGCTGATCGGAGAGATCAATACGTACCTGGACTCTCTGCCCGTGCCAAGTATGAATGCGCCCACGCATACACGGCTGTTCCCGAAGCATTTCCACTTGCATATCGTAGACCAGATAGACCTGCATCTACCGCATTGGTCACTCGTCCAGCGGGCAGTGATCTCAGAGGTCATCATCAGGACTGTCTATGATGAGGCGGCGAAGATGTGGCGGGACATCGTGCGCATCAAGAACAACATCACAGCTGAGGAGGCAGAACAGCTGGCACAGAATCTCAAACTGAATTGATTCACCACTAAACAACAACACAATGAGCAACAGGAAAGCTACTGCAAGCCGCATCATTACAAGCACACCGGTGTGCCGCACGCGGGAGACAAAATTTGGTCCCATCAAAGAACGTACCAACCAGTTCGTGCACACCGTGTCCTTCTCGGTACCGAAGTATGACCAGATAATGACTGCTCGGGAGAAAGAGATTCGTAAGAAGCTCAAGCGGCACAAGAGTCGTAGGGAGCCGTTGCCTGAGCAGGAAGTATCTGCCCTGCGTAAGGAATTGGCAGAGATCGTATATGGCGTTACTCCTACTACACAGGAGGCATAACATGGACTTACAACAGCAATTAGGGCCTGAGTGGTATAAACTACTCGGGCATCTTTTTCAGGAAGAGTGGATGCAGAAGCTAGGCCGGCGTATCGGCGCTGTGGGCCATCTTCGGCCATCACTCCCTGAAGTGTTCAAGGCGTACCAGCTATGCCAACCATCGCAGCTGAAGGTGCTCATCATGGGCCAGGACCCGTATCCCCACAAGCACGCCAACGGGCTTGCATTCTCCAGTACAGAGGTAGACTTACCACTGACGTTGAAGATCGTCAGCCGTGAGCTAGAGCGTACGGGCTATGGCCCACTCACTAGCGGTGACCTCACGCCATGGGCCAAGCAGGGTGTCATGCTTTTAAATGCAGTGCTGACCTGTGAAGAAGGTCAGTCCCGGGCGCACGCAGGCTGGGGATGGGAGCGCTTTGTAGCGTACACACTGCGGAGGATAGGCGGAGAGTGCAAGCAGCCTTACGTGATCATGGCCTGGGGGAGCGATGCCAAGGAGCTGATACGCCACAACCTTGACTGGTCCGGTACCAACTGCACCGTGCTGGAAGCCTGCCATCCTGTGGCCGAAAGCAGGAGCAACGGCCGATACAAGTTCGTAGGCTGTGGACACTTTGCGAAGGCCAACCAATGGCTGTGGGAGCATGGTCAGGAACAGATAGCCTGGACACCTTTGCTTGAGTCCCTATCTCCGCAACACATTCAAGAGAGACTTAGATGATCTACCTCATAGGACAAGCCCCCGCTAGTAACCGGTACCGCAAAGGTGAGTTCATGGACTTCCTGATATGGTTCGCACTGCGGACCATTTACCAGCTGGACATTGAAACCAACGTTACCGACTTCTGGTGTACAAAGAAGCTGATCACCCTGCAATTCGGGTCTGTAGACGGTACTGAACAATGGGTGCTCCAGTGGTCCTATCTCACGGCTGAGCAAAAAGCCATCGTCAAGCAGCTGCTGGAGAACCACGACAAGATAAAGATCATTCACAACGGCATGTTCGAGTGCGTGGTGCTGTTATTCCATGGGATACGCATCACCAACATCTTCGACACCATGTTGGCAGAGATGATCCTGTTCTGTGGTACCGAGTTCAAGGATGAGGAGGTGGAAGATGACGAGACAGAAGATGCTGCGGGCTTCTACGCCCTCACTTCCCTGTGTTATCGGTACCTCACCAAATCCATGGACAAGAAAGAGCAGATGAACTTCGGAGATGATATACTCACCGAATCCAAGGTCATCTACGCCGCTAATGATGTGGTACCGCTGGGGGCCATTATGCGCATGCAAAAGCTGGAGATCAGCAGATGGGACCTGGACTTTGTAGCCGGCCTTGAGTTTGAAGCCCTTCCCGGATTCGCGGAGATGACCTACCACGGTATGCCGCTGGATCAGGCAAAGTGGTTGGAGAACGAGGCACTAGCTGCTCCTATCATTGCCAAGGCCAAGGATGAGCTGGACGACTTCCTGCGTAATGAGGAACCATTCAGGAGCTACGCGCTGGAGAAGGGCCTGTTCTCTACAAAGGACCGGGTGGTCATCAACTGGAATAGTCCTGTACAGAAGAAGTCGATAGTAGAGCACTACTTCCCCTTCCTGGTGGACAAGCACAGCAAGGCAGTGCTGGAACGGATCATCAAACAGCAGTTGGTAAATGATCCTCGTGCCATGGAGATCGTCAATGCCTTCTACCTGGGTAACTGGGAACTGTTGGAGAGCATGATGGTTGAGCACGACAAAGGGTGGCTCATCAACAAGGGCTTTCTCATACCAGCAGGGGAGACTACGATCAACTGGGGAGCCTGGCAGCAAACGCTACCACTGTTTCGCTTGGTGAAGAAGGGCTTGTCCGGTACCGGGGAACAGGCGATGGATACATTCTACCACCCCATCGGTGTCGCCTTCCGTAAGTACAAGGAGACACTGAAGCTAGTGACCCAGTATGGTTCTACCTTTATCACCGGCAAGCCGAAGTCCAAAAAGAAGAGCGATGGCCCGAAGGTGGAACCCGATGGCGTTGTCAGGACTAGCTTCAACCAGATCGTCAGCACTGGGCGGGTCAGTTCACGCCGTCCTAACATGCAGAACATACCCGTAGAGGACGTGGGTAACCGGTACCGCAACTGCTTCCTGTGCGACGTGGGTGAGGAGTTCGTATCCTCAGACTTCACAGGCCAGGAGTTGTGCATCATCGCTTACATGAGCCAGGACCCGGTATGGATGCGATGCCAGCGCACGGGCGAGGATATTCACAGTGTAGGTGCCGAGCTGGTGTTCCCCAACAAGCAATGGGAGAAGGCAGCTGAGCCTGACTGTGCCTATTACAAGAAGGGTCCCGATGGCAAACCGCTTCACCACAAATGCAAGTGCAAGAAGCATGAAGCACTGCGGTACAAGGTGAAGCGCTTGAACTTTGGACTCGCCTATGGCATGGGACCTGGTAAGCTGTCGGGTATGATCAAGGTGT
>Ga0068856_100001595_pt1 | contig 23709 bp, 24 predicted proteins | sample KBSCornC62_FD_66595 | JGI IMG/M metagenome (GOLD analysis project Ga0068856, IMG submission 66595) | Corn rhizosphere microbial communities from Kellogg Biological Station, Michigan, USA - KBS Corn C6-2 | ecosystem: Host-associated > Plants > Roots > Rhizosphere > Soil ... | reverse complement strand
CGCCTGGACTGCACGACCGCGACAGCCTCCGCCATCCGGGGATCCGCAGCGGCACCGGACCGCCGGAAGTAGTCCAGCGCACGCAGCACATCGAAGTGCCAGTAGTACGGGAACGCGAACTCCAGGTACGCCGGCTTGACGACGGCCCCCGTGCTCATGCGGCGGAACAGGCCGCGCTCGAGCAGATACTCCTCACCGCCGCGGCGCGCCGTACGCACCTGCTCCGACCCGCCGGCAGCGCGCTCGAACTCCAGCAGGCCATCGAGCACGTTGATCGTCGTGTCGAAGGAAGACCGCATCGATCCGTTCTCGGCCTCGCAGTTCCAGCCGCCGTCAGCGAGCCGCTCGGCCAGGATCCGCTCGACGATCGCCGCGACGTCCACCCCGAAGTACGCCCCGGTCTCTATGGTCCTGCCGTTGATGCAAGGCTCGACCTCCCCGTCGAAGAACCGCTGCCCGGCGTGCTCCCAGCGCCCGTTCTCCGCCACCAGCCCGATCGCCCGGCGGGCAGAGGCCGACGCCGGGTCAAGCCCGAGGATCAGCAGAGTCTGCAGTGTATGCATCGTGGCCGTCCAGGGCTGCCCCGGCTCACCGCCGGCCCAGGACGCCGGGAAGCACGCGCCGCCATCCCACAGCCCGTCGGGACCCTCGCGAGCGAGCAGACGCGCACCCCAGCCGTCGTACTCCACCCGGGCCCGCTCGGCCGCCACCTCGCCGACCGGAGCGTCCGTCAGGTCGCGTAGCACCTGCCAGCAGATGGCAGGGTCGCCATCGAGCAGCCAGCCGATCACGCTCACTACCGCAGGCTACCCGGCCGCCGGGTGACCCGCCCGGCCGGGCGGACGCGATACCCGGAACCGGGCCCAGCCGCGACCGGAATGCTCGCGACCGCCATGTATCGCTCGCCGGCAATCCGAGGAGCGCCCGATCGCTGGGAGCCAAGTACCGGACAGGCGTATACCTGTGCACCAGCGCTGACCAGGCCCAGTTGCTGAGCGTGATCCAAGCTCAGCCCAGCGCCGCGGCCCTGCCGATTATTTGCTCGTTCGTGAGATGTCTGCGATCAGGTACGGGCGCTCAGATCATCCTGCTCTGCGCGGCGACAACGGCCGCCCGGGCTTGCCGGCCCTGCCTCGGACGATGATCTCCCGCTGCCACAAGTCGGTGTCGCTAGGCTGGGTGTCTTGCGGGTCGTAGCGGATCGCGGCCAGCCCCGAGCCGGATGCCCGGTGGCCGCGCGCCGGCGTCCTGGTGGCCGCCCAGGCCTCGGCCCTTCGCCCAGGGGCTAACCGCCGCAGATTCCAAATGCATGGGGGCATGCGGCCGGACCGCCGTTGCTGAGAATCACCGCGACGGTGATCAAAGTGACGGAGGTGAGAAGCCAGGTCAGGATCGCGGCTCGCTGCAGGCCGCGACCGCGGTACGGCGCTTTTCCGCGGCGCCGGCGCGAGCGGCGGCGGTACGGCGGGTGGCGCAGCGGCGACCGCACCCTTTCGTGCGCCGGCATCTCTTCGCTCGAGGCCAGTCGGCTGAAGCCGGCCAGGTGCGAGGCGAGCTCGGGGTCGGTATGGCCGAGCACGCTCTGGATGGAACTCAGGGCCTGGCGCTCCCAGCCGACGCGGCTCATCACGGGCACCTGCGTCGCGGGGTCACTGGACCGCTGAGGCGGGGTCAGCCTGGGCCTCAGTGTCGTGCGCCTCTTCGGCCTGGTCCACCCTGCCGGCCGGCAGGCTCGCGGGCTGGGCGGGCAGGAACAGGACGGCCAGCAGAGCTCCGGCCGCGGCCACGCCTCCGGCGACGAGAGAGCCGACGGTGAGGCCGCGCAGGAACGCGTTGGTGGAGGCGTGCTGCAGCGCCTGCCCCAGGGCCGGTTGGCCGAGGGCCGCGATCTGGCCGGCGGCCGCGTACGCGGCGCCGACGGACTGGTGCGCGAGCGACACAATCGGGCCTGGGATGTGCGCGGGCGTCGTGGCGGTGAGGCGTGTTCCGTAGACCGATAGGTAGACGCTGCCGAGCACGGCCACGCCGAGGGTACCGCCGATGAGCCGGGTGGAGTCGTTGACGGCCGAGCCGACCCCGGCCTTGGCCCGGGAGATCGCGCCCATGATGGACTCGGTGGCCGGTGCGGAGGTCAGGCCCAGGCCGAGCCCGTAGACCACCATCTGGGCCGCGATGATGCCGTAGCTGGTCGTGGCGCTGGTCGTGGCCGCGACCCAGGCGTAGAACGCGGCCACCGCGGCCAGCCCGGTGGTGACGATGAGCTTGGTCCCGGCCCGCACCGCCAGCTGGGTGCCGGCGACCGATCCGATACCGACCGCCAGCGCGACCGGGAGCAGCCGGACGCCGGTGGACAGCGGGCCGTAGCCACGGACGAACTGGAAGTACTGGGTGATCAGGAAGATGAACCCGAACAAGGTGAAGAACGACACCGTGACCGCGCCGCTGGCCGCACTGAACCGCATGTTGCGGAACAGCCGCACATCGAGCATCGGGTGCGCGGCGCGCCGCTCCCGCACGATGAACGCCGCGAGCAGGATTGCCGAGACCGCGAACCCGGCCACGCTGCGGCCGGCGGTCCACCCGTAGGTCGGCGCCTCGATGATGGTGAACACCAGCAGCGCCATGGTCGCCGACGACAGCACCAGGCCGGGGATGTCGACCGCGGCGGCGTCCGGGTCCTTCGACGAAGGAACGGCCAGCGCTACCGTGACCGCGGCCACGGCCGCGACCGGTGCCATGGCGATGAAGATGGCCGCCCAGCTGTAGTGCTCCAGCAGCCAGCCGCCCACGATCGGACCCATGGCGATGGCCACGCCCGCGATCGCGCCCCACAAGCCGATGGCACGCGCGCGTTCCTTGCGTTCGGTGAAGACGTTGGCGATCAGCGACAGCGTCGCCGGGAACGTCATGGCGGCGCCCAGGCCCATCACCGCCCGGGCCGCGATCAGCTGCGCCGGGGTGGTGGTGAACCCGCCGGCCAGGCTGGCGGCCCCGACCACGGTCAGCCCGGCCAGCAGCATTCCCTTGCGGCCGAACCGGTCGGACAGGCTGCCGAAGGTGAGCAGCAGCGCAGCGAAGACGAGGTTGTAGGCATCGACCACCCACTGCAGCTGGGTGGTGGTGGCGTGCAGCTCGCGCACCATCGCAGGCAGCGCCACGTTCACCATGGTCGTGTCCAGGTTGACCAGGAACGCCGCGAGCAGCAGCGCGGCGAGGATCATGGGTTTGGATCGCATGGCTGAGATCTCCGTGACCTAGTTGTTACCGGCGGGCTGAGGGTGCCGGGCGTCAAGCACGGTGGTGACGCGCCCGGTTTCGACGTCGTACACGTGACCGGAGACGCTCATCTGCGGCGGGAGCAGGGGTGAGGCGAGCAGGCGCTCGACGTCGGCGGCGACGGTGATGTGCGGGTCGGCGACGGCGGAGGCTTCGAGCGCCGCCTCGTCCGCGCCGGTCGCCTCGGCAGCCTGCTGCCGGAAGCCGGGGTCGGCGAGGAGGCCGGTTCCGCACTGCGTGTGGTGAATGACCGCGACTTCGACACTCTTATCGCCGTCCACCGGCCCGCCGGCCAGCCTGCGGCCGAGGAAGGCGAGGTAGGCGATCTCCTCGATGACGGGCTCGGTGACGCGTCCCCCCGCGTTGCGCAGGACGGGGGCGTCGCCGAGCCTGAGCCCGAGGGTGATCGCGGGGTCGACCCGGTGGTCGAGGCAGGTGATGAGGATCACCTGCGCGGCGGGCAGGCCGAGCGGCACGGGGGTGAAGGTGCGGGCGAACTGCTCGTTATGCGCGAGCAGCGGGGTCATCCTGCTGGTCATGATGGTTCGCTTTCTCCTGGATCCAGTTGTGGACAGTGACCACTAATTAGTGGACGCTGTACACCATACTTGCCTTAGTGGATGCTGTCCACTAATTTGTGGCTGTGATGACCGACGGATCAGCAGATGCGATAACCGGGGCCAGGCGGCGCCGTCCGCGCGGCGCCGTCCGCGACGGACTGATCGCCGCCGGGCTCGAGCTGGCCCGGGCCGACGGCCCGGATGCCGTCGTGCTCCGCGAGGCGACACAGATGGTGGGCGTGGTGCCCAACGCCGCCTACCGGCACTTCGCCGACCGGGACGAGCTCCTGGCCGCGGTCGCCGCGGCGGCGATGCGCGAGCTTGCCGCCCGGATGGCCGCCGGCGTCGGCCGGGTGCGGGGCAAGTACGGCGATCCAGCCGCGGCCCGCCGCCGGCTGGGCGCGATCGGCACGGCGTACCTGGAGTTCGCCCGCCAGGAGCCGGGGCTGTTCGCCACCGCGTTCGCCCTGCCCCGGCAGCACGCCTACGACGCTCCCGGCGGCGGGACCGGGCCGGACCCCATGCCGCTGGATCAGCTCCGCGCGGTCCTCGACGAACTGGCCGACGCCGGCGTGCTCAGCGGGCGGCGCCGCGCCGGCCTCGAGTACCCCATCTGGTCCACGGTGCACGGGCTGGCCGTCCTCACCGGGCAAGGGCCCCTGCGCGAACTCCCCGACGCTACCCGCCGTCACCTCGAGAAGCTCACCTCCGCCTTCATCGGCGAGGCCCTGGCATGAGCGGGCGCGCCCCTGCCGTCCAGTACCGGGCCCGCCCTTCATCGAGGCATTCCTCGCCCAGACCCGGCTCGGCCCCCGAACCAGGACCGCTACAAGGCCAGACCCTGACCTGTCAACCTCTGCAGTGCCGTCAGCCGGTCCCGCTCCAGCTGTCACCGACACCTTGCCAGCCCGCCCCATAGCGAGCTTGGCCACGTGCATCCACTCCGGCTCGCCCGGTTAGGACGAACCGGCGGATCAGGACGCGGCCGGTTCTGCGAGGGCGGTTCGCGCGACGATCCCAGCCAGGATGAGAGCCAGCTCGGCTGGGCGGCCGAGCATCGGGTGGTGGTCGGAGTCCAGGGAAATGGTCGTGGCCTGCGCGAGTGCGGCTACCCCTTCTGCCACGTTTGCGGGAAGGATCGCGTCCCGCTCGCTGATCACGTACGTTGCGGGTTTCTCCCCGTATCCGGCCGCGCAGCGGGTCGCGGACCGAGCGCGCCGAGTGCGGGCGCAGTCTCGCGATCGCGCCGTTCGCCACAGCTGGGGCGCACTCGCTGAAGAGGAGCGCGCCCGGGTAATCGGGCATGATGCTCTCGCCGTCTTCGGCGAAGATCCACCACTCGTGCGGCTGTCCACCGAGAACGTCGAGCATGCTCGTGCCGGCGAGCATCGCGAACGCGCGCACATAGACCACGTGGGTGACATCCTCACGAGCCGCCGCCTCCTCGGTGACCGGCACACCACTGTATGAGTGTCCTACCAGGACGAACGGGCCGGCTAGCCCCTCCAGCACGGGTCGGCAAGGTATCCCTCCTGCTTCGGTGCAGTCTGGCGGAGGTCTGTAAACCGTCGCATAAGTCAAGCTGCGCTCTGACACCGTGGCAAGTCGACCGAACTCCAGAATCACCCAATCTGAGTGGCGCACCTGTCGACCGCCACTGACCCGATGCCCGCGCATAGGCGGCTCGGCGCGCGTTCTCCCCGACCTTGTCCATCACTCAGCGTCGCCTTCTATCGACGTAGTCGGTGCGGCGTGACCAGGCCCTGGAGGTCGTGGCGGGCCAGGCGCCCGTCGATGCTGTTACCGAACGGCGCGGCCGTAGCATCAAGATCTCGCCTGACCAGGGCGCGCCCGATGCGGCACGAGCGGATGGTCGTTTTGTTCGCGGCCGACGGCCATCTACGCGGACACCGGCGATGCCCGGGCGGCGTCCATCCGACCCGGCATGGGACAGTTCGTTGCTAGCATGCGGCGTGAGATGGATGTACCTGAGCAAGTTGAGGCGTACCTCGCCAGTCAACCCGGGCCCAGGCAGGCCGACCTCCGACGGCTGCACGCATATATCCTTGCGGAATTTCCCGGGTGCAGGCTGTGGTTCACCGATGGCACGAACGCGGACGGCAAGGTTGTGGCCAACCCGAACATCGGCTACGGCGCCTGCACCATCACCTACGCCGATGGGTCGTCGCGGGAGTTTTACCGCGTTGGCCTGAGCGCCAGCACGACTGGCATTTCTGTCTATGTGCTTGGCCTCGACGACAAGACCTACCTGGCGCGCACCTATGGCGGCTCGATCGGCAAGGCCCGTGTCACGGGCTATTGCATCAAGTTCAGGCACCTCGCAGTCATAAACGTCGATGTCCTTCAGGCTGCCATTCAATATGGGATGAGCGTCCATCAGGCGGGTTGAGCCGGAGCAGATGCGCCAGCCGGGCAACCTGCCCGCCTTCTGCCGTGTCCACAGGAACGGTCGTCCGCTCATCGCCATGAGTGCGCCTCCCCGCCGCTCCGGATTGCGCTCCGCGCTGTCCCGGATCGGCCCTTTCTGCTCGGCTCATTGAGATGGTCACGCAAGCCTCACGGCCGCGCAGAACGGCAGCTATTTGCGCGCCGGGTGCAAACCAGCGCCAGTTACGGTACGTAATTCACTCTCTGACGTAGCGTGAGCCAGATCCCTGCCGAATCTGAATGACCGAAAATTGGGCTGCCGGCGCTGGTAGCTGCGCATAGATCGGCCAAGTCTGGGCGTCAGGGTTAGCCAGCGGACTTGCGTGTCCGTGTCGGCTGTGATTCACAAAGCCAAGCCGTTTAGTCCGCTTCAGGTCCGCAGGGGGGAGTAGGCCCGCCTGGACGCCCGAAGGTCTTCGCCACGATCGTGGCACTGCAACCGGGCGGCCCAGCTGGGAGTGGCGGGGCCGCCCGGTTGTGTTCTCAGCCGCCGGCGTGCTCCGGGCGGGTGTCGCGGCCGGGGCGTCAGGCTACATACATGTAAAGCGGGCGTTGTCTGTAGAGACGGTGACGGTGCCGTCCGCGTTGATCGTGACGTGCATGTTCTCGTGAAAGAGGAAGTTGTTGCCGGGGCCCTGGCCGATGACGCGGAAGTTGTTGACGTAGGTGAAGGTGACCGGCAGCCCGCCGCTGCCCTGATTCTCGTGATCCTCGGTTAGCCCGGTGGCCTGATACTTGGCTCCTGTCGTCTCGCCGACACCGTTTATGCCTTGCGGGTTGTCGTGCGACGTGACGTGGACCGCGCCGCTGTCGTCCACGGTCACGTGGAACAACTCATGCAGGCTGCCGCTGAGGTCGACCTGCTCACCGGCACCGCCGTTGGCGCAGGGGACGGGACCCGAGTCGCTGAAAGGGGTTTCGGTACTCACGGTGAACGAGGTTGCAGCCGCGTATGCGGGAAGACCCCCGCCACCATCGTCAAGAGGCCGCACGTAAGGACCGCTGCCACCACGCCCGGCCAACGTGCTGCCTGCCATTTCGGCAACTTGGTCATGAGTTTCTCCTTTTGGTATGCGCTTCGTAATTGCTGTTGGATATCGCGATCTCCTCGGTCGCTCAGCCCGGCTCTGGCAGTTGCCTGCCTTGTATCGGCAGCTGATGGCTTTTGACCTGGGTTTCCACCGTGGCCGACGCCGCGGGTAAATGACCACACGTGCGGCCCACAGGAGACCCACAGGATCGAGCGGCGGTCGGCGCTCCTGGGCGGCGTACGGCCTGACTATTCGCTTCCATGTACGGGGGTGGCTGCGGGCGCCGACGCAGCGAGGACGCCCGCAATGCCACCGAACAGCAACGCACGCCTTATTGGGCGATGCCCGCGAGGTCGCCGGAGACTAGCATCTCGACCTCGAACTCGGTGCGTGTTGCCTCGTCCAGCGAGCAGCCGACCGAGCGGTACGCCGGGGCCAGTCGCTCGGCGAGGAACCGGTCGCGATCCTCGGACGAGTCCCAGACCGTGATGGCCTGTTCCCTCCCGAGCACGGCCAGGCGGCAGCCCTCGGGCGGGACGGGGCCAGAGCTTCGCACCTGCTTATTGATCAGCTCGTACTGCTCGTCGGTGCGATTGGTGTCTTCGATGATGTTGCAGATGGCCATTCGGGCCTCCTCGGTTGGTTTTGAGAATGACCGTAGGTCGGCCCGCAGCGCGGATCATCAGTGCGATTGCGGATTCGGTACTGAGCGGCTACTGAATATGCTCCCGCGCCCACGTCGCGAGTTGCGTGCGGTTGTTCAGCCCGGCCTTGGTGAGCACGTGACGGACGTGGCTCTCGACCGTTCGCACGGAGAGATGCAGGTGCGCGGCGATCGCCTTGTTGGGCAGGCCCTCGGCCACCAGATGGACGACTTCGAGCTCACGAGCACTCAGGCCGGCCTGAGCCGACGGGCGCGGCCGGGAGGTCCCGAACGCCTGCGCGATCGCATCGTCGACGCCGAGGCGGGTCCCCTCGGTCCAGATCCGCTCGGCGTCGGCGCCGACGGCGCCCTCGCACATCTGCCTCACGCGTCGCAGACGCTCGCGAAAGAAGCCCGGGAAATCGCCGCCGCCCCTGGCCCGGATCGCCCACGCCGCCGCCATCACCCGCAGCGCCCTGGCCGGGTCGCGACCAGCGATGAGACCCGCCTGGCCGGCCAGCGCGGAGGGCAGCATGTTGGAGTCGCGGTACTGCCGCAGGAACTCGACGGCATGGCGATAGTGCCTCGTTGCCGCCTGCGGGTCCGTCGCTTCGAGCGTGATACCGAGATACAAACTGGCCTGACCCTCCCCAAAGGGGTAGCCCTCGGCGGTTTGGATCGCCAGCGCCTCCTCGAGGAGCTTCCTTGCGCGGTCGGGGTCGCCAGTCATCAGGAAGCTCAGGCCGAGCGTGGCGATCGCCATGCCCTCTCCGGACCGGCTGTGTGCGCCCTGGTGCAGAGCCCTGGCCGTTTCGAGGTCCGCGCGTGCCGACTCGACCGCCATGTGGAGCGTGTTCGTCAGCCCGCGGTAGAACGTGGCGAACGCCTCGAGTTCCCGTTCGCCGAGCTCGGCGCTCAGCCGCTGCGCCTCGCTGTGGAACGCGCATGACGCCTGCGCGTTGGCGGTCACCATGGCCAGGATCCCAGCGGTGATCAGGACCTCGGCCCGGCAACGATCGCGCGCCGGGCATCGTTGGAGCAGCAGTTGCGCGATGCGTCGCCCGTCGGCCTGGGCGAGATTCTGGAACAGGTCGCGCGTCGCGGCGAACAGCCGGAGCCCGGCGCACGGATCCGATTCGACCGACCACTCGAGCGCCGCACGGACGTTCTCGTAGTCCGGGCGGCGCTCGTCCAGAATCGCCGCGGTGACGAACGGCGGCCAGCCCGGCTCGAGTTCCTCCGCCACAGCCGAGAAGTGGCGCAGGTGGCGTTCGCGGGCGCCCTCGAGCTCGCCGCTGGCGACGAGCAGCTCGTGGGCGTACTCGCGGACGGTCTCGAGCAGCCGGTAGCGCGTCCGCCCCCGCGGGGTCTGGCCGGCCACGACCACCGACTTGTCCACGAGCCGCGCGAACACGTCGAGCGTGAGCCCGGGCGCGACGGCCATCGAGGCGTCGGCGTCGAACCCGCCCGCGAACACGGAGAGGTTCCGGAACGCTCGCTGCTCCGCTGGATCAAGCAGGTCGTAGCTCCACTCCACCGTGGCCCGAACCGTCTTGTGGCGCGCGGGGGAGAGCCGCGACCCGCCGCCGAGGGAGCCAAGGCGCGCCCCGAGGTCGGAGAGGATCTCCGCCGGCGACATGATTCCGATCCGCGCGGCGGCGAGCTCGATCGCGAGCGGCAGACGGTCGAGCCGCTCACATAGCGCCGCGATCGTCGCGTCCTCGCCGCCATCAGGGATGAACTGCGGCTCCCGCTGCCGCGCCCGCTCGACGAACATGCGCTGCGCGTCTTGCGGCTCGAGAGCGCCCAGCCGCCAGACGGTCTCGCCGCTTACGCCCAACGATTCGCGGCTCGTCGCCAGGATCCGCAAGCCGTCGCACGAGCCCAGCAACCACGCTGTCAGCTGCGCACAGGCGTCAACCACATGCTCGCAGTTGTCGAGCACCAGCAACACGTCGCGCGCGGACAGGTAATGGCTTAGCGACTCGGCTGGGGTGGTCCTGGCGCTGCCGCCGACGTCGAGTGCGCGGGCGACCTCGGCCGCCGGGTCAGGGTCCGCACCGCCCGCCGTGAGATCCACGAGCCAGATTCCGTCTCGGCGTCGTCCGATCTGACGGCGGGCGAACTCCGTGGCGAGCCGGGTCTTGCCGACGCCGCCGGAACCAGTCAGCGTCACCAGCCGCGTCCGGCGGAGGGTCTCACTGATGCCCTCAAGCTCGCGCGACCGGCCGATCAGCGACGACAACGGCACAGGCACATTGTGCATTGCGGCACTCCCGGGCCCGGGAGGTCGCGAGCCGGACGCCGCCATCACAGAATCGATCATCACACGCTGACCCGCAGGGACGCCATGCTGTGGCCCGGCCAGGTCCGGTGTTCCGCCCTGAGCTTGCCGAAACCCCATCGGTACAGGTCAAGCGGCATGTTGGTATTCGTTGAGGATCCCTGCCCAGTCGGATCGTGAACCGCGGCCGCTGGCCAGCGTCGTCGAGGTCCATGACCAGGTTGCGGGCGGCTTGCGTCACCCACGCTGCGGTCGAGTGAGCGGTCGCGCCGAGGCCGCGGATCCGGCGGTGTGCGTGCTCGATCACGGCCACCACGTACAACCGTGTTCCGGTCAGGCCGGCGGGAAATCGAGTACCCGGCTACTCGGGTCGGACGGCTCTGCCCGGCCTACGTTTTGCCTATGGACCGAGGCACCGCCATCGACTGCCTACCCGAGGCGTACGCAAACGCGCTCCGCCTTTACGACCAAGGCCACGACAACGAGGCCATCGCGGCCCGCTCAATCTCCCGCCAGAGGCAGTCGGCCCGCTACTACGTCTGGCCGCGGCAAAACTTCAGACCATCCTCGCCGCTAATGAAAGCCACGCATGATCTTGTCCTGATCCGGGCACCAGCTGCGTCCGCGCCCCGCCAGACTGAAGCCAGGCCTAAGCCAACCGAAGGAACCGGTGTTCAATGTTTAACCCGAATAAAATTTCCAGCAGCAACAGAACCAGGCCCACCAGAGCAGTTCCAAAGCGCTTTCAACCAGGCCAATAAACTCCAGCAGAATCAATTCCAAGGGTTTATTAACGGGCCCCGCCTTCGGAACAAGGAAAATGTACACAAGCAAATGGAAGGCGCGCGCCGCCACGGAGTCGCTGCCGGTATCGCCGCCGCCGAGGCGTCCCGGCGCCGTCGGCTCCAGTCCGCCGAGCCTGTTCAATTGGTCCGATTCAGGCAAGCCGGCCTTGATGATGGCCAGGACGCATTAACCAGAGCGCCTCGCCTTGGCCGGGTTGCAACGCGATGGGGCTCGGCGCGGGGATGTGATTGGTACTTACCGGGGGCGTCAGTAGTAGTGAGCCATGAGCTCGCGCATCCAGGCAGGCTCCCGCACCGGGCCGGCCGGCTGAAACTCGGCTGCGTACGGCTTGATGTCCAGGATCGGGGTCCCGTCGATGGCGTCGAGGCCCTGCACTGTCAACTCCAGGCCGGCGACCTCCAGCAGGGTGCAGGCAGAGACGCCGAGGTGGTTCGGGCGGACCGGCGAATGTCCCGCCAGGACCCCGACCTGTGGCCATGCCGGGTTACCCCGCGGGTGGGTGGCGCCGCGCCGGACCCTGGTCTCCCGGTGGAACTGGAAGACCACCTCGATGTGGGAGAACTCGCTGAGCCCGTCGGTGGCAGCCTGGTCCAGGACCGCGGGGTCCAGGATCAGTCGCGACACTACCTCGCCCCAATGGTCCTCGATGATCTGTGACCGGCCGCCGCGGACCACGCCGATCGGGGTCAGCACGATGGGCTCAGTCATTGTCGCCCGGGCCGGCTGCGGTCGGACGCGGGCACGCCACGAACAGGTTGCCCAGGTAGTACAGGAGCGCCACGCTGGTGAGGACCGCCATGGCCACGGAGGCCCAGCGCGGCTGTCGCTGACGAAGGCTGGGCCGCGTCTGGCTGCTGCGCTGTCCCTGCCCGGCGGCGTCCTGGCTGATCTCTGGTTCAGTGTTGTGCATGGCCGGAGTGCCTCCTGGGTCGCGTTCCGGTGAACAGGTCGCGGACCGAGGCGGTGATGATGCGGACCGCGTCGCGCTCGTCGATCTGGCCGGCCCGGACCTGGTCGGAGCAGGCGTGCATGAGCGCGATGCACGCTGTCACCAGCCACCCGGTGGGCAGGTCAGTCCGGAAGGACCCCTCGGCCTGCCCGCGTTCCAGCAGCGCGCCGATCGTCTGGTGTGCGGCCTGGTGGGTTCGGGTGACCGCCTCGGGGCTCAGCAGCTCGGCCACCGCTGCGGCCATCGCCCCGTATCCCGCCAGGTGCTGCCAGGCCGCAGCGAGCATCCGGTCCAGCGCCTCGACGGGCGGGCCGTCTTCGGGGTGCACCGACTCCAAGGCGGCCATCGTCCGGCGCACGGCGCGCTCGACGGCTGCTTCCAGGAGCGCCTCCCAGGTTGGGAAGTGCGCGTAGACGGTGACCCGGGATACCCTGGCCTGCACGGCGATCGCGGAGATGTTCGCGTACCCCTGCGTCTGCAGCAGTTCCTCGGCCGCGCCCAGGATCGCCTCGACGTTCCGCTCGGCGACCTCGCGCTGGTAGCTGGTCAGCGGCCGGGCCGTCGCCATCTCAGTGCACCGCCACGCGGGCGCCGGCGGCGGGCCGGACCGCAGGGACCAGCACCGCCGCGGCGACAGCGAGCCCGCCTGCGACGGCCGCGGCGACGGTGAAGCCGTTCCGGTAGCCGGCCGCGATCCCGCCGCTCGTCGCCACGGCCACGGCGGAGAACACGGCGACTCCCAGCGCGGCACCGATCTCATGCGCGGTCGTCATCAGGCCGGAGGCAACCCCGGCCCGGTCTTCGGCGATGTCGTTCATCGCGGCGATGGCGGTGGCCGGCAACACCAGGCCGGTGCCTGTCCCCACCACCAGCAGGCCGGGCAGGAAGCCCGTCAGATAGCCCGAGCGGGCGGACACGCCGGTGAGCAGGAGCGCTCCTGCGCCCATCACCAGCAGGCCTGCGACGATCAGCACCCGTGCCCCGGCCCGGGGCAGCAGCCGCGAGCCAAGGTGCGCGCTCGCGCCGATCACCAGGGCGAGCGGGAGGAACTCCAGGCCCACCCGCAGCGCCGAGGCGTGCTGCACCTCCTGCAGATAGAGCGAATTCAGGAAGAACGTGCCGACCAGGATCCCGGTGGCGCCGAGCATGACCAGCACGCCGGCAACCAGCGAACGCGTCCGCCACAGCTGTGCTGGCACCAGCGGCCGCGGCACCGACCGTTCGACCACGGCAAACGCCGCCAGCAAGACCACGGCCAGGCCCAGCAGCAGCAGGGTCCGGGCCGAACCCCAGCCATGGGCAGGGGCGCTCGCCAGCGCGTAGCACAGCGTGACCAGACCCGCCACGGCGAGCGCCGCGCCAGCCAGGTCGAGCTTACGGCCGAAGCCGCGCCGCGGCTCGTGCCGGGGCACCAGATGCAGGCTCGTCACGCCGGCTACCACCCCGACGGGCACGTTCACCAGGAACACCGAGCGCCAGCCGAGCCAGGTCGTCAGCACCCCGCCGGCCAGCACGCCCACGGCCGCGCCAGCCCCGCCGAGCGCGCCCCACACGCCAAGCGCGGTCGCCCGCTGCGCCCCGGCGTAGCTGGTCGTGATGATGGACAGCGCCGCGGGCGACAGCAACGCGGCGCCGAGCCCCTGCCCGGCCCTGGCCGCGATCAGCGCACCCGCGGTCGGCGCCAGGCCGCTGGCCAGCGACGCGGCCGTGAACACCGTCAGGCCAGCCAGGAAGATCCGGCGCCTGCCCGCCACGTCCGCCGCCCGGCCGCCGAGCAGCACCAGGCCGCCGCTGGCCAGGACATAGGCGGTGACGACCCACTGCAGGCCCCCGGCGGCCAAGCCCAGCGACCTCGCGATCGACGGCAGCGCCACGTTCACCACGGTGGCATCGAGGATCACCATGAACTGGGCCACGCTGAGCAGAACCATCACCGACCACGGCCGGCGCCCACGGGCCGCCGCGCCGCTCGCCGCCGGGTTCCGGTGCCCGCCGGTCATGGTGACTCGCCGCGGGCCATGCATCTCGCGCATTCCGTGCATCCTGTCCTCCCGTGTGCCCTGCCATGGTTAACAGTCGTGTCAACCATCAGGCTGCAGCCGGACAGAATGGTTGTCAACGGTGTAAACCCGTGGCTCCCTTAGCGCCAGGTGCGCCGCTCATGCCGCTGAGACTGCCGGAGTCCGGCTACCGCACCATGGCATCTGCGCAGGCAGTACCGGCGATGGACAAGATCGGTCCGCGCGTCGAACCGATCAGGGCCTCACGAAGCCTGCCCGGCCTCTGACACCGGCCAGCGGCACAACCCTCTCCCGCCCGAGGCAGTGCCGATCTTCGCCCAGACCATCTACCCGAAGCGATCCCGCCCGAGCAAGTCGGCCAGATGATCACGCAGAACCCGCTGGGCCTCCCGGCGCGCAGAATGCCAAGATCTGGATGGCCAGGGCCTTGGTCGGCCTACAGCCGGCGCCCGCCCAGAACGGCGGCTCGGCGTGCGTTATCCGTGGACTTATCGATCACTCAGCTCATCACTCAGACGAAGGTCAAGAAGATAGACCACCGGACAATGGCGGGTGCCTGGCGTTCGCCGAGCGGCGGCGGCCTTCCTCGATCCAGGCCGGTATGGCGTCGGCGTCGGCCCCGGCCATCCGGCACAGCCGCGCGGCGGACCGGGCCAGCGGCTCGTCCGGTTCGCCCTCCGATGTCCCCTCGAAGATCCCGGCCACCTCGGCTAGCAGGTCGGCCCGGCCCCCGGCCAGCGCGCGGAGTTCGGCCAGCGCAGCCGCTTCCTCGTCCTTGGTGAGCGGGCGCCACCTTGCGCGATGCCGCGCCTCGCCGGTCAGCTGAGCCTCTGGTATGTCGAGGCTTCTCGCGTGCGATCCAAAGGGCGTTTGCGTAGATTTCTGACCGGGTCAGTCGCCTGATAGGCCTTACGGTTAGCCACACAGTTCACTTCCTGCTCGTGCCTGTCGGGTGCTCCTGAATCGGGATTGACTTGCCCTGAGGCCGGGCTGATGATCAGACGTACTTTAATACCCCGGGGGGCCCGCACATGGTTGAGCCGTTCAGCATGGGTGCGGTTGGCGCGGTGGCAGTGACCGAGGGAATCAAGTTCCTCTACGGACAAGCCGCAGAGGTTCTGAAGCGCTGGCGCGACCACAAGGCCGGCAAGGTGGCGGAAGCGCAGGAACCGATCCAAATCAAGCCGGCGGAAGTAACGGGCATTCTTGAAGGAACGCTCGAGGCTCCGAAGGTGGACTTCGCGGTCCTCGACCGTCTCCACGACGACATCAGGCAGCTAGCGGGCGTCCTTGGCAGCTTCGCCACCGGCCTGGACGAGCCCGATCCCAGCGACCATGACCTCGCGTCAGCCGCCGATGGTCTCCGCCGGGCGCTAGAGGCTGTGTACGGGCAGCGCATCACTTTTAGGGGCGAGAACCGGCAGCCGTCAGGACCGACGGTGATCGGCCGCGCAGAGGTCGATAAGGTCGCTGGTGACGTTGCGGGTGTTCGGGCTCGCATTGTGCGCTACGGCCACGTCGAAGGCGAGCTCAAGGCGGACGAGGTGGCAGGTACCGGCTCCGGGGTCGACGTCGGCACCATCGGCTGATGCCTGCACACCCGCGTACGCACCCGGGCGATGTCGCCGAGCTCGCGCGTTCGGTCGACTTCTTCGAACGATCGTGGGTCCTCGACGGGCTGGATGACAGGCTTGCGGAGTCCGATGAGCGCGTGGTGCTCCTGACCGGGCCGCCCGGGGCCGGTAAGACCGCCATCGCGGCCCGTATCATGCAGATCAGCCAGGGTGGTGCACCCGACGGCAGGCGCCGCTGCATCCGGGCGGGCGCCGTCACGTCAGCGCACTTCTGCCGCGCCCGGGACGATCGGACGCTGGATCCGCTCCGGTGGGTGACAGCGGTCGTCTCGGAGCTTGGCAGGCGGGTCCCGGGGTACGCAGCGGCGCTGGTCGCGGATGCGGAGCCAGGCTTTTCCATTGCCGGGCACGCCGCGGCTGAGACCGCGGCGGCCGATGCGACGGTCGCGGGCGTCCTCGTCAACCAGTTGAACCTGGGGAACCTCGGGCCCCGGGTCGCGTTCGAGCGCCGCGTCGTGGCCCCGCTCGAGCAAGTGGGAGCGGGCGAGCCGCTGCTGCTGGTCGTTGACGGGCTCGACGAGACGCTGGACTACCAGGAGGCCGGGGGATTTGTTGACCTGCTCAGGGTCGCCGCCCGATCGCTCGATGGACTGCCTCGCCGCGTCCGGCTGCTTGCCACCAGTCGTCCCGATGAACGCGTCCTCGAACGGCTGCCGCACATCCGACTCGATCTGGTGGATGATGCGCCGCCGGGCCGGGACGATGTCGCCGACTTCGTCAACGTTCGGCTCGGCGAACGCCGGGGCGACGGGGATCTTGGTGCCCGTGTTGCGCGCAGTGCGGGCGGCAACTTCCTGTACGCCTCGCTGGTGGCGGACGAGCTGCTGGCCGATCCGGACCGTCTCGACGGCCACTCCCTCCAGTTGCCGGACACCCTCGCCGCATACTACGACGACTACCTCGAGCGGGAGTTCGCCGGTCAGGAGCGCTGGACGGGCGGCTACCGCCAGCTGCTGGGAACGCTCGCGGTCGCGCGGGGCTCCGGGCTCACGGCCCGGGCGCTGGCAGGCGCCACTGGCCTGTCGCCGTCGGCGTCTTACGACGCGCTGACGGTCCTCAGCCAGTACCTCGCCGGGGACTGGCCCGACGGCCCGTTCCGGCTCTATCACGAGTCCTTCCGCCAGTTCCTCGTCGAGAACCGCCGACGTCCTGTGTTCCCGCAGGAGGCGAGCGAGCATCTGGCAGCGTTTCTGCTGCAAGAGTACGGCGGTGGCTGGCTGGAGGCGGCGTCGGGCGAGGATCCGACCGGCCACTACGCGCTGGAGCATGTCCCTGCCCACCTGCTCGAGGCGTCGGGCGGAGCGACCGGGCAGGCCGATCGCGCCCGTCACCTCGGGGAGGTCCAGCGGCTCCTCGCGGACGTGCGCTTCTTGGAGGCCAAGACGATGGCCACCGACGTCGACCGGGTCCTCGAGGATTTCGAGCGGCTTCGCAGCGTCGATGGCATCGATGGGAAGCTGCGCTTGTTGCAGCGGGTGCTGGACCGGGAGGCCCACACGTTGCGGGGATGGGACGCTAAGAAGCTCCCGGTCCTGTTCGCCCAGCTCGTGCATCTGCGTGCGGGCGACCTGGGCGACAGGGAGCTCACCGCGTCGTCGCAGCGGCGGCTGGAGGAGATCGGCGCCGCCTGGTGGCGGTTCGAGTGGGCGCGCGGGCCGGCCTGGGAAGGGCTCCTCCGGACCATGTCGATGCGTGATTCCGAGCCGACGGCGGTAGCGATCACGCCGAATGGCCGCGTCTGCGTCGCGGGCGACACCGATGGCCGCGTGCGCGCCTGGGACGTCGACACGGGACGGGAGCTCTGGGCTGTCAAGGCCCATGCCGACAAGGTCACCTGGCTTGCTGCCGCCCAAGCGTGGGTAGTGAGCTGCTCGGCCGATGGAAGCGTCATGAGCGTCGCGGTCGAGGATGGCCGGCGCCGGCCACTTGATGATGGCGGCGGACGTATCTGGGGTATCACCGCCACGTCCGATGGCCAGCGAGCCCTCGGCACGGGAGGCGCGGGCGTGCTCAGCTGGGATCTCGCTACCGGGCAGCTCACCAGGCTCGCGGATGGCGCGCCGAACCTCCTCCCCGCGCTGCTGGGTACGCGCGACGGGACGACACTACTGGTGAAGTTCCTCGACAGCGTGGAGCTGATCGACTTCGGGGAGCGCCGCAACTTCTCCTTCCTTGGGTGGGACGACCGGCGCAGGCTCTGGGTGGCCGCGCCGATGCCTGATGGCCGGAGCCTTCTCTGCTTCTACGAGGCCCTCACGGGCCTCTTCGAGGGCTTCACGGGCTCGGCGGTTGTCGATCTCGCGCCCGAGATCCGCGACGTATCGACCAGTCGTCTGCTCCAGAGCCTCGAGGGACCCACCCTCGCCTACGGCGCGGCCGTCGCGGCCGGGGGATCGTGGGCCGCCTCGCGCGACATCGAGGAGATCGTAATTTGGGATCTTGATCAGGGTCGCGCGACCGGCCGGCTCGCGGGGCACCGGCCCATGACCGCTGCGCTCGCGCCCAGCCCTGCCGATCGGCTGCTGGCAAGCGCCGGGGAGGACCGGACGGTACGGCTCTGGGCGATCGACGAGGCCGCCCCGCTCGAGGACGCGCCGGTCCGTGACGTCAGGCGCCTGGAGGTTCTGGTCCCTCCTGAATTGGTCATCGCCATATTCCAGAACGGCGAGTCGGCGGCGTGGACCCTCAAGGAGGGCACGCCAGCGTCGATCGACCCGGCCAGGCTGCCAGGCAACGAGGAGCGCCGCCCAAGATCGGTACTCAGCAGGGATGGTCGCCGCGCGGCCCACGCCTCCTGGAGGATTCCGACCTTCGGGATGTTCACTATGAGTGAGATCACCGGTCAAGACAGCTACCTGCCGACCGAGATCGAGGTCATCAGCGTGGAGAGCGGTGAGCGCCTCGCCGTCCTGGAAGATCCCTGCGGCCCTGTGACGGTGCTCACGATGACCGGTTCGGGTGATCGCCTCCTCGCCGCCTCCTGGGACGGCACCGTCGCCGTATGGAACATCGAAGGCCCCGCCACTCTTGAGCGCCGCCTCCCTGTCGGAGCCGCCATTGCGAACGTCACGCTGTCGCGTGGCCGCGAACGCGGCGAGTGGGTTGACACCTTGGTGGCCGCGCACGCGGCCGCGTCCGCCATGGCGGTGACCGCCGACGACCGCGTCATTGTCGGGACCAGGAACGGCTCGCTGCAGGAATGGGATCTCGGCTCCGGAGAGCTCCTCGCCGCCACGGTTCTCGACGCCGAACCGGTCGCCCTCACCCTCGCCCCCGATGACGCGTCACTGCTCCTAGCGGACAAGCGTGGTCGGATCACGTGCCTGACGCGGATCGCCGCTCCTGGCACCGATCGCTTAGCGTCGTCGCCACCCTCGTCACAAGCCCCGGTACCGGATCCAATTACAGCAACTCCGGGTTAGAGGTACTGGCCGGGGTGCTGATGCGTACGGATGGGTCAGGGAATGGCAGGTGTTCGAGGATGTCGGCCGCGCAGATGGCAGCCAGGGTGGCCGGGTCGAGGGGCTGAGGGCTGGTGGTGAGGCGGTGGGCCCGGTTGGTAGCACCTCACCGACCACGGCACCATCGCGTCGCGCCGCCGTCACCTGACTGCCGCCGCCTCCGCCCGCCAGGTCACCGAATTGACAGCGTCGGTTCATACCAGAACGCCAGGCCCTGCTGATGCGGTGCCCGCCAGGCGACTTCCCCCTTGCCGGGGCCGGACCGCTCCCGCATCCCGATCCGGACCTAGTGCTCTACCAGGAACCGCAGCACCGCGTGTACGGTGCCCAACTGCCCGGACAGGCCGAACACCAGGCGGATGACCGCCTGGACCTGCTCATCGGCGCGGTCCAGGGCCGCCTCGCCGGAGGGCCGGCGGCCATACCCGGCCGGCAGCGGGACCTCCAGCTCCCCCGCAGCCGGCCTTGGCCAGCCGCCCAGAAGCCATCCGCTGCCTGATCAGATGCAGCCCGGCCCTCGCTCATCGTGCCCTTCGGCACGAGCAGAAGACGGTCGTTATACCAGTTCGGATCTTAGACCCAGCCGCTCCGGAGCCACGTCGGTGCCCCGCACCTCGTCGATGATGCTGGCCGTGCTGGTGGCCTGGCGCGGCCACGCGGCGCCCGTGCCGGCATGCGTCAGGTCAGCCAGCAGCTTGGCGACGGCTGGCCTTGTAGGAAGGCGGCCCCCGCAGGCTTGGTTCGGCATCCTGGAAGGCTGGCCGTCGACCCCTTTCATCCTCTGGACCGTCGTCCTCGGCCTCGCGCTGCTCACCTCGCGGACGCTCACTTGCCCGGCCCTGATCCCGATCACCCAGACCGTCGCCAATCACCAGGAGCAATCGCTGGCTGATTCAGTGTGGCGGTATCAGTTACCGGCGGTTCTCTTGAGTCTCCATGCCCTCTTCACCGGACCTGCGCCTGGCGCCCAATCCGGCCGTATGTGCTCCAGAGGAAGGCCAGGACCGGGTGATGGTCCATCAGCATGCGGGGTCGTATGCCCTTTTGGCGCAACCCCGGGTTGAGAGAGCGAGACCGGCCTGGAGGGAGCCTGTGAACCACGGCAAGGTGGTGCGGGCGGTGCTGGCAGTCACCATCCTGGTGATCTCCGTCGTCTTCGCCCTGACCGAATCACCGCGCCTGGGCCTGGACTTGCGCGGCGGCACCCAGATCACGCTTGAGACCCGCGATTCCCTCGCCGTCAAGGCAGACCGGGGAGTCCACCGAATGGACCCTGGAGGTGCTGCGCCTTCGTGTCGACGCGCTCGGTGTCGCCGAACCGGCTATCGCCCAGTCCGGTGAGCGCAGGATCATCGTCGAGCTGCCTGGGGTGAATGACGCGGGGCAGGCCGCGGCAGTCCTGGGCCGCACGGCGCAGCTCACCTTCCACCCGGTTCTCGGCACCTCGGTCACCCAACCGCCGATCCCCGCACCAGCCCGGTATTTTCCCTGACGGATTCGGACCCCGAATCACTAGAAGGACCGGGCCGTGCCCGGTCAATGACCCGGGGGAGGTCAGTGATGAATCGTATCCGCATCGGACGACCGGGGGCCCGCAGCGAACACCGGTGGCCCGGGGCACTGTCGCCGAGCCCACCCGACCCGGCCATCGTCCGGGCCGCGGGCGCCCGCACGGGCCGCGCGGTCCGCAACAGCGCCCGGGACATGATGGCCTGGGCCGGCCGGCGCCTGTGGCCGGCTGTCCGGACGGTGATCCGCGCGGTCCGGCTGGCCCACGACGAGCAGGTGCGCATGTGGGAATGCGTCCTGGAAACCAGCGGGGCGGCGCCGCTGAGCACCGCCGGTCCGCTGCGCTGGGTTCGGTCGCTGGAGGGTTACCGGCTCGCCGGCAGCCACGTGCCGGCTCAGGATCCGAGCGAAACGGGGTGGTAACCCGGGCTGGCGGCCGCGGGCCAAGACCTCGGGCTCGGCGCCGCCAGCGGCCAGCGCACATCTCAGCCCGGGGCAGCCGGCCATCACGGCAGCCCCGGCCCGGCTCGTCTGACCCCGAAGACACGAATGATGTTCGTGTGGCGCTGGAACATTGCCTTGCCGCAAACGCTCTTGAACGCCCCACTCGCCAGCTAACACCCCATAGCCATGTCGGGCAGGGCACGCACAATCGGTCGATCTGCCGCGCGCCGGCCAGCAGCTCCGTGGACCCGTCACAGAGCATAAAGTCGTTATGCACCGAATGTCCGGTGGTTGCGCTCGGCTGGATGTTCGCTCTCCCTAACAGCCGATATCCGTGCCAAGGGTTCGCCGGCCGATGTACCAGATAACCGGCCATTATCTGATCGTTTCACCGGCCGGTCGTTTGTTCCCAGAAACAAACGACAGCTAGCGCATAGGCCGCGGGAGCGCTGGCTTGCGGACGGCGATGTCGGCCCCGGCCGCGGTAAATGAGACGTCGCTGTGAAGGACAACGGCCTGTACCGATCGCTTGAGGTCATCGGGTTGATGTATATCGACTTCGGGGGTGAGGTCCTTCCGTTCCGCGCTCTTATCGAGCGAACCGGATCCTTGATCTCGCTGGACGGCTTCATCGGTCAAGTTGATGATCGAACCGGGCTTCCCCCTCGGCTCCCAGCAGGGACCTTGATCAATCCGGCGCGGGGAGGGGACCAATCGGCTCCGGCACCAGAACTCATACTGGGCCACCGCGCATTGCCGATCGTGTGGACGAAGGTACTGAGCTGGGCTGCTGAGATTGGCCCTGGGGTCAGGTAATTCTTCCTCGTACGCGCCGACGGCACCCGGCTGCACTCCACGGAGGCTGCTCCAGCCCCGGCCGACTGCGAGAACGATCACCACGGTATGGTCCAGCAAGCAGCCCGGCCAGCACATCAGCACCCGCCGTGATCTGGTGCACCCGGGCCGAGACGAGCCCCGCCGCGGCCGCCAGCGTGCGGACCGAGACTCCGTCCGCGCGGGCCGGGGCCAGTGCCCAGGCGCGTTCCCGCTCGGCCTGCTCCAGGCGCCACGCCGCCCGGGATACCCGCTGCAGTACCCGCCGCTCCCGCCGCCAAGCGGCCATCCGGTCCGTGATCGTCACGCTGACACCCTTGCAGGTGTTCAGTTAACTAGACGGCCAAGGCGGTTCGGTGTGCCGCTGTTACCAGCATCCGGAGTAGGTCGCCGCAGGCTGGGCCCCTGTGGGCTGGTGAGAAAAGGCCTGTTCGTCAGCGCGGAGCATGAGCAGCGTAGTAGCGGTCCTAATGCTCTGCGTTAGCCGCTTAGCGGAGGATGTTGACCGCCCTGGCGATGACCAGGGCCGCCAGGAGCAGCGAAACCGCCGACTGGACCAGCATGAGCATCTTGGCCCAGCGGGACAATGGCATCACGTCCGTCGGGCTGAACGCGGTGGCGTTGGTGAACGACAGGTAGAAATAGTCGGCGAACATCGGCTCCCACGACGGCGGGGCCAGCTCCGGGCTCGTCATCTGGGGAAATTCGAAGTCCGGATAGGGCTTGATGGCGAGCGCCCGCGCGACCGGGCCGCCCCGGTCGAATTCCCAGTACCACAGCGCGAAGGCGATCACGTTGGTGACCCAGATGGCTCCGCCGGTGACGAGCAGCGTGGTCGCAGCGCTGGTGCTGCCAGGCCGGTTCACGATCTCCCAGATCAGCCTGCCCGCGGACCAGGCGTTGGCCAGGCTGATCAGCGCGATCAGCGTCAGGCTGGCGTAGCGCAACATGACCGACTGCCGGTCGATCCGGCGCGGGTTGGCGATGATCAGCCCGATCGCCACCAGCGCCTCGAGAACCGGGAGCAGCCAGGTGGGGCGGACCAGGGCCAGCCGGCCCGACACCGGTAGCTGCAGCAGGATCGCGGCGGCCACGGCCAGGCTCACCTGCCAGCGGGCTTCGCCCTCGGTGACGCGGCGCCAGGCGGGAACGGCTCCCTTGCCCACATCCGCGGGGAGATTGCGCAACTGACCGGGTACCGACCGCTCCAGCTTGATCAGCCGTTCCCAGACTGCGTCGAGGCCGCGTCCGGCCTCCGGGTGCTTGATGTCCGCGGGCTTTCCGGGCTGGTCTGGCCCTTCAGTGCTGTCCATGACAGCCAGTGTGGCGCGCCCGGCCGCGTAGCGGGGAACGCGGACACCCGCTGCAGCACCCGCCGTTCCCGCCGTCAGGCGGCCATCCGATCCGTGATCGTCACGATGGCACCCTTGCCGGCGTTCAGCAAACTGGACGGCCAAAGGCGTTTCCTCGCGCCGTTCTTACCAGCACCCCGGGTCACCCGGCGCGACCAGGGCCAGGCCGACGCGCCCGACCACATCATCGAGGCGGTCGTCACCGAGACCATCCGCGCCGCAGCCGACCACGCCCCGGTACTCCCAAAGCTACGGCGAGCCGCAAAGTAGCCGGGCGGCTGAGTGACAGCGCCCGGGCGGCCGAGCAAAGCCGGGGACCTCGGCCACAGCCGTGTCGCTGGGGTTTGACACAGCACAAGGCGTGTGTGGCAGATCCGTGGCACCGGCCAGCGACAGCCAGGGCAGTGCACGAAACCCTGGCCGCAGCAGGCACGGAGCGCCGGGATTGAAGCACCG
>Ga0068856_100001594_pt1 | contig 23709 bp, 18 predicted proteins | sample KBSCornC62_FD_66595 | JGI IMG/M metagenome (GOLD analysis project Ga0068856, IMG submission 66595) | Corn rhizosphere microbial communities from Kellogg Biological Station, Michigan, USA - KBS Corn C6-2 | ecosystem: Host-associated > Plants > Roots > Rhizosphere > Soil ... | reverse complement strand
TGTTTTGCTTTTTGTTGGCCTGGTGCCGATGCTGGTAGCAATGGAAAATATCATCCAGTCGGAGTCAACAAGGAAAGGAAGGAAAATATTCTGGACAACGTTTTTGGGTTTCTTCATCTGGAATGTTTTATCCATTTACTGGGTTTATAACGCGCTGAAGCAGGCTGGATCAGACTGGGTAATACCGGTTACCATTGTTCCCTATGCGCTTGCGCCCTTGCTAATGTCGGCCTGTTGCTGGTTATACCATCGCTTGCGCAGGATAACTAAACGCAACGTAGCGCTACTAGCATTAATATGTTTCTGGGTCGGATACGAATACCTGAACCAAACTTGGGACCTCAATTTTCCCTGGATGACGCTGGGCAATGGTTTTGCTGTGGCTCATAGATGGGTGCAATGGTACGAATATACAGGCGTTTATGGCGGCACCCTTTGGATATGGATCGTCAATATATTTGGTTTCCTGATCTATAACGGTATGCACCGGCCTCGGGCAAAGGCAACCCGGTTGAAGCAAATACTGGCGCTGGGATTGATGGTTCTGCTGCCCATTGCATTTTCGCTATACCGCTACCGTACTTATCATGAGCAAATCAACCCATCTAACATCGTTGTTGCACAGCCGAATATCGATCCCTATTTAAAACAAGGCGCTATACCGGCGAGTGAGCAGATCGGCATTTTGACTCACTTGTCTGATTCGCTGGGGCAAAAGAATACGGAGTTTTTTATCTGGCCCGAAACAGCGATACCAGACCCTATCAATGAAGATATCATCCGCAGCAATCCAAATTTTCAGCAGGTTCAAAAATTCCTCAATAAGTATCAAAATGGTAATGTGATAACCGGAGCCGAAACTTTTAAAATATACAACTCTCGCAAAACAAAAACGGCTAGCCCTTATGATCCGCAAGGAAACGAATTTGTTGATTCGTTTAACTCTGCTATTAACATCGAGAACTCGGCTGAAGTTCAATTCTACCATAAGTCAAAGCTGGTTCCCGGGGCTGAATCGATGCCATTTGGCAGCGCTTTGTCTTTTCTGAAGCCAGTTTTTGAGCATTTGGGAGGCGCGTCAGGAAGCTACGGCAGCCAGGATCAGCCATCTGTATTTTATTCACAAAGCGGTATGGGGGTAACCCCCGCCATATGTTATGAATCTATCTGGGGCGAATGGCTGGCCACCGGTGTGCACAAAGGCGCTCAGTTTATCGCCATTATTACCAACGACGGCTGGTGGGAAAATACCTCGGGCAAAGACCAGCACCTGGACTATGCTAAGCTGCGGGCTATAGAAACCCGTCGCTGGGTATGCCGCTCGGCCAATACCGGCATATCGGCATTCATCAATCAACGCGGCGATATTGTGCAGAAAACCAAGTGGTGGACACGGACTGCCATTAAACAGGATATCAATCTCAATTCAAATCTTACCTTTTATGTTTTGAATGGGGATTATATTGCAAAGACATTAAGTTTATTGGCGATTGCTGGGATACTGTGGATAATTGTGATGAAGGGTTATACAATAAAAAGAAGACGTAAAGTCATTACACCGTAGCATCCCGGCTCACAATAAACTGAGCCAAATCATTTATCGGTTTACGGATGATCTTACCCACATGTATCTCGTTGCTTTCACAAAGCCTGGTAAGCTCTTCTCCAAAAACATAAGCAATGGAGCCTACGAAATGGCATTTATATTTATGGTACTGCGGATATGATTTGATGTTGGTCTCAATGAATTCATGAAAGCCGCGCGCCAGCAGGTTTTGCCCATATTGAGAATTCCTGATCTTGCTTAAGAACTTGGAAAATGCTGCGAGATAAAAATTGCCGCCCGGCTTCTGGTAAACATTAAGGATCACCGCCGCTTTGTCTATAGGATACTCACTGTAAAACATGGCCTGGATGTCTTCGGGCATGTTGCCATATAAATAATCGGTCACCAATGCTTTGCCAAACCACGAACCGGAACCTTCGTCGCCCAGAATATAACCTAAGCCGTGTTTGCCGGCATGTACGTCCTCGCCATCAAAAAATGAAATATTAGAACCCGTTCCCAACACACAGCAAAGTCCTTTTTCGTGACCGCAGGTAGCATATGCTCCACCAAGCAGGTCACTATCAACGCTGATATAAGCTTTGGGAAATACCTGGCTAATGGCATTAGAAACAATCTCGTGCCTGTCGGGACTCGAGCAGCCGGCGCCGAAGAAATAAATCTCGTCAATATCAGCCCCATGGGCTACCATATCGGCGCCTTGGTCCTGTAATATCTTCACCATTTCCTTTTCGCTGCGGAAATATGGGTTTAGTCCACTTGTTCTGAATTGTATTGCTTCGTGCTCGGGTCCTGTGAGCAACCAGTCTGTTTTGGATGAGCCGCTGTCAGCAACTAATATCATGTACCGATCTCGTCAAGCGCCTTTTGAGTAAGCGGTTTATGAATAAACTGAGTAATATATTTATTGTTCATCGATTTCCTCATATCGGTCGGGTCAAGCGATGAAGACAGCATGAATATCTTGATGTCGTTTTTATTCACAATGTCGATCTTATCGTATTCCTGCAAAAACTCGAATCCACCCATCATTGGCATACGAATATCCAAAAAGATAACATCCGGCATTACTTCACCCGATCTGAGTGATTCGATTGCTTCTGTGGCCGACTGGCTTACGATCACCTGGTCTGCAAAATTGCTCGCTTCGAGTATGCGGCGCGTGACAAAGTTATCGATGTAGTTGTCATCGATCAGCAAACAGGTTTTATAATGATGTGACATTCACTCCAAAAATAACTTTTCTGATATAAAAAAAGAACGGACTTGGTTTTTTATTTACGGCCTTAATTAGTGGGTTAGCGCAACTGTTTTCTGTATCTGCTATTTTACATCCTTGTTTAGTGGTACTTAGCAAATCAGATTTTTAATTTTTTAATTTGGCGGCATGAAATTCTTATCATTAACTGCAATTATTTGTTTAACCCTTTCTACAATGAGTATAGCCATCGGCAAACCCGCTTCACCAGTCAATATTTCTTATACCGTTACTTTTCCTGAAGCGCAGGCGCATTATGCTGAGGTAGAAATGAGCTTAACCGGTTTACACCAGCCTTTTGTCGACCTGAAAATGCCGGTTTGGACACCGGGCTCTTACCTGGTGCGCGAATTCTCTAAAAATGTCGAGTCATTCACTGCTGAGTCGAAAGGGAAGGCCATTCCATCCATAAAGATTCGTAAGAATATCTGGAGGGTGACAACGAATAATGCTACAGCTATCAAAGTGCATTATAAGGTATACGCTTTCGAGTGGTCGGTCCGAACCAGCTTTATTGATGCTTCCTATGGATTTTTGTCGTGCACCAGCATGTTTATGTATCCAGATGGTATGCTGCATCATGCTTCAACCATCCAAATTGTGCCGTATAAAGGGTGGTCAAAAGTTTCAACCAGCCTAGAAATGGTGAATGGCGATCCTTTCACCCGTACCGCGCCTGATTATGATATCCTGTTTGATTCACCTATTCTCGTTGGCAACCAGGATATGATCGATTTTGATGTGAATGGCGTCCACTATCAAATGGCTATGAATGGTGGCGGTAATTATGATAAAGAGCGACTGAAAAAGGACCTGCCAAAGATCATTGAGCACGAAACCGCTATTTATGGCGAAAACCCCAATAAACATTATGTATTCATCGTACTTAATGCCTCAAGGGGCGGCGGCGGATTGGAGCATTTAAGCTCTTGCGTATTGGGTGTTTCGCGCGATAACTATGGCACAGAACGTGGCTACCAGGGCTTCCTTACTTTAGTTGCGCATGAGCATTTCCACTTATGGAACGTGAAGCGGCTGCGCCCGATAGCGTTGGGACCATTTGATTACGACAATGAAAACTACACCACCGATTTGTGGATAGCTGAAGGTTTTACAGCTTACTACCAGGAGATAATCGTTCGCCGTACAGAACTTTATCCGGTGCAAAGCTACCTCGATGCCCTAGCTGCTGATATCAGCTATGTGGCCAACACACCCGGCGCCAAAGTACAATCGCTCGCCGAATCGAGCTTTGACGCGTGGATAAAGCTTTATCGCCCTAATGAAAATACCAGCAACGTAACCGCATCTTACTATAACAAAGGGTCTATCCTGGCATTGATATTTGACCTGGAGATTATCAATGATTCGCATGGTAAATACAGCCTGGATGATGTGATGCACTATATGTACCATACTTATTATAAAGGCAAAAAGCGCGGCTATACTGATAAAGAATTCAAAGCTGCTGTCGAAAAGTTCGCAGGCAGGAGCATGGATGATGTTTACAAAAAATATGTTTATGGCCTCGATAATATAGATTTCGAAAAATACCTTAACCTGGCCGGATATCATCTGACCGACGAATTTGCAGGCAACGACGACCCAGCCCTGGGTATTGCCACATCAACTGCCGGCGGAAAAGTATTTGTTACCAGCGTAGCACGCAACAGTGCTGCCTGGATCGACGGTATCAACGTAAACGACGAGATAACTGCCATTGACACCATAAAAGTAACCGATGCAGCAACCATGTTGAACGGCAAAAAGCCCGGTGATAAGATCAACGTATCAGTTATTCGTGATGGGTTACCACAAACTTTGCCGATTACTCTGTTAAAGAAGACACAGGTAAAATACAAGATCGACACCATAGCCCAGCCAACAGGGCAGCAATTGCTTGTTCGCAAAAAATGGCTAAGCCTGCAATAGGTAAGCCAAAAAATGTAAGTGCCGCTCACAGCGGCTTTTTTCGTTTAAACAAATTTTTTCAAAAACATTTTCCGGGTTTGTGGTTTTATATCTTAAATAAATCATTTAAACCGATACCTATGAATTCAATATTGTATATCGTAGCCGTGATACTCATCATTGGCTGGGCATTAGGTGTATTCGTTTATTCAGTAACCGGCTTGATACACGTTTTACTCATAATCGCATTGATTGCGGTAATACTAGGATTAATCAGAAGACCCACAGCAATCTAGTTTTAAATAATCATTTCGGAAAAGTCCCGCCAGCAGCGGGACTTTTTTGTTGGAAAATAGCCTGCGCAAACCAAATCCACTAAATGGTGTTGCTTCAAGGTGGCAAAAACTAAGTTCGAAAAGCAAATAAAAGCCGAAGAGCGCGAGTTGAAGTCGATGCTCGACCTGGGGAAAAGTACAGGTGACAAGATAGCTATCAGGCTAACTAACTTCCTGGGCAGTCTTACTTTTTTGCTTTGCTGCCTGGCGCTTATCCTGCTCTATTTTTTATGGAACATGCATTTTATTCCCGGGTTAAGAGCTTTCGACAAGTATCCATACAATGGGCTTGATACCGTTTTATCGGTATTTGCGATCGTGCTATCCATAACTGTGCTTATCGGCCAGAACCGGCAGCGCAGAGTGGAAAAGATGCGTGAGCAAGTTGAATTCGAGGTCAACGTCCGGGCCGAAAGCGAGATTACTAAAATCCTTGAGATGATGCACGCTATACAGCAGAAGCTGGGCATAGATAAGCCTGACGAAGAACTCGAGAAGATGAAGGAATCTATTGATCTAAACGAGCTTCATAAGGATATTAATGAGAAAAGCGAGGAAATCTAATTGCCCTATTCGATCGTGTCCGGGCAAACCACATTTGATGGTTGTAGACACCGCCGCATACGGGCCAATAAAAAAGCTCCCTGCAATGGGAGCTTTTTCGGGGATTTTTCTATTTGCCTTCGGAGCTTGCCGATTGATTGATAGTGCTCTCGGCAACCTGCGTCAATAAACCGTCGGCTTTCTTTTCTTCTTCCAGCGTCGCGTTCAAAATGTCAACGGCTTCGTTATACCCTAAAACATTCGCCAGCGTTTTTAATGTTCCATATGTCGCTATCTCGTAATGTTCTACTTTTTGTGCTGCCGATATAATACCAGCGTCACGGGTCGAAGTGCCTTTTTCTGTCTCGGATATGATCTCCTCGCCTTCTTTGATCAGGCCGGCCATTGCTTCGCATTTTTTGGCCACCGCTTTTTCGCCGATCACATCAAATACACTTTCCAGCCGTGAAACGTGATTTTCGGTTTCGGCCAGGTGATTTTCGAGGGCCTCACGAAGCTGATCCGTTGTGGCTGCTTTTGCCATTTTAGGAAGAGCAGAAGTGAGATGCTTTTCGGCCCAGTAGATGTCCTTTAATTCATTAATAAACAACTCGTTCAATGCTGAATCGGTTGTTTCAGCAGATTGATTTGATTTAGTGGTTCTCATAGTTTTAATGTTTTCAATTTCTATAAGAGTAACCGACAAGACGTTAATTAAGTTTTAATTAATAAATTAAATAAGAAAGTAAGTGTAAGGTTGAAAAGGGCTGTCCGCGCTTTATATTTTTTTTAGTAGTTCAAGTCCTTTTTTTAAATCGTTTTTGGATTTGGTTAGATCCTTCCAGGGATCGACTATTTTTTTGACCCGCTCGCGCATGTTGTGAAGGGTAAAGTCGGATAGCTTTAAATTATCATTCACCTCATGCCAATGAAGCGGAGCGGATACCGTAGCGCCCGGTTTTGGCCTCACAGAATAGGCGCAGGCGATGGTTTGCCCACGGCGGTTTTGCAGAAAATCGACGTAGGTTTTATTCGGTCTCTTTGCCGGACTGCGCTCAATGCTGGTAGTATTCGGCAGTTCATCATGGACGATATTCGCGACATATTCGGCGAACATTTTGGTGAAATCGTAATCGTATTTAGCGCCAACATAGCAATAAATATGCATCCCTTTGGAGCCCGATGTTTTAATAAAAACATCCAGTTTCATCCGGTCAAAAACCTCTTTGGTCTTTAATGCAACTTCAACGGCTTCAGTAAAAGGCACATCATGCGGATCGATGTCGATCACAACAAAATCAGGCCTATCCGGATTTTTGTAGGAACTGAGCCAGGGATTTATCTCGATACAGCCCAGGTTGGCCATATACAGCAAAGTGGCCTCATCGTGCCCTATAATGTAGTTGATGTCTTTGTTGTTACTTTCTGAATGCATAGGGGCCGTTTTGATCCACGAGGGCAGATGCGCGGTGTCGGTATCCTTCTGAAAAAATCCCGGATCACCCGTTCCGTTGGGTTGCCGCCGCATGCTGATGGGTTTATCCACCAGGTAGGGCACAATCCAATCGGCCATGTCACGATAATAATGGAGCAGCTCACCTTTGGTAATGCCTTCATCTTTCCAGAAGACCTTGTTGAGGTGGGTCAGCTTAAGTTCAGCCTTGCCCAGTTTGACGATCTCCTCGTCGGCCAATTGTTTTTCGGGTGTTTCCATCACGACTTTTTCTTTGTCCTTGTCCATTCGAAGCCCTTTATACACCGGCTGCCTCAGGTGACCGTCGCCGGTCCATTCGGCATACCATATCTCACATACTAATTTTGGCTTTATCCAGGTTATTTTGGTGCGTTGATGAACCTTTTCTTCAAAAGGTTTTTCATCAGTCTCCAGTGGTTCCATCTTTTCATAAAGCTCCTTGATCGTAGCTTCGCTGAATCCGGTCCCGCAGTTGCCGATGTATCTTATCTTATTACCCTCATTGATGCCTAAAACCAACGCCCCAAAATGTTTCCTCGATCCGGTCGGCGATGAGTAGCCGCAAATAATAGCCTCCTGCGAGTTTTGCAGCTTAAACTTCAGCCAACGGTCTGACCGGGTGCCACTGCTATAATAACTGTGCGCGTCCTTTCCAATGATGCCCTCCCAGCCTTCCTTTTGCGCTTTTTTAAACAGATCGGACCCTTTTCCTTCGATATGATTATTGAAAATGATGCGCTTGCTTTTTAATGGTCCAATCAGCGTTTTGAGCAAGCCTTTTCTTTTAATCAGCTCCATTCCACGCAAATCATGGCCATTCAGTTTCAACAGATCGAAAACATAATATTTGAGCCCCGGACTATTTTTGTTACCATAGTTCTGAATATCCTGGAAGGTACTACGCCCGTTTTTATCTTCTATTACCAGCTCGCCGTCGAGGATGGCATCTTCCTCAATCACTTTCAGCTCGTCAATGATTGGTTTATATTTATTGCTGAAGTCGATATTGTTCCGCGAGATCAGCCTGGCGTTTTTACCTGTATAACCGATTGCTCGGTAGCCGTCTAATTTTCGCTCGTATATCCATTCCGGATCATCAAAAACTTTCGATTCCAGCTTGGCCATCATTGGCGTGTAGGCTTTGGAACCCGATGGTTTTTCCGATTCTTCATCCCGCTCCGATTTTTTTTCTTTTGGCCGGGAACTCTTCCATTGGGGCAAGTCGTTAGCTTTTCCACTTTTATTATTTAGCAGCTTTTTAACATCCTTTGGCACATCATCTTCACTGTTGTAAGCTTTGTGCACAGCAAATTCATCGTTATGCTTGATGAGCAGCCACGAATTGTCTTCGGCATTATGCAGCTTCACCAGCGCGAACTCGCCTTTTAGTTTTTCACCCTTGAGCTTGAATTTGAGATTACCTGATTTTAAACCAGCGCGCAGAGATTTAATATCCTCCCGGCGCTCTTTGGCCAGCGAAGTATAAGTGCCATGATCCCATATCATCACAACACCCGCGCCATAATTTCCTTGCGGAATAATTCCCTCAAAGTATTGATAGTCCAGCGGGTGATCCTCTACCATCATGGCCAGGCGTTTATCGCCGGGGTTCATAGACGGTCCCTTAGGAATTGCCCAGCTTTTCATAGTGCCGTCTAGCTCCAACCTGAAATCGTAGTGTAAATGCGAGGCATGATGCCGCTGCACCACGAACCGCAATCGCTTGCCTGTGGTTTTGCCGCCTTTGGGTTCGGGCGTTTTACCGAAAACTCGTTTCTTCAAATATTCCGCCAGGCTCATAGCTTACGCTCCTTTCCGGGTATTGAGGCTCTGCATCAGTTGATCGTACAGATCATCATTCTTGGTTGTATGCGGTTTCAGTTTCTTAATGGTTGGCCGTTTGCCTTTAGCTTTCGCTTCGATGATCTTCAAAAGCTCGTTATGATAATCGTCCTTGAATTTGGCGATGTCAAAGTTTTCGGCGTATTGCTTGATAAGTGCAAGACCCATATCCAATTCCTTTTTGCTTACGTTCACATCGTCGTCGATGTTAAGGTCATCGGTAGCACGTATTTCCTGTGCGAACCGGATCTTGGTCACCACCAATACATGATCCAGCGGATGAATAATGCACAGGCTTTCAGTGCTTCGCAATACAAAACGGGCCAGCCCTGCCTTTCCCGATTTTTTTAACGCTTCAACCAGTAAGGCATAGGCTTTATTATTCTTCGTTTCAGGCTCGGTGTAGTACGATGTCTCGTAATACATCGGGTTTACCTGGTGTATATCTACAAAGCTTTCAATTTCGATCACTTTGCTTTTCTCGGGAGCTGCATCTTCAAAATCGCGATCCTCGAGTATCACATAATCATCATTCAGCTTATAACCCTTTACTATCTTTTCGTAAGGGACCTCTTTACGCGTGTTCTCATTAACGCGCTGGTAACGAATCCGCGCGTGATCGCGGCTATCGAGCATATCAAGCTCCAGCGAACTGCTTTGCACCGCCGAATACAATTTGATGGGTATGCTAACCAGGCCGAAGCCAACTGAACCTTTCCAGATCGATCTCATAGTAAAATGTTTTGTGCATTAAATATAACCAATAAAAAGCTGAAAGGGTTTTTGTAGAGACGCGATGCATTGAGTCGGTACGTATTAAAACATATCCTTCGGCCGATTGTATTTGTATTGTATGTTCTAATCCTTCCCGGTTACGTGAAGCGCCCCTGATATTGGATAAAAACAACCTCGCAAACATTTTCTAGCCATGACCAAAGAGCATAAACACTATAAGTTCGTCAATAATGAGACCGATAATGTTATCTATTATCTCTCCGTACCGGCTGATAAGCACGATGCAAAACAAATGCTGGAAAATACCCGGCATAAATTGGCGATAGAGAACGGAATTTTTATTGAAAGTATTTATTATGTCGAGGACGGTGAGAAAGAAGCCGATAAGTAAATACCGCCGAAATTGAAAAACCGAAAACTCTTTCTCATTTCCTAAGTTCTTAAAATGAGGGATTATCACTAACACAATCTTAGCTGAGCAATCCTCTATAGCATTATGCGGATCCACATAGAGCGTCACCCAACCATAGTTAATCCTGATACTAAGCGCGTTATAGCACGTTTCTTTTTTAATGGCGAGCAACGGGCCAAAGAACTGATAACACGCGTGCTACAGCTAACCGACGATGAGGTTTTTGCAATCGTTTCGCCGCTGCTGCAAGAATTTTCACAAAGGCACCGAAACATTACGCGCATACTTTACCGTCATTGCAACCGGGTAAAGGTTTATATTGAAAGCCTCGGGATCGAATTTGAGACCATAGGCCATTGGCGTAAATTGCTGATCGGGTCATATTTTACACACGAGTATTCAATAGAGTCGGCTGCGTTTTTTAATCCCTCTATCGTAGAAGATCCCGATCAATCCGACTTGGATGTTGGCCAAAAAAGGCTGATTATTAGCTTTAGGGCAGTTGGAGAGGGGCACATATCGTCTATCACTTTTCGCAGGGCGGTGATCAGCCAGAACGGCAGCATCGAAATTTTGCCTGTTGGCAGCTATGTTGACGGCGCCGAAGTAATGCGCGATACCATTTTTGAAAAGAAATTATTCTTTGAGCGGATCGTTAGTGCGCGTATCGACAAGGGAGTGGTGAAGGAATTGAAGAACAAGATCAAGGATAGGTTTGATTACGATACGCTCCAGAAAGTTATCCTCGAGTTGCAAGACACACAAACCAACGACAAAAAAAAGACCGAATTAGAGAAAGTATTATGGCTTTCGGACTCGTACAGTAATATCAGCTTTTCCCTGGATACCGACATATCTGATCGGGTGATTTTTCCCATGTCTGAGCTGGAGCGGAAAGGGGTAGAAGACGCACGCTTTGTCAGGTTTGTGAACGAGGATGGCTCTGTCGTTTTCTATGCTACTTACACGGCTTTTGACGGAGCGCTCATCATGCCGAAACTTTTGCAAACTACTGATTTCTATAATTTCAAGATACGTCCGTTGCATGGTGCAGGATCTAAGAATAAAGGACTGGCATTGTTTCCGCGAAAAATTAATGGCAACTACGCTATGCTTTCAAGGATTGATGGCTGGAACAATTACATCATGTACTCCAACAACATCAATTTGTGGGAAAATCCGGTGATGCTGCAGCAGCCGTTGTGCCCCTGGGAATTTATCCAGATAGGTAATTGCGGTTCGCCTATTGAGACCGATCATGGCTGGTTGGTAATAACCCACGGCGTGGGGCCGATGCGTAAATATGTGTTGGGCGCAAGTCTTTTTAAGCTGGATGATCCTTCAGTTGAAATTGGGAGATTGCGGGAGCCACTGTTATCGCCCAACCAGGGCGAGCGGGAAGGATATGTTCCCAACGTAGTATACTCTTGCGGTGGGATTACGCACAATGGCAAGCTAATTATTCCTTACGGCCTGTCAGACTATTCCTCTTCTTTCATGAGCGTCGACCTGAGTGCTCTGCTCGAAAAGATAATGTCCGATTCTAGTTCTTAACCAATATCCGGTTATATAACTTAATATATTCATCCACCATCTTTTCCTGCGAAAATTGAGCATTGCTCCATTCATAGCAATCCCGGCGGTTTAGCTTTGGAATGTCATTTAGCGCTTCAACGCTTTCGCTCACATCTTTGACCAGGTAGCCGGTTTTGCCATTTTGGATCAGTTCAGGCATTGATCCGCGGTTGAAAGCAATTACCGGCGTGCCACATATCATCGCTTCGGCCACGCTTAAACCAAAGGGTTCATCGAAGTTGATAGGATGAAGCAACGCAAAGGCATTCCTCATCAGCTCGTTTCTTTTTTCGGGGCCTGCCTCACCGATATACATGATCTGATCGTTCAGGCGGGGTTTGATTTGATTCTCGTAATAGAACCGATCCTGGATAATGCCTGCAATCAGCAATTGCCTTTTACTTTTTAAAGCGATGTCAATTGCTTCTGCGGTTCCTTTATGATGATGGATACGCCCGAAATAGAGGAGATAATCGCCTGGTATGTCGTTAAATTCAAAATCGGCTGTGTTGATACCGTTATAAATCGTGGCTGCGTAAGTTAATTGCGGACTTCTATCTGAGTAGCTGATAGATACGTAATAAGAACTGCTGTTATATTTTTTAAAAACCGGGATGATCTTTTGTGACGAAAAACCATGAATGGTAGTTACCATAGGTGTTTTGATCAGCCTTGAATAAGTAAGCGGTAAAAAATCGAAATGATTATGGATCAGGTCGAATTCGCTGGCGTTTTCCATCAGGTGGCTGATATGCAGGCATTCAACCACCTTGGCATCCTGCGATCTGTCCTCCTCGTAACCACGCCCTATTACGGCCGCCAGTTTTCCACTGGTTATCGAATCAGCTGTTGCAAATAAGGTCACATCCAGTCCCTTGGCCTTGAGCCCCTCGGTAATATTAGATGCAACCTGCTCCCATGGGCCATAATGCCGGGGTGGGGTTCGCCAGGCTACCGGCGCTAATACTGCAATTTTCATTTGGAGAGTACCGCTTCCATTTCCGTTTCGGTATAGGTCTCGGCTGAGCTGTTTTTTAGTGTTTCCAACACGGCAAGGTGCGAAATCAAATAAGCCAGCGTGCTTTCGGCGCCCTGGTTCAGATTGGTGCCGTTGGGATGCAGGCCATCGAAGCAGCCTTTGGTTTCCGGGTCGTACAATGGTATGTTAAGCGAGTTTTCGCCGAGGAACCAGGAGTAGACGAAAAATAATTTCTTAAGACACTGCGGGTCGCCGGTCAGGCGATAATATTGTGCATAAAGCAACGTCATGGCCATAACGTCAATAGCCTGCTGGTCGTAAGAGGGCATATTACCATCGCGTGAGTACCAGCCATTGTTTCCAACCGGCGTGAAATATTTGGGCGTAATGGTTGCCTTCTCGAGGAACCTAATGGATTCAAAAGCCACATCCAGCGTTCTTTGATCCCTTGTGATTTCTGCCGAATGTAAAAGACAAAGCGGTAGTATGGCATTGTCGTAAGTTAAATAATCTTCAAACCAGTGCCATTTGTCTGAGCGGTTTTTATCGTATAAGTCAAGGAGCCGGTTGGTCAGATGATGCAAGGTATTGGTCAAATCAATATCTGAATGATATGCTTTCAGATAATAGCTGATCCCAATAATAGTATTGGCGATGCCTCTTGCATGGCTGAGGTTTTTAAAATTGGGAGACGCCTTGCGGAATAGATCCTCCCCAAATCTGCTGCCCGCGCTGTCCGGCGCGTAACATACCAGGTACCCCAGAGCCCATATTGCGCGACCAAAAGCATCCTCCGATCCAACCTTATCCAGGTATTCATGTTTATAGCTCAGAAAATTTCGGAAATACCCCCCGTCATTCTGCATATAAAGCATGAAGCTCATATAAGCAGGCATCAACCCGAGCGCTTCCTTGTAACCAAGCCGATTGGCCATTAGGGTCATTAGCAATGCCCTGGCATTATCGTCGATGCAATAGCCTTCTTTCCAGTTTGGTACGCCGTATTTGGCGTGCTGAATGATGCCGATGTGGTTGGTAAGGTATTTTACATAATCGATACTGAACTCCGGTATAATGTCCGGGTCAATGATCCGGCTGAATATCCTTTCGCCCAGATCGGGATTTTCAACCACGTTATTGATAATGTCCATATAATTTTTACCAATTACCGGCCAGCGAAGATGCAGCCCATATTTGTAGGCGTTTTGCTTTATCGTATTAAGTTTTTCGGGATTGTCCAGCAACTCGTTTATGATCGTCGCCAGGCACTCGTCGTCTCTAAAATTGAAAAGGCGTCCCCGCTCGTTGGCCAATATTTCTTTGGCGTGCCAGTAAGGCGTTGCCACCACCGCAGCGCCGGCGCCGATGGCGTAGGTTAAGGTACCGCTGGTTATCTGAGCTTCATTCAAATAAGGCGAGATATAGATATCTGTTGCCGAAAGGTAATTGATCAGATCCTGCTCGGTTACAAAGCAATTGACAAATGCCACATTATCCGCAACGTTCAGCCTTTCGGCCATGGCCACCAATGATTCACGGTATTCTTCGCCCGATTTTCTTTTGATATCCGGATGGGTAGCCCCCAGGATCACATAAAGTACATCAGGATGCCGCTCAACAATTTTTGGGAGCGCCCGGATCACTGTTTCCAGCCCTTTATTACGGCTAAGCAGGCCGAAAGTCAATAACGTCGTTCGGTTACTTAACAGAACATCCGACTTTACAGGATTTTTTTTCGGCGCTTCGATCTCGGGAGCCCCGTGTTCGATAAAAGATATCTTGTTCCGGCTTACGCCGTATATCGATACCAGCATATCTATCGCCTTCTTCCCCATCACAACGATCTTATCCGATTTCCTGGTTATGGTTTGAAGAATAGCCTTTTGCTGGTATGAGGGTCTTTCCAATACCGTGTGAAAAATAGAGATCAGCGGTTTTTCCACCTGGTTAATTAGCGAAAGCACAAAAACACCATCGTTTCCGCCATAAATTCCGAACTCGTGCTGTAGAATGCAAGCATCGGCATCGCTATTATTGATGAAATCGGCCGCCCTGGCATAATCTTCCAGAACCTGCTGCCGGATGATGAATTTTACTTCCTTCGGATATTCATACTCATCCAGTGATTCGGCGTTGAGGGCAATGACTGTTTCAGCGGGGTGATCATGCGCTAAATTGCTATTGATCGCGTTGATCAGGCTCCTGTTGAACGTTGCCAAACCGCATGCCCGCGGCGGATAGGTGGATATGTACGTTAATTTCATTTAAAGTATTAATATAATTTATTAACACTCCTGATAAAATTAAGTTTGGACGCGGTTAATGGCTCCTGCAATAAAATTGTAAAAGATTGTGGGTAAAGAGGCTGCAAGTATGGTGCCTCTACCGGTTGTGGGTATTAAATTATTTAATGTTGTATTTTTTCGCTACTTCCGGGTAAACATTGATTAATTCGTTAGATTTTCCATTCTTATCGAAAATTTGCTCCCAGGTATTTAACGGCTCCCATATGAAGCTACCGAGGGCTTTGCCGTCGGGTACTGTTAAGGCAATATCGTTCACTTCACGTTTCAATTGGGTATATTCGGCCACCATCACTTGTTGCGGATAGCGAGCGGCCAGGTCAGCCATGTTATTCTTCAGATCGGTTAATGTGCCGTGCCATTTTGGGTAATAGGAAAGTCCAATCACGTCAAAAGGTAATTTGCGTTCAGCCATGGCGTCGAGGAAGAACCGTGACTCTGTGTTCTGTCCACCCAGTGCAATATGCAGCATGATAGAAGTTGAAGGGCTCACTGCCTTTACTCCCTGTATGCCTGAATATATAAGCTGTGCTAAACTATCCAAATTGCTGATTGATCCTTCGGGCCAGATCATGCCATGGTTGATCTCATTACCCACCTGTACCATATCGGGTGTGGTACCCTGCTCCTTTAATTCCTGCATTACTTTTACAGTAAAATCATGAACCGATTTTTTCAGCGCTGTAAAATTTTCGCCTTCCCAGGCAGCCGGTTTATATTGTTTGCCGGGATCGGCCCATGTGTCGCTGTAATGAAAGTCGAGCAAGAATTTCATACCGGCAGCTTTGATCCTTTTGGCCATGACTTTGGTGTGCTCCAGATCGCAGAAACCTTTGCCAGGGGAGTAACCTTTCGGTTCGGCCGGATCATTAAAAATTCGCAGCCTGATATAATTAAAGCCATGCTTCTTCAAGATATCGATCGCATCGTCCTGCACGCCATTGTCTGAAAACTTAATGCCTTTGTTTTCGAGTTCTGGCAAGAACGAAATATCGGCGCCAAGAATTTTTCCTTTTACTTTTTTGGGAACGTATTTGGCGGCCGTAACCGGATGCGGTATCCCGGGCCATACAGCCTCGATATCGGTTGACCCGGTCCACAAGCTGTCTGATTTGGCTTCAAACTTGATTCCTCCGCGTTCTGGTGTTGTCTGCAGGATCACATCGCACTCGCCATTATAGACTTTGGCTTGCCATTTTCCATTATCTGCTTCCGTAATTGTAGTATTGTCGCCCCTACGGATGCGGATGATCCTGCCTTTACCCATTGCCGAAAAAGTTACCAGGTTATTAGCCGATTTCACAACATCGCCCTTATTATCGATGATCTTGACCGCAATAAGGCAAGTGTCTTTACCATCAGCTTTCATCGTGGTTTTGTAGGGCGTTATCTGAACTTCGAACGGCTGTCCCGGGTGGCCGTTCCGGCGTCCCTGTCCTAAAGCAGCCGATGATGTGAAGATTACGAGGATTATGCCGGCGATGACGCCCACAAGTGTCTTATTCATGGCTTTTTAATTGGTTGGCTAAAGATATGCATAAATTGTCTATTTGACAATTATTGTTTAAAACACTTAAGGAACCCTTTGTTTTCGGGATGTCCAGCTAACTACCCACCAGGCAATTTGTCCGGTAAGTAACAAGCCAATAGCAAATAACGCAGGTTTAATACCACCATCGTTTGACATCAGCGCCCCTGTCAACGCTATCGCATAAACCCCAAGCGGCAGTAATGTGAGCAAGCAAAGCATGCTGGTATTCAGTCTTATTTTAAATGGCCGGGGCGTATCCGGCTCTTTAATGCGCAGTACAATTAAAGCAATGTATTCCAGGAACAATCCGGCGCCGTACACAATCACATCGATGATGATCAGCTCTTCAAAACTCCAAAGCACCATGCCGCTTACCACGAGCGAGCAGGTAATGATAGATATATAAGGTGTGTTGTATCGCGGATGTAATTTCTCAAACCATCGCGGCAGCAATTTATCGTCGGCCATTACTTTAGGAACCCGCGAAACGGACAATAGAACTGAAGCGTAAATGCCTAGATAACTGGCCATTCCGCCGATTGCTATAGCCGTACCGAGCCATTTACCACCGATCAGTAAACCAAGCGATGGATAGCCGACCTCTTCCAGTACTTTGGGGTCGATATGCGATTGTTGAGCCGCGAGTACGCTGAAGAAATAAACGACGATTACGAGTCCAAAAGCAGTAAAAATGGCGATGAGGTACGACCGCACAGGCTTATCAACTTCTTCAGCATAGGTAGTTACATTATCCCAGCCAAGGCAGTTCCACATTACTACGTACATCGCCATGCCCAATGAGGGCAATGTGATTCCTTTTAGTGATGGCGAAGGCAATGCAATTGGCCCGGTATGATGCTGGAAAAATTGAACGATCAGCACCAGCAATGGAATAAGTACCACCACGCTCAATAACAAGGATATTCTGCCGACAGGATTAATACCCAGGATATTCAATCCGGCAGATGCCCAAATAATAACCAGGCATATCTCGATCTTATAGGATTCAATCCCGGGGAAAAAGAATGTCGCATAAGTAACGATGAAAACCGGGTAGATGGCCAGGTCGCAGAAAGTATAGAGCCATGTCCACCAGCCTTCAAAGAAACCCCATTTGGTGCCTAGCGCATGTTTTACCCAGCGGTAATAGCCGCCTTCAACGGGCATCATGCTGTTCAGTTCGAGTACGGTAAAAATGGCGGGGACGTCCCAAAGCAAAGGCGTCAGCAGTAGTATCAGGTAGGCGCCATGGTCGCCGGCATATCTCAACAGCGGTTCGAGTCCATAAGGGCCGCCTGATACGGTAAAAAAGATCACCGCTATCAAAGGCAGGATGCGCATCTTTTTGGTGACAGGGCGTGCGGGCATGATGCGATAAAAATATTGTTTTTTATTTATTGTGGCAGCTAGCCGACTTTAGCTAACGGCAATGAATCATGTATTTATTTATCCATTATTGCTAACTTCATTGCCGTCGCTTTTAAGCGACGGTCCGCAAATACATCTATGAAAAAACTGATCCTGTTCTTGTTAATATTCTCATGCTCTATTACCCTGGCCCAACAAAAACAGCCGCGGTTCCATGTGATAGCATTGTATGAAAATGGCGGCCACCATATCGAATATTCTAAAGCTGCCAGAGTTTGGCTCGATAAGCTGGCCGCAGACAGTAATTTCAGCATCGACTACATCAACAACACCGATAAAATCAACGAGGAATTCCTAAACCATTACCGGCTTTTCATTCAACTGGACTATCCGCCCTACGGATGGAAGCCTGATGCCGCCACGGCATTTACCAAATATATTGAGGAAGGTAAAGGTGGCTGGATAGGTTTTCATCACGCCACTTTACTGGGTGAATTTGACGGATATCCGATGTGGGACTGGTTTCACAATTTTATGGGCGGTATCCGCTGGAAAAATTACATCGCTACTTTTGTGCAGGCGCAGGTAAATGTGGAGGATAGGAATCACCCGGTTATGAGAGGCGTTCCTGGATCATTCACCGTTAAAAAAGAAGAGTTTTATACTTATGATAAAAGTCCGCGTCAAAATGTTCACGTACTGGCCAGTGTGGACGAGAATACTTATGTTCCCAGCTCAGATATAAAAATGGGCGATCACCCGGTGATCTGGACCAACGAGCATGTGAAAGCCCGGAACGTTTACATTTTTATGGGCCATTCGCCAATACTTTTTGACGATGCGGTCTACAAGAAAATATTTACCAACGCCATTTTCTGGGCGGCGTGCAGGTAGTCAACATTTCTTAATAATGCATGTTTTAACCCTTAATTCATCTTTTACTATATTTCGACACTAAAAATTATTATTTACTCATGACCAGAGACGACATCTTCGGCTACAAGCCCGATCCAAAATATAAAAAACTGGTGGCCTACTTCAGCATGGAGTTCGCTATCGACCAGGCATTAAAAACTTACAGCGGTGGCCTCGGCTTCCTGGCCGGCTCGCACATGCGCAGTGTTTATGAGCACAAACAGAACGTTATAGGCATTGGCATGCTGTGGAAATTCGGTTATTACGACCAATGGCGCGAAGAGAACGCCGATATGAAGGTTACTTTTATCGAAAAAGGCTATTCTTTCATAGAGGATACCGGGATCATGTTCACTGTTCCGGTACATGATTCTCCTGTTTGGGTAAGGGCTTTCCTGCTGCGTCCGCAAACTTTCGGTTCGGCGCCTATTTTCCTGCTCACTACCAATTTGAACGAGAATGATGAGCAATCGCGGTCCATCAGTTATCGCTTGTATGATTCTACCGAGTCGACCCGTATTGCACAATCCATTATCCTGGGTATAGGCGGTGCGATGCTGATTGATAAGCTGGGGCTGAACGTCGACATCTATCACATGAACGAAGGGCATGCGCTCCCGCTCAATTTCTACCTCTATAGCAAATACAAGAGCATGGACGAGATACGGAAACGGGTGGTGTTTACCACGCATACGCCGGAAGTCGCCGGAAATGAGGAGCATCGTGTGGATCTGCTAAATAAAATGTCGTTCTTCTATCAAACCCCTATTGAGGAGATAAAGCAGATAATGGGCACCGAATATTCGCTCAATTATACGCTGGCGGCCCTGAAGTTTGCAAAAAAGGCGAATGGCGTATCAAAACTACATGGCGAGGTTGCCCGGGAAATGTGGAGCCACAACAGCGGTATTTGTGAAATTACCTCCATCACCAATGCGCAAAACAAAACTTATTGGAAGGATGAAGAATTGGAGAGGGCGCTGGCCGATAATGACGATGAAGCTTTTGTTAAACGGAAAAAAGCACTTAAGCGCGAGTTATTCAAATTGGTAGGCAACCAATGCGGAAAACTTTTTGATGAAGATGTGCTAACCATAGTTTGGGCTCGCCGCTTCGCGGGCTATAAGCGCGCCGATCTGATGACTTACGACTGGGATCGTTTTATCCAATTGGTTTATGCTGCCGAAATGCCTGTTCAATTAATATGGGCCGGAAAGCCTTATCCTGAAGATTACGGCGCTATCAGCCAGTTTAATCATATCATTCACAAAGTGTGGCCGTTTGCCAATTGTGCGGTGTTGACAGGGTATGAGCTTGGGTTATCTGCTATTCTGAAAAAAGGATCGGATGTATGGCTTAACAATCCCCGCATGTACCGTGAAGCATCAGGTACAAGCGGAATGACCGCGGCGATGAACGGCAGTATCAATCTTTCGCTGCCTGATGGCTGGGTGCCCGAATTTGCGAAGGACAAGGTAAATTCATTTGTGATACCTCCGGTCGACGATAGTGTACCTTACCCGGAAAAGGATCATAAGGAATGCGCGGCCCTGTTGGATATCATCAATGATGTGGTGAGGCCGATGTATTATAATGACAAAAAAAAATGGATGTCGATTGTCAAACAGGGAGCCAAAGATGTAGCACCCGCATTTGAGTCGGGGCGAATGGCCGACGAGTATTACAATATTATGTACAATGCATAAGAAAAGGCCCCCGATTCATCGATCGGGGGCCTTCATTTTTTATTGATCATCAGGCTTTTAGTGCTGTGGAATCATATGACGATGCGGCCTGTGGCGCAAATGATGCCGTTTGATATGTCTGTTTTGTAGCTTGGTCTGTGGCGCCACGCTGCTAATAGTTGCTGAAACGGGTGCAGGCATACTTTCGGCGTTCGCAATTCCATCAAGGCCCAACAGGCTCATTGCTGCAATCAAAGTGATGATAATCTTCATATTTTTTAGTTTTAAAAGCTATTCTAATAGTCACTAAACGTGTCGCCTGCCATTTAATTGCCCCGGCAAATCCAATTACGGACGTGGCGGCAATGGTGGTTTTGGCGGCGGTGGCGGCAACTTAGGCGCTCCGGGCGGTCTTGGTGGCGGAGGCGGCAGCTTTATCCTGAGATGTGGTGCCCTTATATGAAGGTGCCTCGGATGATGCGGCGGCCTGTGTAACCTCGGCGGCTTTGGCGGCGGCGGTGGTACGTGCGGCGGCGGAATTTGTGCCAGGGCAACATTTGTAACCGCCGAAAAAGCCAGTTGTGCACTTATTAAAATGGCAACGGCTAAAGCGAATCTTTTCATTATGCTATTAATCTGAACCTCAAATATAAGTTATTTATGGATGAGGTGGAGCTGGCGGCGGGGGTGGGGGTGGCGGCAAATGCCCTGCTATACGGTGATGGTGCACGTAATGGTGGCGATAGTGATGTAAAAGATGGTGCCTTCTGTGTTGAGCCATTGCGTTAGGCGATGGCATTGGAGCCGCCGACGTATCGATGTACTCAAGGCCGATGAGCGCGAGGGCTATAAGTCCGATTTTAAGATATTTCATAGCTCGGAAAATTAACGTTAGTATAAATCTATAAACCCCAAAAATGCCGTAAGGTTTAAAATGTTGTTTTTTGAGTATCCTTATGGCTTGATTATCAATACGTTTATTTAACGTTCAATTGCCCGGTTCGGTTGCCTTTTTTAATTACATTTGAAACCGGCAACAAAATAAATAATGATCACCCAGCAGAAATATCAGCAATTGGCGGAAGTTATAGCGATGCAGGAAAAGAAATTGCAGGAACTTTTGCAGTATGTTTCAAAGCATTCGCCGTTTTACAGGCAGTTGTTTGAGCAACATCAAATCGATGTCGCAACGATCAAAACGCTGGCTGATCTTGCCAAATTACCCACCACGCAAAAGGATGATCTTCAAAAGCGCAATATTGATTTCCTGTGTGTCCCTGCCGAAAAAGTTATCGAGTACACCTCAACATCGGGTACTTTGGGTGGTCCTGTTACCATCGCCTTAACGGAGAATGATCTTAACCGGCTGGCTTATAATGAGTACAATTCTTTTTTGTGTGCCGATGGCTCCAAAGATGATATTTACCAGCTGATGCTTACGCTTGACCGGCAGTTTATGGCCGGTATAGCCTATTATTCTGGCATTCGGAAGATAGGGGCGGGTATCATCCGCCTGGGGCCGGGCGTTCCTTCACTGCAATGGGAAACCATTCAGCGCCTGAAGCCGACGGCGATAGTTGCAGTTCCATCGTTTATCCTGAAACTGATCGGCTTCGCCAAAGAAAACAATATCGATATCAATGAAACTTCGGTTAAAAAGGCGATCTGTATAGGAGAGAATATTCGCAACAACGACTTATCGCTTAACATACTTGGCAAAAAGATAACCGAATCGTGGAATATTCAACTTTATTCCACCTATGCCTCTACCGAAATGCAAACGGCGTTTACAGAGTGTACAGAAGGCAAAGGTGGCCACCATCAGCCAGAACTCGTCATCGTGGAACTGCTCGACGAAAACAATAACCAGGTTGACCCTTATACTCCCGGAGAAGTGACCATCACCACACTTGGAGTTGAAGGAATGCCGCTGATCCGCTATAAAACAGGTGATATATGCATGTACATGGACGAACCTTGCGGTTGCGGCCGTACAACCTTGCGTTTGTCGCCATTAATGGGTCGCAAAAAGCAGATGATCAAATTTAAAGGCACTACGCTTTACCCGCCTGCCTTGTTTGATCTGCTGAATGAGCGCGAGGAAATATTAGATTTTGTGGTAGAAGTTTATTCCAACGAGATTGGCCTGGACCAGGTATTGCTATATCTTGTCCCGGCAGATGATAGCGAGGAATGCGACCATCGTATCAGGGCTTATCTGCAAGCTCGCCTGCGCGTGAGCCCGCATATCAAATATGTTACCCCTGAGGAAATTCAGAAAATGCAATTTAACGAGGCTAATCGCAAAGCGGTTAAATTTATTGACCGCCGCAGTTAAGGTGTTGAGTCCGAAAGTCCGGAAGTCCGCATAAGTCCGAAAGACGATTACTGCATAACTTCCAAAGTTTCAGATGATGTTTTTTCTTTCGGACTTCCGGACTTACGCGGACTTTCGGACTAAATTCCTACTTTAGCCAATTATTAAAAAACCGATAAAACATTATTATTTGCCCATGATACAGATTGGACAAAGCACACTTTCCCTAAACGATTTTGCTGCGCTGGTATTTAAACACACGGAAGTGGCTTTGGATAAGGCCGCATTGGAAAAAGTAAAAGCCAATTTCGAGTTCCTAAAAAAATTCTCATCCAACAAGCTTATTTACGGTATAAACACCGGTTTTGGGCCGATGGCACAATACAAGGTGAGCGAAGAGAATATCCTGCAATTGCAATATAACCTCATCAGAAGTCACTCATCGGGCAGCGGTAAGCTGATTCCGGCGCGGTTATCCAGAGCGCTGATGATCACCCGTCTCAATAGCTTTATGAAGGCGTATTCGGGTGTACATAATGAGCTGACCGAACTGCTGCGCGACATGATCAATCATGATATCTGCCCGTGTATTTACGAACACGGCGGCGTAGGCGCAAGTGGCGATTTGGTGCAGCTTGCACACTTAGGGCTATCGCTGATAGGCGAAGGCGAAGTGCAGTTTGAGGGTGGCGTATACCCAACGATGGAGATATTCAATCGTTTCGGTTTGAAGCCCTTGTCGATTCACATCCGCGAAGGACTGGCTGTTATAAACGGTACCTCCGCTATGACAGGCATAGGGCTGATCAACATTATCCAGGCGAAGAAATTACTGAATTGGGCAGTGTTGTTTTCGGCAATGATCAACGAAGTGGTACAGGCTTTTGACGATCATTATTCACACGAGCTAAATATTGTAAAACATCACCCTGGTCAGAATGCTGTTGCAGGCATGATGC
>Ga0068856_100001591_pt1 | contig 23741 bp, 17 predicted proteins | sample KBSCornC62_FD_66595 | JGI IMG/M metagenome (GOLD analysis project Ga0068856, IMG submission 66595) | Corn rhizosphere microbial communities from Kellogg Biological Station, Michigan, USA - KBS Corn C6-2 | ecosystem: Host-associated > Plants > Roots > Rhizosphere > Soil ... | reverse complement strand
GTCAGCATCGACGATACGACGAACTTTCTCAGCTCGGTTTCATGCCCCTCGGCAGCGTTCTGCCTAGCGATGGACTATCAGGGCAACGCGCTGATCTATTCAGGCGTTTCACCGGTGACCTCGAATTCAGGCGGTTCGCCGGTGACTTCGGGTGCGTCTGCGGGGGTATCGAAACCCCGAAGCGCTACCGGTCTGGCAAGAATCGGTCGTGCGAGAGCACGCGGTACCACGGCGAGAGTACCGGTCAGATGCACCGGCCCGAGCGGTGCGATCTGCGCGGTTGCTCTATCGATGATCATAAGCAGGAGCCGCAACACCGTCTCCGTCAGCTCCCAGGCGCATGACTCCAAGCCCTCGAAGCGCGCAATCACCATCGGTAGGAAGACGGCGCGGATCAAGGCCGGAAATATCAGGCTATTGCAAATCACGCTGAATGCGACGGGCAAGCAGCTTCTCAAAACCAAATACAGCCTGCCGGCAACACTCAGGGTAACCCAAGCCACGAACGATGGCATCGCCGTACTTGCAAGCCAGAAGGTCATTTTCAGGGAGCACTGAGCGCGCGCGAGCCGCTGAACGGTGACGACAGCCTCTATCTACTTGCACCTACTCGGCCGCGCTGTGGCGCAACGCCGTTGCGTTTGTCACTTGCGGCGCGGTGAGCACCGAGTCTGGCCCTGGTTTCCCATGTACACGAGGTGATCGAGGTGGCGATGCTCCCAACCGCAAGACGCTGCTGCAATCGCTGGTCGATGAAATCCGGGTCGTCAGCCGCGGAGATCTACCCGTCTTTCTCTTTTGCCCCGCGCGGTTCGACCACCACAAGGGTCAGCGCCCCGAGCTGATTCGGCATAAACCAAGCGGCTGCCCCGGTTTCAAGCCAATTTGGGACTTGACAAAATAGACGCTCCTAATTGAGCTTGAGAAGCTGGAGTTCTCGGCTCCGTGGCGGAACAGCGACGCGTCTGTTGCACCTTACGATTCCCGCGCTTTACGCACGATTAGCGGGCGTTTGGCAGCGAAACAGTCTCGCTGCCCAAACGACTCCCTAAGCCTTTGACGCCGACGGCTTATTGTCGTCGCGTGCATCGATCAAAATGACCGACTCGTCGGCCTCAAGTTTCAAATCTCGAAGCACTTTCTGTACCCGCCGTTCGTCACGCTGGGTGTAGAAGACAATGACTTTGAGCGAAGATCGCGTCTGATTCGCTTTCTCGTAGATTGTCACTTGCTTTTCGAGATTGCGCTTAAGCGCGGTATTGCTGCCGAGCTTGAACTCGATTAGCGACTTGTCGCTGGCTCCAAAGCTCACCTTGAAATCCACTGGACCCCGGCCGTTGTTTGGCTCTCGATTTATGTCGAACTCAGTCCGGCACCACACCAGGCCGAAAGCAAGGTGCAACTCCGTCTCTTTCGTAAATGGACGATCTCCGCGATTCAAGAGGCGGTATCCATCGTTGTTCTCGATGTAGTCCTTGAAAAAGAGAACTCGTTCGCGGCACTCATCGTAGCTTCGCCACGGCCGGTCGTAGAAGTCCGTGCGGTTCTCAAGATCCTCCACGGCCCGCTTGACTTGCGCAACAAGCACGCGTTGCGTGTCCTCAACCTTGTTTGCGCTTTTTGTCTTGGCCTCGTCGCCACTCTCCTCCTGAAGCCTGATGTAGTGGTCAATCAGTTCAGGGAATTTCCGCAGTGTCTTTTCAGCAGCTTCGGTGCGCTCCTTCTTCGTCGTCTTACCGCGACCCAGCTGATCACCGAAATAGCGGTTGACCCGAGCGCGGAGCTGCGCATTGGGTACTGCCTCTGGAAGGAGATAGAACTTGGAAAGCATGTCGCGATGATTGATCCATGTGTCATCTCGCGTCAAAAGGTCTGCTGGTGTCAGCAATACAAAGTCGCCCTCAATGCAGGGCAGCTCATAAGAGCGCGTAGCCCAGCTTTTTCGCTCGTAGTCGAAGGTTGCCCGTGCCACCCGAAAGGTCTCTCGATGCTCCTCCGCTAGATGCTCCCGAGCAAAGGACTCCGTGTACTCAAGCAAGAATCCCTTGATGAGATTTGTCGTGAAGTCGCTGATGTTGTCCTTGCCAACCCCCGGCTTAATGAGACACAGCTTCTCCAAATGCGTCCCTTGCGTAATGGTCTCCTCACCAAAGTCCGTGAAGATGTCGACCAGGGCTTCATGTAGAGCTTCGGCGAACTCTTTGCCAAGTCCCTGACCACCATTCCCAAACAGCGTGTAGCCAAACCAGTTCTGCTTGACCTCTTTGAAGCAGTACCAAGCGTCAATCAATCCCGGGTCTAGGTCCGGCGCTGCTTCGTCCCGAAGGAATCTGAGGTATTTGAGAATGTCTTGATGTAGGGCTTGATAGGTGGGGTTGTCGCTGCTGAAGAGCAGAAACGGGTCGACAAAGAGGGGTAGGTCTGAGACGACACTGATATCGATTGCGCCGTAGTTCTCCAGAACGGTCGGCTCGACATCGAAGTATTCGGAGAAGTAGAGCTCCACGGATACGACACTACTTCGTGGCTAGGTCAGACCGACTGGAGAGAAACCCGCACACGCCGCTAGCTAGATGTTCGAGTCCCCGGTCTCGAATTGATCAGTGAGCTTCGTGAGCGCCACCATTGATGTCTCAAGTGCCACGGCAACCGCTCTTACCGTTGCCCAAGTTGGATTGGAATGCCCGCGTTCGATCATCGACATGTGACCGACGGTGATGTCCGCTTCTTGAGCAAGAGCTTCCTGGGTCATGCCGCGTTTTTCGCGAAGCTGGCGGATTGCTTTGCCCAAGGCAGGCTGGGGCTGGTCAGAGCGGCGCATGGCGGGACCGTCTCAAACGCAGGCGCTTTAATCCAGCTGCAACAGCACTTGTGATTTAGCAGAACTTCAGCTAGGCTCGCCGCCGACATAAAAGTGCCCCCGCGCTGCGCAAACAGCCGGGGGCGTGGCACAGGAGGCGAAGCTCCCATGCACGACGAAGATATCCGGCGGCGCGCTCTGACGCCCGCCCAAGAGGACGAGATCATGGAAAGGTCGGTCCTCGCCGAAGTCCTGCTTCTGCGGCCCGCGCAGCTGACGATTTTGGAGGTCGCACTGCGCACCGAAGCGCTGCCAGAGGAGGGCGGCCAAGACGCTGTGGAGCGAGCGGTGCGCGAGCTGAGTCGCGACGGGCTCATCACCTGCCACTGCCGCCGCCTCGCGCCCAGCAGGGCTGCTGTGCGCTTTGACGAGCTGCTTGGGGGCGTGAGTTGAGCGTTGTGGCTCAACGCTTCGGTGAGAACCTGACCAGCGCCCGCGAGGGGTCGGGCGTCACCCAGGAGGAGCTGAGCTTCCGGGCGGGGCTTCACCGCACCGAGATCGGGTTGCTTGAGCGAGGCGGTCGCATCCCTCGCATCGACACCCTCGCGAAGCTCGCTGGAGCGCTGGGAGTGCCCACGTCCAGCCTGCTCGATGGCATCTCCTGGGAGCCGGGCGAATTCACGCGGCGGCTTCCGGCTGCCGGATGAGACCAGGCAATGAGGTCGACACAAAAGAGACCAAGCAAAAACCCAAAAGCAAGAAGCCAAGCCAACAAACGAGCCAACGAAGAACGAAGCCAAGCCAAGACCCAAACGAAGCAAAAAAGCACCCAAAGCGCAGTCAAAGGAAGAACTCAAACAGCAACCACAACCGCCGACACACTACGAACCCCCCGGTTCCGTGCCTGGGCCGCAGTTTGGTGATCCCAAACGTCAGGAAGGCTCAGAAGTGATCGCGCTGGCGGCTCAGGCCGTGCCTCCGCCGTGCGGAGGTCGCCTGTGTCGCGGCCCGGCGAGAGGCTTGACCTTCGGTCTTCTCCAACAAGTGGATCAAAGGGCGGCCATTTGGCACCACGGGTGCATGGCATCCCCTCGCATCAAGCTCGATCCGCAGACAGTCGAAGCCATCGCTCGGCGGGTGGTTGAGCTACTCGAAAAGCGCGGGTTTCAGCGGCGAGAGCTGGTCGACGCTGCCGAGCTGGCGCGACGGCTTGGGATCGAGCGCTCTTGGGTGTACTCCCACGCGATCGAGCTGGGCGCGGTCAAGCTCGGCAAAGGCGCAAAGCCTCGGCTTCGGTTCGATCCTGAAGTCGCAGCGCGCGTGTTGCGGAAGGTGGATGGCAAACCGGCGACTGGCCCGCCCGCCCGCTCGGGTAAGCGGGTGGGTCAGCCGCAGAGGTCCGAGGGTCGGGCGGAGTTGCTGCCGATTCGGGGGCGAGGAGAGAGCGACCCACCTTCGGCGGCTTAGGTAGGGATGCCTCGCCGGGCGACAGGACAGGTGATCGAGCCGCAGGACGGACGGGCTTGGGCGATTCGGTTTCGCGCTTATGGCAAGCGGCGCTATGTAGCTCTCGGCACCGGCCAGGAGGGCTGGAACCGCAAGAGGGCTGAGGCCGAGCTAAGGCACGTCCTCGCTGACGTAGAGCGTGGTATCTGGCGGCCATACGAGCCCGCTCAGGCTCCACAGATTGCCGAAGCACCAACCTTCCACGAGTTCGCATCGGAATGGCTGGAGGGCCGCGAACCAGAGCTTCGGCCGAAGACGATCAAGAGCTACCGCTGGTTGTTGAGCGGGCACCTTCTCCCCCACCTCGCCTCGATGCACCTCGACCAGATTGGCCCCGAGGACGTCGACCGCTACAAGGCGGCCAAGCTCCGCGAGGGTTCACTTGGGCCGAACCAGATCAACAAGTCGCTCGGCCTGCTGGCGATGATCCTCGACGCTGCCGGCGACTACGGCCTCATCGACGCGGCGCGCAACCCGGCACGTGGAAGAAGGCGGCGGGTGAAGCGCAGCGTGCCGAACCGCCCGACCGTGGAGCCTGAGCAGTTGCCCTCGCTCCTCGAGGCTTCGCGCAAGCTTCGGCCGATGGTCGCCACGATGGTAGGCGCGGGCCTGCGCAACGGCGAGACCTGCGGTCTCGATTGGCCCGACTTCGACCCGGCCAGCGGCACGCTCAACGTTGGCGAATCGAAGACCGAGGCGGGCGTGCGCCAGGTCGATCTCCCCGATGCCTTGCGCAAGGAACTCGCCGCTTACAAGCTCCGCACGCTCTACAGCAACGAAGGCCCGATGTTCCGCAACCGTAAGGGGAAGCGGCAGAGCGTCAGCAATGTCGAGCGGCGCTTGAAGACAGCGATCCGCAGAGCCAACAAGCGGCTCGATGAGTTGGGGTTGCGACCGATTGACGAGGCCGTGACGCCGCACTCGCTGCGTCGCCTCTACGCAAGCCTGCGCTTCGCCCTTGGCGACGACCCCGTGTACGTGGCTAACCAGCTCGGCCACACCGAGCCGGGGTTCTCGATGAGGGTCTACGCTAGTGCGGTGCGTCGCCGTGCGAGGCTGACCGGCGTAGCGCTTCGTGAGTTCGATGCAGCCCTCGAATGGGCAGCAATGGGCAGCGGAGAGCTTGATTCGGTCGATTCAGAGCCGGACTCGGATGACGGGCAATCGCCGGAAACGGCTCAGCAGAGCCTTTTCAGCAACCCGCCCCGATAGCTCAGCTGGATAGAGCGACTCCCTCCTAAGGAGTAGGCCGCTGGTTCGAATCCAGCTCGGGGCACTTTAGTGATTTAGACACCTCGGGCTCCTCCGATCGGCGGGAGTTGCGACTTGGGTCGAGCGTCAGCCGGCGGATCAGCTCGCCGGTGCGGGGGTTGAGGATTCGGATGTCGCGATCGGCGACGAGTAGCTTGATCGGCTTGCCCTTGTGGGTGCGACCGAGGCCGATGTGGTGAAGCTTTGAGTCGTGGCGCAAGGTGACGGTGCCGGCGGTGTCGACCGTGTCGTGGCGAGTGGTTGTCGGGGGAGGCCGCGCCGGCGGGTCGGTCTTTGAGTCGGGAGAGCTCCCTTCATTCGGTGTCTCCTATGTCTCGACACAGGTGTCGCTTATCTACTGAACCGGACACAGCTCAAGCGCTAGCTCGGACGATATGCCGTCAAAGCATCGGCGTCGCCGCCAGCGCCGCCACCTTCCACATTCCATCTTCTTCGGCCATCGGCATCGCGTAGGCCTGACCTTTTGCGGCGCGATAGATGACGAAGGCACGGTCGCCTTGCACCCGGAGCGAGGCAACGTCTGCGTCGGCTGCGTCGTCGAGGGTGCTCTGTCGGGCTTCTCCGTTGAGCGCGGCGAGGATTTCCGGACAGCCTTTGGTGTCGGCCCCTTGATCTCCGCGCTGCAGGAACTGTTTGAGTTCAGCGACCACCCCGTCTGACACGTAGGAACAGGCGGCATCCCAGCGATGGGCGGCGAGGGAGTCCAGGTAGGCGTGAAGCGAGGAGGCGGCTTCTTCTCGCATCGAAGCACTTGCCTCTTGACCGTAGTCGGGGATCGAGTTGTCGGCGCCCTGCTGTCGGAACTGCGCCGAGCCGCCGCCTGAATCGTGGCGGACTATGTGGGTCGGTTGTGCAGCTGGACCCTCACCTTCCCCGGCCTTGTCTCTTTGGCGTGCCTTGGCTTTGGCACGCCGCACCGCTTCTTCTGCGGATCGGACTTCGCTTGGCGCCGACGGGGCCTGGGAGCTGGACGCAGAGCCCGAGGAGGCGCCATCGCCGCTACCTCCTCCACCGCAACCCGCCAGCAGGGCGAGAGCGCAGAGGAGCAGGAATGTCAGCCCCTTACCCGGCAATCCCCGGAGATGGTGGAGGTGAGCTTTGTGCCGCCGTCGAAGGCAAAGGAGGCGCGGGCGAGGCGGAAGGGGGCCTTGCTGAAGCCTTTGGGGGCGGGGCAGCCGGAGCTGATGAAGCTGTGTCTGGTGCCCTTGTAGGAGTAGCTGCGCGAGAGGGTCATCTCGAGGCCGGTCAGGCGCCCCCAGGCGTCCATCGCCTTGGGCAGGGGGGCTTGCAAAGCGGTGCCGTAGGTGCCCTTCCGCAGCTTCTCGATCCCAAAGACGATCACGAAGGAGGTGGCAAAGGGCTTGGCCGAGTAGATGTGGCCGTAGAGGACCGGCTTGCCTGCTCGCACTCCGTTGAAGAGCAGCAGGCGCCCCTTGGTCGGATAGGGCTCCTGGCCGGCCAGGGTGATGTTGGCAGTGAAAGAGCCCTTGCCGAGCAACGAAGAGCGGCACTGAGAGAGGGCGTGCGAGCTGGAGCCGGGCTGGATGCGGGAGTAATCACAGATCGGCAGCCCGGCGGTGTCGAGCAGGGCGTGGCGGTTGAGCTCGATCCGCAGCGCCTTTAGCTGCGGCGGCAGGCTGGCGTCGGTGGTCGAGATCTCCCCACCGACCGAGACCGAGATCGGCGCCGCACTGTCGCGTGGCAGCCGCTTGGGCGCGAGGCTGCCTGAGACCTTGATCCGCAGGTTGCCCTTCTGGGAGATCACCGATGGGCTTGCCGAAGACTCCTGAGCGGGGGTTCCAGGCGCCTGTTCGAGCGAGTCAGGGGAAGGCTCGCGCAGGGGGCGAAGGGCAGAGGAGCCCACCCCGAAGGGCGGCTGCGCGACGCTGGTCGCCGCTCCCGGTGGGTAGCCGTAGACGCCGGCGAGCTCGCCGTTGCCCGAGGTGACGTAGACGAAGCTCTGTTGAGAGCCGCCGGTGTTGTCAACCGCCAGGCCGGAGGGTGCGCCGTTGATCACGTTGTGCTTGAGGCGACCCTCATAGGTCCCGTCGGGAGCAAAGACGTAGACCGTTGCTTCGGGGTTCTCGGAGAACTGCGGGCCCATCGTGTCGAGGACGTAGATCTCCCCGCTGGCGTTGTCGACGGCAACGGCGGAGTCGACCAATGAGCCGAAGCCGCCGGGTGGACCGGTGATCGAGGCTTTGGCCGAGCCGTCGGTGGAGTCGAAGACCCGGACCGTCTCAGAGGCGGCGTCGGGGACGTAGACGTCCCCGGCGGTGGGAGTCGGATGCTCCACTGAGCCGGGGAAGCCAGAGACGGCGATGCCATGGCCGTCGAGCAGGATGCCGGCGCCGATTTTGGCAGTGGGCAGCGGGTTGCCGGTCGCATCGTAGGCGGCGATGTAGGTGCGGTCATCGACGTAGACGGCGTTGGTGAGGGGGTCCACGGCGACCCCGGTCGGGTTGGCGTAGGGGTCGGCGGGATCGCCGGAGTCGATCACGGTGCCCGTCCCGAGCGAGAGCGGCGCCGGATAGCGGACCACGTTGCGGTGGTAGTTGTTGACATAGAGCGTCCCGAGGGAGTCGAGGGCGAGGCCGCAGGGATCGTCGAGCTTGCCGGTGTGTTCATTGGCAAGGCCCGAGAATGCGGTCAGGGGCTGGCTTTGATAGCCCACGCTCGCCCCCGTGGGAGTTTTGAGGACCTGCAGGACGTCGACCGAGCGGTGGTAGTAGTCAGAGAGGTAGAGCTTTGTGGTCAGTCCGTCGATGGGGTCGACCGCAAGCCCGCAGGGTCCGTCGAGGAATCCAGCTGGCGGCGGTTTCGGGGGTTCGGATCCCGCCGCCGGCACCGGCCGGTAGAAGAAGAGCGGGTCATCGAAGGCCGCCCCAGCGGGAGAGGCCCCCCCTGCCGCCACCAACCCGGCGCAGAAGATCGCCAGCAAAAGCCGTCTCATCGCTTCCCCTTCCCGTGCTTTTTGCCATGCGCCTTGCCCTTGTGGCACTGGCCGCGCAAAAGCGAGCCGAAGCGGGCGCCGATGTTGTTCTGCCCCAGAGCGCTGACCGTGGCAAGCGGCGGGTTGGCGCAGATGTTGGATGAGTTCTGCAAGAGGCCCCGCTTACCGCCGTAGAGCGTCATCGTGAAGCGCTCGATCGGCGCGTCGGGGAGGTTGTCGAAGAAGGTGCGGATGCCACCGCTTTTGCCCGGGCCGATCTTGCCCTCCAAGACGATCCGAACGGCACCGGTGTAGAGGTCGGCGACCAGGTCTGGCAGCCGCCCGGTGGAGGAGCGCAGATAGACGTTGCCGCGCAGGGGCTCATCGAAGAGCGGGGTGTAGGCGACGGCGTGGCCGTAGATCGAGTTCTGAGGGCAGTTTTTGTTCTCGAACTGGGGGCGGGTGCAGACGGTGCGGATGTGGCTCTGGGCGAGAAAGAGCGCCTGGGGGGTGGTGACTTCGATCTTCTTCAGGTTGGAGTCCTGCGGGCCGCGGGCGGCGAAGGTGGCGCGCAGCGAGGGGAAGGCGCCGCGGCGGGCCCCGCCGCGCAGGCGCAGGCCGAGCTTGGGCTTGAAGTCGAGGTTCAGGCAGTTGAGCAGCTGGAAGTGCTTGGCGACGGTGGCGACGGAGTCATCGGCCGAGCTGGCGAAGTCCGCACCGGAGCCGGTCAGCCGGGAGGTCAGCTGGGAGGCCTCACAGCTGGAGGGGTTGTGGGTGAATTCGGGGCGGTCCATGTAGACGCGGACCTCGCGCAGGTGGAGGGGTATGCCGTCGATGATGTGGGGGATCGGATCCGAGGCACTGGAGTCGATCTGAAGCTGGGCGGTGTGGGTGTCGACGTCAAAGGCCGAGCGGATCACGATCGTGCCGAGATCGAAGGGCCCGACCGTGGCCGAGTTGATCGTCACCAGGGAGAGCGGTGAGCCGTGGTAGGGGCCGGCCAAATAGATCCGCCCGGGCGCGTAGGTCAGCGCTGGACCGACCCCGTAGCCGGTCAGGGTGCGGCCCACCTGGCTGGCCACTGGGCAGGAGGGCGAGGCGGCCTCCTCTTGGCCGAGTCGGTGCCGTGCCGCCTCGATCGCCGCCTCGGGACAGAAGGGGATGCCCGCCAGCTTGCCGGTGATCCCCTTGGGCAAGACCAAGGAGTAGGAGGTGATCTCCTGTTCGGTGTCTTTGCGGGTGAGGTGGACGAAGTAGGGGGTGTAGGAGTTGACGTTGGAGTTGACCCCGCCGGCGATCGCGCCGGGTGAGAAGGGAGGGGTCGAGCCATTCGGGCAGGCGCCGAAGTCAATCCCCATGTCGATCGGGGCGAAGGTGGGGATGCCCGAGATCGTGGTTTCGTTTGACCACGGCGTCATCTCGGTGCGGGTGATCGCATCGCCGCAGAAGGCGGGGGTGATCAAAAAGGCGCGGTTGCCTGTTCTGAAGTTCACCTCCAGATCGGTGTAGGGGAGCTGGGGCAGGCCGTCGAACGTGGCGGTGAGGGTGCCGGTGGCCGGATCGGGGACGATCTTGCCGGCCAGCTTCACCAGCACTCCGCGCGAGGGCAGCTTGGCGATGAGATAGATCGCGATCAGCGAGTCAAAGGGGTTCTCCGCACCGTGAGCCGAAGTCCTCGGATTGTCGGGTGTCGCCAGGTAGATCGCCCCTTCGACCGCTTCTTCGAAGAGCGGCACCTCGACCCGGAAGTCGCCGATCTTCGAGCCGTTGGGACATGCTTGGCCAGGTTCGCTGAAGGCGGTCTCAGCGGCGTAGGCGGCGGGCGAGCAGGTGATCAGCCCCGCCCCGACCGAGGGGTTGATCGTCATCCCCTCGGGCAGGCGGACGAGGAGGCGGCGCGCCGGCGAGGGGGCGATCTGATGCGGTTCGGTGAAGCCCTGCAGTTCTGAGCGCAGCAGGAAGCTGTAGCCGGAGGAGGTCGAGGTCTTGGTCGTCGTCGGCGAGCCGCTGGGGAACGGGTTGAAGGGGACGAAGGCGCAATCTTCGATTGGCGCGGGGTCTCCGGCGGCGTCTTCGTTTTGAGCCGTGCGGGTCACCTCTTCTGGCTGCTGCCAGGAGCGAGCAGTGGCTGTGAAGGTGAGCGAGTCGCTGCACTCGGTGGGCGCGGTCAGGTAGGCGTGGGGCGGGTTCTCCTGGGTCGAGCCGACCGAGCATTTGGCCCAGGGGAACTGCGGCTGGGCCTCGTTCAGGCAATCGCCGCGCTCGCCGTTGTGGGAGGCGGCCCAGGGGTCTCCCCACAGGTGCAGATCGAGGCCGCTGAGGTCGAGTGACTGGGGGAAGTCGCGCACCTCGAGGGTGAGCACGTAACGCCCGTCTGAGAGCGGGCGCAGCTGAGTGTCGAGGACGACCGGCGAGCCGAAGGGCGCGAAGCCGAGCTCGGCGGGCACGCCGGCGGCGGGCTGCAGATTGAAGAGCCCGAAGCGCCGGGTTTCGCCGCCGCCGAAGCTGGTGTGGACGTCGACGCTGCCGACCTGGGAGCGATCGGGGCAGCTCTCGCCTGAGAGCGTCTCCCCGAAGGGGGAGACGCGCGGGGTGTGAAAGTCGGTGGGCGAGCATTGATCGAGGGCCGCTGGGTTGACGATCAGCCCTGCCGGCATCTCCACCCGCAGGTTGCGCAGGTCCCCGTCGGGGAAGGGGCCGCTCTGGCCGTTGAAGGCGGGCACGGTGTTGAAGGCGGCGCTGAGGTCGAGCTGGTAGGGATGGGTGGCGGCCTTTGTGGTTGGCACGGGCTCGACCGAGCCGGGTGCGTCGGCGATCAGGGCGGCCGAGAAGCCCGCTTTGCCAGGCAAAAAGCCAAAGCTGGCCTGCGCCGGCACGGCGGCGAGAAGCGCGAGCAGGGCCCCGAGGGCAAAGCAGAGTGCTGAGCGCCTCATCGCCCGCCTCCTTTTCGCTTGTGGGTGGCCTTCACGCAGCGGCGCACCCGCTTGCCGCTCTTGGTGTGAACCACCTTCAAGCGCCGGCCCTTGGGACAGCGGCTCGCCGCTCCTTTGCGCTTGCGGTAGCGCACCGGCGGGTTGCCGGGACCACTGAGCAGGGTGGTCAGGGTCGGATCGCCCGGGTCGGGCGGCAGTTCCTGGCAGGCGTCCCCGATGCAGGGAATCGGCACGCCCGGCTCGGCAAAGCCGCCGCCCACGCGCGCGTCGTAGAGGTCGACCCCGCCGGGGTCGGCTTTTAGAAGCGACTCGGCGGTGAGGAAGAAGGCATCGGCGCCATCGGCGGAGGCGTCGGCGAAGCGAGCACCTTCGGGATCGCGGCCGCTGGAGATCAGCCCCACGCAGCCGCCCGCGCGAGTGCAGCCGCCCTCGCCTTCGGCCTCCCACTGATAGACGTCGGGCACGCCGGCGCCGGCAATCGTGTTGTTGGTGTCGGGCAGCGCCAGCGAGTCGGCGGAGTCGAAGAAGAGGCGGCGCCCGTCAGCGGAGAGGACGCGCGGCTTGTAGGAGATGGTGGCCTCCGGGCCGGCGCCGTTGGCGATCGCCCCGGGGATCGTCGAGGGGCCGATCGGGCGGCCGTTGCCGGGGTTGCAGGAGGCGCAGCTGAGCTCAGCGGCGCTGGCGTCATGGAGGTAGACCTCCGAATCGGGATTGCCCGTGAGGAGGTCGGTGTTGTCGTAGGTGTTGCCTTCGTGATCGGCGAGCGGTGTGGTGGAGAGGAAGGCGAGCACGGTGCCCTCGGAGGAGACGCGGGCGCTGCCGGTGGCGGGCGGGTAGTTGCTCGCATCAGCCGTGGCAGCGATCAGGGTGGAGGCGGGCTCGCAGTTGGCAACGGCATCGGCCCCGGTGCAAAGGCGCAGGCCCGCGCCGCTCAGGTAATAGAGGTGGGAGCCGTCCTGGGCAATGCCCAGAACCCCGAGGACGCCGCCTGATGGGGTGATGTCGGTGGCACTGTCGGTGGCGGCGTTGTAGCGGTAGAGGTGACCTGCCTTGCTGAAGTAGGCGAGGGAGCCATCGGCGGAGGCGGCCTGGAAGGTCCCCCCTCCCCCTGCGTCGGCGTCGACCTGCTTCAGGGTGCCGCCGTCGTTTAGGAAGAGGTCACCGCCGGCGTAGAAGTAGACGCGGGTACCGTCCTCAGAGACCGCGCCAGCCTGGGCGGCGAGGCTCGCGCCGGGCGTGGCGTTGATCAGCCGCAACGGCGCGCCGGGGCTCCACGCATAGAGGTTCTCCGCCCCCGGGCAGCCGTCCGTCGCGGCAGCGGTCAGCTTCGAGCAGCTGGCGAGGATCACGTCGGCGAGGTCGGGCGAGGCGCCGGCGAGGCGCACGGCGAATTCAGAGGCGCCCTGGGAGGCGTTGGCGATGTCGGCGCTGCCGAGCAGCGCCTCGAAGGACGAGCCGGCGCGCAGGTAGTAGTCCTGGTAGCCGGGCGGAGCGTCGGTGCCGGGCAGGGGCGGGTTGGCGACCGGGCAGCCTTCCTGGGCTTCGCCGCGGCAGCGCTTGCCGTTTAGCAGCAAGCCGCGACCCAGGTCTGGTGAGAAGAGCCGGTAGGGGGCGCCGCCATCGACGGTGTCATAGGAGCCCGAGAAGATCGGCACGGTGAGGTTCTCGGTGCTCCAGCCGCCCGGGGTACGGGTGGCGAGGTACTGGCTGGCGGGCGGGGCGCCCTGCCCGCCGGCGAAGGAGGTGGAGGAGGAGTAGGTGACTGAGCCGCCGCCGCTGGCCGCCTGCAAGACGCCGCCTTTGGCGAGCGTTTCTGGATAGGCGACTTGGCCGCCGTTCTTGTCGATCGGGCTGACCATCTCCCAGCCGCGTCCGTCGGGCAAGAGAGCGCCGGCGGCTGCCGGGAAGGTGTGGAGGAAGCGGGTCGGGCCGAAGCTCGTGCCGCTCGAGTTCTTGGCCACCGCCCGGTAGTAGTAGGTGGTGTCTGGCGGCAGGTTTGAGAGGAACTGGAAGACCGCCACCTCGCTGGTGCCCGAGCCGGCAGAGGCGTCGCTCACCGTCGGCACCCGCGAGGCGCCGGCGAAGCTGGCGCCGGCGGCTTCATAGGCCGCCTGAGTCAGGTAGTCGAAGTGGTAGGTGGTGGGCAGGCCTTCGGGGTTGATGCGGGCGTTCAGGCGGGCGGCGCTGGAGAGCACCTGCGAGGACCAGGAGGCGCTCACCGTGGGAACCGCGGCGCTCGCCTGCGTGGCGGCCGGCCCCAAGGCGGCCAGGGCGACCGCCAGAACCAGCGCGCGGAGGCAGTGACCTCCGCGCGCTCGGTCTTTGCATGCCTTCTCCACCCCGACGGCTTAGCGCTTGCCGTGGCGCCCCTTGCGGGCGCCCTTCTTGCAGCCCGTCGCCTTCACCAGCGGGTGTTCTGTCAGCCGATCGCCGTTGTGGGCGGTGTATTTGACCGTCGCCCGGAAGGTGCCGGCGCAGAGGTCGCGGGAGTTGACCAAGAGGCCCTTCTTGGCGCCCTGCAGCTTGAAGACGGCCTTTGTGAAGGGAGCATCGGGGACGAAATCGAAGGTGTTTCGGATTCCGCCTTTGATCGAGTCGGTTCGTCCCGCCACCTCGACTTTGAGAGGCAGGCTGGCGGGGCCGCGCAGGTCGGGCACCAGATCGGGCAGTTTGTTGTCAGAGCTGCGCAGGTAGATGTTGCCGCTGAGCGGGGCGTCCAGCAGCGGGGACTGCACGCTGGCGGTGCCGTAGACCGCTTCGGTTGGGCATGTTTCCGCAGCGAACTGCACTCTCGTGCAGATCGTGCGGATGTGCTCGTTGGCGAGGAACTCCGAGCGCGGGAAGGCGACCGAGACCGAGGCGATGTTGGCATCGCCGGGTCGGGTCTTGAGCACCGCGGTCAGCTGCGGGTATTTACCCCGCTGGGTGCCGCCCTTCAGCTTCAGGCTCAGCTTCGGCTTGAAGCCCAGGCGTGCGCACTCGCCGAGCTGGAAGCGGTTGGAGAGATCGGCGCTTTGGCCGAGTGTTGAGATCGCTTGGCCGCTGACCGACATCGGATCGCAGCTGGTCGGGTTGAGCGTGAAATTGGGTCGATTCAGCGAGACGTCGATGCTGCGGATGTTGAGCGGGATGCCCTGCAGGATCTGGGGCACCGGGTCGGTGATTGCGGTCACCTCGGTCGTCTTTGGATCGACGTAGAAGGGGGTCCTGACCACGACCGTGCCGAGGTCATAGGGACCCGCAACTGCCGGGGTCACGACCGCGACACTGAGCGGCGCGCCTTTGTAGGGGCCGGTTAGGTAGGCCTTGCCCTGGGCGTAGTAGGGACTCGGGCCCGAGCCCGCTCCGACGCTGACCGTGCCGACCTCTGAGGCCGCCGGGCAGCTGGGGCTGGCGAGCTCCTGATCACCGCTCTTGGCCGCCGCGGCGCCGAGCGCTGCGTCGGGGCAGATCGCCGTGCCGGCCAGCGTCGCGATCAGGCCCGGCGGCGGCTTCAGGCTGAACGAGGAGAACTGCTGGGTCTCGTCGTTTCGCTTCAGGTGCACCACGAAGGGGCTGTGGGTGCCGGCGATCGGGCTGACCGCGCCCGCGTCGAAGCTGGGCGAGAAGTTCGTCTCGCAGTTGGCGTTTAGCTGGAAGCTGTCGCTGCGATCGACTGCCGGTGCGTCGGGGAAGCTCGAGGGCACGAAGTGAGCTTGGGAGGTGTAGGTGCCGCAATCGCCGGTCGAGAGCGCCGCGCGCGGGCCTTCGAAGAATTCCATGCGGAAGCGTTCGAAGGGCAGTGGCGGGTTGCCTGGGAAGGTCGCAGTCAACTGACCGGTGAGCGGATCGGCTTCGACCTTGCCGGCGAGCTTGATCGTCACCCCGGAGACGTCATCGCGGGCGAGAACGTAGATCGCCAAGAGCGTGCCGAACTCGTTTTGGTGGGGCTGGGCGACGTAGACGCCGCCTTCTAGCGGATCGGGCAAAAGCGGACTGTCGATGCGCGCCTGGCCGATCTTGGAGGCATCCGGGCAGCTCACTTCATCGCGCTTGCGGAAGCCGAACTCTTCTTCGCTGCAGGCAACCAGGCCGTTGGCCGAGGATGGGTTGATCGAGAGGCCCTTTGGCAGGGTGACGGTTGCGTCGCGGAGCGTCGCCGTGGCCACCCCGGTCGGGTTGTCGTTCTGGGGCAGTTTCAGGTCGACGTTCAGCCCCGTGGGCGAATGGGCCCTTGAGCCCGGTCGTAGCGTGATCGAGGGTGAGAAGGGCAGTTTGTTGCAGCCCTGGAAGACCGGCGCCGAGGCCGAAGTCACGTCCTCAAAGACAGATGGTTCCTGCCAGGTGTTGAGGCTCAGCTCACTGGGAGCCGGGACGCCGCAGAAGGTGGGCAGGGTCAGCAGAGGTTTCAGGGGTGCCGAGGAGGGACAGGTCCCTACTGATCCTCCAAACTGGCCCAGGCAGTGGCCCCGCAGCGAGTCGTGCGACGGATCCGCCGGCACGCCCCACAGCTTGACCGTGGTTTCCGTGAGGGCGAAGGTCTGCGGAATGTCGACGAGCCGAACCGACACGCCGTAGTCGTCGGGGCGAACGTGGAAGTCGAGCAGGACCGTCGTAGTTATGAACTTGAATGCGAACAGTGCCGGTCGCCCGGGCGGCGTATCCATCTGGAAGACCGGTACGGAGCCTCCGTAGAAGCCGCCGGCAAAGCTGAGTTTCGCGATTCCGATCGCGGCAGAATCCGGACAGTACTGGCCGGGGCCAGATCCAAGCTCGGCGACAGTGCACCCCTGGATTACCGTCGGATCGCCAAGAAATCCCGGTGGGAGCTTGACTTCGATGTCCTTTGGGTCCGTTTCTGTGGTTTTGAAGCTGACATCAGGATCCGGTCCGTTGACGTAGGTGATGGAGTTCGGCTGCTGGTAGGGGTGAGATCCGGCCTGTGTAGAGGGCGTTCCGCTCGCGTCCGCTTCATAGCCGACATCGAAGCTTTCGATCAGGTTTCCCGCCGCAGCCGGCGAGGCAGCGACGGCAAGGCTCACAAGCGCCGTGACGAGTACTGCAAAAACCAGGCGAAGCGGGCTCATAGCGAAGGTCTGTCGGCTGGGCGAAATCACTTGCTACCTCCGCGGTTGGCGTTTGCGTGTCGAGATTTGTGGCATTTCCGCGCGCCTTTGCGCTTGCCACAGCGCTTGTGCTTCCGCGAGGTGGGGCTGCCAAGCTTGCGGCCCTGGTTGCCCGAGCCGGCGAATACGGCAGAACCCGCGCCCGGACTGGCGGACGCAGTGACGGGCGGAGGCTTGCATGCCTCCCCGTTGCAGTTGGGCGGCGGCGGCGCCAGGTCGGATTTGAATCCGCCGTCTACTCGCGCCGTGTAGACGTCGAGCAGGTTGTCGGTGTCGCTCGGCACCAGCTGCGTGCGCGTCTCGAAGTAGACGTCGGTGCCGTCAAGGCTGGCGTCGCCGAAAAAGACATCTCGGTTGTTTGCTAGGGATGCTGTGTCTGTTCCGGACGAGATCAGATACCGCTGTCCGTCGACGTACTCATAGACATCCCATTCGTTGTTGATGTCCTGCGGGACGAGTGCGTCCTTGCTCTCGAAGAACAAACGGCCGTCATCGAGGAGATTGTTGGGAGAACGCTCGATGTGTGCGGGATCGCTTTCGCCGCCACTGAACGAAAAACCATGGAGCCCGGAGTGCGTTGCGCCGGCCGGGTTACACGACGCGCATACGAGTTCATCTGCGATCGCGTCGTAACGGTAGACGTTGAAGGATTCGTCGTTCTCCGGATCGAATACGAAGGCAAGCCAGCGACCGTTGGGTGAAACGCGCGCTCCGTTGCGCTGCTGTCCGGAGGCGAGATACAGGTTTTCCACTGGGATGCTTGTGACATATGTCAGCTCACCCTTGGTAGTCCCATCGTCATGCCAGACGTAGATCTTGGGCTCGTTGTCGGCCGGCGCAGCGCTCGTCAGCTTTCCGCTGGCCGTGAAATAGATGCGCGAACCATCAGTGGCGCCGCCGACGATGGTTCGGTATGGACGACAGACGCGGGCGCCTTCGGGGTCATCTGTCACCGTGATATCGGTCAGCACGCTGCTGTCGACCTGGTAGCGGTAGAGGTCTGGAGAGGCGCCCGGAATCGCTGTCGAGTCCGCCGTCAGGCGCTGCGAACTGCAGAAGAAGACACTCGAGCCGTCGGCGCTGGCGAACAAGAACTTCGCAGGCCGTTCGGCTTCTGCCGGTGCTCCCGGTGCCGGTGCTGAAACGTACTTGGTGGTGTTTCCGTTTTCCCGAACGTAGAGCTGGCCACCCGTTTCGGGTTCTCCGGCGACCAGGAAGAAGACGCGAGAGCCGTCGTCGGACACCTGATGGTTCATCGGAGAGTAAGAGCCATCGGCCGGTTCCACGTTTCCGGATACAAGCGAGTTATCGGGGAGACGTCCGAGATTCAGGAGCCCCCCGGCTTGTGTCCAGTCATAGAGGTAGCTGGAGTTGCCCGCGGGTGAATCAGGAGTCAGTGGGGCGGTAGAACGCACCACCACATGACTCATGTCATTCGCAAAACCGGGGACGGAGGTTTCGCCTTCGGTCGGTTCGGCGATCGGCGTCATCTGGCGCGAGGCGAGGTCGACCAGGTTGAGCGGATTCGGGTTTTCGGCGGACGCACTGGGTCCGTCGAGAATCCCCTTGCTCAGATCGCTGGTAAGACCCCTTGCCAGAAGGCCGGTGGCGAAAAGTCCCGCCTTGATAGGAGGGTTGGCGCTGTGAGTCTGCCAACCCGCAGCCGTCCGCTTGGCGATATATGTGCTGAGCGCCGGAGAGGAGACGGCATCTCCAAACGCCAGCCAACTGGGAAAGGAGACGGCTCCAGCTTGGTCGGCGCCGATTATGTTGTCCACGAAGATGCCAAGGATGCTGTTTGGGGTGATGTCCACCCCACCCTTATCAGCCGGCGAAACGCGCTCGTAGGCGCGGCATTCCGGCAGCTGGGCGGAGAAGCCGACCCTGAGGGCTTCGTTGGGGCATTCGTCGGCGCTGGCGGCGGGCGCACTGCTCCCCAGGAACGCCACGAGGCCAAGGAAAGCGGTAAGGATCATGGCGAGGCGACCGACTTCATATGGCCGCCGCCGGGCCTGTCCCCTGGACGATGCCTTCACGTGGCTTCTCACGTAGCTCTCTCCTTGTCCCGTGAGCCCCTCTACAGGCCGCTTCCCTTTGCGGCCCCCGTTGGGCTCCGTTGTCCCTGTAGGTTCCGAAAACGCAGACATCTGCGTCTCTGGATCGTCGGGGAAATTAAGACACACGGGTGTCTGGTTGTCAAGGGGAGAGCAGTTTCGCCTGCAAATAGGCATTTTGACGTCCCGCCGGAAGCGGCTGCCCCGCGCGTGGCCGGACTTAGAGCAAGCGGGGAAGAGCTGGAGCTAGCGCGTGGGGCGGTGCTTCTGGACCTTCACGCACTTCAGCTTGCCCCGAACCTTCTTCTTCTTGAAGCCCTTGCGGCATTTGAGCGGCTTCGGATGAGGAGCTGTCGGCGGCGTCACCACCGGGGCGGGCGGAGGAGGCGAAGAGACCGGCGGAGTGTCCGATGGCGGACAAAGCGCGGCGTTTTCGCTGCAAGTTTCGGCAAGCGTGGCGAAGGTCTGGTCGGTCGCCGTTCCGACCCCGGAGTTGTTGGTGGCGACGACACGGAAACGGTAGGCGGTCGCGGTGGTGAGGCCACCAATTTTGGCCGAGACGACGCCGGCGACATTGCCGTTCGGCGTTGGCGAACAGGCTTTGGTGCTCGCTCCGTTGAAGCCGCCGACCTGGAAGGCAGCTTCGGTTACCCACTCGAAGTGACAGTTCGAGATAGGCCCACCCTTCGGATTTACTGTTCCGTTGAGGGTCGCGCTGGTCGTGGTCAATGCCGACACTGATCCGGTCGTCGCTTCAGGCGGCAACGGTGGCAGCGTTTGGAAGGCCTGGGGCCCCGCTTCGGCGCTGCCACCGTAGCTGCCAACCTGGACCCGGTAGTCGTAGGTCGTGTTGGGAGTCAAGCCGCTGGCTTTGACGGAGACCGTCGTGCTCCCGGAGCTGCCGACGAGGCCCAGGCAATTGACGATCTGGGCGTTCGCATAGCCATTTGCGAGGAAGTCGGCGTGGTCGGTGTATTCGAAGTGGCAACTGCTCAGGACGTGCCCTTTGGGATTGACCGATGCCTGCAGTGTCGCCCCCACCTGGCCCACTGCGGATGGCGCGACGACGCCGGCGGTGGGGGCGGGAATCGAGGCGATCCGTTCGAACACCCAGAGCTTGTTGCCGCCCGAGTCGCTCATGTACAGCTTGTGCGTCGTCGCGTTCGCGGCGAGACGGCCTGTGCCAAAAGCGAATGGAGGTTCGCTGGCCAGACCCACGCCGAAATCGTCGAAGGCGACGCCTGACGAGTTGTAGGCCGTGATGTGATAGGTGCCGCCGGCCTTGGCGCCGACGAAAACGTCGTTGCTCGAGGGATCGACGCCGACGGCCACCGCTTCCGCGCCGCTTTGAAGCGTCGACTGGTAGACGTAGCTGGCGCCACTCGGAGCCAGCTTGACGACGCGGCCGCCGCTGGCCTTGTCGACGACATAGAGGTTGCCAACGGAATCGAGGGCGACTTCGGTGGGTTCGCTGAAGGCGCCGCCTGCACAGCCGCTGCAGGTGACGGTGGCTTCGACCGCGCCGCTGGAGCTGAGGACCAGCACAGCGTTGCCGCGGCTGCTCGGAAAGATGATGCGCCCTGCGGCGTTGACCGCCAGTGAGGTGGTCGCCGAGTTTGGGGGCGAGAACGACGAGCCGAGCACGCCGGTCAAGGAGAAGAAGCTCATCTTCGATGTCCCCAGGGGCCCCGCCGGGCTTTCGGCTTGCAGCTGGTAGGCGTAGAGCCCCTGATTGGCCGGATTGACCGCGACCGCGGTGAAGAGATCCTGGCCACCGGTAGCGAAGGGCGAGTCGGCGGTCGGCGTCCCACTGGAATTCAGCTGCTCGACCTGACCCGGGGCCTCGCCGAAGAGGTTCGTGGTGCCCTCCGCCACATAAATGTTCTGGCTGGTCTGGTCGATGGCGATGCCCAATGGCACTTCCGCGCTCAGCGAGATCGACGGCTTAGAGCTGTCGAGCTGGTAACCCGGCCCTGCCATTGCGCTGCTGGACGCACCGAACGCCAGCACGAGAACCACGAAGCCTGCACAAGCGCGGCCCCGCGAGAGCGACCTTCTGGACATCGACCCTACCTCCCCTGCTTGCGAACCAGGCCGTTTACCCTCGCGAGACAAGGTAGCGAATGGCGCCCGGTGTTCAAGGCCGCCCCGTTAAGGCTTTATGGAGGCCGTCAGCCGCCGAGCTCCTCCCGAAGGACAGCTAGCTCGGCTCGGAGCTCGACGACCTCGCGCTCCAGCCGGGTGAGTCGGTCCTCGGCCGGCGCTGGGATCTCCTCCCCCTCCTTCCAGTTGGATCCGACTGGTGGGGAGGCAGCCTCATCCGTCCCTCCACCGAGCAGCTGCTCGTAGCGATCCTCCTTCTGGCCCGGCCGACGTTCGTGGCGGGCAACCAACCCACGGGCTACTAGTCGCTCGAGCGTCTCCTGCACCGTGAGGAGACTGGCGAAATCGTGAAGCCTCTGGCCCCGCTGCTTCAGCTCACCGGGCGTCTGCGCGCCCCGCAACATGAGGACGCCCAGCACCGATACCTCGGCATCGTCGAGCCCAAATGCGTCATCGAGCAAGTGCCGGTACTTGCGTGCCCGGCTGCCGGCGCCGCTGGCGAGGCGGGTCCATCCCCGCAGGGCAAGGCGGCGCAGGGCCTCGACCACGACCTGCTCGTCGTAGTCGACGACCGGCTCGCGATTGGTTGCCTGGTTGCAGGCGAGGCGCAGGGCGTTGAGCGAGAGCGGGTAGGCGTCCGGCGTTGTGCGCTGCTTCTCGATCAAGCAGCCGAGCACGCGGATCTCTACGGCGTCGGGCTCCAACTCAGTCGCGGTCCGGACGGTCGGGGTAGATCTCGTCGATCGTGATCAGGGCACGGTACGGAGCTCCTGCCGCAGCTTCGATCTTCGCCGCCCCGCCGGCGAGGCGGTCGACCACACCCACCACGCCGAGGATCTCGAGCCCCTGTTCGGCGATCCGCTCTATCGCCTTGGCAGTCGAGCCGCCGGTGGTCACCGTGTCCTCGACGACTAGGCAGCGATCGCCCTCCCCCACCGGACCCTCGACCCAGCGTTGCAGGCCGTGCTGCTTGCGCTCGCCGCGCACGAAGAAACCGGTCAGATCCCTGCCGGCCGGAACTGCAAGTGCAGCGCAGGACGGGGGAATCGCCGCCGTCGCCGGACCGCCGACTGCCGTTGCGTCCAGCTCGACGGCCATCGCCGCGATCAGCTCGCCGGCCGCGAGGAAGCCGGCCGGCCGCAGCAGCGCTCGCCGCGCATCTACGTAGTACTGCGCGGTCGCACCGCTGGAGAGCGTCACCTCGCCGAGGATCAGCGAGTGCTCGCGCAGCTCGGCGAGCAGGGTCCCCTTGGCGGCGTCGAGATCGGGCATGCGGGGCCCATCCTATGAATCTCGACGAGAGGAGCCTGCGAGATCGCTATCCGCGCGCGCCGGGGTCCGCGAACCCCTGGCGCCAACTCGCGTATCGCGGCTGCCAGCCCAGCTCCCGCTTGGCCTTCGCGTTGGAAGCCCCGCGCTGGTTCGTCGCCATTCCCACCGCAGCGGAGCCGGCTATGAGGCGGGCAAGCCAGGCAGGGACTCGGCGTGGCTTCTTTGCCCCCACGGCATCAGCGAAGACCGGCGCCCATTCGCTCATCGGCGCCGGCTCGTCGTCGACCACGTTGTACACACCGGGCTCACCGCGCTCCACCGCGGCAACGGTTGCGCTCGCCGCGTCCTCGACATGGATGAAGGAGAAGGTCCCGGCGCCCTTGCCAACGATCGGCATCCGTCGCTTGTGGAAGTCCTCGGTCTGCGAGCCGTCGCGGTCGTAGTAGGTGCCAGGCCCGTAGAGCCAGCCGTAGCGAAGTACGACGCCCTCGAGCGCCTCGGTCTCTGTGACCTGCCGCTCCAGGTCGGCAAGCGCCCGCCCTGCTTTGCCGAAGGGGCCGGGCGCCTCGGCAAAGGCGGGGGCATCCTCGGTCTTCACCCAGTCGCCCTCGGGGACGTAGAAGAAGGCGACGCTCTCGGCGATCAAGCGCCGCGCTCCCGCCGCCTTTGCCGCCGCGATCAGGTTGCGCGTGCCCTCGCTGCGCAGGCGGTTGGTCGGCTCCAGCGGGTCGTCCTTGGCTTTGGGGTCGAGTCGCGGCGGCAGCGAGGTCAGCTCGTGAATCACGACCTCGGGAGCCGCTTCGCCAAGCACTTTCTCCAGTGCCGCTGCGTCGAAGACGTCGCAGACCACCGCTTTGGCGCCCGCGGCGCGGATCTCCTCCGCCTTTTGCTCGCGCCGCGTCATCCCGGTCACCTCGTGACCCGCCGCGAGCAGCTGGCGAACCAGCGGACGGCCGATCGCACCGCTGGCCCCTGCGACGAAGACCCTCATCTCCGCACCTCCTGCTCGTCGCCAGTTCCGTTCAGCCGTTCCGAGACCCGCGCCAGCCAGGCGGCCGCCACGCCTCCGAAAGCGATCAGCAGCGTGTCGCTCCAGCCGCGCGCCTCGCTCTTCGCTTCCCCCGTGTCGAAGGCGTGGTTGATCGCGTGGAAGCCGTACCAGAGCGCCCCAAGCCAGAGGATCGGCGCCCGCCAAGAAGTCCGCCAGATCGAGATCCCCACCGCCACTCCGAAGGCCAGCATGAACGCCCCCACGTCACCGACGTAATGCGAGTTCTCGATCCCGTAATGGCCGATCTGATCAAAGAACGTGTCGGGCGTGATCAACGCCATGCCCCCGGTGACGATGTGCCAGACCGCGATAACAGCCAAAACCGCTTTCAGCGCCTTCTCAGTCATTGAGGCGATGTGGGGCCAAGCAGATCAAGGACGCAGTGAGCGAAGCGTGCTCTGCACGCAAGCGACCGAGGACGCCGATATGCGCCGCGCCAGGCACCGTCTCAGAAGACGAAGATGGACTCGCCAAAGTGAAGCTGTTCGTAGATCCGCGGTTGGTCGGCGATGAAGGTGCGCACGCAGCCATGACTGGCGGCGTAGGTCGGCACTTCGTGGTAGCCGTGCACGGCATAGCCGTTGTGCCAGTAGAAGGAGTAGTACATGCCCTCGGAGTTGTAGCCCGGTTCCTGGCGATAGAAGCTGTAGTGGCCGGTGACCGTCGGTGTCGAGGGCTTGCCGGTCGAGACCGGGTAGATCGCGAACGGCTTG
>Ga0068856_100001583_pt1 | contig 23825 bp, 23 predicted proteins | sample KBSCornC62_FD_66595 | JGI IMG/M metagenome (GOLD analysis project Ga0068856, IMG submission 66595) | Corn rhizosphere microbial communities from Kellogg Biological Station, Michigan, USA - KBS Corn C6-2 | ecosystem: Host-associated > Plants > Roots > Rhizosphere > Soil ... | reverse complement strand
GCCGCACAAAAGATATCTTCAATTTTCTGGTTCAAAGCATCCATCAAGTATCATTGCGTAAACCGAAGCGCCAAACCTGCCAAAAATCAACCGCCACCACTGAGCTTGTCAAACAGCCATACCTTGGCGCACAGCCAGTGACGATAGACCGTGCGCTCGCCAATCCCCATGGTTTTTGCAATTTCCTCATTGGTCATGCCGCCGAAATATTTCAAGATCACTATTTTTGCCCGCTCCGGATGTTCCTGTTCGAACTGTTCCAGCGCGGCGTTGACCATCAACACCTTTTCGTCCGGGAGGCTGGCGCCGAGCTCCAGATCGTCAATATTCAGTCGCTCCTGCCCTCCGCCATGTTTCAAGGCGGATTTCCGGCGGGCATTATCAATCAGGATTCGGCGCATCGCCTCGGCGGCGGCATGAAAGAAAAAAACACGGTTTTCCCATGCTGGGTCATCGTCTTTGATCAACCGCAGCCATGCCTCATGCACCAGGGCGGTCGGCTGCAAGGTCTGCCCCGGGGATTCGCGAGCCATTCGCGCGGCGGCAATCTTCCGCAATTCGTCATAAACCAGCGGCAACAGATCGTTCAGCGCGCTTCTGTCACCGCGGCCGGCCGCCTGGAGAATGACCGTGATGTCGCTCATGGGCGGCAAATTATGATTCAAGCAACGGTAACTGCCAAGTGGCATTCGGTGTTTGCAGCCCGGCAGCAACCAAGTGAACTCATGAATCTTACCACATCACCAACCATTCGCCTCATCATTCGCGTCCGTCTCATCCGCAAAAACCGGCTTGCTGCGCTCGATGGAATGTCAGTTCGCGCTGCCCTGTTCGCCCGTGCGGCTCGCACCTCGCTGCTCAATAGGACAACACGAATGCGTGTCCAGGTTCACGGTTTCCATTGGCGGACGTTGTGCGGAGTTTTGTCGAGTTCGCTTCGCTCAATAATTGAGGTCGCACATCAGGCGCGCACGCGGTATCCGGACGCTCATGCTGGCGGTGGCGGCTGACACCACCACGACGCCAGCACCGACACCCCTTGACCGGTTCACGGATGCCAACTTACGGCTGGCCTTTCGTTACAGCGCGTGCGCGTAGAACGGTTCGGGTTCGCGCCCAACATCCGGCCAAGAAATTCCCTCAGCATTCCGCGTCCGGCCACATAACGATATTTATCTTTTCCAAAATGAAATCGCGAGGCGCGTTGACGTTCATCAGCCGACAGGGTTTCTGCGAGCTGCTCCAGTCGCCACAAAGGCTGGTCAAGCACGGCGTAGAAGACGTGAACCTCACCATTCGCCAGTTGCAGGTTTTCGGGCGGCGGGCTGAATGGGATTTGCAGTGTCATGTGTTTTGCGGTGCCGTCGAAAACACTCCGTTTGTCTCATTTTTCAGAACCGGTTCAAGCGGGCGGATGGTGGTGCGTTTGTCCTGAACCAGCTTTCCATAATCAAGCTTGATGACCCGGTCGGCGACGGAGAAATACCGGTCGTCGTGCGTGATGACGACGGCGACCTTGCCGCGCGCCTTCAGGTCGGGAAGTATCTGCCGGTAAAAAATGTCCTTGAACTGCGGGTCTTGATCGGAAGCCCATTCGTCGAACAGATAGAACGTGCGGTCTTCGAGATAAGCGGTCAGCAGCGCAAGCCGCTTGCGCTGGCCTTGCGAAAGATCAACCGTTGAAAGACGTCCGCCACGCACCTTGACCTTATGATCAAGATGAAGTTCGGCGAGGTAATGTTGCGCCTGGTTGTCGAGGTTCGTCGCGTTCAAGCCTAGCAATGTCTCGAAAATATAAAAATCCGAAAACACGACAGAAAAAAGCTGGCGGTAATCGTCGCGATTGGCATTGCTGATGTCTTTGCCGTCGAGCCGGATTTCGCCGGCTTCGGGCGGGTAAAGGCCGGTGATGATCTTGGCGAGTGTGGATTTCCCGCTGCCATTGCCGCCGACGATGAAGACCAATTCACCGGGCCGGAAGATCAGGTTCGCCTGGCCGAGGATGAAATGGCTGTCGTCCTTTTCGTGATGATACGAATGCGTGACGCCGATCAGTTCGAGCCGCTCAAACAACGTTTCGGTTTCCGGTTTGGTGAGCGAAAAATTCTCACTGTCGTGGGTGGCAAGCGAGAAACCGAGCCGCTCGATTTTTTCCAGCGCCACGTTGGCGTGGCCAAGTGCGGACAGCACGCTGAGCACGCCGGTGAGCGGGCCGATGAGCCAGAGCGCGATGACGACATAGCCGGTAAGCGCGCGCGGGCTGACGTTTTGCAGCGACGGCAGCAAGAACAGAATCAAGCCGAGCAGTGCGAAGAACAGCAACTGGCTCCAGCCTTGCGCGAGGATGAAACGGCTTTCGGCCGCGACGTTGTGTCGTGCAAAATGTTCCGTCGCGGTCTGGATGCAGTCGGAAAGAAATCTCCCCCGGCGGTTGCGATGCAATTTGAGTTCCTTGACGCCCTCGGTCAGCGCGCGGAAGTGGCCGAAAAGTTTATCCGCCTCCTCACGGGCGAGGCGCAAGCGCGCAAATCCATTGGCGATCAGAAGCCGGTAGCCAATCGCACCGAACAAAATGAACAGAAACATGCCCAGCGCGATTTTCCAGGAGTGCCAGCAGAGATAAACCGCACCGCCGCAAAGCGTGGCGATGTTGACGGTGAAATTCGGGATCATCAGCAGCGACTCCGCAACGGCCATGACGTCCTCCGTCAACGCAACCATTAACCGGGCTGCGCCGAGTTCCTCCAGTTGTCGGAGCGGCACGGCGAGGATTTTTTGCGCCAGGCTCCGCCGCAGATTCGCGATCGCGCCCTGCGAATATCTCGCCAAGATCACCTGCGAAATGAAGCTGGTCACCGTTTTGCCCAGGCCCAATGCCACGAAACTCCAAATCATGAGGCCTGTCGGAATCTCGGGGCGGTTCAGGATGCCATACTGGGCGTTAAATATGTCGATGCACCGTGACGCCCCCTTGGCTGAAAGCCCCACATACACCCGCCGTGATATTCCTCGCCAATCTTTGCTGTTCAGACCCGTCAGGATTTTCGTCGGCCCAATCATGCGCTGATTTCGGAGTTTTTCCTGGAGGGCGGCAATTTCCCGGGCAGCCAGAATTTTCCCATCGCTTTGATGGGCGCGGTTATTTGGCCATCCGCCACGCAGCTTCCAGTAACCGTTTTCCAGAAAGTTTCCCAGACCGGCAACGAGGTTTCCGATCACATACGAAATTAAGACGACAAAGCCCAGGTCCCCGGCCGAAAGATTATCCTTGGCCAATACCGGTATGGTATCCGGAAAAATAGTCATCACCCCGACCGTGACCACGGCGCCGGGAGCGAGCACGCCCAAGATGTCATACAGGTTAAATTCTTTCATTTATGCCGCTCACGGCGATCGCTTACGATGGTTACAATGTTCTTCTTGTGAAGGCCCTTTAGTCTTTGGTGAGAAACCAGCGCACACCCGGAACTTGTGAACCGAGGCGGATCAACCACCCCCACCGTCCTTCGTTTCTAAATTTGTCAATTCGCAGTTGATTCACGTGAACTTTGAGTTCGCTCACGTCATCTACTCACGCTGGATTCAGAGCAACTTGGAATCGAATTGGCCAAAAACTTGCCGGTGACGTTGGATTCACATGGGTCTGAATCAACTTCCCAGAGTCATGACACGCCTCTCCAGCCAGATACTGGTTTGGACACGCTGGCCGCCAAATCGTCCCCCGTCCGGCTGGGCTTTTGGGGTAGAAGCTGGCCAAACACAGCTTCATGAAAAATTCATCCGAAGCCAGTCTCCTAGCACAGGTAAATCAACCGGATAAATTCGTGAGCGCGGAACAGTTGCTGGAAATTTTATGGGATGATTTCTCCCGACCGTCGCTGCCTCCTAGGCTTCACCATTGTTAAACGGACACTTCTCTAGTTTTCACCTTGTAAGCATTCCGCAATCGCCCTCTCACACAGCGTGTGAAACTAATCCAGTCCATCCTGTTAATTCTGTCTTTTGTTGGCAAGGGTTGCGTTCACTTTCGGCACCAACCCACCTACGACGAACTCAAAGCTCAATGGGACGCGGCCCATCCACCACAGCCACCACCCGCACCTGATTACGGGCCATTGAACCGCCATGGCCTCTCCCTTCAGATCGCCAAAGAGAAATTCCTAAAGCTCTCGCCCACGATGGACGACAAACAGGTCATCGAACTGCTTGGCGTCCCGGATAAAACTAGCTATACCGCACACGGCTAGGCCCTCGGCACCCCGTGGCAATGTTTAGAATGGCATTATCTCCGCCTCAAAATGAACTCACCATCGGCTTCCAAATGGAAACCAATGCCGCCAGCATCGCCGCCAGCACCAACTATCCCATCTGGAATGTGAACTCATGGGAATGGAAACCATGAACACTCTTAAATTCATCATAATCTTATCCTATGCCTCGTAGCGCTTGATTCACAGTCTTGCCTGCATGGCGCTAGACCGTAAAAACAAACATGTTCCCCGTTGCCAAAAATAAAAAACGGCGCGGAAATATTTCCGCGCCGTTGGTGATTTCAAAGTTCGTCTAGGTCAAAACAATCTTGTCGCCGTCTTTCAACGTGACGATGGCTTTTTTCCAGGCGGAGGTGGTGCCGGCCTGCGCGGTGCGCTTGCGGCGGGCCTTGCCGCGGACGTTCATGGTGTTCACGCGGGTGACCTTGACCTTGAACAGTTCCTGCACGGCCTGCCGGATCTGCGGCTTGGTCGCGAGGCGGTTGGCCACGACGGTGTATTGGTTATATTTCTCGCCCTGGCGCGTGCCTTTTTCCGTCAGGCGGACGGTCTTGATGATTTCAAAAGCGTTCATGGTTATTCCTTGATGAGACGGGCTTCGACTTTTTCAAACGCGCTCTTCGTGAAGACGAGCTTGTCCGGGCGCAACACGTCATAGGTGTTGAGCGAGTCGCTGGTGGTGAGCGTCACGCCGACAACATTGCGGGCGGCGAGCGTGAGGTTCTTGTTTTCTTCGCCGGAGATCAGGAGCGTGGTGCCCTTGCAATCCAAGGCATCAATGACCTTGATGAAATCCTTGGTCTTGTGCGAAGCGAGCTTCAAGTCGTCCACAACAATCACGTCGCCGAGCTTGAGGCGTTCGCTCAAGGCCTTGCGGAGCGCGAGCTGCTTGGTCTTCTTTGAGATGGTCTTGCTGAAATCGCGGGGCTTCGGTCCGAAGACCACGCCGCCACCGACCCACAGCGGAGACTGGAAGGAGCCGGCGCGGGCGCGACCGGTGCCTTTTTGCTTCCACGGTTTCTTGTTCGTGCCGGCGACTTCGCCGGCCGTCTTGGTGCAGGCGGTGCCGCTGCGCTGGGCCGCGCGATATGCGGTGACGGCGTCGTGGACAGCCTGGGTGCCTTTGCCGTTCTCGACCACGGCGAACTTCACTTCGAGTTCGCCCTGGTCTTTGCCGGCGGTATTTTTGATGGAAATTTTCATGGCTCGTTAATTATTTTTTGGCTGCGGGAGCGGCCTTTTTCTTGCCAACGGTGGCGACCGGGGCTTTCCAGCCTTTCGGACGTTTCTTCGATTCACGGATGACGACGTAATCGCCTTCAGCGCCGGGAATCGAGCCTTTGATTAGCAACAGATTGTCTTCCGGGCGGACCTGGATGACTTCGAGATTCTGCGTGGTGCGCGAGTCCTGGCCCATGTGACCGGGCATCTTCATGCCCTTCATGACGGTGCCGGGGAACAAACGCTGGCCGATCGCGCCAGAGCGGCGGTGCCAGCCTTTCGCGCCGTGGGTGGAATCACCACCGGCAAAACGATGCCGCTTGACGACGCCTTCAAAGCCGCGACCTTTGGTCGTGCCGATCGCGTCAATGAAATCACCGACGGCGAAGAGATCCGCGCCGACAGTTTCGCCCGCCTTGACTTCCTTGGAGAAGTCGCGGAATTCCTTGATGCGTTTTACGGCGACGCCGTTGTGCTTCTTGATGTGACCGAGCAGAGCCTTGGGCAGGCGCTGTTCTTTCTGGTCATCGAAGCCGAGTTGAACGGAGTTATAGCCGTCCTTGCCCGCCTGCGTTTTCACTTGCAGCACGCGGTTGGGGCCGACGAGAACGACCGTCACGGGAATCAACACACCGGTCGCGTTATACACGCGGGTGTGGCCTAGTTTTTTTCCTAAAAGTCCGAGTGGCATGGTGTTCTCCTTAGATCTTGATGGTGATGTCCACACCGGCGGGCAAATTGAGCTTCTTCAATTCGTCCACGGTCTTGGCGGTCGGATCGAGAATATCAATCAGGCGCTTGTGGGTGCGTTGCTCGAACGTTTCCTGCGACTTCTTGTCGGAGTGCGGGGAACGTTGAACGGTGAAGCGTTCGACACGGGTGGGCAACGGGATGGGACCAGCGACGCGGGCGCCGGTGCGTTTGACGGTGTCAGCAATTTCGCGTGCTGACTGGTCTATGACGCGATAGTCATAGGCCTTGAGACGGATTCTAATACGTTGAGCCATATAAAGAACAATTGTCTGGTTTTTTGGTTAACGAACTCCACTGACCGAACCATCGGAAAGCGGGCGCGAATAATAACAACTGAACCCCGCCGTGCAATCTATTTTTTAGAAAATTTTGGCTGGGAGGAGAATCAACGCTGCCCGGAGCTAAATTTCGGGGCCCTTGGATTATTGCCACTGCCTCAACCCAGCCAGACCAAAGAGAATGTCCTTGAACCTTTGGCCACACAGAGGCTACTCATTGCTTTTCGCTTATACTTCATCAATGAACTTCACCCGAGCCATAGCACCGTGCCGGAGGTGAAATGTATTTTAGGCCTGAATTGTGCAAGCTGAATCCCCGACAGCAGAATCCACGAAGGCCGAAAGCCGCCAAAAGTTCAAACGTTGAGATTGCCTTGGGTCACTGGGGAAAAAGTGGCGGTCAGCAACGCCGGGAATGGAAGCTTTCTGCCTTCGAGATTCGGATTTGTTTCGAAGCTCGGTTTTCAGACGTCGGAGTTCGGGTTAAGGAAAGACCGTTTTAATCGCCGCCGTTTACTGAAGTCATTTCCAGCATAAAGGCCTACAGAGCCGAAACGCATCTGCCGCTGATTCAATCTTGGACATTAACTAGCCATCTTTGCCTGACACCAACTGTATTTTGCTCCGAATTTCACGCCCCCCTCCCGCTTAGTTTTGGCCAAAAATTCACTTTTCCCCTTATTTAAAAAGGTTTTTCGCCGTGTCCCAAAAACGAACCCTCATGTCCCCCGTTTGTATAGATGGAAATCCGCCATTCGTTTAGATTTTTAACAAGTTATCAAACAACCAATAAAAAACCCAAGAACAAGGAAAGCAAAGACTATGAAAAAAACAATTTTGCTCAGTGCAATTGCTGCACTGTTAGCTCAGTCTTCATTCGGAACCGTCTCTTTTCAAAGCGCCCTGACCACCGTTGGCGGTAATGCTGTAAACGCCACAGCAGACATCAGCATCAGCGGCTCCACCATGACGGTCACCTTGACCGACCTTCTGGCAAACCCAGATTCTGTGGCTAACATCTTGAATGGCATTCAAATCAACATCTCCGGCGTCTCCAGTGTGTCAGGCTTGATGGCCAACAACGGAACCTATGTGGACATAGCAGCTGACAAAAGCTATACGACCGGAGCCCTTTCCGGGTCAACCATCGCCGGTGCGTATGCCCTTTCCGGCAGTTCCACCATCACGTTGACGGCGCTCGGCGGTGGACAGCCTGCGTATTTGATCATTGGGCAGCCCGGTTACAGCGCTGCCAATGGTTCCATTGCTGGCAATGATCCTCATAATCCGTTCATTCTTGGAAGTGCAACCTTCCAGTTTACCCTGAACGGCCCTGGAGCTTTCTTGGAAAGCAACATTTCCGGCATCACCTTCTTGTTCGGCACTGGTAGTGACTATAGCACCACCACTAGAACGGTTGTTCCTGAACCGGCCACCGTGGTTGCCGGCGCCTTGCTCCTGCTGCCCCTCGGCGTTAGCGCCGTGCGGATTCTGCGCAAGAACCGGACAGCTTAAGATATTTCTTCATCTTTGCTACGCATCAGGCAGGCCATCAAGGCCTGCCTGATTTTTTGGTCAAAAGCCATCAGGAAATCCAACGCATCGCCCGGCGAGCCAAACTGCTTTTCCCCGGCAATCCGTATCCCCTGCCATATTTGCAAAGCCATTTAACCCAAGCGCCAAGACGGTCAAGATGGATTTAATTATAGGACAGGCGCCTCTCACAAGATTTCGTCAGGTTGTGCTTCCAAAAACCAGCTGGCTGGAAAGTCCGACATTGCAATAGCCTGACTAAAAAATTGACTTTAGCAGACGAAAAAAAAGTCCGGGAACTTTCGTTCCCGGACTTGGAAGAATCTGATTTAAACTTCAATCAGGTGCGCGCGGCCGGCTTCTTAGCAGCCTGATCCAGAATCGTCGTGAGGACGCTGTTCGGCACCTGCGCAAAGGTCAACGGCTCCATCGAGTAGGAAGCACGGCCTTTGGACAGCGAACGGATCGCCGTAGCGTAACCGAACATTTCCGCGAGCGGCACTTGGGCGTTGAGCACAGTCTGACCGTTCTTCGCCTCGATGCTGACAATCGTGCCGCGGCGACGATTGATATCGCCGAGCAAATCGCCCTGATATTCGTCAGGCGTCGTGCATTCGACTTTCATCAACGGTTCGAGCAAGATCGGACCGGCCTTTTTGAAGGCGTCTTTCAAAGCGAAAATGCCGGCCATACGGAAGGCGAGTTCGTTCGAGTCAACTTCATGGAAAGAGCCGTCCACAACCTCGACTTTGATGTCAATGACCTGATAGCCGCAATAGACGCCGCCCTTGATGGCTTCTTCAATGCCGTCAATGACCTTCGGAATGAATTCCTTGGGAATCGCGCCGCCGACGATCTCGTCAACAACTTCAACACCCTTGCCCTTTTCATTCGGATAAACCTTGATGCAAGCGTGGCCGTATTGGCCCTTGCCGCCGGACTGGCGAATGAACTTGCCTTCGCCATCAGCGTTCTTGGTGATGGTTTCACGATACGCGATCTGCGGCGCACCGGTGTTGGCCTCTACCTTGAACTCACGTTTGAGGCGGTCAACGATGATTTCCAAATGCAATTCACCCATGCCCGCAATGATGAGCTGGCCGGTTTCTTCATTGGTGAAGCAACGGAACGTCGGATCTTCTTCGGCGAGACGTTGCAAGCCTTCGGACAACTTGTCGCGGTCAGCCTTGGTCTTCGGTTCGACGGCCATCGAGATAACGGGCTCGGGGAACGTCGGCGGTTCGAGCGTCACGTCAAACTCTTCATTGCACAGCGTGTCACCGGTGGTGATGTTGCGCAGACCGACGAGCGCGGCGATGTCGCCGGCATACACTTCATTGATGTCCTTGCGCTCGCTGCCCTGAATAACCATTAGGCGGGAAACACGCTCACGTTTGCGCGTGCGCGGATTGTAAATCGTGTCGCCCTTCTTGAGGTGACCAGAATAAACGCGGAAGAACACCAGTTTGCCCGCGTAAGGATCGGTCCAGAGCTTGAACGCGAGTGAGCAGAATTTTTCGTGATCGTTCGTCGGCACCTTGACGACAACGTCCGTGCCGAGTTCATGACCTTCCGCGCCGGGAATGTCCAGCGGGCTGGGGAGATAATCAATGACCGCGTCCACCAAAACTTGAACGCCCTTTTTCTTGAATGCCGAACCGCACAGCACCGGCACGAGTTCGATCTTGCAAGTGAGACGGCGGATGGCGGCCTTCAAAACTTCCGGCGTAATCGGCTTGTCTTCCAGCACGAGTTCGGCAATGGAGTCGTCCTTGTTGGAGACGGCATCAATCAATTCCGCCAGCGCGGCCTTCGCGCGGTCCTGGTCTTGCGGAGCGATGTCCCGGATTTCGTAATTGAGACCTTCGTTGGCTTCGCCCGGCCCCCAGTAAATGGTCTTCTGATTGACGACGTCAATCACGCCTTCAAAGCCGCCTTCAACAGCGCGGCCTTCGGCCTCGGTCGGACCTTGACCGAGCGGCAGGAAAATCGGGAACGCATACGCCTTGAGCTTGGTGCGCATGTCGTTGAGGGCGTTCTCAAAATTCGCGCCCATGCGGTCCATCTTGTTGACGAACGCGATGCGCGGAACGTTATATTTGGTCGCCTGACGCCAGACAGTTTCTGATTGCGGCTGCACGCCGGCAACGCCGCAGAACACGGCGACCGCGCCGTCGAGCACGCGCATGGAACGTTCCACTTCGGCGGTGAAATCCACGTGGCCGGGCGTATCAATGATGTTGATGCGGTGCGGGACGTTGTTGAACGCCTTGTAAACCTTGTCTTCGCCGGCCTTGGCCGTTTTCTGGGTCCAGAAACAGGTAACGGCGGCAGACGTGATCGTGATGCCGCGTTCCTTTTCCTGCTCCATCCAGTCGGTCACGGTGTTGCCGTCATCCACGTCACCGATCTTGTGGATCAAGCCGGTGTAAAAGAGAATACGCTCGGTCGTCGTCGTTTTGCCCGCGTCAATGTGCGCGGCGATGCCGATGTTACGGGTGCGTTCGAGGGTGTATTCGCGATCGGGCGAATTGGGGGATTTGACTTCAGCGCTCATAAAATTTCAAAGTTAAACTAAATACAATCTGGTCTGGGAACAAAAAACGCCCCGGCGATTTCCGTCGGGGCGTGTTTCGTAAAACTTTCTACCAACGGAAATGCGCGAACGCCTTGTTCGCCTGCGCCATCTTGTGAACTTCGTCACGTTTGCGGATGGCGTTGCCCTGGCCCTGATAGGCTTCCAGGATTTCGGTCGCGAGCGCGGCCTTCATCGGCATGCCTTTTTTGGCATCCGCAAAGTCCACGATCCAACGCAACGCGAGAGCATTCTGGCGATCCGTGGGGATTTCCAACGGCACCTGATAGGTCGCACCACCAACGCGGCGAGCCTTGGTTTCGATACGCGGCTTGGCGTTATCAACGGCGCGCTGCAAAATTTCAATGGGGTTGCTGGCCGGATTCTTTTCCGAGATGGTGTCGAACGCACCATAGACAATGCGTTGCGCCGTGCTCTTCTTGCCGGAAAACATCACGGTGTTGACGAGGCGGGCAACCAGCGTGTTCTGGTATTTGCCGTCCTTGGCCATCGGCCGTTTCGTTGCTTGACGTCTGCGGGACATGATTATTTATTCCTTAAAAAAGTTTACTTGGCGGCGGCCTTGGCGGCCTTGGGCTTCTTCACGCCGTATTTGGAACGGCTGACACGGCGTTTTTCCACACCGGCGGCGTCGAGCGTGCCGCGCACGATGTGATAACGCACACCGGGCAAATCTTTCACACGGCCACCGCGCACAAGCACGATTGAGTGTTCCTGAAGGTTGTGGCCCTCGTCCGGAATATAAGCAATAACTTCGTATCCGTTCGTGAGGCGAACCTTGGCGACTTTACGCATCGCGGAGTTCGGCTTCTTCGGCGTGCGGGTCATCACCTGGATGCACACACCGCGACGAAACGGGGAGTTTTCCAAGGCAGGAGACTTGGACTTATACTTAACTTTATTTCGGCCCTTGCGGACCAGTTGATTGATTGTCGGCATTTGCGTTAAAAATCGCGGTAAAAATGACCATTTCTATTTTTGGAGAAACGGAGCGCGGAATATAACAAACCGGCTCAACGTGGCAACATTATTTTCTGGCAATTTTGATACAGTTGCGCCGACCGCCGCCCTCCGGCCAATCCAGCCTTGAACTTTCCACTCCAAATCGTTAACCCATTTCACGGGAATGCGAACTTTTTTGGCCATTTTATTTACCGGGCTGAGCGTGACCTTTCAGGCGCTCGCAGCGGATGCGAATTACAAGCAGGTCCTGGTTTCCGCCGGAACCAACTTCGTCCGTGTGCGGCTCCCGCTCACGGATGTCACCGGTAAAGTGCGCGTGAAAGAAAAAACTCTCGACGGCTTCGGCCTGCCCGTCGCGCCCAGCAAAACGCCGCTCGGCAAAAAAAATTATCTCGAATGGCAAATCGGCTACGACACGTCCGATGTGAAGGATATCACGGTCGTTCCTGAAATCAAATTCACACGCAAGGGTGAGACGAAATATGGCCATGAACTTTCCAAGATTCTGTTTGAGAGCGTGCGGCTAGGACTGGTTTCGACCAATGATCTGGTTCGCGAACTGGCATTGTTGAAAAAGAATTCGACAGGAACCTTTGAAGAAAGTCGTGCCGTGGAAGTGGAGGTTTCCACCAACGTCACAGCGGATGGTTTTCAAAGCGCAGTGCAAAAGCTGCCGCAGTTCACCAAAACTACGGCGCATGGCTCCGTGCAAATCCAACTCAAACAAAAGCAGCGTGCCGTCGGCTATCAGGCCATGGTCTATGTCTGCCTGCCTATGAGCGAGGTGCTCGCGATGGACGGATCGCCGCGCAAGCCCGGCAATGCGAAATCCAAGGAGACGGTGTATTACGATTTCGACCGTGAAAATGCCGCGTTCCTCATGGACATCGTCCACGCCTTCGGCATGGCGTCACAACAGCACAATGAAGATATCCAAAATATCCTTGGGAAGATTTTGGAAGCGGTTCGTAAAACCAAAAATTGAACAGGAGCTAACAGAGGAAACAGAAAGTTTTTTAAAACAGCAATTTTAGAAATTATTTCCCGTCCTCCATTCTCTCCGTTTCCTCCTATTCAATCTTTCTTGCCCTGCTTCCGCCGCCAGCCGGCGACGAACATGCCGTTACCGCCCAGATCCTGCGGCCAGATAAACTTTTCCCTGTTTAAATTTTCATCCACCAGCGGCTCAAACTCCGGAAAGCGTGAATTGAAATCTTTCACCACGTCCGCCGTCTCAGATCGCGTCAAAGTGCAAACGGAATAAATCAATTTGCCGCCCGGCTTCACGCTGCCCGCGACATTCGCCAGGAGGCGCTTCTGGACTTCCGCCAGTTCCTTCACATCCTGCAACGTCGTCGTCCAACGCGCGTGCGGATTGCGCTGCCACGTGCCCACGCCGCTGCACGGCGCGTCCACGAGAATACCGTCAAACTTGGTTTTCGTCGGCAGCTTGGTGCCACCGTCCCACAGGGCGGCGCGAAAGTTGAACACCTGCGCACGGGCGGCGCGGCGCTTGAGATTTTTCAACCGCCACTCGGCGCGATCGCTCGACCAAATCAAACCTTTGTTCTGCATCAGCGCGGAAAGATGCACCGTCTTGCCGCCCTCGCCGGCACAGGCGTCCCACCACGTCTCGCCCGGGTGCGGTGCGCACAGCCAGCCGACGGCTTGCGACGCGATGTCTTGAATCTCAAACTCGCCCGCGTGAAATTCCGGCCGACGAAACAAATCTTCCTCGCCCTTGTATTGCACCGCGTCCGGCAGCGAATCTTTTTCCAATTTGGCCGCGCCGAGCTTTTCGACAAGCGCCATCCCCTGCCCCGGCTTGGCGCGCAGCCACAGCTTGGGTTCCGCCTGGATCGCCCGCGCCCACTCAGGAGTAACTTCCATTTCCTCACGGACCCAGGCCGGAACAGCGCGTTCTACCAGACTCGCGTCTGAAAACGAATCGGGATTCTCGGCGAAGGAAGCGGCCAGTTCACGTGCCTTACGGGCTTTTTGCCCCACGGACCCGGCTGAATCCAGCCAACCCAGCCAGCGGAAATAATTGAAAATCGTCAATGAAATCGAGCGCGCCTCGCCCGGCAGGATGTTCCGTTGCGCCTTGAGTTCCTCGCGCAAGACCTTGTCCGCCGGATTTTCCCGGCTGGACGCCGAGATGATTTTTTCCGTCAAACCCGGCCCACCGGTTCCCCGGGTGGGGAAACCAAAGCTGCGATTGTAGTTCTCTCGGCGAAATTCAGACATGCCTCATCTTGCCTCAAAACAAAAGAGCCGTCGAAATTTATTCGACGGCTCTTTGCGAGACTTTACGCTCACGCCTTCGCGACCAACTGGCGCAACACATACGGCAGGATGCCGCCGTGCTGGTAGTAGTCAATTTCGATGGGCGTATCAATGCGGCAGCGGACGGCGACGTTTTCCACCGAGCCGTCCTTGCGCGTGATCTTCAGCGTGAGGTCCTGCTGCGGCTTGATGTTCGCGTCGAGGCCGACGATGTCGTAGGTCTCGGTGCCGTCCAGCTTCAAGGTCTGCGCGGTGGTGCCTTCCTTGAATTGCAGCGGCAGCACGCCCATGCCGACGAGATTGCTACGATGGATGCGCTCGAAGCTCTGCGCCACGACGGCTTTGACGCCGAGGAGATTTGTGCCTTTCGCGGCCCAATCGCGCGAGGAACCGGTGCCGTATTCCTGGCCGGCCAGAATCACGAGCGGAATTTTCTCGGCCTGATATTTCATCGAGGCGTCGTAGATGCTGACCTGTTCACCTGACGGCTGCAACTTGGTCACGCCGCCTTCCACGCCGGGAACCATGAGGTTCTTGATGCGGACGTTGGCGAACGTGCCGCGCGTCATCACGCGGTCGTTGCCGCGGCGCGAGCCGTAGCTATTGAAGTCTTCCACTGCGACGCCGTTCTCGACGAGATATTTTCCGGCGGGCGTCGTCTTCTTGAACGAACCCGCGGGCGAAATGTGATCGGTGGTCACGCTATCGCCAAAGATGCCAAGCGCACGGGCGCCGGTGATCGGAGCGATGCTGCCGGGCGTCATCGAGAAATTCTCGAAGAACGGCGGCTCCTGAATGTAGGTGGACTTACGGTCCCACTCGTAAACGTTGCCAGTGCTGGAGGAGATTTCGTTCCACTTCGGATTCTGCGCGGCAAAATCCTTGTAGAGCTTGCGGAAGACTTCCGGCTGCAACGCGGCCTGCATGAGGTCGCGCACTTCGCGGAGGCTCGGCCAGATGTCGCGCAGGTGAACGGGCTTACCGTCCTTGCCGGTGCCGAGCGGATCGTTGGCCAGATCAATGTCCACGCGGCCCGCAAGCGCAAACGCAACGACCAGCGGCGGCGACATGAGGAAGTTCGCCTTGATGTTCTGGTGAACGCGCGCCTCGAAATTGCGGTTGCCGGACAACACTGATGCGGCGACCAAATTATTTTTCACCACCGCGTCTTCAATCGCCGGATGCAACGGGCCGGAGTTGCCGATGCACGTCGTGCAGCCGTAACCGACGGTCTGGAAGCCGAGCTGGTCGAGATACGGCGTGAGACCGGTCTTGTTCAGGTAATCCGTGACGACGCGGCTGCCGGGAGCCAGTGAAGACTTCACGGTGGAATTGACGGTCAATCCTTTCTCGACGGCCTTCTTCGCGAGCAGACCGGCCGCGAGCATCACGGACGGATTGCTCGTGTTCGTGCAGCTCGTGATCGCCGCGATCAGCACCGAGCCATTGCGGATGTCGCCCTTGATCTGCGGGGCGCGACCATGGATCGGATCGGGTGTCGGATGTTCGGTTGCCATCTCCGATTCGCTCTTGCCTGCCGCAGCTTTCTGGCTGCCGCCGCCGGGATGGAATTCGCCGCCGACCGAGACGTGAACGGTGCGGGACAATTCCTCCGGCTTCATGCCAAAACCATTTTCCGTGACCGGCTTGCTGAACGTGCTGATGAAACTTTCCTTCAGCTTCGGCAGTTCGATACGGTCCTGCGGGCGTTTTGGGCCGGCCACGCTTGGCAACACTGAGGCGAGATCGAGTTCGAGCTCCTGCGAGTAGGCGATGTCGCCCTTCTTCGGAATGCCCCACAGTCCCTGCGCCTTGTAATAATTTTCGTAGGTCTTGACCGCTTCGTCGCTGCGGCCGGTGGCGCGGAGATAATTCACGCACTCGGCATCAATCGGGAAGAAGCCCATCGTCGCGCCGTATTCGGGCGCCATGTTCGCAATGGTCGCGCGGTCCACGACCGGCAACGCCGCCGCGCCGGGACCGTAGAATTCGACGAACTTGCCAACGACCTTCGCCTTGCGGAGAATCTGGGTAACGGTGAGCGCCAGATCCGTCGCGGTGACGCCTTCGCGCAACGCGCCGGTGAGATGCACGCCGACCACGTCCGGCGTGAGAAAATAAACCGGCTGGCCCAACATGCCAGCCTCAGCCTCAATGCCGCCAACGCCCCAGCCGACGATGCCGATGCCGTTGATCATAGTGGTGTGCGAATCCGTGCCGACGAGTGTGTCGGGATAATAAACATCGCCTGCGCTCAGGACGCCTTTGGCGAGATATTCCAGGTTCACCTGATGCACGATGCCGATGCCCGGCGGCACGACTTTGAACGTGTCGAACGCCTGCATGCCCCACTTGAGAAATTGATAACGCTCGCGGTTGCGCGTGAATTCCAGATCCAGATTCCGCGACATGGAATCCGCCGAGCCGGCGAAATCCACCTGCACTGAGTGGTCCACCACCAAGTCCACCGGCACGAGCGGCTCGATGATCTTGGGATTCTTGCCCAGCTTGGAAACCGCCGAACGCATCGCCGCCAAGTCCACGAGCAGCGGAACGCCGGTGAAATCCTGCAAAACAATCCGCGCGACCACGAACGGGATTTCCGCCGTGCGCGTCTCGGTCGCTTGCCAGTTGGCGAGTTCCTTCACATTGGCTTCCGAAACTTTCTTGCCATCGCAATTACGCAGGACGGATTCCAGGACGAGGCGGATTGAGATCGGGAGCTTGGAGATCGGGCCGACGCCGGCTTTTTCCAGCGCGGGCAGCGAATAAAATTTCCCCGGCTGGCCGTTGCCGAGTTCAAAGTTTTGCAACGTGCCAAACAGATTGTGTGATGTGCTCATTTAATTGTGTGATTAAAAAACCTTCGCAAGAAAATGAAGATTACGCGTGGCAGTGTCAAGCGAAGCCCGACGTTGGAGTTCAAGCTTCAGGTTGTTCCCCGCCACACCCGCAGCTAAAGCATGAACTCCAACGTCAATTCGCCGCCGGGGTGCAGTGCAGCAGGTCGCTGATGCGTTTTTCCAGCCGGTTCAAGTCCAGCGGCTTGGTGAAGAAATCCTCCGCGTGCATGGCGGCGGTGCGCTTGGTGACGCTGCTGGACAGCGCGCTCATGAAGATGATCGGGATGTTTTTGGTGCCCGGCTGGCGCTTCAGGATTTCGCAGACGGATAACCCGTCGAGGTCCGGCAGCAGAATATCCAGCAGAATCAGGGCGGGCTTGAACTGTCTGGCCTGGCTCAGGGCATGGACGCCGTCGTTGGCCACGATGAATTCACAGCCGAGACGCGACAGCCGGAACTTCACCAGTTCGATGAAATCCGCCTCGTCGTCCACGATGAGTATTTGCGTTGCCACGCGGTTAATATACGCCCGCAGCACACTTTTCCCAGCGACAGGACGGTTAAAACCAGGTTACGAACAGATGACGGAAATGGGCTTGGTTTGGACCACGAACGTGGTCCTGGGTTGGGATCAGCCTGAACAAATTCCGCAAATCATTCCCGGCGCGCACGCCGCTCAAGTCTCGATCCCGTAAGCTTTGATCTTGTTGTAGAGCGTCTGGCGGCCGATGCCGAGGCGTTTGGCGGTTTCAAGCTTGTTGCCGCCGGTTTCGCGAAGCATCTGGATGATGGCGTTGCGCTCCACGCCTTCGAGCAAGGTGAAGCTGGTATCGTGACCTTCGGACGGAACCATGCGGATGTCGCTCACGGACAAATCGGCGGCGTCCACGTCCGGGCCTTCACAGAGGAGAACGGCGCGTTGGATTTCGTTCTGGAGCTGGCGGATATTGCCGGGCCATTCAAAGCTGGTCAACCGTTCCGCCGCCTGCGGGGTGAAGCCACGGAGCACGCGGTTGGCCTGCGCGGAAAAGCGTTTCAGGAAGGCCTGGGCGAGCGGCATGATGTCGTCACGGCGTTCGCGCAGCGGCGGCAGATGCACGGAAATGGCGCTGATGCGGTAATATAAATCTTCGCGGAGTTTGCCGTCCTTGATGGCGTCCTCGGGCTTGCGGTTGGTCGCGGCGAGGATGCGGCAGTTGGTCTGGTAATCGGTCTTGCCGCCGACGGGGCGGACTTTCTGGTCCTGCAACACGCGGAGCAGTTTGCTCTGAGTATCAATCGGCATCTCGGAAATTTCGTCGAGGAACAGCGTGCCACCCTCGGCCTGACGGAACAATCCGTCGCGGTCGGTGTGCGCGCCGGTGAACGCGCCCTTCACGGAGCCGAACAATTCGCTCTCGATAAGTTCGCGGGGCAGCGCGGCGCAGTTGACCTTCACGATCTTGTTCTTGCTGCGCGGGCTCAGGGCATGGACGAGATCGGAAATGACTTCCTTGCCGGTGCCGCTTTCGCCGGTGATGAGCAAGGTGACGTCGCTGGGCGCGATGCGTTCGATGGTGCGAACGACCGCCTGCATCTGGGGGCTTTGGAAAACGGGGGCGGAATTGCCGCTCATTGTGGAAATGGCGCGGCGGAGGGAATTGTTCTCCTCCTTCTGCTGCTGGTTTTCGATGGCGCGGTCAATTGTGACCAGCAGCATCTGTGGTTCAAACGGCTTGCTGACGAAATGAAAGGCGCCGCGCTTGGTGGCCTCGACGGCCGTTTCGATGGTGGTGTCGCCGGTGAGCACCACGACCTCGGCTTCGGTCCAGGATTTTTTGATCAGCGGCAGGAGGTCCAGGCCATTGCCATCGGAAAGGTTCAAGTCCAGCAGCACCACATCCGGGGCTTCGCCGGCGAGCAATTTTTTCAGCGCGGCAACACTCTCAGCCTCGGTGGTGGCGTAATCGTCCTGCAAAATTTCCTTGAGCAGAAGCCGCAACGGGGCCTCGTCGTCCACGATAAGAATTTTACCTTTTTTCATTTTTATTTGACGTTTTTCGGGCACAGGCCGCGATAAATTTTCTGAAAATGGCGCGGTGCGCAGCGTGTTTGTCCGTCAGCCGTTCCGGATGGAACTGCACGCTCAACAGGAACGGCAGTTTCCGCGCGGTTTCCGGGTGCAACTCCATCGCTTCCACCAATCCGTCGGGGCTTACTGCCGTCGCGACGAAGGGCGCGGCCGGTATTTGCACGGCCTGATGATGCGAACTATTTACGCCCAAAATCCGCTTGCCGCAAATCTTGGCGAGCAAAGAGCCTGGTGTCAACGCCGCTTCGTGCACGATTTCGCAGGCCTTGTCCAGCCGCTGGTGGTTCAGCGAACCCGGCAACTGGCGGCGGATATCCGCAATCAACTGCCCGCCGAACGCCACGTTAAGCATTTGATGCCCCCGGCAGATCGCCAGCAACGGCTTGCGCTGGCGGAAAACTTCCTCGATCAGGATCAATTCCCGCAGGTCGCGGCCGCCGCCATCAGGCGTCTGCTCCACGGTGTCGCGGATTTTTTTGGGCAGCTTCGGATTGTAGAGATCGGAGTTGATGTCGTCGCCGCCGGTGAGCAAAACGCCTTCAACTCGGCGCACCACCTCAGCCAGCGCGGCGCGGTCGGTGGTCGTCGGCACGGTGACGGGAATGCCGCCGGCTTGTAGCACGGAGGTATCATATTTCACCGAGAGGCTCGCGGACAAATCATGAAACTCCACACCGCGCTTCTCGATGCTGGGGGAAACTAAAATCAACGGCCGGCTTGCCATGCGCGGAAGATAAGTCATTTGCACGAATTGTCAGGCAAAAGGTGGCGAAGGACGACGGACGCGTTTTAGAAACCCGAAGCCAAAGCGACAGAGCAACGGTGTTAAGTTGCAAGTTGGAAATGGGGATTTTTCAACAAGCGGTTCACTTCTCCACCAGCGCCCACGCGCACCACAGCACCGGGGCCTGACCGTGCAAATCCCCCGCCTGCCGCGGACGGTCCAGATAAAATTGCTTCTCCTTGCTCTGGTTCGTGCCCACGCAGATTTCGGTGAGGTTTGAGTTCGCGTCAATTTTCGCGCACAACGCCAGCCAGCCGCGCCGCGCCGGCTCGCCGTATTCCGCCGCGTCCAGCCAGCCGCGTTTCACGCCCACAATCATCGCGTAGGTGAACATCCCGGTGCCGGAAGTTTCTTCAAACGAAGCTGGATCGTCGAGTAGTTGATGCCACAGGCCGGAGGACGCCTGACAATTTTTCAGCCCGGCCATCATCTTTTTATAGCCCGCCATGAGCTGCGCATATTGCGGATGCGTTGGCGGCAGGGATTGCAGGACTTCCGCCAGCGCCGCCGCCACCCAGCCGTTGCCGCGCGCCCAAAAGAATGGCGCTTCGGGACCGTGATGAAACAGTCCATTCGCCTCCTGCAACCGGTCAAGATATGCCGTGAGTTGCGTCGCGATATGGTCGGCATATTTCGCATTGTGGGTGGCGCGATAGGCCTGGATCTGCAAACTGCCAATCATCCACGCGTCATCCACCCACCAGCGCGTCTCGCGGGTAAGCCCGTTCGTGAGCGGTTCCGCCCATTGCGCATCCGCCATCGCCAGCCCGAGCGCGAGCGAATTGGTGTCGGCATTCAGCAGGAAAATCTCCAGCGGCACCGTGCCAAAAACGCTGAGGTCCACATGACCGCCGGCGGGAATTAATTTTTTATTTTCCGGCCGCCAGACCGGCGCAAAGCGGGCGATCAATTTTTGCTCAAGGCTGGCGTCGCCGATGGCATCCGCAAACCGGAGCGCGCCAAACGCAGCGCAGACTTCGGGGTAAACGATGAAACCGGCCTTGCTATTCGTGCGGAAGCTGCGTTCGAGATAATTTTCCGAGACGCGCAGGCCAACGGTGCGCGGGTCCTGACCGGCGGGCCAATCAGTGAAATTCGGTTTGGCGGTGGCGCAGCCGGAGAGCAGGCTCGCGGCCACGAGCAACGCAAAAAGTGCGATGTGATTTTTCATGCTTGGTTTCGTGATGCGGGCAAAGCTACACGTTTGAGCGAGGCGAAAGAAAGTTCATTTTCCGCGCACAGACGACAACCGCGCCAGTTGGCGGCAAAACCGATGACGTTTTCCAGCGTCCCACTCCTCTGCCACCGTCGCTGCGTTTCACCAATCCGTCCAACGCACCGGGCTGGGTGCCCCGCCCCTTTTAGTGGTCGTTTTGAACCCGCAAGTTTTTTTGAGATGGACGAGAATTTTCTCCACCGCCTCGTTCACGGTAAGATGCTCGGTGAGCAATTCGATCTCAGGCTTGAGCGGCGGTTCGTAGGGCGAGGAGATGCCGGTGAAATTGGGAATCCGATGCAGCCGCGCCTTGGCGTAAAGGCCCTTCGGATCGCGTGCCTCGCAGACAGACAGCGGCGCGTTGACATAGACCTCGATGAAAATTCCGTTATTCATCAGCGAGCGCACGATGTCGCGGTCGGCGCGATGCGGCGAGATGAAGGCCGAGATACAGATGAATCCCGCATCCGCAAACAGCCGGGCTACTTCGCCGACGCGGCGGATGTTTTCGTGCCGGTCGCGCTCGGAAAAATCCAAATCGCTGCACAATCCCTGCCGCACGGCGTCGCCGTCCAGAATGAACGTCTGGCAGCCGCGCATGAATAATTTACGCTCCAGTTCGGTGGCGATGGTGGACTTGCCGGAAGCGGACAAGCCGGTGAGCCAGACGACGCATCCGCGATGGCCGTGGCGCTGTTCGCGGACTTTCGCGGGGATTTTACCGGCGTGCGGATGCAGATGCAAGTTGGCGGATTTTGGCTGGGACAGCTTGGATTTCATGGGGCGCAAATATTCCTGATTAGCTCCGATGGCGGCTGTCAAACGTCCGCCTCGGGAAATTTTTCGCGGATCTGGGCGCGCAACCGCTGCTCGTCATCGGGCTGGTAGCGGCGGCGGTTGACGAGCCGCACCACGGCGTCGAGCAGTTCCAGCCAGTCCTCCAAAGGCGGTTCCTTCACGCGCTGCCAGACATCGAACCGCTTGGCGCGGTGGAAAAAATGATACTCGCGCCCGACGTGCTGGGCATAGACCTGCAATTTCTCACCGTCTTCGGTGACGCGCTTCCAGGCGATTTCGGCTTTTGGCATGGTTCAATGTGGCTCGGTAGTTATGGGCTGCTTTGGCAACGCCAATGATTGCGGAGTTGCGGCGGTTTGGTAAGTCTTTAATTCAGCGGTGACTTGGGCGACCAGTTTTTGTTGCTTGGCAACAATTGCCAATTTCAGTGCGCGCCGAGCCGTCGAGATGGCATTGGTTGTGTCTCCATTGGCAGCATAGGCACCGGCCAGTTTCTGAAATGCTTCGGGCCAGTCCGGTTGCAACTGCATTGCCTTGGTGAAATGAGTGATTGCGTCGCGGCTTTCTCCGGCGGCCAGAAGACATTTCCCGAGGTTAAAATAAGCGTTGGCATAATCCGGATTCAATTCGATGGCGCGAACAAATTCCTTCCGGCCTTCAGCCGACTGGTTGCCCAGCACCAAGGCAACACCGTAGGCATTACGAAAAATCGGATTATCGGGTGCCTGCGCGACGGCGGTAGCGAGGTGGTCTTGAGCTTCCGTTATTCTGTCGGCATTCATCAACATCCGGCCAAGGTCATATTGAAATTGGGCGGCATCCGGACGCAGGCGCACCGCCGCCGCATAATGCTCGATGGCTTCGGTTTGTTTTCCGGCCCCATCATAGGCGGTCCCCAGCAGATTTTCGACTGTCGCATTTTCGGGATTAACCGCCAGCGCTTGCGTTAACAGCGCCACGTTCGACCTCCAGTAATTTAATTGCCGCCCGGTCAACACCAGGCATATCGCCAGAAAAAGCATCAACCCAGCAACCACAAAGACCCGTAGTTGCGGCCAGACAATCAGGCACTGGCGTAGGCCGCAAGCGATCATTAAAAATAAGCCGATCAATGGCAAATAAGCGTAGCGATCCGCCCAAGCCTGCCCGCCTACCTGAACCAAACCGACGACTGGCACCAAAGTTCCTAAAAACCAGAACCAGCCAACCAAAAGCCAGGGTAACTTTGAACGCCAATACCAGGCCGTGAAAGTCATCGCTGCCAGAAGCATCGCAGCCACCACCGCCGTGATAATATGAAGAGTTGGAGGAAACGGATGAAAGACACACAGTGCATCCGGCCAAAATGTCTTCGTCAGATAAGTCATGTATGCCATCGGGATGTTTGACAATCGATATTCAAGCGGCAACGATGAAAATGAGCGGACCGCCCCAGAGTTATTTTGGGCCAGGTAAGTAACCCAACAATCAGCCACGGTCAGAATCAAAAAGGGAATTTTTTCTAGAAGCAATGCCCACGGCAGCTGTTGCCAGAATCGTTTGCAGGCATTACGCTCAAGAGTAATTCTTCGCAGCGGCCAATAATCTAGCAACAAAAGCAAGAATGGCAAAGTCACCAGCATGGATTTGGCGGCCAACCCCAGCGCGAATAGCATTAACGAAAACACATAATATCTTTTCGATGACTTTCGGTTTTCCACATAAATGCAATAAGCCCACAATGTGAGGATGAAAAATAGTGTGCTTAAAACATTTTTGCGCTCCGAAACCCAGGCCACCGACTCAACGTTTAGCGGATGCCATGCGAATAATGCAGCCACAAGGAAACTCGGCCAGAACCAATTCGTCAGGCGCAGAAACAGCCTCCAGAGCAAGACGGCATTCAATGCATGGAGCAGGATGCTGGTCAGATGATGCCCCCCCGAAAACAGACCAAACAAAGTGCAATCCGCCATGTGAGACAGCAATGTTAGCGGATGATAATTGGCGATTTCCACCGAGCTGATAGACCAGATCAGACCTGGCCAGGACAGGCCTTTGATTACGTTGGCATTTTCATATACGTAATAAGAGTCGTCTATGCTTACAAAGGGAAAAGTGGTCGCAGGCCAATACAGCACCAAGGTAAATAAAAACAACGCCAGCCCGATGATCCAATTTTTCCGCTGATCCATATGTCAGGATATATCCACACTAGCCACCGCCATGGCGG
>Ga0068856_100001582_pt1 | contig 23840 bp, 26 predicted proteins | sample KBSCornC62_FD_66595 | JGI IMG/M metagenome (GOLD analysis project Ga0068856, IMG submission 66595) | Corn rhizosphere microbial communities from Kellogg Biological Station, Michigan, USA - KBS Corn C6-2 | ecosystem: Host-associated > Plants > Roots > Rhizosphere > Soil ... | reverse complement strand
ATTTTCATCATCAGCGTCAGGACGGGATCGAGGTCTATATGCGCTTCGGGAGGCAGGACATCACATGCGACGTCAATTTCACCGATCTCTCTGCATGGGGAGAGCGTTGCGGATGGCACACCGCTTCCCTTTCCACGCAGGCGGCATTCCTCGCCGCGCATGGCGCGGTGCATGGAGGGCTGCACGATGCGCAGCTCGCGGATCACACCGGAGCCGGAGGGGCTTTCAAGGTGCTGATCCAGGAGAAGCTGTCACCCGGCACCGCCGAGCGCGGAAGTCGGCGGGGGCTGCTTGGCCATTCCCCCGAGGATGGGCTCCACGCCGAATGAGAATGGAGGAAGCTACGGCGGTCGCGGCGCGACTCGCCCTACCACCCAAAGGAAAGCTCTCGCCAAAGGATACCCGGCATTTGCCGGGTTCGCTTTATTGCGATAGGGAAGCCGCGCCGTCGGGTTCCGTGGACTTCTCATATGGCGCGGATGCCCTCAAAAACGAATTTTCGGGTTAGATCGCCATGCCCCGAAGATGGGATCTACGGCTCGGACGGAGCCTCGCCCTCCCGCTAAAAGAATAGCTCGCGCAGGGGATGCCCGGCATTGCCGGGTTCGATTTCCTGTAGCAGGGACGCCGCACAGCACAATTCGCACCCAAGGTAGGCTGGCCAGTCCCTTGGCCGCCGACTTTTTGAACTTTCAGGTCAGGACCTTGCTTACTCTTCCATTGCGGAAAGCGCAGCCCGGAGGCTGTCCACCTGCTCCGGCGAATGTGCCGCGCTGATGGTGATCCGTAATCGTGCCTGTCCCCGGGCCACAGTGGGATAGCGAACTGCAGGCACGAGAAAACCCTGCTCCCGCAGACTCTCCGAACGCGAGATCGCAGCGGCCTCGTCGCCGACCAGATGCGGCACGATCGCACTGGCGGGGCGCTTCCGGGGGCTGAATCGCTCGAGATTCGACCAGAGTCGCTCGATCAACGGCGCGGCCTCGCCGGATTCCAGCAAACGAATCGCCTCGGTCGCCGCCGCGGCGCTCGCCGCCCCCGGCGCAGTCGAGAAAATGAAACTCCGCGCCCGATTCACGAGGAAGTCGATCAATGCGCGGCTCCCGCAGATCGCGCCGCCCGCCGAACCGAGAGCTTTCCCTAGGGTGCCCATCTGGATGTCCACGCGATGGGCAACGCCGAGTTCCGAGGCCAGCCCTCTGCCGTCCGGCCCGAGCACGCCAGTGCCGTGCGCCTCGTCCACCATGAGCCATGCGTCGTAGCGATCCTTCAGGTCCGCAATCTCCCGTAGCGGAGCGGTGTCGCCATCCATGCTGAACACGCTCTCCGTCACGACGAGAACGTTCGACTTCGCAAAGTTCTCCCTGGCCCATGACAGCAGGCGCTCAAGTTTCTCGAGGTGGTTGTGCGGAAACACACGAATGGTCGCGCCGCTCAGCCGCGCGCCATCGACGAGGCTGGCATGGCAGAGCTTGTCGAGAATGATGACGTCATTCTGCCCGACGAGCGCGGAGATCGTACCTACCGCCGCGGCATAGCCGGTCGAGAATGCGAGGGCAGCCTCGGTCCCCTTGAAGCGAGCGAGTGCCTCTTCCAGGGCGGCATGGGGCGACTGGTTTCCGCAGATGAGCCGCGCAGAGCCCGCGCCCGCGCCATAGCGCTCGGTGGTACCCACCGCCGCAGCAATCACGCGAGGATCGGCGGCGAGTCCCAGATAGTCGTTGGAGGAGAAGTTGACGATTGGCCGACCGGCCATGGTCACGACCGGGCCTTGTGCGGACTCAATTGTCCGCAGACGGCGTTTCAGATTCTGCGCCTCGATTTCGGCGAGACGCCCGAGAAGCCATTCGTCGAGGTTCACCGGCATCTCCTGGTTTGGCGACCCAGGGCCATCGTCGCGGCAGCCTGGGAGCGCTTCATCATCACTCGCGCAGCAGGTTCACCATATCCCGCGTGGCGTGCTCGATGCCGACGAAGGCAGCACGGGAAACGATCGAGTGGCCGATATTCAGCTCCGCTAGGTGGGGAATGCGCAGGATCTTCGCGATATTCACGTAATTGATGCCATGGCCGGCATTCACCCGCAGGCCGGCGGAATGCGCCAGCTCCGCCGCGGCGACGAGGCGCGCAAGCTCCTCGTCCTGCGCGGCTCCAGCCGCGTTCGCGAAGGCTCCGGTGTGCAGCTCGACAAATTCCGCTCCCAGCCGCGCCGATGCCTCGACCTGCGCGGTATCGGGATCGATGAAAAGGCTCACGATCGTGCCGGCATCGCGGAGGGCGCGAATCGTACCCTGAAGTGCGGACTCGTGAGTCACACAGTCCAGGCCGCCCTCGGTGGTGATCTCCTCGCGGTTCTCCGGCACGAGGCAGACGTCGTGCGGCCGCACGTCGAGCGCGATCGCGAGGATCTCCGGCGTATTGCCCATTTCGAGATTGAGCTTCGTCGAGATGCGCTCCTTCAGCCGATAGATATCTGCATCTTGGATATGCCGGCGGTCGGCACGCAGATGCGCGGTGATGCCGGCAGCCCCTCCCCGCTCCGCCGCGAGGGCGGCTTCGACGGGATTGGGCTCGGCATTCGGCGAGTCGAGCAGGCCGCGGTAGCGGGCCTGCCGGATCGTCGCAATATGGTCGATGTTGACGCCCAACAGCACGGAGCTGGCGCGGCTATCGACATCTGGAACAGTGCCGCCCATTAGTGACGGAAATGGCGGATGCCCGTGAACACCATGGCGACGCCATGCTCGTTTGCGGCCTTGATGACATCCTCGTCGCGAATGCTTCCCCCCGGCTGGATCGCGCAGGTCGCGCCAGCTTCGGCGGCGGCGATCAAGCCATCCGGGAACGGGAAAAACGCATCGCTGCAGACGGCGCTTCCCTTGAGGGAAAGTCCGGCTTCCTTCGCCTTCCAGACGGCGATCCGCGAGCTGTCCACACGCGACATCTGGCCAGCGCCGATGCCCAAGGTACGATCGGAGCCCGCGTAAACGATGGCATTCGACTTCACGTGCTTGACCACCTTCCAGCCAAATTCCATGGCCTCGAGTTCGGACTTCGTCGGCGGGCGCTCAGTGACGACCTTGTGCTCGAGCTCCTCGACGTCGGCGGTATCGCTATCCTGAACGAGCAGGCCACCGAGGACGGAGCGGACATCCCGGAGGATCTCGCCGCTCTTGTCGGTATCGACCTCCGGGGTGCGCAGCAGGCGCATGAGGCGGAGGTTCTTTTTCTTCTGCAGCACGGTGCGTGCGTCGGCGTCGAAATCCGGAGCGATGATGACCTCACTGAAGATTTCGCTGATGGCCTTGGCCAGCGCGACGTCCACCGGCCGGTTGGCAATGATAATACCGCCAAATGGCGCCTGCTTGTCAGTGGCGAAAGCCTTGTCCCAGGCCGCCTTGAGATTTGCGTCGGTGGCCACTCCGCAGGGATTCGTATGTTTGAGGATGGCGACCGTCGGCTTGGCAAACTCCGCGATGAGGTTCGTCGCCGCGGTGATGTCCAGGATGTTGTTGTAGGAGAGCTCCTTGCCCTGCAGCTTCTCGAAATAGTCGCCGAACGATCCGTATAGCTCGGCCTTCTGGTGCGGGTTCTCACCGTAGCGGAGCCGCTGCTCGAGCGGGAGTGCCACGGAGTAGAGGCCGCCGGACTTCTGCTCGCGGCCGAGATAGTTCGCGATGGCGCGATCGTATGCGGACGTCGTGGCAAAGGCCTTGATCGCGAGGCGCTCGCGGAGCTTGAGCGTGGTGGCCCCTTCCTCCTCCTTCATCTCGGAGATGACGTCGGCGTAATCGGAGGGATCCGTCACGACGGTGACCGACTGGTAGTTCTTCGAAGCGCTGCGGATCATCGAAGGGCCGCCGATATCGATATTCTCGATGGCCTCGGCGAGGGTGACGTCCTCCTTCGCGATCGTGGCCTCGAAGGGATAGAGGTTCACCACCACGAGGTCGATGGGCGTGATCCCGTGCTCCTTGGCGGTCGCGGTGTGCTCGGCATTCTCACGGAGATAGAGCAGGCCGCCATGGACCTTCGGGTGCAGCGTCTTCACGCGGCCATCGAGGATCTCGGGCGAGCCGGTGTAGTCGGAGATTTCGACGACGGGGATGCCCGCCTTCTGCAGAGCCTTGGCGGTGCCGCCCGTGGAGATGATCTCGATACCGAACTCCGCGAGACCTCGTGCGAAATCGAGGAGTCCTGTCTTGTCCGATACGGAGATGAGTGCGCGGGTGATTTTCATTGATGAAAAAAAAGGGAAATCAGGCTGCTACAGCCGATTCCTCGTGTTGGAACTGGATTTCGTAGAGACGCCGGTAGAGTCCGCTCTTGGCGAGGAGCTCACTGTGCGTACCGACCTCGGCGATGCGACCGTGATCCATCACGACGATCTGATCGGACTTGAGAATCGTGGAGAGGCGGTGAGCAATGGCGATGACCGTACGGCCTTGCGTGAGTCGCTCCAGTGCGGCCTGGATGATGCGCTCGCTCTCCGAATCGAGGGCGGATGTGGCCTCGTCGAGGAGGAGGACCGGTGCGTTCTTGAGCAAAGCGCGCGCGATCGCGAGGCGCTGCTGTTGGCCACCGGAGAGCAGGCTGCCCTTGTCGCCGACGATTGTCTCGTACCCGTGGGACTGGGCCAGGATGAAGTCGTGCGCATAGGCGAGCTTCGCCGCCGCCTCGATCTCCTCCTTCGTGGCGTCCAGCCGGCCGTAGCGGATGTTCTCGTAGATCGTATCGTGGAAAAGGAAGCTCTCCTGGGTGACGATGCCGACCTGCTCACGCAGCGACTGCTGCGTGACAGTACGAATGTCCCGCCCATCCAGGCGGATTGAGCCCGCCTGGGGATCATAAAAGCGCAGCAGGAGCGCCAGCATCGTGGTTTTGCCCGCGCCGCTCGAGCCTACCAGAGCGTATTGCTTGCCCTTCTCGATCTTCAGTGAAACGTCGCTCACCGCGAGGCGATCGCCGATGTATCCGAAAGTCACCCTGTCGAACTCGATCTCGCCATGCGCGGACTTCAGAGCGACGGCGTCCGGCGCGTCCTGGATCGTGGCCTTCGTGCCCATGATCTGGAAGATATTCGTCGTCGAGGCCAGGCACTTCTGCATGAGCATCGGAATCTTGCTCACGGATTTCACCGGATTGTAGAGCAGGAAAATGCCCGCGCAGAGGGACAGGAACTGCATGAAGCCGATGTGGAACCAGAGAACATAGCCCAGGGCGAGCGCCACACCGATGGCCGAGACCGACTCGATAAGCGGCTGGACGATATCTATGCTCTTGCGCACGCGCATGCCGTTGCGGGTTTGTAGATCGCTGGACTCGTTGAACTGCTCGACCTGATAATTCTCCCGCGCGAAAGACTTGATTACGCGAATGCCGGAGAACGTCTCCTGCAGGATCACCGCCATGGTGCCGGCCTCGGTCTCCTCCGCCTTGCCGGCCTGCCGGACCTTCTTGCCGAAATAGACGACGGGCAGAATGCAAATCGGGAAAAGCACCAGCGTGGTGAGGCTGAACTTCCAATCGATCTTCGCCAGCACGATGACGCCAGTGATGACGGCCACGGGATCCTTCACCAAGCTGTCCGAAATGGTGATGAGGGCATTCTGCGCCATGCGGGTGTCATTGAGCACCCGCGAGATCAGCTTGCCGGATTTGGCCTTGTTGAAGAAATCGAGAGACTGGGACGTGATGTGGGCAAAGAGCTGATTCCGGATGTCCCGCAGGACACGGTAACTCACCCACATCATGCAGTAGGAGTTCAGGTACGCGCAGATGCCACGTGCGATCATGGCCAGGGGAATGAGCAGGAGCAGCCATACATAAGGCCCCCCCATGGCTGGACCCGCTGTGTGATCGGCAGGGCCCAGGGGGTTGAACTTCGCCAGTGTCTGGCCGCCAGGGAAGAGCTTCTCGCCCACGATCTTGACGACAAGCGGAAACGCGCCGTTGAGCACGCCCGCGAGCACGCCAAACAGCAAGCCCATCGCGAAGCGTTTGCGGTACGGGTGGAGGTACCGCGCGATGTTTAAATATGGTCTCCAGAGCTGACGAACGAGCTCTGGCAGCGGAAGTTTTTTCTTATTTGAGTCAGCCATTGGCCAAACGGGCAAGCTATACGACAAGGGGCGGCAGCGAAACAAAAAGCTTCACCTGGGCGTGCCGTGGAGCAAATGCAGATACCAGCGCACCGCCTCGGGACCGCAAGCAACCCAGATCGCCGCGCCTAGGGCGAGATAAGGACCGAATGGGATCCGGCCGCCCTCTTTTCCCCGCGTGGCAAGCATGAGTCCGCCTCCGACCACGGCGCCGATCACGGACGACATGATCAGGGTAAAAAAGATGGCCTGCCACCCGAGAAACGCCCCTATGCAGGCGAGGAATTTCACGTCTCCGAATCCCATCGCCTCGCGGGGAATGACGACCGCCGTCCACTTTCCCTTAAGCTCCCGGACTTCCGCAACCGGCACACTCTTCTCTCCGGCGAGGATACAGTCGTGGAATATGCAAATTTTCTCCCCCGCGACAGCCTTCCCATTGAGCGTCGCCTGAGGGCATTCGAGGATCAGCTTATCCGTCTTGCGGAAAAAGATCTCGCTCCAGGGAAGCGACTCGTCGCCCAGGACGAGCTTCGGATCTTCCGCATCCGGCTCGAAGACAAATGCCTCCGATTCGCCCGACTCGGGTGTGAAGCGCTTCCTGCCAAAAGCCACCTTGCCGAGCTCCACCACGATCCAGAGCACCGCCGCACCAAGAACGGCGGCCAGCAGCGACAGGAGCGCCCCCTTCCAATGCTCGGTAACGCCCATGAGCGATGGGACCAAGGCGCTGCACACGACACCAGCCACGGCTCCTCCCAGGGTGATCTCGTCGGGAATGATGTAATGCTCGAAGTCGATGAACGTCGCCACGATCAACAGCGCGATGAAGACGGAGTATACCGGCGCCAGCGGGAGGTGGAATTCCAGCCAGAGGCCGAGGAAGGCAAATCCCGTGAGGAGCTCGACGAGGAGGTACCGGGGAGAAATCGGCGCTCCGCACTTGGCGCAGCGACCCCGCAGCCACAGCCAGCTAATGATGGGCAGGTTGTAATACCAGGGAATCATCACCTGGCAATGCGGGCAGAACGACCTGCGCGGCTTATCCAGGCTGATGTTGCGGGGAAGCCGATAAATACAGGCATTCAGGAACGATCCGACGATCGTCCCGAGCACAAACGCGACAACCGCGAATACGCCAGACTGCACCATCATTCCTTCGGCAGCCGCTCCTCGAGGAGTTCACAGAGAACGTGAAGGAGAAACTTCTGAGCTTCCTGAATGCGTGCGGTCTCGGCTCCCTCGACGATGATCTCGATCTCGGCAGCGCCCTTGGTGAAACCACCCTGGCGACCGAGAATCGCGACGGTATGCACTCCCGCGCGTCGAGCTTCCTCGATCGCGTCGAGGAGGTTGCGGGATTTCCCACTGGTGGAGATGACGATGAGGACATCTCCCTTTTGTCCAAATGCCTTTACCTGTCTGGCAAATGCCTCCTGATAGCCGTAGTCGTTCGAGATCGCCGTGAGGAGGCCCGCATCGACATTGAGGGCAAGCGCCGGATAGGGACGGCGGTCTCCGTTGAAACGGCAGACGAACTCCGTCGAAATGTGCGCAGCGTCGGAGGCGCTCCCTCCGTTTCCACAGATGAGCAGCTTGCCCCCTGCGAGGAACGCTTTCTCCAGGAGATCTGCAACCTCGAGAAGGGTCGCCTCGTGAGCGACCAACGCCTGAAAGGTGTCAACGGCCGATTTGAGCGAACGCTTGAAATGAGTCATGGGGTGTATTTGAGCAGAGGACTGCCCGGGTGGGTTTGACCCGGCCCATCATTCTCGATGGAGGGCGAGTCGGGGATCGATCACCAGCAGGGCGTCCAGATCGGGCCATGCCTCGGCGCCCTGTGGTTGGAAGAGGTGCAGGTAAATCTTCACTGCCAGCGGGGAGTGCTTCGCAGCGATCGCCTCGACGGCAGCATCGACCTTCTCGCGCGCGGGCTGGGCAGGGATGTCGTCGATGAGGCCCTCTTCATGGGCGATTCCGCAGGCATCGAGGAAGTCGGTCAAAATCGTGCGATGGGGACCGAGCAGCCAATTTTGGAGAACTTCGAGCGAGAGATCCTCGTTCGGCGGGAGGGCCAGCACCGAGGCCATCCATTGATGACGCTCCGCCCGCGGCTTCCTCTCCAGGAAGACGGTACGCAATCTTCGGCGCGATGCCGTGACCTGCATGCAGCCCTTGTAGGCGGCTTTGTTCGCCTCGTGCAAGGATTCAAAAAACTCATGCGCCTCTTCGGGAGTAAGGCCGGAAAAAATCTCGTGTGCAGTCACGTCGGTAATGCGGGTAGATAATGTTGGACGCCGGGCCATGGGACGGGCGTCGGCGGGCATTCCGTATCGGCGAATGGTGAGCCTGAGTCAAGACGACGTACGCGGGCATTTGACACGCATTGCCAAAGCCGCTTTTATCGGCGCGCATGAGAGGCATTCCAGCCGCGATTTTGGCGTCGGTTCTGCTCGCGGCCTGCGCGACGGAAAAACCGCCCGTTTACCTTGAGCAGGCCAACGTCCTGCCTGTGCAGATCGACGATCACTTCCAGATTCGCAAACAGGATCTGTTCTTCAACGATCCCCGCCACTACGTCCTCACGCAGAGTGAGGAGATGCGATTCTTCCGCATGCGGATGAATTACGGAGTCGTCACGCCGCGCGATCAGGATGATGTCACGGGAAATTTCTTCACCTTTTTCTGGTGGGCGCATGAGCGGGCCGACGTGACGGTGCGGCTAGAGTATCGCCAGGCTGGCCTGGGTGATTACGTGATGGCGCAGGAGCGATATTATCCCAATGCCCATGGATCGTACCAATCCGACTTCCGGGTGACGGGCGATGAATATCTGGAGCACGGGCGCGTAACGGAATGGCGCCTCCTGCTCGTAGTAAACGGACGCATTGTCGCGTTCCGCCAGTCCTTCATGTGGAAGTGAGTAACCTGCCTGCATTGACACATTCCCTCATACGGAGATAACTTTGACCTCATCGTGAGCCCGAAATCCACGATACTCGCCGGAATCTACGACCATGCCATTTGGCTTCAGGTCAAGGGACGCGGAACATTTCAAACCAGCGCGGGGATGAAAGAATACACCCGCCGGATGATCCAGCGTGGCCATCGCGCATTCATCATCGATCTCGCAGGCTGCGAGTTGATGGACTCCACGTTCATGGGAACGATGGCCGGCATCGCACTCCGCCTGCGCGAGATCGGCAGCGGCAGCCTCTCCGTGCTCAACGCGAATCCGCGCAATCACATGCTGCTGGAGAATCTCGGTCTGGATCACCTCTTCTCCTTCGATCTGCCCGAGGGTGTGCGCCCCGCGCCCGCCCAGGCCGCCGCACAGGAAACCCTCCCGCCCGCCATCTCCGACGAAGCCACCCAACACGCCACCATTCTCTCGGCGCACGAGGCGTTGGTCGAAGCCGATCCCGAGAATGTCGAGCGGTTCAAGGACGTCCTTGAGCTTCTCAAGCAGGAGACGCAGCAGGACTCGTCCGAGGCCTGAAATCCTGCATCACTCGCGGTGGGGGGAAAATGGTGATTGGCGTTCGCCACGCTGCCGCGCATCCTGTCCGGGCGTCCGCAGCTTCTGCTGACGTTTTGCCATGATGTGGGAGGTTGCATTTTTTTCGCTACTACTGCTGCTGACGGCGGCATTCGTGGTGCTATTCAGCGTCGCGTCGCGACGGATTAATGTCTCCGAAAAGGCGAGGCTCGAGATCGAGGTGGAGGAGGGCCGGATGTTCGAGTTTCTGCACAGCCTTGGAGAGGCTTTCGCAGAAGGTGTGCGTTCCGCCGATCTGCATCGTCTGATTGTCGAGAATGCGGTGCGCATCCTGGATGCCCATGGCGGGGCTCTCTACCTCGCCGACCGCAATGACAGCACGATGGTCCCGACCTTCATGTCGAAGGGATGCCCTCCCCTCGTCGATGTTCCCCGCCATATCCTCGAGCAGGGCCCGAATGCCGCGCTGGCTGTGGAAAGCTTCGTTCGCCTGCATACCGTCGCCTATGGGGAGGGACTCATCGGCGATGCCTGGCGCACCGGAGAAGCGAAGCTCGTGAATGGGGGGCTCGACTCGCTGAACCAATTCCGCGATCGACCGTTCCAGGTCGGCACGGCGCTCGTAGGCCCATTGATTTACCGTCGCAAGTGTCTGGGAGTGCTCGCCGTCGCGGCCGCGCCTGGGGCCACTCCCTTCACCCCCGCGGATGTAAAGGTCTTCCACACGATCTGCGAGCAGTCGGCATTCGCCCTCTACAACGAGGTCGTCTATCTCGAGGCCAATGAGAAGAAGCGCCTCGATCACGATCTCGAGATCGCACGGGAGATCCAAAGTATCCTGCTGCCCTCCGATCCGCCGCCAGTGCCGGGCTACGAAATCAGCGGCCTCAACATTCCGGCCCGGCAGGTAAGCGGCGACTATTTCGACTATCTCGTGATTGACGACAATCGCACGGGAGTGGCGATCGCCGATGTCTCGGGCAAGGGTGTGCCGGCCTCGCTCATCATGGCGATGTGCCGGAGCGTGATCCGCAGCCAGGCTCCGGAAAAGACCTCTCCGGCCGAGGTGCTCCACCGTGTGAACCGCCAGCTCTATCCCGACATCAAGGAGGACATGTTCATCAGCATGGTCTATCTCATCCTCGATGCGCACTCGAACGTCGCCCGGATGTCGCGGGCCGGTCACGACCCGCCTTTCGTCTATCGTGCGGCGACCGGCCGAATAGAGAATCTGAACCCGAAGGGAATGGCTCTGGGAATTGACAGCGGGGAGGTCTTCGATAGAGTTTGCGGCGACTTCGAGTTCACGCTGGAACCGGGCGATCTCATCCTGCTCTACACCGATGGAGCCACTGAGGCGCTGAATACGGACGGCGAAGAATTCGGAATGGAGCGGCTCGTGCGCGCCCTTCAAGCCAGTGCGACTGACAGTGTCGCCAATGTCATTCGACAGCTCACCGACAGCTTGAAAGGCTTCGTGGGAGCCTATCCGCAACACGACGACATCACTTTGATAGCCATTCGCAAATTATGAACGAGTCCGCAAATTCGCCGGCTGAAAATGAAGCCATGTCCGGGGCTGACGCCTCGGACGAAACCATGCCCGAGCTGGCCGCCCTGCGCGAAGACTTCGAAAAGTTCAAGGACCTCTATCTGCGCAGCCAGGCCGACTTCGACAACTTCCGCAAGCGTGCCGCGCGTGAGCGCGAGGATGCCGTGCGCTATGCGAATACGTCCCTGCTCGAGCGCCTGCTGCCCGTGCTGGATAATTTCGAACTCGGCCTCGATGCCGCCCGCCAGAGCGGAGACGGCGCGGAAGGCATTCTCCAGGGCATGGGCATGGTGCAGAAGCAGCTCCAGGATTTCCTGCGCGACAGCGGTGTGGAAGTGATCGATGCCGTCGGCACGCCATTCGATCCGAATATGCACGAGGCCCTCGGTCAGGAACCGAGCGGGGAGATCGCCGAAGGCATCGTCTCGCGCCAGATACGCCGGGGGTACAAGCTTAAGGATCGCCTCCTGCGTCCCGCGGCGGTGATGGTCTCCAAGGGAGCGGAGTAGGCTGCGACGAATGAAGACCACTCGGGACTATTACGAAATCCTAGGCGTCGAGCGCGGAACTTCTCCTGAGGAGATCAAGCGCGCGTATCGCAAGCTCGCCGTCAAGTATCACCCGGATAAGAACCCGGGTGATCACGAAGCAGAGGAGCGCTTCAAGGAATTGGGAGCGGCGTACGACGTCCTGATGGACGCGGACAAACGCGCCGCCTACGATCGCTATGGCCATGCGGCCTTCAGCCAGGGCGGTGGAGCGCCGGGCGGCGGTTTTCACGATCCGTTCGACCTGTTCCGCGAGGTATTTGGCTCGAATGGCGGCGGAGGCGGCATATTCGATCATTTCTTTGGCGGTGGTGGCGGTGAGAATCACACCCGCGGCTCCGATCTACGCTACGATCTCCAGATTTCCCTCGAGGAGGCCAGTAGTGGCATCGAAAAAGAACTCGAAATCCGGAAGCTCGATTCGTGCGACGATTGCCATGGCTCCGGCGCCCAGCCCGGCTCCCATGCCGTCACGTGCAGCGTCTGCCGGGGACGCGGCCAGGTCGTCGTCTCTCGTGGCTTCTTCCAGGTCGCGCAAATGTGCCCGAATTGCCATGGCAGCGGCCAGGTGATCGACAAACCCTGCCGATCCTGCGGCGGAGAGGGTCGCGTGGAGAAGACCTCCCGCATCAAGCTCAAGATCCCGGCAGGTATCGAACATGGAGCGCGCCTGCGCGTGCGAGGCGGCGGTGAAGCCGGCCTGCGAGGCGGGACGTCCGGCGATCTCTCGGTCGTGGTACACGTCAAGGAGCACCCGATCTTCGAACGTGACGGAACGGACCTTCATTGCGATGTGCCGATCCCATTCACGACAGCGGCGCTCGGTGGGGAAATCCATGTGCCGACGCTCAAAGGCGCCATCAATCTCAAGATCCCTGCGGGAACTCAGAGCAATGCGGTATTTCGGATCCGCCATCAAGGCATGCCCTCCCTCCAGGGCGGCGGCCATGGCGATCTCTTCACTCGCGTGCAGGTCGAAGTGCCGACCAAGCTGAACTCCGAGCAGCGAGCCAAGCTCGAGGAATTCGCGGAGCTATGCGGTGATGACAACACTCCGCTTCACCGCTCGTTTTACGAGAAGCTCAAGGACTTCTTCACGGCCTGAGCTTCACGGCCTGAGGATGGATTTTCATGCCGCGCGGGGGCGACTCCTCGCGGGATGAAAATGAGAAGCTACGGAACCCGCAGCGCGGCTTCCCTACCACCCAAAGGAATAGCTCGCGCCAAGGACACCCAGCATTTGCCGGGTTCGTTTTCTGCGGTAGGGAAGCCGCAGCCTGCCCGCCTGTGGAGGGCCGTCGGGTTCCGTGGATTTTTCCTGCGCCGCAGATGCGATCGTGAACGAATTTTCGGATTAGCCTCTATTGGACGGTGCAGGGCTCGTCGGCGGCCACATTCCATGTGCCGGATTTGTCCCGACGCAGTGTAAGCTCTCGGGAAAACCAGAAGCCGTCCCTTTCCGAGAATGTCGCCAGCACATCCATGTCGCCGTCCTTGCCGGGCGTGACATCATCGATGCGGAAGGCGAGACCGTAGGCGCCCGTATCGCGGTCGCGAATCGCGTCGTCCGTGACCTCGAGCGAGCGTGAAAGGGGGCGCAGAGTGACTCCGTCGCGTTTGATCCCCGGATCTGCCTGAAGAGCTGCGAGGAAGCTGGCGGGCGGATCGGCAACGTGGGGGCCAAATCCGATGAAATAGACGTCTCCGACATGCAGCTTCTGATTGAGGGCATGGGCATTCGCGCCAAAGCCGCGGGAGCGGTAGCCGAAGAAGTACCGATATACGGCGGCGAAGATGGCATTATCCTGCGCCTGGCTCGAATATGGGATCTCCGGCGACTGCGACGCATTCCGCCGATCTTCCAGCGACGGGCGCTCGGCCGCCTCATCGGAGAGCTTGCCGACGCCGAATGAAGCCGAGCGCGCGGGCGTCGTTTCGTCCGACCATACCGAGAACCGGGACCAAAATGGCGCCGTTTCGGATTGCTCCACGTTTTTGCGGATCGCCCGTTCGCTCGGCGTGCTATCGGTCATCGTATTCCAGAGGAGCGTTTGCCAGTCTTTGTCGGACATCCCCTCCGGCTGTGGAGTGGGGTACAGGTCCGGCTTCTTCGCTGTGCGTACGAGGCCCGGCAATGTCTCGGGCTTCTGGGCGCTTTGCGAGGGGTCGGGCTGTGCGTCCTGCGCGAACACATCGGCTGCCAGCGTCATAAAAATCCCCGTAAGCACGGATAATGCCCTCATCGGCAACGGACGATAGCCGCGCATTCCTCGGGCGACAAGACCTCCCGCATCAAGTTCCCAGCCCTTTTCTCGCAAAAAAAGTGGCGCTTGCCGCTCGAACGTCTATCTTCCCGCCCGATGGGCCGTAAGCGAGTCGGGATCGGAAAGTCAAATCTGGGAGGCAAGGAACTCTTACTCATTTTGGGACCGTGCGTGATGGAGACACCCTCCTTTACACGGCGCATGGCAAAGAAGATTCATGCGATCTGCGAGGATCTAGGCGCCTCGTTCGTCTTCAAGGCTTCCTACGACAAGGCAAATCGCAGTTCCGTGAAATCCTTCCGCGGCACGGCCGTAGAGGATGGCTGCAAACTCCTCGCGGAGATCGGTGCAGACCTCGGCGTGCAGGTCACGACCGATATTCATAACGAAGAGCAGGCCGAGATTGCCGGCCGCTACATCGATATCCTTCAGATTCCCGCATTTCTCTGCCGCCAGACCGACCTCATCCTCACTGCCGGCCGCACCGGGCGCGTCGTGAACGTCAAAAAGGGCCAGTTCCTCGCTCCGTGGGATGTGAAGAACATCGCTGTGAAGCTGGAGTCGGTCGGATGCACCCGTTTCTGCTTCACCGAGCGCGGCACGACCTTCGGCTACAATAATCTCGTGGCCGATATGCGTTCGATTCCCTGGATGCAGGAGCTCGGGTATCCCGTAATTTTCGACGCCACCCATTCCGTCCAGCGCCCCGGCGGTGCTGGAGACACCACGAGCGGTGACGGCGCGCTCGCGCCCGTCCTGGCCCGCGCGGCAGTTGCAGCCGGCTGCGATGGCGTCTTTATTGAAACTCACGAAAATCCGTCCCGTGCCCTTTCCGATGGTCCGAATCAGATCCCGCTCCGCAATTTGCCCGCGCTCCTGCGCCAGCTCCGCTCGATCCGTGAAATCGTGGCCTAATCTCTCCATCCTGGTGGCGGCGGTCCTGCTGCTCCCGCTCGGGGCGTTCGCCGCAGGCAATACGTCCCCCACTCCGTCGCCGACGCCTAAAGCCAAGGCCAAGTCCAGCCCCACTCCGGCAAATGCGACCGGTGCCGCGGGTAAATCGGACAGCGATGTGGACAAGGAAGATGCCGCCCTCTCGAGCCTGCCCGAGAACGAGACATACTATGGCCTGCATCTTCCGCATTTCAACATGTGGGGCAAGCTGCTCATGCTTTTCGATGCCAAATCCGCTAAGCGCATCGACCAGAGAGACATCGAGATGCAGGATCTCAAGATTGAGATTCACAACGACGATGGCACCACCTTCCATGTGGAGATGGCGCACTCGGTGTTCAACCTTGACACACACGTTCTCAAGAGCGACACGCCTACCACCATCCGCCGCGACGACTTCGTCATCACCGGGGATAAGGCGGAGTTCGACACCAAGCAGCGCACCGGCCGCATGCAGGGGGCCACGAAGATGATCATCAACAGCGGGAATACGAGTAATACGACGAAATGAAGAAAAGATGCTTTTTGTGGGCGCTCGCTCTGATGAGCGCCGCTACCCTCAACGCTCCCGCCCAGAAACACGACTCCTCGGGATCGGGGAATTCCGACCCGACCGGATTGGGCCTCAACCAGAAGGATCGCCCGAAAAACGCGAAGACCGAGATCACCTGCCAGCAGGAATCGACCTTCAACAACGCCACTAACATGGCGACTTTCGTTGGCACCGTGGTCGTGAAGGATCCCCAGTTCACCCTCTACTGCGACAAGCTCACGGTTTATCTGAACAAGCAGCACAAGGGTATCGATCACGCCGAGGCCGATGGCCACGTGATCATCGTCCAGGATAATACGGATGATAAAGGCAAGCCACAGAGATCGATCGGTCGAGCGGGTCACGCCCTCTTCGAGCCGGCAACTGGCGATGTGACCCTTACCATCGCGCCCCAACTCCAGCAGGGCATGGACAACCACGTCGCGACGGAGACGACGACGGTGATGATTCTCAATCGTGCGGGCCGCCTGAAAACCGTTGGCGGCAGCAAGACGACCATTGTCGATGCCGACCAGCAGACAGCGGCACCTACAGCCACTCCCACCCCGCAGGAGACGCCGTTCGGACTCCAGGGACTATGAGCATGCTGGATACCATGACCGCCCCCTCTCCCACCGCATCCGCTCAGACGGAAAAGCCCCTTCTCGAGACCGATAAGCTCGTCAAGGTCTATGGCGGCCGCGCCGTGGTCAATGGCGTGGATATCAACGTCAAGCGCGGGGAAATCGTCGGCCTACTCGGTCCCAACGGTGCCGGAAAGACGACGTCTTTCTACATGATCGTGGGATTGGTGAAGCCGAATGGTGGTCGCGTCTTCTTCAATGGAAAAGACGTCACCAGCAGCCCCATGTATCGCCGCGCCCGCCAGGGAATGGGATATCTGCCCCAGGAAGAGTCGATTTTCCGCAAGCTCACTGTCGAGCAGAACATCATGGCCATCCTCGAGACGACGAAGGCCTCGAAGAAGGAACGCAAGGCGCGTTGCGAGCAGCTCCTCAGCCAGTTTGGCATCGAGCACGTCGCGAAGCAGCATGCGCTCACTCTGTCCGGCGGTGAAAAGCGCCGTCTCACCATCGCGCGCTCGCTGGTGACGAATCCCTCGCTGCTCATGCTCGACGAGCCCTTTAGCGGCGTCGATCCGATCGCGGTGTACGACGTCCAGCAGATCATCGTCGACCTCCGGAAGTCGGGACTCGCCATCATCATCACGGATCACAACGTCCGCGAAACCCTCAACATCGTCGATCGCGCCTACCTCATCTACGAGGGACGGGTCGAAAGCCAGGGTAACAAAGACTTCCTCCTCAACGATCCCATCAGCCGCAAGCTCTACCTTGGCGAGAGCTTCAAGATGTAGCCGTGCCATGCCCGAGAAGCCCCCAGTTCGCGCGACCTCGCAGCTGACCGTCGGCCAGTTCTACGCAAACCATGCCGAGCATCTCGGCATGCGACTCGAGGGGCTCTCTCTGGGGATGAATCGGGTAATTCGCGAGCCGACCATCAATCGCCCCGGCCTGGCTCTTGCCGGATTTTACAATTACTTTGCAAGTCGCCGCATTCAGGTGATCGGCAACTCGGAGCTGAGCTATCTGCGTTCCCTCAAGGCGCCGGTGCAGGCCGAGCGATGCCGGGAGCTTTTTTCGCGGAAGATTCCGTGCCTCGTGGTCGCGAGGGAGGCCAGCATTCCCGCCGCCCTGCTTCAGCAGGCCGCGGAATTCGAAACGCCGATTTTCCGCACGCCGATGATCACCATGAAGTTCATCAATGCGGCAACGATCGCCCTCGAGTTCGAGTTTGCACCGACGGCCTCCGAGTATGGCAGCATGGTCGATATCCAGGGTATCGGCACGCTCATTCGCGGAGCCAGCGGAGTCGGCAAGAGCGAGTGCGTACTCGGCCTCATCGAGCGCGGCTATAGCCTCGTGAGCGACGACATCACCAAAATCAAGGCGATCGAAGGCCGCGAACTGGTGGGAATGTCCGCCGATCTCACCCGATTCCACATGGAGGTGCGAGGCATCGGCATCATCAATGTCGCCTCGATATTCGGCGTCGGCAGCGTGCGCCCGGAGAAGAGGCTCGATCTGGTAGTCTCACTTATCGATTGGCACGACGTCGATGACGTGGATAGATTGGGGATCGATCGGGACTACTACGAGATACTGGGCATTCGCGTTCCGCATGTGACGATCCCGGTGCGGACAGGGCGCGACCTGGCACGTCTCGTAGAAGTTGCCGCTCTCGATCAGAAGCTTAAAAGCATGGGACACAATACCGCACTTGAATTCAACCAGCGCCTGCTCACGATGATGCAGCAAAACCCCGAGCGATAATGGGCCTGCTCTCGCGAAAAAAAGCCACGAACGAGCCGGAAAACCACACCATGCGTGAGGTCGTAATCCAGAACCGTAATGGCCTGCATGCCCGACCGGCAGCCATGCTGGTGAAGGTCTCGAGCCGCTTCCGCGCCGAGATCTGGGTCGAGAAGGACGGCGAGCGCGTCAATGGGAAGAGCATCATGGGACTCATGATGCTCGCAGCGGGAAAAGGCTCGAAACTCACCCTCATTGCAGAGGGCGCCGACGCAGATCGCGCCATCGAGGAACTTCACGCATTGATCGAAAGCCGCTTCGGCGAGGAATGACGCTTTGACCCCGAGGAGAAATCCTGCTAGCGATTGCCCTCGATTATGGGTGACGCCGTCGGGTCCCGGGAACAACGCTTCAAAGGTATTGCCGTAGCTCCCGGCATCGCACGCGCGCCGGCGGTTATTCATTGGGTCGAAGAGGAGGAAATCCCCTATCGCAAGATCGACGAAGCCACGATCCCGGAGGAGATAGCCCGGTTCGAGGCAGCCCTCATCGCCACCCGGGCAGAGCTGCTCGAAATGCAGCAGAAGATCGCCGAGGCGATCGGCACCAACGATGCCAGTATCTTCGATGCGCACCTCCTGGTCGTGGAGGATCGCACCCTCATCGATGAGGTGCTGCGCAGCGTGGAATCGGAGCTGCACAACGTCGAATACGCCTTCCACAGGGTCGCCGAGAAGTACTGCAAGACCCTCTCGGAGATCGATGATCCGTATCTCCGCGAGCGCGTGGTGGACATTCAGGATGTCACCCGCAGGGTGATCCGCCACCTGCTCGGGAAATCGACGGGCAGCCTCCATGCCCACACCGAGCAACACATCATCGTTGCCCACACCCTCACGCCGGGCGATACCGCACTCATCAATCGCTCCCTGGCGCTGGGATTTGCCACCGAGACCGGAAGCACGGTTGCACACACGGCGATCCTCGCCCGTTCCCTGGGCATCCCGGCCATCGTTGGGCTGCATGACATTGCCTCAAAAGTCATTGCCGGAGATCCCCTCCTCATCGATGGCTATCGAGGCATCCTCATCGTCAATCCGACTCCCGAGACCATCGAGGAGTACGAGGCCTTCGAAAAGGAGAAGGAGCTGGTCGAGGAGCGTCTCGAACTCATTCGAGACACGTCGAGCACGACGACAGACGCCATTCACATCACGCTATCGGCAAACATCGAGCTGCCGGACGAAATGGAAAGCGTGCAGGAGAATGGCGCGGAAGGCGTGGGTCTGTATCGAACGGAGTACCTCTTCCTCAATCGTTCGACTCCTCCCAGCGAGGAGGAGCAGTTTGAGAGCTACCGTATCGTCGCAGAACGTTGCGCCCCCTATTCCGCAATCATCCGCACGCTGGATATCGGCGGAGACAAGGATGTGGATTCTCTCGACCTCCCGGTGGAAGACAACCCCTTCCTGGGTTGCCGCGCCGTCCGCTACTGCCTCGAGCATCCGGAGATCTTCAAGCCGCAGCTGCGCGCGATCCTACGGGCCTCCGCGCATGGCTATATCCGCCTGATGTACCCGATGATCTCGGGCATCGGCGAACTCCGGCAGGCAAATGCCGTACTCGAAGAGTGCAAGGCCGAGCTGCGTGCCGAGGGGAAGGCCTTCAACGAACAGCTCGAGGTCGGCATCATGGTCGAAGTCCCCAGTGCCGCCCTCTCCGCCGATGTATTGGCCAAGGAGGTTAATTTCTTCAGCATCGGCACGAACGACCTCATCCAGTACACCGTGGCGGTGGATCGCGGAAACGAAAGGATCGCGCACCTCTACAAGCCGACGCATCCGGCAATCCTGAGACTCATCCGCATGGTCGTAAATGCCGCCCGGGATAATAACATCTGGACCGGGGTCTGCGGCGAAATGGCGGGAGACATCGTCCTCACGCCCCTGCTTTTGGGGCTCGGCATCGACGAGCTCAGCACAAGCGCGACCCTCGTGCCCCGGGTCAAGAAGGCTGTACAAAGCGTGTCGCTCACGGAGTGCCAGAAATTCGCCGAGGCGTGCCTCAAGGCCAGCACATCGGCCGACATTCTCCAGCTCAGCATCGACTTCGCCAGGTCGCATTACGCCGAATTGGTGTCCTGAGGCGGATGCTCAGGACGGAGCCGACGAGGCACAGTCCGCAGCGACGATAAGAGAAGCGACGGCGGTCGCGGCGCGACATGCCCTACCGCTCATAGACGAACGCTCACGCTCGAATAGAGGACGCATCCAAGTGCGGGCTTTTCACCCCATCGGAAGTCAAGCATTCCTTCCTACGGAGAGGCGCCCTTTAAAGGACCCGCTCAGGGAGCCTTCTTCGGCGGCGGCGAATTCTTGTACCAGAGGACGCCGTGGGATCGGAGGTTGGCGACGAGGGCCTGGAGGTCTGCGGCCATCGAGCGATTGCTGATCAGCGTGCCGAGCACACCCTTGCCGTTGCGCGCATCCTGGACCAGCAGGCGGATTTGGACCATGGTCTTGTTGAAGGAAAGGGCGGCGTCCTTGGTCGCGTCGAGGGTGTCGGTGGTCTTGTCCGCCGTGACGGTGATGTGGCTCACAGCCTCGCTCAGGTTTTTCATGGCCGTGCCTGCCTGATCCGCGACCGCGCCGAGCCTCTTCGATGCATCAGTGAACTGGCCGGTGCTCGTTTTCAGATTCTCGAGCGTCTGGTTGACCGCCGCGACGTTCTGCTTGTCGAGGATCTCGGTGTTCACGCGCGTGACCACGGTATCGATGTGCTTGATGGCCGTGCGCACGTCTGCGATCAGCTCACTTCCCTCCCCGGCCAGCTCGGCAATCCCGCTGCCGTCGCGCTTTCCAATGACAGTCGATGCCGGCGGAATCGGGACATAGTGCTCGATGTCGAGGTTCGAGGGCATGGTGATGTCCACGTAGCTGTCGCCAAGCAACCCGGCACTTCCGATGGTAAAGGCGGATCCCTGGGGGATCTGCACGCCCTCGTGGATCTTCAGGATCACGTACACGCCGCGCATGTTGCGCAGCACGTATGGCCCCTCTTTCACCTTGCCGATTTTCGCTCCAGCCAGAAGCACATCGGCGCCCTGGAAAAGACCGCTCGCATTCGGATACTCCACGCGCAGGTCGTAGAACTTCTGCAGTCCCTCGCCGAAGCGCCCAAAATACACCACCATGGCGCATATGCCGGCCAGGCCGATCAGCATAAAAAGGCCCACCCGGACCTGCGTCGTCTTTTCTGAACTCATTTTTCTATTTCGTTTAGTCCACTTCGTCGGAACGTCCATCCACAAAGTCGCGGATGATGGGATCCTTCGTGCGATTCAAGTCCTCGGGTGTCCCGTAAAAATACACCTTACCTTCGTGCAGTAGCGCGACGCGGTCCGCGATGTGGTTGCAACTGACCATATCGTGCGTGACGACCACCGAGGTCACCGAGAGCTGGCGCTGCATGCGCCGGATGAGCTTGTTGATGCTGTCGGAGACGATGGGGTCGAGCCCGGCAGTCGGCTCGTCGTAGAGGATCACCTCGGGCGGGGAAACGATGGCGCGGGCCAGCGCCACGCGCTTGCGCATGCCGCCGCTGAGGTTCACCGGCATCTTCTTCTCGTGGCCGCCCATATTCACCATCGCGAGAGTATCGGCGACCTTGCGCGCTATGGTCGCTTCGTGCCTCTCGCCCCGCTCGCGCAGGGGGAATGCCACATTTTCGTATACCGTCATCGAGTCGAACAAGGCACCGTCCTGGAAAACCATTCCGATCTTGCGTCGGATTGGCTCCAGCTCCCGCTCGTTGAATTTTGCGATATCCTGGCCCTCGACAAAGATTTGCCCCGAGATCGGCTTCATGAGGCCGATGAGATGGCGAAGGAAAACGCTTTTCCCGCCTCCGCTCTTCCCGAGCAACACCAGAGTCTCACCCCGCAGAATCGGGATCGAGAATCCCCGGAGAATCTCCTGCACGCCAATGCGCTGCACGAGATCCTTCACATCAATGAAGATCCGACTCATTGCGACACTCCGGCAGGGAAGAAAATATTCAATGCCATCGTGAGGAAGAAATTCCCGATAAGGACGGCCAGCGAGGCAATTACTACCGCCTCTGTGGTCGCACGGCCCACGCCGACCGCACCATCGCGTGCATGCAGGCCTTCCCGGCAGCTGATGAACACGATGATGATCGCGAAGACGAACCCCTTCGTGACTCCCATGAAAATGTCCTTCGCCTCTGTGAACTTGTGCATGTTCATCAGGTAGTACGCTGCGCCAACTCCCAGGACCTTCGTTGCCACGAGATAGGCGGCCAGCATGCCAAAGAAAATGCATTCTCCCACGAGAAGCGGTACGGAAATGAGCATCGCCAGTGCCCGCGGAACGACGAGGTAGTCGACGGGGTGAACAGCCAGAGCGCGTAGCGCGTCGATCTGTTGGGTCACTTTCATCGTGCCCAACTCGGCGCTCATGGCAGCGCCCACGCGTCCCGCCACCATCAATCCCGTGAGCACCGGCCCCAGCTCACGACACATGGCGACCGAGACCACAGGGCCGACAGCCGATTCCATGTTCAAGCGCGCAAACTGGAAGAATGTCTGTGCCGTGAAGACCGCTCCGGTGAATGCGCCGGTGACGATTACCACCATCTGGGAACCAAATCCGATGTGGCTCACCTGCCGTAGCACTAATCCCGGTCGGATGCGGCCGGCGAGAACGGAACGAAAAGTTTCGGCGGCCAGCTCGGTCACCTGCCCGAGGTAGGCACAAAAGGCCAGAGTAATAGCTCCGAGCGCGGATAGAAAATTCATTCGGACAAAAGACGGTGGCCGTACGTGCGAGATAACTTCCCGCTTACAGGCTCAGTTTCTGCGTCTTCTTTTTGTCCGCACTGACTTCGGGCGGTAGCGCGCCAACAAACTTCGCCTGGAGGCCAGCCTTGTTGAAAATGGACTTCAAAGAGGCGAGAGCCGGGGCGTGGCCGCCGAACTCCATGTAAACGATGTCGTGGTTCGTATCGACCTTGTAACGAATGCCCGGCAGCGTATCGAGCTCGATGGTGAGCGCCATCATCTTATCCGGATTGCGCACACCTGCAGCATAGACTTCGACCTCTACCATGAGGAAATCATTCCCCCGCAGGCCCGAGCTGGCAAGGCGGTTTTTCCTGTTCCGGCTACGATTTCGGTGTGACGTGCACAAATAAGGTCGCCGCGAAGATCAAGATGGATCCTCCAACCCCTACCGCCAGGAACTCGATGCCCGGGGCGACGCGCTGGTGCATGCCATCCGCTCCGCCGTAGTGCTCGACCCGAGTCCATCCGAAAGTCCCGCCAAGACCGGCCCAAAGACCGACTGTCGATATCAGCAAAACAAGCGCAAGAGCGCGGATCACCATTTTCATAATTGAAAGTGCGTTTATGTGAGCCGGGCCTCGAGACGGGGGTGCAGGCCCTACCCGTCGTATAGCAGATTTCCCGGGCGATCCCGATGAAAATCCGCGTACGGATCGTCCTCGCCCGCTCTCTGCGGTATGAAGGTCAGCCGACTCCCTCTCCTCTGCGCCCCAGGTGTCCGCGAGAATCCTGTCTTCACGAGGATCTCCCGCAGTGACGCAGAGGCGCGGAGATTTAGCTCGTGAGGGCGATTTCCGACTCGGCGATCGTCTCGGAGTGGAGATTGCCGTGTTTACCGAAAGTCTCGGCCACGCTACGGGTGGGCGCATTGGGATCGGCTTCCCCTCCGAACTTCACACCGACGATCTTGCTCACGCCATGCTCCTCCATCGTCACGCCGAAGACGGTGTCGGCGCGGCCGATCGTGCGCTTGTTGTGGGTGATGACCACGAACTGGCTCTGACCGACAAATCGATCGAGGATCTTGATGAACCGATTGATGTTCGACTCGTCCAACGGAGCGTCCATCTCGTCGAGCACGCAGAATGGGCTGGGCTTCACCATGTAGATGGAGAACAGGAGCGCGACGGCTGTCATGGTCTTCTCTCCGCCGGAAAGAAGCGTGATGCTCTGGAGCTGCTTGCCCGGCGGCT
>Ga0068856_100001579_pt1 | contig 23850 bp, 26 predicted proteins | sample KBSCornC62_FD_66595 | JGI IMG/M metagenome (GOLD analysis project Ga0068856, IMG submission 66595) | Corn rhizosphere microbial communities from Kellogg Biological Station, Michigan, USA - KBS Corn C6-2 | ecosystem: Host-associated > Plants > Roots > Rhizosphere > Soil ... | reverse complement strand
GGGGGGTTATACATTGCGGGAAAACACCGGCTACACCCCCCGTGGGGGGCTGGGAGCGGGAACGGGGCCCAAGTTAGATCAAAATGGCCCAAAAAAAAACAAAAAAAAACGCACACGTCAACACTTGTGGAACGCGCGGGAAACTCGCGTAGCCGTCCAGGCCCACTTTTGCGTAACCAAAAAGGGGAGGAGAGATGGTTAGTCGGCCCTCTGCACTCCATTCACTTTTTTGGTCGTTAGAAGTGTCTCACTACCTTCCACCCGGGGAGGCGACGCGTTCAAAGCGCACGTTGTGCGGAATTCCGTAGTGATCATAAACGTCAAACATACGCCTTTCCATGCTGCTCACTTCGTCGCGATTGTTGGTACGCCGGTAATCGAGCCAGCGCTGAAAATAACTGTCGAAGCGCCCCTGGTCTTCACCGGAAAGACGCTGGTTCTGCTGCCAATATGTGCGGTCGCGGTCTCGATAACGGTCCCAATCCCCTCGCCGATCCCGATCCCAATCGCGGTCCCTATCCCGGTCCTGCCCCCAATCGCGGTCGCTGTTCACCCCTCCACCGCCGTTTGAGGCCACATCGCGGTAGGGAACGTTTGGCGGAATGCCGTAGCGCTGATAAATCGATCGCATTCGCTGTTCCATGCTTCGGCTTTCTCCCCGGTTGTTAGTGCGCTGGTAGTCTTGCCAGCGCGAGAAATAGCTGTCAAAACGGCCTTGATCATCAGGGGAAAGCTGGCGTCTGCCCCGTTGTGCGAACACGGGAGCCAGTAAGAGGAGGATCAACGCAGAAAGTGCAAAAGCTCTTTTCATAGTGTTCTCCGAATAAGTGGCGAATCAGCGGCGCTCCGCGCTTTACAGCCCCTGTGAATACTGCTGCTAGTGCTACGCTGCTTCTTGCCGACGCCGTCTTTCATCTCGTTCTAGCGTACGGTTAAGTTCGTCGATGAGTTGTTCCAGTTTTTCCGGGTCCATCTCTTTGCTAGCTTTTTGAGCCAACTCATGCCAGTCACGAGGTTGTGGGGTCATGAAAGTCCCGACCTTTCTTTTTGCTTCTGGTTTCCCTGGAAGGTACTCTCGATTCCAAAGTTGTTCTGAGCAATTTTGAACAAGTACTCGTGCAGTGACTTTCGGAAGAGAACTGTAGAGTCGGCACCCGCTAATATTCTGCGCCAGCACCCGCGCGGACGAGTAGAGCAGACAGCGCATGCTCCCGACGAAGCGCTTGCACTAGCGACTCCCCCACAATGGCCAACTAGTTATAGATTCCGAACTGATTGATCAATGTTGACCAGACTTGTGAGGTCCCGAATGCCCACAATCGCGCATATCCCGGAACTCCAGTCAGGGGAATAGGAGGTAACATGCCCGCCCCTGTAAAGCACCACATCCTTGTGGTAGACGACGATGAGAGCGTTCGTGAAGTATTCAAGCTGATGCTGCAAGAAGAGGGCTACGAGGTAACCGTAGCCAACAACGGCTTTGACGCCCTGTTGAAGCTAAAAGATTCGGTCCCGGAGGTAATCATCTCCGACCTCAACATGCCAGAGATGTCCGGGTTTGAGTTTCTGTCGGTAGTTCGCCGCCGCTTTCCAAACGTTTCAGTAATCGCCAGCAGCGGAGCCTATGGCAGTAAAGTTGTACCCAGTGGAGTGTTGGCCGACGCGTTTTACGCAAAGGGACAGGATGGCGCTGAAACGCTTCTGAGCAGTGTGGCTGCACTGATTGAGACTTCTGCCCAACAGGCGAGTTCACATCACAATGCCTCTGCTCCAGTGTGGATTCCGCGCAACGGAAAAGACTCGAACGGAATTCCGTATATCGTGATTACCTGCACGGAATGTCTGCGATCTTTTCCGCTGAATGTGACCGCAGAAGAGAACCCGGAGGTGCTGGAAACAGAATGTCTGTTCTGCTCAAACACCGTCAGATACATCATTGACTTTTCTCTTTCTGTATTCTCACCAACTAAGGTGAAGATTACTCCTGTGATTACCCGATCGAACACGGCCGCGTAGGCTGCTCAGGACCTGCGAAGGGAATAAGAACTGAGCATTAATGACCATTCGAGGCCCCTACTCTTGCGCGACAATTGATGGAAGCCAAGAGAAATGGATGGCTACCCTTGTGGAAGCAAACTACTACCGCGCCGAAAAGACCTGAATTCAATCCGCTGGTCTTTCTTTCAACCACCGGGAAGGGCAGAGAGATGATGTCTTTCCAGAAGAAGGACACAATCTACACTCAGGGCGATTCTACAGACGGCCTCTTCTTCATTCAGAGGGGGAAGGTCAGGCTCAGCGTGGTGTCGGAACGGGGCAAAGAAGCAACCCTTGCCATTTTGGGCGAGCGAGATTTCTTCGGAGAAAGCGGCCTTGCTGGCCAGCTTTTGCGCACGTCGTCTGCAACCGCAATCACTTTTTGTATCGTCCTGCATGTCGAGAAGAATGCCATGATGCTGGCGATGGGTGTAGAGCCAAAGCTGTCAGCCATGTTCGTCAAATACCTACTAACCCGGAACATGCGTTACCAGGACGATTTGGTGGATCAGCTTTTCAATTCCAGCGAAAAGCGGCTTGCGCGAGTACTTCTCCTGATGGCCCGTTTCGGTAACGAGGGGGCTTCGGAAATGTCGGTACCGAGGCTAAGTCAGGAAACTTTAGCCGAGATGGTGGGGACGACCCGTTCGCGGGTTAGTTTCTTCATGAACCGCTTCAGGAAGCTGGGTTTCATCAACTACGATGTGGGCGACAATCTTCATGTTCACAATTCGCTCCTGAATGTGGTTCTTAAGGATGAGGAATCCCTAGTGACTCCGGATACAGCCAAACGTAACGTACGCAATAAGAGTCTTCCAAAACCACCCTCAAGGCACGGCGGGCCTCCTGACGATGAGAGAGCCAAAAGACCTCCCCTTCCTAGTGTTAAACAACGCTCCAATTGAGCCTCCCCTTGAGGGGGAGGGAGCATTTTGCCGTCTGTATAGACCTCGCGCTATCGGCCTACATGGGGCAAATTGGTCTCGGCTCGACGTACCGCTAGCTGAACCTGACACCAGAGCGTTTCCGCCAGCACTCGACAAGCTGAGCCCCGTCGTGGCAAAAGACATTGGCGCGACATTCCAGCTCTCATGAGGTTCTTGACAGAACTGTGAATAGCGGTCGAGAACCGGCTAGTAAATACGTTTCGTCTTCCCCGAGTAGCAGTAAAGGTCTACTCATTGACCTGAGTCAATTCCCAGGCGGGTCAGCGCTTGCTCGATGGCTGCCCTGGTACCAGGGCAAGGTTGAATGCTGCGCTCGAGAGGCTGAAACCGCGAAAAACGGGGTCAATGAGTTCTATGAGATTTATCACCAATTGATCCCCGCGTTTCTTGAAACAGGCTGATTAGCCGCACGGCTCTGGTATATCAACTCTCGCAGCTGCGATGCGGTAGTCTTTTCAAGGCATGCGAGAAGTTCTGCTTTACGATCCGAGCCGGTCTCCTGTGGATTGGACCGCACTTGTGCGTCGTGGGCAGTACGCCGTGTTTCTCACAGACGTGGAAACATCAGCGCCGATTCAAGCTGACGGAACGTCAATCAAGTCAGCCGCAAGTCATTTTTGTCTGCTTTTCGACTCGCTGCCGGAGGCAGAGGTGTACTGTCGAGAGGCGATAAGCAGAGTACCACGCCTCAAATGTGAAGTATTTGACAGTGATGGACGAGCGAATGCACCCGTAGCGATCTTCGTCAATGATCAGTATGAACACAAGATTGATACGGAAGAACGTGCACGACGGCTTATTCAGTGGGGAGCCGTTTCCTCGATTGCATCCTTGCCATTCTTCTTGTATGCGTTGTGGGCAGGAGCGGAGGTCGTGTGGTGGCCCATATTGGTCGGAATCAACCTGGTTTTCGCAGGATTGCGGCTCATGCACTGGGGTCAGGGCTTGAAAGACGAGTTGAAATATCGGAGCGACGAAGCAGCCCGACGGCGTGCTGAAACTGACAAAACGATGCGGTGATGCACGCAACGAATATTGTTTGCCCTTTCTGTTGTGCTCGGCACGTTCCTGCTATTGTTGCATTGTGTAACTCCAAACCAGCGCCCGATTCGCTAGGGAAAACCAAAGGTTTCAAATGACCTCACGCCAGATCGAACTTGTGCAGAGCAGCTTTAAGTCAGTCAGGCCGATTCTTGAGAAGGCAACGCTGATGTTTTACGACCGTTTGTTTGAACTCGACCCTTCATTGCGAAAACTGTTTCACACGGCTCGCGAAGAACAGGCCCGCAAACTTGCAGACATGCTCGTGGTAGTGGTTGATGGACTGAACCGTCCCGAGGAGATTCTGGGCAGGGTTGAAGAATTGGGGCTTCGTCATGTTGGTTATGGAGTGCGTCCGCAGCACTACACCACGGTAGGCGAGGCACTGCTGTGGACTCTTCGCACTGGGCTGGGCGAGGCTTTTACCCCTGAGATTGAAGATGCCTGGAACTGCGCATATATGTTCTTGACATCCGCTATGCAAAACGCGAATTCCGCCCGATCATCGCACAGCGCGGGATAGTGTTCCTTGCGGGTTTCGCTGGCAAGGAGAAATAATTGTTCTCGGGTGAGGTCAACAGAGTTCATTCGAATGTCAACGGGTGCACTGGAGAGAATGGAGATTTCAAGGTCACCAGATTGGCTGGTGAATCGATTCTGACCTCCAATGGATACGTTGACTTAAAACCATTTGCCGGGCCACCGTTCCCGCGCTGGCTAAATCCAGCTGTGTTTCACTGTCAATCCGGCTACCCCGGCTCCGAGAATTACTAGTGGTTCGGGTAGTTTTTTGAACCGGAGCAGGACAACCAATGCACCGAGAGCGATCAGCACTGTAGGGATGTCCACCACTGCACGTCTACTTAAGATGATCGCAGCACCCCCTATGGCTCCGACAGCGGCAGCCGTGACACCTTGAACAAAGCCTTTGACTTGGGGATTAGTTGCAAACCGGCGGTAGAATGGCGCACCGAAGATCACGAACAAATAAGGTGGAAGAAATACCGCCAGTGTCGCGGCACAAGCACCAATTGGTCCTGCCACGAGATAACCAATGAAGCCCGAAGTGATAACAACGGGTCCCGGCGTGATCATCGCAACCGCTACCGCGTCCATGAATTGCGATTCGGTAAGCCAATGAAATCCGCCAACCACCCCACCATAGAGGAACGGCACGATGGCGAGACCACTCCCGAATACGAATGCACCAGCCTTCAGAAAGAAGAAGAAAATCTTTGAAACACTATCCAGCGAAGCGAAAGCAAGTGGTGTCATTGAGAACACGGCGTTGGATGGAAGCTTCTTCTTCCAAGGAGGTGCTTTCATAGACATGGCAACGAATCCTGACAGAATGATGACCCAGACATTCTCCTTTTGAGTCCACGCTGTGGTGATTGCCAAGATCGCAAACAACGCCCAGAGCAGTCGATCCCTCCCCAGTGTCCTTTGAACCAGCTTCCAAGCAGTTCGGAGAATGATGGCGCTCACTGCCGCTCCGATCCCATAGAACGACGCTTGAATCCACGAAAGCGCACCATAATGGACGTAGACTGCGGCCAGTGCGAGAACCATTAAGAGGGAAGGTAGAACAAACGCAACTCCGGTGAGGGTAGCGCCTAAAACGCCGCCTTCTATCCATCCGAGATAGATTGCAAGTTGAGCGGCCAGAGGACCGGGGCTGAGTTGGGCGAACGCCAGGCCCTCGAAGTAGTCTTCGGTCGAGACCCATTTTCTTTCTTCCACAAGGTCTCTTTGCATGTACCCAACCAGAGCAATAGGGCCTCCGAATCCGATGGTGCCCAAACGCAGAAAATACGCAATCAATCGCGATAGAGGCACCTTTGCGGATTGCGTTCTGGGTTCGGCTATTTCTCCAGTTTTATTCATGCCGCCCTCATGAGGCCCGGAGCTTCAGTCTCACTTCGTATGAACTTTGCTGAGTGCTGCCTTGATTCCCTGGGCGACTGACTCTGTGCTGCCATTGGCCCAAAAATGCATGAAGAAAAGGCGGGGTTGCTCAGTGAGCAGGTGGCTGTGCAGCGCGGTCACCTGAATGTCGTGTTCCTCCAAGGCGGAGATCACAGGATTCACTTCTTCTGACCTGAGCACAAAATCGCCGGTTGTCGCGACTTTGCCCGAACCAGACTCCTGAAAATTGATTGACTCCGCAACTCCCTGTGCTCCCGTGAGCGTTTTCCCATGATCGGTGATTTCCTCGGCGCGTGGGATGCCAAAGGAAAGTACGCCTCCTGCAAAGCGGCCGTTAGTTCCCAAAATGTCCTGAACCGTTTTCACGAATGCAGGAGTCTCTACTGGCTGTGTTGGTGTCGCGGGTTTGCCGAGTGGTGTTTTTGTTTTTGTAAGGGCGGCCCGCAGCGACTCTGCGATCTGGGAAACTTCACCGTGCCCCATGTAGTGAGCATAGAGAATGCGCGGCGACTCACCCATCAGGTGATTGTGGACAGCAGTGATTTGGAATCCGGCAGATCGCAAGCTTTTGATAACTGGGTTCAGCTCGTCTTCCAGAAGCACAAGATCTCCCATAACCATTGCATCACGGTCGGATCCGCTGAATGCAGCCCACGAGCCAAGAGCGAGACCTGCTTTGATTTCTGCTCCGGCCACTGAAACATGAAGATCGCTACGCGGAAATGCGACTCGATAAACCTCCCCAGATTTCTGACCGCTACGCCCGAGAGCTTCATCAATTTTTGTTGTGCTCACGCCTTGGGCTGACAACGATATGGGTAAAGCTGACAGCAAGCTAAGAATTACGATTAACGGTTTCACAGCCTTCCTCCTTCGAATCGGTCGCGCTGCCCCATCATGAAGAAAGGGGAAGAGAATCGACCAATTGCGCTCGGTGTTCAAGTCGGGCCCATTGTGTTCGTGGTTAGGAACGTATAGAACGCCACCGCAAAGCAGGCGCGGCGGACCAAACGGGGAAGCCGCATAGGTCGTTTCGTCTCTTTATATGCGTGTGTTATATCTGTAACACGCACGATGACGACTATAGCACATGTAGGAAAAGAGCCGCCATGGCTGCTCTTCATATTTACCCTGCCAACCAAGCGCGCCAGCCAAAGGGTTGATACCTGGAGGAAACTGCGACGCTATGGCGCATTGGCACTCAAAAGCGGCGGTCATGTACTGCCGAACACACCATCCAATCGTGAGCGCTTTGAATGGCTTGGTGCTGTAATCCAGAAATCCACTGGGCATGCATCGGTGATGCAAGTGCACTCCCTTGATGATCATTCTGACGCACGCTTGCGCGGCCTTTTTCTCGAAGCGAGTACTGGCGAATACGAAGCGATGATCACCGAACTGCGGAAGCTCGCCCGAAGTAAACACCCCAACGGCAACGCCCTTGCCAAGTTGAGGCGCCGATTTCGGGATGTCAGTGAGATCGACTTTTTTAACAATCCGCTACGTAGCCGGTTCGAGACTCTATTGGCACAAGCCGAGGAACAAAGGGTGACTCAGGTACCCGAGAGTCAATCAGAGATAAAGAAGAACGCTTATCGCTCTCGCGTTTGGATCACCAGGCCCCGACCTGGAATCGATCGTATCTCGTCAGCATGGCTTATTCGCAACTTTATAGACAAAAATGCAACGTTCATCTTCGACCATGACCCGAACCTGCATCCGGCGGCTATACCGTTCGACATGTTTCAAACGACGAAAGGGTTCGGTCATCGTGGAGAAGACTGCACTTTCGAGACTCTATGCAAGGAATTCGCTATTCGTGACAAGCGAGTCCGCGCTATTGCTCAAATCATCCACGATGCAGACCTGGAAGACGGAAAGTTCGGCCGGATAGAAGGCATCGGATTGGATCGCACTCTGATAGGTTGGGCGAAGCAAGGCGTCGGCGACGAAGAACTCCTGCGCCGCGGAATGGAAATCATTGAAGGGCTTTACGGGTCGATAACTTGAGCATCCGACTACAATTTGTGCGATTGACGTGACCACCGGTCCTCACTTATCCAGATTCTCGTGCTTATTGGTCTCACTAGCACTCTGTACAGGGGCTCCCGTTTCTCTGAATGCGCAATCACAGCAGCATCAGCAGACTCCAACGACTAGACAAGAAATCCAAAGAAAAACTAACGCCGTCCGGGTCGAGAGATCTCCGAAGCTGGACGGCACCCTCGACGATCCCCTTTGGAAGCAAGCTCCTCCCATATCGAGTTTTCTTCAACGCGAGCCCTTTGAGGGGCAACAACCGACGGAACGAACCGAAGTCCGGATCCTCTATACCAGGCACGGAGTCTATTTCGGCATCACTTGTTTCGACTCCGCACCGAACAGAATCGTTGCAACCGAACTTAGGCGCGACGTTTCACAGGAACTGGACGACTACTTTGAGATTCTGATCGATTCCGCCCACGATAGGCGCAACGCTTATGTATTCCAGATCAATCCGCTCGGTACTCAGCGGGATGCGCTGATAACGGAAGAACAACGGACGGACACAAGCAGTGGCGACGGGGACTCAGGCTGGGATGGGGTGTGGACATCAGAGGCTCGCGTGACAAGCGGGGGTTGGACCGCGACGGTCGGTATCCCCTTCTCCACATTGAATTTTATGAAATCGCATGATGTCGTGTGGGGCATCAATTTCAAAAGGTTTATTCGGAGAAAGAACGAGGAGGACTTGTGGTCTGGCTGGCGTCGAGTTTACGGAGCGGCAAGGATCAGCCAGGCGGGTGAGCTGCACGGCATTTCTGAGATCGGAAGCGGACGCCTGTTCATCATTAAGCCATATGGACTCATCGGATTCAGCCACTTCCCACCCAACACCGCAGGAACCGGATTCGCGCCTGGACTGAGTGCGTTGCACACCGGTGGAGTGGACGTTAAACTTGGCCTGCGGTCGAATCTTGTAGCCAACTTCACCGTCAATACAGATTTTGCCGATGCCGACGTAGACGCGCAACAATTCAACCTCACTCCCTACAAGCTGTTCTTTCCCGAAAAACGGCAGTTCTTTCTAGAGAACGCCGGGATATTCAATTTTCCTTTGGGCGGCGAAAGCGATCTCCTCTTCTTCAGCCGACAAATTGGCATTGACCCGATAACCGGGCAAGAAGTTCCGATCAATGGTGGAGCAAAGGTGACTGGATCACTTGGCAACTTCGAACTTGGCCTCATGGACGTTGATACCAGAACCTCCGGGCCGAACCCATCAGCAAATTATGCCGTTGCACGAGTGAAAGGCTCACTCTGGGCCGGTTCATACATTGGCGTAATGGGAATCGATAAGAGCTCCGACAACGCCCTCGATACCTTCAACCAAACGATAGGCGCTGACTCGCGGCTCGTCTTTTTTAAGGACTTGATCGTAAATGGGTACGCGGCCCAGACAAGATCACCGTTTGTCTCCTCTGGACAGACGAACGTTGGAGGTAGCGTTAGCTATCAGACCAATTGGCTCGAAGTATTTGGTGAACGTCGCAAGATTGGGCCGAATTTCAATCCTGAGGTGGGCTTTACTGAGCGCACGGATTGTGTCTGTGATTATGCAGATGTGAACTTCAAGCCGCGTCCGAAACTGAATGGGGTACGCGAACTAAATTTCGAGGGGTTCATCTTTCACGCACCAGATACGCACGGTGTGCTGCAAACCCAGGAATGGCAGAATACGTTCCGTGCCGAATTCAACAACGGTTCCTATACGGATAATGACATCGTAGATGTATTCACCCAAAGACTCATTGAGCCATTCAACATTTACAAGAATGTCTCCATTCCGGTTGGCGAATACCACTGGACACGGCACCAGCTCACTTACGGATCGCCTCAGGAAAGAAGGTTGACCGCCAGCTTCTTCGAAAGGTTCGGTACCTATTACAACGGACACCTCAACGAAGCGCGCATTCGGACAATGTATAGAGCGAGCGAACGTCTATCGTTCAGCTTCGCCGAGCAGTGGAATCGATTCCGGCTCGGTGCTACGACCGACCCATCGGGGAACCCGCTTCCGCCTGGGACAGGAAATTTCTCGGTTGTGTTCGGAAGCTTTCAGACGAACTATTCGTTCTCCCGGTTCTTAACCCTCTCTGGGTTGCTGCAAATGAATACAGCAAATGACCAGGCAGTCAGCGCCAATATTCGCCTTCGCTGGAACTACCGTCCGGATAGTGATCTGTTCGTGATCTACACCGCCGGACAGCAGTTCGCCAGCTTGGTCGCCGCCAATCCACCACAATTCTACGAGAATCGCTTCACGATCAAGTTCACCTATTCTTGGCGACCATGAGGAACGAATGGATTCAACTCCTGCCCAGCCCCGCTCCCCGCCCCCCAGGGGTGTAGCCGAATTTTTCCCGCAATGTATAACCCCGTCAAATCTGCTGGGGGGAGGAGGGAAGGAGGCACCTCCAGAGCGCCCCTCTCTCGTTAAAGTGAAGAAAAGTGTTGCGGGCGATAAAAAGCGCACGGTTGCGACATCGTGATTTCAACAGTTATGCGGAATCAAGCGGGACACGCTCTAGTCTTCGACGTGCCCCCCCAGAATGTCGCTAATATCCAACAAAGCAAGTACTACGCCATCGATCTTGTTTCCGAGTGTGCGATATGGGGTGATGCGGAGTTTGTAGATCGCACCGTCGCGGGCCTGCACCCGTTCATTTCGGATGGTTACGTCGCGCATCACATTCAGCATCCATCGCTCAAGTTTTGGAAGATCGAGATTAAGGGGCAAGTGCGTAAGAGCCTTGCCAACGTCGTTGTTGCTGAAGCCGAACACGCGCTCCGCCTCTGGGGTAAACCGGCGAATGTGCAAGTCTTCTCCCAACATGATCATCGGAATCGTGGCGCTGTTGAGCAAATTGGTCAGGTCGCTGCTGAGCTGTGCAAGCTGCTGGTTGCGGCGCTGGATTTCTTCGTTCACCGTGTTTAATTCTTCGTTGGCAGATTCGAGTTCTTCCTTCGAAGTTTGCAATTCTTCGTTCGTGCTCTGAAGTTCCTCGTTACCGGACTGGATTTCCTCGTTCGCCGACTGTAGTTCCTCGTTCGTTGCTTCTTGCCCTTCGATAATCGACTGTAAGTATTCTTTCGTACCGGCAAGTTCCTGCTTCAACTGCGCGATCTTAACTTCCTTCGAATCGGAGATCGCTTTTGCGGATTGGTGCGCAGAACTCTTTGGTTTTGCCGGACCGGTGCCCATGATTTCTTCGAATAAAACCAGGAAGTGCTGCTGGTTGCGGGCGGGAGTGCTAAACGGGATTACCTCCACCTTGACGGAAAACCGACTATCTCCATCTTCGATGGTGACGTCGTTTTTCGCTACCGGAATCGAATTCTTGCGGGCCTCTTCAATCAATGTACGCAATTCATAGAGCAGTCCAGGCCGAGCCATTTTCAGCAGGTTGAGGCTGGCTTTCCCCGTGGGCAACTCGAGAAATCGGCTCGTTCTTCCCCGGCTTTGCAAAATTTCCAGATTGTCGGTGACCACCACGGCCGATGGAACATATTTCGTCAAGAGCAAGCGATCCGCCTCACGTTGCACATCCGTTGACATTATCCGTTGTTCGTCGTCCTTAGGGGGCTTCGGCCTTTTCTGAAGTTTGTCCAATTGCTCGTGGGTGCCGACCGCAAGACCGAACGTAACCGGAGAAGGAACCGCTTTTTTCTGATAAATCTTACTCTTCCGTTCCACTAGATCAAAAATGTCAGCACCCGATCCCAGCAATCCTTCGGTATTTCCCACCAGCAGGAAGCCATTCGATTTCAATGCATAGTGGAAGATGGGAATGACTCTTTTTTGCAAAACGGGACTCAGATAAATCAGAACATTCCGGCAACTGATCAGGTCCAGGTGCGAGAAAGGAGGATCGCTGAACACGTTTTGCCTTGCGAACACGCACATGTCGCGGATGGATTTCGAAATCTGGTAGCCGCCGGGCGCCTTGCGGAAAAAGCGGCGCAAACGCACCTCTGACACTTCGTTCGTGATGTTTTCTTTATAAAACCCAGAGCGAGCGCGTTGAATCGCGCCTTCGCTCAGATCCGTTCCAAAAATCTGGATTGGAACTTCCAGACGTTGTTCGGCAAGCATTTCTACGAGGGAAATCGCATGCGAATACGTCTCTTCACCGGTTGAGCAGCCCGGCACCCAGACCCGAATCGGTTCCGAGGTGGTCCTCTCAACCAGGATTTTGGGATATACGAATTGGCGCAGACTCTCAAACACATCTGGATTGCGGAAGAAACTCGTGACATTGATCAGGACGTCGCGATAAAGTGCCTCCACTTCTTCTGATTTGCGGTGAAGGAGTTTGACGTAATCGCCGAGGTCGTTGATTTGATTGATATTCATGCGACGCAAGATGCGACGCTGAATAGTGGCGGTTTTGTAATCAACAAAATCGACCTTGCTGATGGCCTTGAGCAACCGAAAAAGTTCTTTGACCAAACGGTCTTTGCCCTGAAAGGGATTGTCTGATGATTTCCGAGCGGGCTTTCTTTGAATGCGGATCAGTTCCTCGGCGATGCGATCCGGCGGAAGCACATAATCGACAACTCCGGCGGCCATAGCGCTGCTTGGCATACCGTCGTATTTGGCCGATTCGATGTCTTGGGCGAAAGTAATGCCGCCCTCATTCTTAATCGCCGACAGTCCCAACGTCCCATCGTTTGCCGTTCCCGACAGAATAATTCCAATGGCGTTGGCAGTTTGGTCCTCCGCAATGGAACGGAAGAACGTGTCGATAGGCATGTGATGGCCGCGGCCCGCCTCGCGTTTGATCAGGCGAAGCACACCATCCATGATGGTCATATCGGAATTCGGCGGGAGCACGTAGAGAGTGTTGCACTCAACGCGCATGCCCTCTTCGGCTTGCCGAACCGGTAGCCGGGTGGTGCGGGCGAGCAACTCCACCAACGCGCTTTCGTGGGTTGGATCCAAATGTGGAATGAAGATCAATGCGAGACCTGGCTGCGGAGGGAGTACGCGCAATAAGCTGCTGAAAGCCTCTAGTCCACCGGCGGAAGCCCCAACGGCGACAATCGGAAAGCTGGTTCGAGTTCCGGTAGTCGAAGGCTGTTTTCCCCCGCGCCGAGCTTGGCGGCTCGCTTTTTTCTTTTTCCCAGGACGCGGCATAAATCGTCTTACGGGATTCGGCGACAGTATAGAAACCCTTGAAGAAGCCGTCAATTATGCGAATTGGCCGCCGATGAGCAAGACCCAAAAAGGCTAATGGAGTTCGTACGAGAGATCAATCGCCTTTTGGAAAAATCGGAGAAAGGAGGGTGCGTCTCGCCTACCTGCAAAGCACGAAATGTGGGTAGACATTTAGTAATTCTGCGAAGGAGTAATGGCCGCTTCTTTGCTGCAGAATTTTTCGCCTCGAAGGGCAGTCTCGATTGCGAGCAATAAATCGTTATCGGCCTCAGATTTCAACACGAATCCGCTAGTGCCATCGCTCAGAGCGGTTGTGATCACCTCTGGATCGCTGTTCTCAGACAAGAAAAGGATCCTTGTGCGAGGGATAGCCCTTCGTAGAAGCATTGCAACGTCGATTCCGTTCATGCCCGGCAGGCCGATGTCCAGCAGCACCAAGTCAGGATTTTGTTCGTGAGCCTTTGCAACGGCGTCATGTCCGTCGCCAGCTTCTCCTGCGATCTCAAATCTCGCAGATAACCCAAGCTTTGCTCGTACCCACTCCCGCAAGGGTCTGTAATCGTCCACGATGAGGACGCGAATAGGCTTCTCCACCGCTACCCCCCCTTTAACATGAGCTATACTCGTTGCCGCGGCTTGTAAAGCGACAATAAACGACAAGAGTCGTTTTCCCCGGCGATGGAGGGGTCCAATGCTCTGCAAGCAGTGCAAGTCGGGAAAATGTAAAACGTTTACTGGCGAAGTTGCGATTCACTTCCCCGGACTAAATGGTCTAGACAAACCTATTGTCTGGGTTTTCCCGGAGCTTCAAGTGTGCCTGGACTGTGGGTTCACTGAGTTCACGGTTTCTCCCAGAGAATTGACAGTCCTCAAAGAAGGCAAGCCCGTAAAGGGGGCCATGGTTCTAATGAAGGAGCCATATCGGATCAATTGACGAAGAGGGACACATGGTTCTAACGAGTTGGAAAGCTATCGCCTCTCATTTAAGGTGTTCCGTTCGCAGCGCCCAGCGTTGGGAACGGGTTGGGTTACCTGTCCATCGCCCATTTGCGGGTCGCCGATCTTACGTCACCGCAGACTCTGAAACATTGGACTGGTGGCTGCGCAACGGCGTCTTCTTACGCACAAATGCTGTCGACCGCCAAACCGACCTGCAACGAGCACGGGAGCTTCGCGAGGAGGTGAGGAGTGCTAGGGTAGCGTTGAGAAATACTAGGGTGGCATTCAGAGAAACAATGGATTCCTTGCGCAACAGCATCGCGGTATTGCAAAACCAGTACAGAACGGAAGTAACAACATTGCCCCCAAAGTCAGTAATCCCCAGGCCCAACTCGGAAGTCAATTTCTGACACCAGGCTTTATTCACTACGTTGCGCTTTTTGTTCGCCCATTTCGGCTATTTCTAAATTTTGCTCCCGAACCCCCTGTCCCTCACAAACAGGCCACCCCCTAGATAGCTTGGAACTGATACGCGCCATTTCCCGAAAGGAAATAACGGGTTCTCTGCCTTCTAGGCCATGCGGGAGCGGATGCTATGCATTGCTGGGTTCAAGCCACTTTTTTGATGGGTTGGCGGCGAAGTGTTTTCCCGGGAATCAGTCGCTCGATTGCAGCGAGGAGTTCGGCAGGCGAATTGTGACCCTTGATTAGCCACAGGTCAACCGTGCTCTTTTCACTATCGGGAACCGTCGGATCGCCGGTCAACATAATCATGGGCAGGGTCGGAAGGATTGTGCGAATGTCCCGGGCGAGATCTGCTCCATTAGTAGTCGTTCCGAGATGATAATCCACCAAAGCCAAATCGAACTTACCCTGGCCGGTCAACTCTCGCAATGCCGAACGGGCATCAAGCACAGCAATTACCTCACACCCGGAATGCTCCAAGAATGCTTTTCTGAGTTGGGTGTGGTGTTCCCGATCATCGACACACAGGATTCTTGGACTAGCAGCGAATTGCCTCTGCGCTCTCATGTGAGTGTCGCAACCATTCCTCTTAAAGCATATGCCTCTCGGTCGTGCCGTTGCAATCAGGGCGCTAGCGAACAAAAGACGAAGTATATTGCTTCGGCATGCCCGCAGCAGCAAGCTCGATCTGCCAGAGTAGCTGGCGTTGTCTTACTTCAGGACCTGTCAAAAGCTACAGTGGCAGCGGGCAGACTCAGGACGGCACCCTTAGCCGCGCGCGTAGCCCTTTTCGCAATCGAAGTACAGTCCCGGCTCTAATGAGGTGAAATGACTTCTTATAGAACTCATTGACCCTGGCTCCGAACCTGCCGGAAGCTATTTTCAATTCTTCATCATCTTGTTTTGCAAATCGTGAATCGCTCTTATCAGCTTTCGCAAATTGCGAGGCTTGATCGTATTCCTGCCGTTCTTGAAGTTTCTGATGGCACATTCGGCAACGCCCGACTGGCGGTGGAGAAGCTTGGTGGAAAACTGATTAGCTTGCTCCCGGATTTCGTCGAGATATTTCTCATCAACGATCCTCTCGTACTCGCGGCACGTTTCGTGCGTGGGGTCGAGAATACCCGCGTCACCCATCATGGAAAGGTCGGGCCCACTAGCCCATCGCGTAGCTGCCTCTTTGCCAACGTAATGAAATTCTCCTGCCACAAAATGTCTGCGCACGAGCAGACCGATTGTCTTGCTGGTACAGGTGCCGCCGTTTGGAGTGCAAAACTTTGATTCCGCCCTCGACAAAAGCTGATTGATTTCATCCTCCATGGTCATGAGAGAAAGCCAGCCCAAGGACTTAGGTGAAGTGGATGAATTCTTGTCGTGAATATAAAAGGTCGCGCCACTGCCAACATCGACCATCAGACGCCCGCATACCTGTTGAACCGGAGGGGTATAGCCGAATTTTTCCCGATAGGTACAACCCCGTCAAATCTGCTGGGGGATAGGAGATAGCAGATTTGAAACGACACCTCTCTGTTAACTATTTAATAACGTGCTGTAGATTTCTGCTTTGATTCGAGCTGCGCTCCGTGCTGAGCTCGGTCATTTGACAATACCGCCGCATAAGACTAGCGTCATAGTTGAGGTGGTTACCACCCTCTCCTCTTTCAGGTTTCCTGAACTAAGTCAGCCCATCTGAAGTTTTTTCTCTTAGCAGCCCCAACCTAAGGAGGTTGCCATGTTTGCACGCAATGTCTCAATTCATCTGAAATCCAATATGCTGCCTGATTACACGCGAGCTTTTGAGAAGGACGTCCTCCCTTTGCTTCGTAAACAGAACGGTTTCAGGGACGAAATCACATTTGCCAGTCCTGGCGGAGTTGATGTGACCGCAGTCAGCCTCTGGGAGAACAAAGCGGATGCTGAAGCTTACAACACCAATACCTATCCCCAAGTGTTGAAGACTTTAGCAAGGTTTATCGAGGGGACGCCGAAGGTTCAGACGTCTGACGTTGTCACCTCGACCTACCATAAGATGACCGTTCACGCAGATGCGTAGAACTGTGAGCTTTTCGCACGAGAAGGCGGTTAGTCTCCGCCTTCTCGGCTAAGAGCACGGAAGCATTAGGCGTTTGGAACCAAGGATCTCTCCATGAAATCCCTTTTATTAGCGATTCTCTCTCTGTGCTTTGTCGTGAACGTCGTCGCTCTCACACCCCATGTTTGCCATCAGGCACCATGTAAGACTCAGCCGTCGGGGGTGGCTGGGCTCGCAACCATGCTGGGCACCGTTCAGGACGGCGATAAATTGAGGTTCGTAACCGACCAGAGGGCTTGGAATGTGGACAACCCGGAAATCCTTGAAGGCCATGAAGGACATTACGTGCGAGTGAGGGCCCAAGTCTCTTCGGACAGGGATTCAATTCACATCACAGAAGTAAACCTACCCACCGCAAGTGAGACCAGGAAAGATAACGTGAAGTAAAGCGCGAAGAGACAGAGGATCTGGACGCGATGAGCGCTTGCGCGCAACGCGAAGCAACCACCGAATCTCGCCTAAGCGGAAACAATGCCGGCAGTTGGCGAACGCGGTGCATATTCCTGGTGTTCTCACCCCGTCAAATCTTTAATGTCGCAATTTTTTGATCATCACACCTCACCTCACCAAAATTTCTTTACTTGAGAGGGGGGTGTCTCTGGGACCTTCTCTTTCCCTTCCCCGTCAAATCCTCTAATGCTCACGGCTGCTGATTTGAGAAACTCGTCATTTGCCGGTCTCCTTTATCTCTTGTGCCTAGAGCACGTCGATAATTGGGAGCGTACAGCATCCCGTTCTGGAGACGGGCTCTTCTCATCCCATCTGATTACGCCAATGTGCAATATTGAGCAGTTTCCATCGCTCGATTCAGAGTACCCTTCGACATGTGAAGTTCGCTCTGGAGGCCATTATGGCAACTCAGCCAGTAGAAGGAGTTCAGCAACCCTACCAAACGAGGCTAGGATCGCTCTATTGCTGCGACCCAACCTGCAGGTCGTGCGAAGCCCTCCGAGACGAATATGACCACCTGAAAAGAAATGAGTCGCGTGAGCCTCCTAGCTCCTAGTGGTGGTTGGTTATTGCGCCGGCCCCGAGGTAGAATTGATGCGTAAGGATTGTGGCGGAGAGAGGAAGGCACCCCGTGTCTCCGTTCGACAAACCTAACCTGTCTCCTGGCACAAGGAAAGTCGTCCGCCAAGCCCGACTTGCTCCGCCCCTTCCCTCCGAGCCCAATGCCGAGAAAAAGCTTGAGTTCGATCCCCTAGCATTCCTCGCAACCATCGGTGAGGGCAGGAAATTCGTACTCTTCCCAAAAAAAGAAAGAGTTTTTGCGCAGGGAGATGCCGCCGATGCGGTGTTTTATGTCCAGAAGGGCAAAGTAAGACTCTCCGTGGTCTCGAAGACCGGCAAGGAAGCGACCATCAGGATATTAGGCGAACGGGAATTCTTCGGTGAGGGTTCGCTTGCAGGCCAACCGCTTCGCATGGACTCTGCAACCGCCATGACGGATTGTGCTGTTCTGCGAATCGAAAAGAAAGCCATGATGGAAGCGCTTCATCGAGAACACGCGTTTTCTGATCTATTCGTCGCCTATTTGCTGGCGCGGAATATCCGTTATGAAGAAGATCTGGTGGACCAGCTTTTCAACTCCAGCGAAAAGAGGCTGGCCCGGGTTCTTCTTCTGCTCGCCCATTTCGGCAAGGAAAGCAAACCCGAGACGGTAATCCCCAAAATCAGTCAGGAGGTGTTGGCGGAGATGGTCGGTACCACCCGCTCGCGAGTCAGCTTCTTCATGAACCGTTTCAGAAAACTGGGTTTTGTGAACTATGACGAGACTGGCCTGGAAGTTCACGGTTCACTTCTAAACGTGGTTCTCCACGACTAGTCCCGTGCTACCAGCTAGAATCCTTCCCCTCACATAAGTCAGGCGCTTGCTGGATCTGGCCCCGCGAGTGGAAGCATTTTCGTCGCGACCAGCACTTCCAACAGTGTGGCAGTGTTGCGAACGCTTCCCGAGATGCCCAGCAGCGCTTCTGACAGGAGTGGCTGTTTCTCCGCGAGCAAGTCAAGACGGTCACTGATGTTGTAGAGTTGCTGAACTTCGTGCAGGATTGCGTTTGGATGCATGGGATTCACAGCTTTCCCGAAATCCTAAGAGAGAAAAGTTCAGATGGGCTGACTTAGTTCAGGAAACCTGAAAGAGGAGAGGGTGGTAACCACCTCAATTACATCTTATCACTCGGACATGGGGTAAGTGTCGGCTGCTCGAACATGAAAAAAGCGCCCTGCTGGAGAAGAGAGCGCCTTTTCTTAGAAGAGGTCTGGTGACCTCAGCTGCAATAGCCAGATGTTATATCGGACCGAATTTACCGGCTGGTCTATATTGAACAGCTTCCGACGCCTCGCGCTGGGTATGATCCGATCATCCCGACTGTCGTTCGTCAGAACGGGGCAGGTGTCCCATGCTTACGAGCCAAGACGGACATTGCGATAAAGGCCTGTCTCCGGAATTGGACACTCAAAACGTGCCCCGGCATACGGTCACGGTCGAAAGCGCCGAGCCTTCGACTGAAATCATCCCCGCTGCAGCAAATGCTTCGGCTCAATTCCGCCATCGTATCTTAGTGGTGGACGATGAACCGTCAGTGCGCGAGATGGCACGGCACGTTTTGGAAAGCGAGGGCTATGAGGTCCTCACGGCGAATAACGGGCTGGACGGCCTAAGGGCGCTGAGCAAGTCCTTGCCCGATCTGATAATTTCCGATCTGAATATGCCCTTGATGCCAGGATTCGAATTTCTGGCGATGGTTAGGAAGCGGTTTCCGCACATCGCAACAATCGCCATGAGTGGAGATTACATTACAGGTGAGAAACAAAGCGGGGTTTTGGCGGACGCTTTCCTACAGAAAGGACAGTACACAATACAGGAGTTTTTTCAAAAAATCGGTGGGCTTTTAGCTGCTTCTCCCATCAGGTCGGAAAGAGAGAAAAGTGACATCGCCCCCCTCTTCGTGCCCAGAGACGACGCGGGATATCTGATAATCACCTGCCCCAAATGCCTGCGTCCCAATCGACTGGAAGCGAAGAGGTTAAATGGTGGAATACATCAGACGACCTGCAAGTCCTGTGGAACGCCAGTGAAGTTTGAGATTAATCACGAAATTGAGCCGTTGATTAAGCGTAGATACGCCTGAGTGGGGAGCGTCTCTGTCCCCCTGGGCATCTCGATAGGGAATCTTCCCATGACCGCCACTCCTGGTTTCTGGTTGCCAGTTCTCATTTTCCTGGCGACCGTCTCTTCCTGGCCGCAAGTGCCTTCCACGGCTGAAATCGGACCTCCCGATCTGAACCTGATAGTGCAACGCCTGGAGGACGTCCAGCACCGGGATCCCGCTCAGTCTCGTCCTTATCAGGTAACGCGAGAATACAAAGTGTTCCGCGGCGACGATAATCAACCCACCTCTGAGGTCATGGCGCAAATCAATTTCATTCCTCCCGACAGCAAGACATACAAGATTACGCAGGCGCGGGGGAACTCAAGGGGAGAAAAAATGGTTCGCGAACTTCTCGACCGGGAAACGGAGTCGGCGAGGAAAAGACGCGGCAGCGAGATCACTCGGATGAACTATGAGTTCGTTTTGCTTAGGCAGGAGAACTTCGGCGTTGCACCTGAGTACGTTTTGCGGATCGTCCCGAAGCGTAAAGATAAATACCTTTTGCGCGGCCAGATCTGGGTCGACGCGAGCACTTTCCATATCCGCAGAATTGAAGGAGTCCCAGCCAAAAGCCCCTCGTTTTGGATCAAAGATATTCATATCACCCTGCAATACGCGGAACTGAACAGTATGTGGATACCCGTTTCGTTCGACGCCATCGCCACCGTACGGCTTTTAGGGCAGTACACACTTGCTGGTCTCAATATCCGGGCCACGGATCCGCCATCCGCAGCGCCGAAATAGCCATGCGTCATAGCGTTTGAGTGGGCACTCTGGCGAATGCTTCCAATCACGAAGTAAACTGAGTACATTGTGCTCCGTCAATATTGATGATTGGCTTGAACCTCAGCGTTGCGACAGCAAGGCGATACGAACTTCGGCGTCTCGGTGTTTGCGGAGCCTACCGGTTTCTCACGTGCCCAAATCCTTGCTGAATTGCCTGGCGCGGAACGCGGAAAAGCTGCGCCCAAGATGAGAGTGAGAGTCACTTCGGCATTTTTTATTGCCGCTTCGAGACTAATGCTGCGTCCACAGTGACCACCTTTAACGCTCCGATCTTGTGAAGTGCCGCCTTGAGCAGTCTCTGATTACTCCGGCGATTCCGTGGCAAATAACCTCAACCTTTTCGTCCTCTTCTAAGCGATCCATCTGTGCCCAAATGCCATAGCTCGTTGCGCTGCCCAGGATCTTGCTATTGGCACAGCAGATTTGAAGAGGTTGATGTACGTGGATCACGTCGAAAGCAGCCGATCATCTTCGTTGCTGCGACGATCGACGTAATATCGCACTCATCGATCTCTGGAAGATTTTCCCCTGAGTTGGTGTTCTCCGGGCTGCGGCTTTGAGAAGCTGCAGAGAACGACGATGCACCGGGAAACGAAGGTATTGCCAGCCTTGAGACGCTTCCCGGTGCGAGTTCTGATGAGGATCACCAATAGATCGGCCACCACGTTGAAGCGAACTCTGGCTGGCAAGAGCCGACCACGTTGCCGTAATCAGATTCCGCTCAAGGCGGCACTTCACAAGAGCGGGGTACTATAGGCGGTCCGGCAATATCTGAGAATTGCTCCGCCTTGCGCGCTCCTTCACCCCGGCACTTGCAGATGCGGCATGGGACGTCCTGCAAAAAGCCGTCGGCAGGGTTTTCCTAACAAGCGTACCCATCGTCCCGAGCGGGAGATGCGTGCGCTGTCGGTGACAATACCGGTATCGGCATACATCTGGCGATAGATTTTTGAAATCAGAAGAAAGGCCAGGCGGCCGCGGCTGGACCGGATGAAGCGGGACCGTTTCCAGATGGAAGCGAAGCTGTAAAAGTTATCCCACACTTGCTGAGTGCGCGAACGGATTTCTTCCGCGGACATGACGGGATGATCCCAATACAACTTCGGGCGCAGTGCTTGCGGAATGAGCCAACGGCGGGTGAGAGGAATACCGGCGATAGTGGGCGGATTCGCGCCGAGGCCCTTCTCCCACCGGTTGAAATCAACAGTGCCAGGGTACGGGCTCAGAGTGACAAACTGGGCGAAGGTGACGTCGGCCTGCTTGGCCGCAGTTGCGGTCGCATCGAAGGTCTCTGGGCGATCACTAGGCAGCCCGAAAATAAACGATCCGAGCACGTGCACCCCATAACGTCGAAAAGTCTTCAGTCGCTCAATAAGGTCTGCACCGGCAAGATTGAAATCCTTGTAAACATCTTTTAGGCCCGCCGGAGTAACGGACTCGACCCCGACGAGAGCGCCCTTGATGCGAGCGGATTTCATCGCACTGAGAAATTCGACATCTTCGGCGGCTTCCATGGTGATCTGAGTAAAGAAAACCATGTCCTCGGGAAGCTTCGCCAGACGTTGCATCAGGTGGAAGCGTTCAGCACGCAGGGCTTTGAGTTCGTTCAGCCTCGCGGTGTTGTTCTGCTGCGTGGCCAGATTCAAGTCCTTAATGGTGACGGGATAGAAGTTGTCATCTGCCAACGCGACAAATCGAAAACCGAGACGGCGCAATTGCACAATTTCTTCGATTACAACCTCCGAGGAACGTTGACGAGGCCGCTGACCATCGGTGCGCCAGACTGAGCAGAACGAGCAATGCTTGGGGCAACCGCGGACGGTCTGGACTGACGCCCACATGTAACGATCGCGCGGAATTAAATCCCAGCGGGCCTTGACAAAATCGCGAGCTTCGATCTGGCCGCCGAGGTAGAGCGGTTGCGGAACACCGTCACGACAATCCGTGAGCGCCTTGGCCCAGACAACATCGCCGTCCCCTTTTACAACGGCATGGGCAGCGCCGAGCTCCCGTGCTTCCTCGGGATAGAGAGTGGCGTGAATTCCACCGAAAATCACGTAGGCACCGCGCTCTCGCGCCATCTTTCCGATTTCGTATCCGCGTAACGCATTTGCGGTGTGGATGCCGATGCCCACGGCATCCCCTGGCTGAATTCGAAGCGGATCGATCTGAAACAAGGTTTCGTCGACGAGAATGGGATCGCCGAAAGTTTTGGGGGTAGCGCCGGCAAGCACGTATTGCCAACGAGGAGTGATAACGGCGGTCCCGAATGAGACAGTGCTAGGGTTCACCAGGTGCACATTCATCCCATGCGCTCCTAATTGCTCGATTTTTGGCGGTTCTTCGGCGTGATTTTTGGGACTCTTTTTAGTACCCCGCGTATACTCGTTGACGCGAAAGGCACGGACCTCGCCGAGCCAGCAACAAGCAGGTCAAACTCGCGCACGCCGCACTTTCCCGGTAGGCGTATTTTGATCGACGACATCCCATCCAATCGTTTCTTCCGCGCAACCCGCAGCATCGATACGCCCTCAAAGTCTCTGGAGGGTGGCAGAACTTGAGCTTCCCGCCAGTCTGTCAGGTGGCCATGCACTTGCCTGTAATGAATTTGTAATAGTTTCGACCGGGCGCCTTGTCCCGAGCGCGGCTGTGAGAGGGTTTCATGCGCATACTTCGAATCAGCAAGACGAACTCTGTGTCGACCACTGGCATCTGTGCCATGTGCCAACAGCGCTTCAAGTCTTATCTTCCTCAACCCGAGCACGCCAAATGGGAGATACAAACACGCTTCGACGAACACACTTGCAAGCGTCCTATCCCACGGACCTGCAGGACCACTCAAAAATGAGGAGTCAATCCTCACGTCTCCGGCCACCAAAATTAAGAAGGCTTCTTCACCGTCTACTGCGGCAAAGACATGAGTCCGCCGACAGCGCTAAGCAATTGGCGTATGATGCAACATGTGACTTATCTTGCGGACCACCTCTCCAGCCTTCGCTTGGAAATTGCGCACCTGCAGAACATGAACACTCACTACGCCAAAAAAAACGAGCACTCCCCGCTCGATGAATCAGCATTAGAAATGCGCACGGTCCGGTTGCTGCAGATCAAGAAGGAGCTAGCCAATATGCTACTCCGGCCCAACAATCCCAAAGTGTGGTGGGAGAAACTTCCCAAGCCCCGCATCGTCTAGAGCGCGAAGTGACTAGTCTAGTCCGGCTCTCTGCGGATCTTTTTTCGAGCACGCTTTCGCGCCAG